>Ga0070741_10002776_pt1 | contig 45635 bp, 44 predicted proteins | sample Coa_R1_4_FD_66440 | JGI IMG/M metagenome (GOLD analysis project Ga0070741, IMG submission 66440) | Surface soil microbial communities from Centralia Pennsylvania, which are recovering from an underground coalmine fire - Coalmine... | ecosystem: Environmental > Terrestrial > Soil > Unclassified ... | reverse complement strand
TCGTGTTCGAGGCGGACCGGTTGAGCGACGAGTCCGCCAACGCGCTGCTGAAGACGCTCGAGGAACCGCCGCCCCACGCGCACTTCGTGCTCGTGACCGACACGCCCGACGAGCTGCTCGAGACGGTGCGGTCGCGGTCCCAGCGGGTCGACTTCGCCGCGCTCGACGCGCACGCGATCACCGACGCGTTGACGGGTGAGGGCTTCGACGCGCAGACCGTTGCGCTCGCCGTTCCGCTCGCGGGCGGGCAGCTCGGTCGCGCGCGCGACCTCGCGGGACGGCTCGGACCGTTGCGGCTCGCGTTCGTCGAGGCCGCCGCGCAGCTCGACGGGACGGCCGGTACCGCGGTGCGCCTCGCCGAGGGGCTCGCCGCCGCGGTGCAGGACGCGCTCGCGGTGCGGAAGGCGGAGCACGAGCGCGAGGCCGAGGAGCTCGACCGCGACATCGAGCAGCGCGGCTATCCAGATCGGGCCGCGACCCGTTTGCGCCGGAAGCTCGCGGAGCGCCACGCGCGCCACGAGCGCTTCGAGCGCCGTCAGCTGCTCGTCGAGGGGTTCACCGCGCTCGAGTCGGTCTACCGGGACGCGCTCGCCGCGCCCGCGCCGCCGCTCAACGTCGACCGTGAACCGCTCGTCGTCGCACCGGGCGCGGCGGCGGCCGCGCTCGACCGGTGCCGCGAGGCGCGCGAGGCGTTCGAGTTCAACCCGAACGAGGGCCTGCTCCTCGAGTGGCTGCTGCTCCACCTCCCGGCACCGCGAGGCGCCTCCACGCTTTCGGCTCCGCCAGCCTCGCTGTCCGAGGTCTGAGGAGCACAAAGCGTTCAGGGCCCCGCGGGCCCGTCGGTAGACTGCGGGATCCTTCGCCGGGATAGCTCAGTCGGTAGAGCAGCTCACTCGTAATGAGCAGGTCAGGAGTTCGAGTCTCCTTCCCGGCTCCACCAGCAGGTTCGCAGTGGTGTCGTTCGAGGGACGGCGCGCCGGCGTGTGCTTCACGCGCGTGCGGCCGAGCACGGTTCGGCTGTGGTGAGCGCGGGTCGCAATCGCCTGATGCCGGCGCGGATGCGGGTCTTCGCGGTCTCGAGCGGAATGCCTTCGCGCGCGGCGATGTCGCGTGCGCTGCAGCCCCACACCCGCGCGAGCAGCACGGCGCGGCGCTGCTCCTCCGGTAGCTCTGACAGCGCGGCGTAGACGCGCGCGACGTCATCGCGTGGAGCGCATCCCTCGACCTGGTCGCGTCCCGATGTCGTTTGTGCCTCGAGGCCGACGTCTGCCGTCGCGACCGCGTCCGGGCGGCTCGCGCAAACCGCATCGATCGCCAGGCTGCGCGTGATGCTGAGGAGCCACGCCGCGACGCTGCCGCGTCGCGCGTCGAACCCGTCGGCGTGCCGCCACGCCCGGACGAAGGCCTTCTGGGCGACACCCTCGGCCGCGCGCACATCGCCGACGATGCTCAGCGCGAGGCCGAACACCCGGCGTTGGAACCGTCGAACGAAGGCGGATGCGGCGTCCGGCTCCGACGCCGCGAGGCCCGCCACGAGGTCCTCGTCGGGACGTTCCGCCGGCCTCGACCTCTTGACCCGACCCGCCATGCCGTCACCATTTCCGGACACCGTGTATCGTTACACGAACATCGTAAACCAGCTGATAAGATTACGCAACAGCCCGTAATGGTTTTCAGCAGTTCGCCGTACCGAGGAGCCACCGTGTCCGGAAGCGACGCCGCGCCGTCCGAGGCCGCCGACAGCCGTCGCGGGCCCGGGCGTCCCCGGGACGCCCGTCACGACGAGGCGATCCTGACGGCGGCGCGCGAGCTCCTCCAAGAGCAGGGCTACGGCCCGCTCACGATCGAGGCCGTCGCCAGCCGCGCCGGCGTGGGTCGCCCGACGATCTACCGGCGTTGGCCGTCCAAGCCGGCACTCGTCGTCACCGCTCTCATCCAATCCGCGCGCCTCGCGGTGCCCGAACCCGACACGGGGTCTCTGCGTGGGGACCTCGTCGAGGTCCAGCGTCACCAGGTGGAGCTCATGAGCTCGGCGGACAACCGCCGCGTGACGGCAGGCCTCGTCGCCGACCTCGCGGCCGACTCCGAGCTCGCGGAGATCTACGTGAGCGAGTACCTGTCGCCTCGCCGGGAGACGGTGTGGCAGGTCCTCCAACGCGGCATCGACCGCGGTGAGCTCGCTCCCGACGCCGACCTCGCGTTCGCCTACGACCTGCTCGTCGGGCCGCTGTTCATGCGTGCCGTCGTCTGGGGTCAGCCTCTCCCGCCCGACGCCGCCGAGCAGACCACAGACGCGGTCATCGCCGCGTTTCCCGGCGCGCGAGTCGGGCGCGACTCGTCGTCGCCGAGCACGCGCAAGCGTCGTTCGCCGACCGCGACGCACCGCGCCCGCAAGCGCTGACGCTCGAACGGTGCGTCGCCACGCGCGCGTCGCGGGCACCACGACGACGCGACCGGTTCGACGCGGCGTCTCTCCGACGCGCGACGTTCGACCGTCCCGTTGCTGCTCGGTACTGTCGCACGCCGACGGGCGGCGAGTGACGGGCGACACGACGGTTCCGGTTGCGTGTCGTCGACGGGAGGTGCCATGACCGCACTCCTCGAGGTCGACCACCTCGTGATCGGCGCCGGCGCGAGCCGTCAGACGCGGGCGCGGATGGACGCTTCGTCGAACAGCGTCGGCAGCACGTAGCCGTCGCAGCGGCGGCGCAAGCGATATCGCAACGTTCCCGCGTCGGAGATCACGTCGCTCACCTCGAAGCCGCTGACCCATCCGCCCTCGGCGAATCGGCATCGCACCTCGACACCTTCGAGGAGGAGCCGGTCGTCGTCACCGTGAACCTCGCTGTCGCGCGCGGTCGTGCGACGCGATTCCGTCCGTGAGGGCTCGACCGTGCCACCAACGACGCGTCGCTCGGGCGCGCGGTGGCTTCGAACGTCCAGTTCCAACGCGGCGCCGAAGCGCTCGAGCAAGACGAGGATGCTGTCCGTCTGCTCGCGTTGGCGTGACGCGATGCTCTCTCCCAGCTCGCCGAGCCGTTCGAGCACGGCGAGCATCTCACTGCTTCGCTGGTTCAAGGTCCCGGCGAGGTCGGTGACGCAACGGACGAGACTCACGATGAGCTCGTCGCGCAGCGCGTCGTCCGCACGGCGACGCGTCTCGACGTCGTCGAGCGCGCCACGGACCGCATCGCGAATCGCCAGGAGCTCGGATCGCAACGCGCTGACGAGCGCATCGCGTCGTCGAGCGGCGAACATCATCTGCGTGTCGGTGCCCGCGGCGGCGTCGATACAGGATGTCCGGTCACGTCACGGAACCCCCTGCCTCCATGACAGGCCGCCACCGTACGCGGAGGCGCCGTCGGTTCCGTGGACCCCGCGTCGGTCGTGGTCGCGTGCGCGGCCACCAGCCCGCCCGTCTCGCGCCGGCGCGGTCGGCTTCTCGAGGGAGATGGGCTGTTCGACCTATATACACGGTTCGGGGCGATCGCTACGTTCGCGCAAGAGCAAGAGGAGGTATGTCATGGTTCGACGCTTGCTCGTGTGCGGCCTCGCCGTGGTCGGCCTCGTCCTGTCGGGTGCGTCGGTCGCCTCGGCCGCGACCTATCCCAACGGCGGTACGCCGCCGACGACCGCCCAGGTCGAGGCCCGTACCGCGGTGGCACCGGCGACCGTGCCCTCGTCCGCACCGAGCTCCGGTCTCCCCTTCACCGGTGGAGACGTCGCCGGCCTCGCGAGCATCGGTGCGGGTGCGATCGTCCTCGGCGCGTTCCTGACCCGGCGGGGCCGTCGGCGAGCCCACTGACACGGACGCGGGAACCGACCGCCGGAGCACGCACGCGACGCCGCGCGCTCACGACGTCGGCCCGGCTGCCGCGAACCCCTGGCGCAGCGTGTTCTCCGTGACGACGCGCGGCTCGACGAACTGGAGGAGGTAGTCGGGTCCGCCGGCCTTCGAGCCGACACCCGACATGCCGAACCCGCCGAACGGCTGCCGGCCGACGAGCGCACCGGTGGTGACGCGATTGACGTAGACGTTCCCGGCGCGGAGATGCGACGCGGCGTGACGAATGCGCGCCGGTGACCGGGAGAAGAACCCGGCGGTCAGCGCGTACGCGGTCGTGTTGGCGAGCGCGAGCGCGTGCTCGAAGTCGTCGGCCGCCATGCAGGCGAGCACGGGACCGAAGATCTCATCCGTGAACACCGTCGCGTCCGTCCGGTTCACCACCACGACGGTCGGGCCCGCGTACCAGCCGCCGTCCGGGACGTCATGACGCTGGAGCACGACGTCGCCCTCGTCCATCGCGACGCGTTGGTACCGCTGCACACGCTCGAGCGCGTCGGCGTCGATCAGCGGCCCGACGACCGTTCGCAGATCGTGCGCGCTGCCGACCGGCAGCACGTCGACGGCACCCGTCAGCCGCGTCATCAACTCGTCGAAGATCCGTCCGACGCCGATGACGCGCGAGACCGCGGAGCACTTCTGACCCGCGTACCCGAACGCGCTCGCGACGATCGCCGGTACCGCGACGTCGAGGTCCGCGTCGGCGTCGACGACCGCCGGGTTCTTCCCGCCCATCTCCGCGACGACGCGCGTGACGTGGCGCTTGCCCGCCGCGGGTCGCGCGGCGCGTTCGACGATCTCGCATCCGACCGCCTTCGACCCCGTGAACGCGACGGTTGCGACGTCGGGGTGCTCGACCAGGTGCCGGCCGATCTGCTCACCGGGGCCGGGCAGGAACGCCATCACGCCCGGCGGTACGCCTGCTTCCAGCAGAAGGTGCACGAACCGGGACGCGACCCCGGGCGTCTGCTCGGCCGGCTTGAGCAGCACGGGATTGCCGGTGACCAGGGCAGCCACCGTCATGCCGGCGGGGATCGCCAGTGGGAAGTTCCACGGTGTGATCACGGCGGCCGGGCCTCGCGGCTCGTACTCGTAGCGGTTGCTCTCGCCGGGCGCCTGGGCGACCGGTCCGCCGTGCGCGAGTCGCAGCGCTTCCCTCCCGTAGTACTCGCAGAAGTCGATCGCCTCGGCGACGTCCGCGTCCGCCTCCGCGATCGGCTTGCCCGCTTCGCCCACCTCGAGCGCGACGAGCTCGTCACGACGTGCGCGCAACAGCACGGCCGCGCGGAAGATCACGTCCGCGCGCTCGCACCACGGTCGGTCGCGCCATGCTCCCCACGCGTCGAGGGCGACGGCGACCGCGTGGTCGACGTGCTCCGGCTCCGCGGAGCCGCTGGTGCACACGAGTCGCTCGGTGCAGCTCGGGTCACGCGACTCGATCATCGCATCGGTCGCGACGGCCTGACCCTCCATGAGGACGGGCGCGACGAACGGGTACTCACCCGTCGCGCGGTGCATCGCATCACGAATTTGGTCGCGCACCGGCGCGCGACGGAGCTCCGCGTGCGGCTCGTTGACGAACGCACCGCGATCGCGGGCGTCGGTCGCATCGAGCGCGGCCGGCTCCGTGCTCGGCGGGGAAGCGTCGTCCCGCTCCGTGGGTGGCACGAGCAGGCGGTCGAGCTGCGCACCCTCGGCGAAGCGCTGGCGGATGAACGACTCGTTCGACGTGTTCTCGAGCAGCCGGCGAACGAGGTACGCCATCCCGGGGATCAGGGCCCCGACCGGTGCGTAGACGCGTGTGCGCAAGCCGAGCCGGCGCAGGGCATCGTGAACCGGGGCCGCCATGCCGTAGAGGAGCTGCAGCTCGAACGCGGTGTCGTGGAGTCCCGCGGCGCGCGCGTGGACGACGGCGTAGGCGAGGCTGCGTACGTTGTGGCTCGCGAACGCGGGGCGGATCTCGCCGGCGCGAGCGACCATGAGCCGCACGCACCGCTCGTAGTTCGCGTCCGTGTCGCGCTTGTCGGCGAACACGGGCGACGGCCAGCCGGCCGCACGCGCCTCGACGGTCTCCGCGTCCCAGTACGCGCCCTTCACGAGACGAACCTGGAGCGGGACGCGCAACGTCCGCGCCGACCAGTCGATGAGCGCGCGCAGATCGTCGAAGGACTCCCGTAGGTACGCCTGCACGACGCAACCGAGCTGCGGGCCATCGGGGAACTCGCCGCCGATCGCGCGCACGAGGTCGAACGTCAGGTCCTTGACCGCGTAGCTCTCCGTGTCGAGATGTACGGTCGCGTCCGACGCGCGAGCCCGTTCCAGCACCGGTCGGACTCGCGTGAAGGCGTCGGCGACGGCGTGCCCGTTCTCGAGCGGGTCGAACCGGGGCGAGAGCGCCGTCGGCTTCACCGAGACGTTCGCCCGCGGCACCGGACCCCACGGGTCTCGTTCGAGTGCCGGGTCGTCGGGCCAGGACGCGCTGGTCGCGACGAACGCGGCGAGCAGCTCGTCGACGCGCGCCGCGTACTCGTCGGCCTCGGTTGCGGTCAGTGTCTTCTCCCCGAGCAGGTCGACGGTCGATGCCTGGCCTGCCCGCCACAGTCGCGTGAGGCGGGCCATCGCCTGGCGCGCCGTCTCACCCGCGATGAATTGGCGCGCCATGCGCGTGACGGCGCGACGGGCGACGCGCGCCGACAGCCGCGTCCCGAACGGCAGTCGATCGGCGACCGCGATCCCCGTCCCGACGACCGCGGGAGCCTCGACGCCGCCCAGGTACTCCTCGACGTGGCGCACGACGTCGGCGTCGTCGGTGCACGCGGGCAGGACGTCGACGAGCCGGAACAGCTGGGTCTTGAACTCGGGTGACGCCAGCGCCCAGTCGAGCAGTCGCTCGGTCCACGCGCCACCACCCAACCGGACGTGGCCCCGTCCGGCCAGCGTGCCGATGCGCCTCCCGAGCTGCTGGACCTCCGGCTCGAGGTCGTCGGGCGTCACGATCGAAGGGTAGCGACCGTTGCCGTCGACGCCGCGCCGGCGCGATCACTCCGTCAGCTGCTGTGCGAGGGTTGCCGCGAGCCACTGCTCGTAGCGTTGCGCGGTCCAGCCGCGCTCGCCGACGAGAAGCCGGTAGACCTCGGGTGACATCAGCGCGTGGATCAGGTCGGCTGCGTCGCGCTCACGCAGTCCGGGCCTGAGCGCGTGTGCGCGCGCGAGTGAGCGTGCGATCCGGCCCTGACCTTGCTCGCGCTGTCGTCGGATCTCTCCGAGCAGTTCCGCGGCGGCGGGATCGGAACCGGCCGCGCCCGTGAGCACGAGGTAGACGTCGTTCGCGCGCCGGTTGATCGCCGTCGTCACGCTCGCGAGCCCGGCGAGCACCTTGCGCGGGTCGGGTTCGCTGCTCAACGCCGCGACGTCCGGCCGTTCCTCCACCGCCAGAGGCTTGTCGTCACCGGCGATGGACGTGTCGAGCAGCGCCTTCAGGATTCCGAGCTTCGACGAGAACAGCCGGTACACGGTCGCGGCCGGCACGTCGGAGCGTTCGCTGATCGCCTCGACGGTCGTCGCCGCGTAGCCCCGTTCGAGGAACAGCGTTCGGGCCGCGTCGACCACCGCGCGGCGGGCGAGGCGCGTGCGGGCTTGACCGCGGTTGTTCTCGACTGCGATGTCGCGCTTGACGGGCTTCGGCATGAAACGATAGTATCACTCTCAGTTCGAGAGTACCACTACCGAAAGCGACGAAGGAGCGGACCGATGAAGACGATGACGTGCAAGCAGTTGGGCGGGCCGTGCGACCACGGGATGCGGGGCGACACCGCCGACGAGGTGATCAAGGCCCAGGACCGGCACCTCCGAGAGATGGTCGCCAACGGCGACGACACCCACGCCGGTGCGCTCAAGGAGATGAAGGCCAGGTGGAGGCACCCGATCTCGGGCATGGGCTGGTACCGGGCCGCGAAGCGCAACTTCGCGGATCTCCCCGAGGACTGATCCGGCGCGTCGCGCTCAGCTCAGCTCAGCTCAGCTCAGCTCCGCGATCGCGACGCTGCGGGCGGTCGCCGACGGTCGATCACACCGAGGCGGCCGCCCGGGTCGCCATGCTCGACGAGGCGTTCACCGATCGAGCCGAGTGCGAGGCAGGCCGGACACGCCGCTTCGCGCCAGGCCGCCGAGCCGCCACGCCGGCCCTGGCGGACGACCCAGAAGGCTGCCGCGCCGACGAGCAACACCACACCGAGGACGAGCGCGAGTCCCTTCGCGCGATCGATGAGATCGCGCGCGACCGGACCCAACGCGTAGCCGAGCACCAAGTGGAGTTGTGCGAACACGGTCGCGCCGAGGAGCAGCGGCGGGAGTGCCCGGCGCGGCGTCAGACCGGAGCCTCCTGCCACGATCCCGGTCATCGTGCGCAACCCCGGCGTCGCACGGCCGACCGCGAGCGCGCCACGCCCGCGGCGTTCGACCGCAGCCGTCATCCTCGCCAGCCGTTCCGCAGTCAGCCCGATGTGCCGCGCGATGCGGTTCACGAGCGCGCCCGCGCCGCGCGTGCCGACGAAGAGCAATGTCGTCCCGACGATCGCGACGAGCTCGAGCGCGAGCACACCGACCCACCACGGCAGGGCGCCCGCCGCGACCCGCTCACCCACGAGCAGCATGACCGCGTCGTCGGGAATCGGTATCGGCAGCCCGGCCTCCATGGGAACGAGCAGGATCAGGGCGAGCGGGAGCCCGATCCCGGCGACGTCGGCCGTGGCGAGCATTCCGTGCATCGCTCGAAGTACGCAGCGTCGAGGGCACGCGGATCACATCCTGATCCGGATCGAACGCGGCCCCGACCGGATCGCAAATCGCGCGCATCGTTGTCGGTGCGCCACGGCATGCCAGGATCAGCGGGCGCGCGTCCGGCCCTCACCCTGCCCGGCCGACGCGCGCAAGGGACGGCGGGAGCGGCCGTTTCCGCACTGGTTCGCGCCGCTCCCGCCGTCGTCCGCAGGGAGTTCGTCGCCGGGGCGCTCCGCAGATCGCAGAAGGTTCGCGGCGTGTCGCGTCACGCGGCGAAGTCGTCCTCGAGTCCCTCGAGCCGACTCAGCACGACGGCCACGACGACGTACGCGAACGACTTCGAGGCCACGGGCACGATGACGACGACGATCGACGGGCGCGCCTACACGCATCCGGCGAACGGCACCTGACGGGTTCACGTGGAGGACCTCGGCGACCTCGGCCGGTTGCACCGGAGCGGGTCAGGAGCTCGACGGTCCTTCCCCGCTTGCGACGCCGAACAGCGCGCGCAGCTTGCCGATCGTCGCCTGCTCGTCCGGGTTCACTGCCTTCGAAGATCGCGCCACGGCTTCGGCGATGTCGACGAACCAGCTCGCGACCTCACTCGCCTCGTCCGAGGGGAGCTTCTTCAGCGCGGCGGCCGCGGGCTCGAGCTCGCGCATGACGTTGTCGACCGCGGCCTCCGGTGTGGGACCGCGGTGCTCCTTCAGCTCGGTCCGTGCCTCCTTGGTGTTCGCCTCGGCGACGATCTCGCCGATGAGCTCGTTCGCGGCGCCGTGCTCGCCCGGTCTCGAGATGGAGCGCGCGCCCGCGCTCGCTTCCTTGACCATCGAGATCGGACCGTGCTCGCCGGCGTAGAAGAGCGCCGCGGTCACGAGGAGCGGCGCGTCCGTCAGGGCGTGCCACTCCGCTTCCGTGAAAGCCGACCTGTCCGTCATCCGAGACCTCCTGCTGGTGCTGCCCCTCGGGTTGCTCACGCGCTCGGCGTGCGCGCGCACGCCACAACGTTCCCTCGACGACGCCCTCCGCGCTCATCACCTTCTCACGGTCGCTCGCCCGTCGGGACCGGTGACGCCGTCGGCACCTACGGTTTTTCCCCTTTCTTGGCATGACTCCGCGCGGGTTCTCAGGATCGGCGGGCAGGTTGGGGCGCCGTGCACGCGGTGACCGCGCCCCGTCTCGACGCGCCCGGGTGGCGCCGGCCCGGCGCGCTCTGGTCGCCGTCCGTGGCGGGTGGGCTTCTCGCCGCGGTCCTCGCGACGGTCGCCACGGTGCTGGGCTGGGAGGGCGCCGACTGGCCCGCGCAGGTGTACCGGGTCGCGGTCTTCCGGACGTACGGGTTCATCGGGTTCGACACCGGTTGGTACGGCGGGCACTCGCCGGTCGCCTACAGCTCGCTGTTCCCGCCACTTGCGGCGACGATCGGCGTGCACGTGACGGCGATCGCGTGCGCGGCTGTCGCGACGTGGACCTTCGACCGTGTCGTGCGGGGCAGGTTCGGCACGACGTCGATCCTCGGCACGCTGTGCTTCGCGGCGGGGACCGTCGCCCAGATCGTCGTCGGCCAGCTCGCGTTCCTGCTCGGTCTCACGTTCGCGCTCGTCGCGGTGTTGATGATCGTCTCTGGTCGTCGCACGCTCGCCGTCGCCGCGGCGGTCGCGTGCGCGCTGTCGAGCTTCGTCGCCGCGCTGTTCCTCGTGCTCGGCGCGGTCACGTGGGCGGTCAGCGCACGTGACGGCCGGCGCGACGCGTTGCTCGTCGGTGCCGGCGCGGTCGTGCCAGTCCTCGTCATCACGGCGACGTACCGGCAGGCGGGACGATTCCCGTTCCCGATCACGAGCCTCGTCTGCGTGCTCGTCGCGTGCGCGGCGACGCTGTTCGTCCTGCCACCGTCGCAGCGTCTGTTGCGACGCGGCGCGCTGGTGTACGCGATCGCGTCCCTCGCGCTGTTCGTCGTGCCGACGCCCGTCGGCGGCGTGATGACGCGGCTGGGCACGACGATCGCGGTGCCTCTCGTGTGGTCGGCCGTGTGGCGCGTGCGGCGCGCGCTCGTCGTCCCGTTCGTCGTGCTGACGGTCGTGTGGCAGTTCGCGCCGGCCTTCGGCGCGATGACGACACCGCCCGCGGATCACGTCACCAGCTCCTACTTCACACCGCTCGTCGACGCGATGCACCGGGCCGACCCGGCGCCCGCGCGCCTCGAGATCGCGCTCACACGCATGCACTGGGAGGCCGCGTGGGTCGCGCCGAGCATCCCGCTGGCGCGTGGGTGGGAACGTCAGCTCGACATCGTCGACAACTCGCTCTTCTACCGCGGCCACCTGACCGCGGCGCGCTACCGCGCGTGGCTGGATGCGAACGGCATCCAGTACGTCGCGCTGTCCGATCTCCCGCTCGACGCGTCCGCGCGCGCCGAGGCGGCGATCATGCGCAGCAACCCGAGCTATCTCCGGCTGGTCTGGCACGACGTGCACTGGCGCCTGTGGAAGGTCGTCGGCTCGTCGGGCCTCGTCTCCGGTCCGGCCCATCTCACGTCGCTCGACGCGAGCGGCTTCACCGTCGTCGCGACGGGCAAGGGTGCCGTCGACGTGCGCGTCCGGTGGACGCCGACATGGAGCGTCGGTGACGCCGACGGCCACGCCTGCCTGACACCCGCGGCGCACGGGTGGACCGGCCTGCACGTCGACCGACCGGGCACCGTCCGCGTCACGTCGCAGCTCCTGCCGACGGGCTCGGATGCCTGCTGAGCGCGCAGCTCGCCCCATCTGACGAGCGACGGTTCGCCGCTCACTGCCTACGATCAACACATGAGAGGACACCGCGTGCGCGCGAGGGCCGCCCGCGCGCAGCAGGGCTCGTGAACGCGCGCTCCGACGTCCCCGACGTCGGCGATCTCGACCTCCCGGTCCTCGACCCCGACGACCCGTCGTTGCGGGGTGCGCGGTTTCACGAGGTGCTCGGCGACCTCGCGGCGCGCAGCTGGCTCGCGCGCGCCGAGCTCGGGTACCTCGTCCTCGACCGCGACGCGGGCATGTCGTTCCTCGGGGATCGCCGCCTCGCGTTCCCGTCGGTGCAGATCCTCGAGCTTCAGGGCGTGCACGAGGGCCCCGTCTACGACCGGACCCGCAACGGCCTCATGGCACGCACGGGCGACGATCACGCGCGGCTGCGGCGGCTCGTGACGCCGGCGTTCACGCCGCGCGCGACGGACCGACTGCGACCGCGACTGCGCGAGATGCTCGAGGAGCTGTGGGCGCGCGTCGCGCCGAACGGTCAGACCGAGTTCGTCGACGACTTCGCGCGCCCACTGCCCTCCATGGTGATCGCGGAGCTGCTGGGGCTCCCCGGCGAGGCCGAGCGGCTCGCGGCGTGGTCCGACGCGCTCCAGGGCGTCTTCAAGCTCACCGCCGCGCGCGAGCGTGCCGCCATCGAGACCGCATACCTCGACGTGTACGCCTACGTCGAGGATCTCGTCCGCGAGCGACGCCGGCACCCGGGCGACGACCTCGTGTCGACGCTCGCGGCCATCTCGCAGGACGGCGACCGGCTGACCGACGACGAGTGCGTGTCGCTGATCTGCTCGGTCATCGCGGGTGGTACCGACACCACCCAGGCGCAGCTCGCACACGGGATGCGACTGCTCGTCGAGCATCCCGACCAGTGGCAGCGACTGCGCGCCGACCCGACGCTCGCCGCCCGCGCGGCGAACGAGATCCTGCGCTACGAGCCGATCACACCGTTCACGGCCCGTCTCGTCACGGCACGCGTCGAGCACCGCGGCGTCGGCTTTCCGCAGCACACGGTCGTGTTCGTCTGCTCTGCCACGGCGAACCGCGATCCGGCGCTGTTCGACGCGCCCGATCGCTTCGACATCACGGTGGACCGGGGCTCCGCGCCGATTCTCACCTTCGGCTACGGCGCGCACTACTGCCTCGGTGCGAACCTCGCGCGCGCCGAGCTCGCGGAGACGTTCGCGTTCCTCGCGTCCCGCATGGGTCACGTCGAGTTCGCGGCCTCGCCGGTGTTCGGGCCGACGACGGGGATCTACACGATGGAATCCGTCCCCGTTCGGTTCGGCCCACCGTGAGCGACGGTGAGTCGCGCGAGGGCGTGGCGCTCACGAACCTCGACCAGCCCCTCTTCGACGGGGCCGGCGCGACGAAGCGCGACCTCGTCGACTACCTCGACGGCGTCCGTGATCGCATCCTCCCGGCCCTCGCGGACCGCCCGCTGTCCGTCGTGCGCGTGCACCGCGGCCAGGACGCGTTCATGCAGAAGAACGTGCCGAAGTACACGCCGGAGTGGATCCCGACCGTACGGCTCTGGGCCGAGACGTCGAAGCGCGACGTGTCGTACGCGCTCTGCGACGACCGGCGCACGCTGCTGTGGTTCGCGAACCAGCGTGCGGTCGAGTACCACCCGACGCTCGTGCGATTGCCGCACCTCGACCGGGTGACCCACCTCGTGCTCGACCTCGACCCGCCCGACGCCGGCGCGTTCCGCATGGCGGTCGACGCGGCTCGTCTCGTGCACGAGGTCCTCACCGCGGCCGGGATGTCGGGCGCGGTCAAGACGAGCGGCGCGAAGGGCCTCCACGTGTTCGTGCCGATCGACACGGACACACCGCCCGAGGACGCCGCGGCCGCGATGCGGGCGATCGCGGCGCGCGCCGAGCAACTCGATCCCGCGATCGCGACGACCGCGTTCATCAAGGCGGATCGCGGCGGCAAGGTGTTCCTCGACTCGACGCGTGCCTTCGGCGCGACGGTCGTCGCGGCGTACAGCCCGCGTGTGCGTCCGGGCACGCCGGTGTCGTTCCCGCTCCGCTGGGACGACCTCGACGACGCCGCTCCCGGCGACTTCACGATCCACACGGCGCTCCGCTCGCTCGGGGACACGGACCCGTGGTCGAGCGAGATGCCCGCGCCGCATGCCGTCGATGCGGGCCTCGTCGAGGAGGGCCGCGCGATCCCGGTCGCGCGGGTGCAGGCCATGCACGAGGGCAAGCGCCGGGCCCGGGCCCGCCGGTCGCGCTGATCGGCTCAGGTCCGGTGCGCGACGACGAGCAGACGCCCGGGGCGTGTCCCGGGCGCGAAGCTCGCGACCTCGTCGACCGTGATCTCCGGCCAGCCCGCCTCGCGCAGCCAGGCGAGCGCGGTCTGCCGGTCCGGCACGGTGAGCACGGCTTCCCCGATCGCCGCGAGTTGGCGCTCGCGCGCCAGACGCTCGGCGGACTCGGGCACCCCGCGTTCCCGCGTCGAGATGCTCGCCGCGAGCTCGCTTCGCCCCGCGGCGCGGTTGGCCGCGGTCGCGAGGAGACCGCGGAACGCAGGCTCGGGCAAGTAGCGCAGGACGCCCTCGCACGTGAACAGTGACGGTGCGTCCGCGTCGTGACCCGCGCGCGCGAGCGCGTCGCCGAGTCCGGGCTCGGTGAAGTCCGCGGCCACGAACGTGATGTCGGAGCTGTCGATGAGCAGCTGGTCGAGGCGGGCGCGCTTGTCGCGCTGCGTGGCTGGGTGGTCGACCTCGAAGAACCGGACCCCTGGTGTGCGGAACCGGAGCGCGCGGCCGTCGTAGCCGGCACCGAGGAGGACGACCTGGGCGATCCCGGTATCGATCGCGCGCAGCACCGCGTCGTCGAAGAACTTCGTGCGCGTCGCGATGTAGGAGAGGAACTCGCGGGTGTCGCGGCGTCGTCTCTCCCGTCGGGCGTCGGTGCGCCTGCTCGCGACCGACGCCGCCAACCGGTCGTCAGCCTCCCTGTCGCCGGTCGGCGTCGACGGGCGCTCGAGCACGGCGCGGGCCGCGGCGACGCCGGCGGCGGTGAGGGACGGACCGTCCGGGCGCATGGAGCCATGTCACCACGTTCCCGCGGCTCGGCGCACCGCGTGCCGGTGCCGGTTGGAGACGGTCGGCGCGCGGGACGCGTCAGAGCCCGGGGCTGCTGTGCATGAGGCCGCCGTCCGCGAACACCGTCGTCGCGGTCATGTAGCTCGCGCCGTCGCTCGCGAGGAACGCGACGACGCTCGCGATGTCACCTGGCTGGGCCATGCGACCGAGCGGGATCGCGGCGTCGAGCGTCTGGAGCTTCGTGGGATCGGCCATGGTCGACTGGTTGATGGGTGTCGCGACCGCGCCCGGGCCGACCCCGACGACGAGGATCCCGTGCGGCGCGAGCTCGACGCCGGCCGTGCGCGTGAGCATCCGCATCCCGCCCTTCGAGAGGCAGTACGGCGTGTTGCCCGGCATGGGCCAGTCCTCGTGCACCGACGTGATGTTGATGATCCGGCCGCCACCGCCCTGGGCGATCATCTGCTTCGCGGCGACCTGCGTCCCGAAGAACGCGCTCTTCAGGTTGACGTCGAGGACCTTCGCGTACTGGTCCTCGGTCGTGTCGAGCACCGAGGTCCGGGTCTCGATCCCCGCGTTGTTGACCATCACGTCGACCCGGCCGAACGCCTTCACCGCCGTGTCGACGAGACGCTGCAGGTCGGCGACCTTGCTCACATCGGCGTCGACACCGATCGCGCTGTCACCGAGCGCAGCGATCTGCTGTTCGAGCGCGTCGGTCGCCGCGGGGTCCGCGACGTAGTCGATGACGATCCGCGCCCGTTGCTGCGCGAGCGCGAGGGCGATCGCCTTGCCGATGCCGCTGTTGCCACCGGTGACGATCGCGACCTTGCCGTCGAGCGTCATGCCGAGCTCGCCTGACGGGACGCGCCCAGATGGGCGCGCAACACCGCCAGCGACTCCTCGGCGCGCCCGTCGAGCTCGAGCTCGGCGAAGCGGTCGACCGCGCGCTCGTGCGCCACGAGGTTCGCGAGCACCGCGTCCTCGCGATCCGGCGCGAGCTCGCGCAGGCGCTCGTACTTCGCGAGGTACGACGGGAGCGCGGCGCGCAGCCCGAGCAGCAACGCGTCCCACGGCTGGTCCCGGGTGCTCGCCGCGAGCGCGACGCCGTCGGCCCGGGCCTTCGCGGCGACCGTGTCGATCCCTGCGGCCTCGGCGAGCGGTCGCAACGTGGACGCCGTGTCCCGCTCGACCGCCTGCAACGTGCGCAGACGCTCGAGGCGCGCGGGATTCTGCTCGCCTGTCGCGTCGGCGAGCGCGCCGAAGAACGCCTCGCCCAACACCTCACCCTCGTAGGACTCGCGCAACAGCTCGTCGTGCTCGCTCATGGCTCCGCTCCTGCGGCTCGCTGCCCGGTCGCCGGACGCCGGCCCCGACCCTCACCGCGATCATGGTCCGGTCAACACCCGCCTGCAGGACCGATCACCGCCGCGACGGGGTGAAACTACCCGTACCCCCCGTTCGCCATCGGTCATATCGTTTCCGGACAAACAGGGTCGCTTCTGCTCAAGGGTGAGGGAGCGTATGAAGCGGGTCGGGGTCCTCGGTGTCCTCGTTCTCGTCGCGTTCGGCCTGTCCACGGTCGCCCGCGTCTCCACGACCGGCGCCGTGAGACCGGTCGCTCGCGCTGCCGCGGCGAGCGATCCGGTCATCGCCGCGGCCGGTGACATCGCGTGCTCGCCGAGCGATCCGAACTTCAACCATCTCCAGGGGAGCGGGAACCGTTGCCAGATGATGGCGACGTCCGACCTGCTGGTGAACCACGGGTTGTCCGCGGTGCTCGCGCTCGGCGACGACCAGTACAACGGTGGCTCCTACTCGGACTACCTCGCGTCCTACGACCCGACATGGGGACGCGTGAAGTCGATCACGCGCTCCGCCGCAGGGAACCACGACTACGGCTCGGCCGGCGCGGGCGGGTACTTCAAGTACTTCGGACTCGCCGCCGGACCGGCCGGTCAGGGTTGGTACAGCTTCGACGTCGGTGCCTGGCACCTCATCGCGCTCAACTCGAACTGCTCGGAGGTCGGCGGCTGCCAGACCGGGTCCGCGCAGGAGCAGTGGCTGCGCGCCGATCTCGCCGCTGACGCCAGCCCGTGCACGCTCGCGTTCTTCCACGCCGGTCGCTACTCGAGCGGCTACGGCGGCGACAACACCTACATGGCGCCGCTGTTCCAGGACCTCTACGACGCGGGCGTCGACGTCGCGCTCAGTGGGCACTCGCACGACTACGAGCGATTTGCGCCGCAGGACAACAGCGGGAACCTCGACAACGCGCGCGGCGTGCGCCAGTTCATCGTCGGCACCGGCGGCGCGTTCTTCACCGGCTGGCACGGCATCCGCGACCCCAACAGCCAGGTCAGCGAGAACACGACGTACGGCGTCCTCGACCTCACGCTCCACCCCGGGTCGTACGACTGGAGCTTCGTCCCCGTCGCAGGGAGCAGCTACACGGACACCGGCACGACGGCGTGCCATCACGCGGGAAGCGTCGCGTCGCCGTCTCCGCCGCCGTCCGGCACCCCGCCGTACTGGAACGGCCAGGACGTCGCGCGTGGTGTCGCGCTCAGCCACAACGCCGCCGGCGGATACGTCCTCGACCGGGACGGGTTCCTCCACGCCTACGGCGGCGCGCCCACACTGCTCGCCGGTCATGCCGCGCCGGGCAGCGATTTCGCGCAGAACCTCGCACTGACGGGCACGGACGCGGGCGGCGCGGTCGTCGACCGCGCCGCGGGCGTGTACGGGTTCGGTTCGCCACCACCGGTCCGCACGTGTGACGACAGCATCCGGTGGGGTGTGCCGACGCGCGCGATCGCGATCGACCCGGGCTGGACGAGCGGCACGCTGCGCGGTGCGACGATCGACGGGTGGGGCGGCATCCATCTCTTCTGCACGTCGCCGCCGATCACCACGACCGGGATCCCGTACTGGCCCGGGTGGGACGTCGTGCGCGGGTTCGCGATCACGCAGGGTGGCAAGGGCGGGTTCGTCCTCGACGCCTGGGGTGGCGTGCACGCGTTCGGGAACGCGCACCTGACGTCCGCGACGCCGTACTGGCCGGGCTGGGACATCGCGCGCGGCTTGGCGATCGACGGGAGTGGGCACGGTGTCATCGTCGACGGGTGGGGCGGTCTGCACGCGTTCACGTATCGCACGGGCTGAGGTGACGGATGGTCAGAGGCGAGGGAACCGCCGTGGCGCAGGGCGCGACCGCGCAGGACGCGTTCGACTTCGTCCTCGACCCCGCGCAGTACACCAAGGCCGACACGAAGATGGTGTGGGTGACGAAGCTCGCCGACACGCCGGACGGCATGCTGGCCCGCGAGGACGGCCGGTTCCTCGGCCGGCTTCCCGGGTCGGTCGTCACGCGCTACCGGTGGTCGCGGCCGAACCGCATCGACGTCACGCTCGAGCACGGCGTCCCGCGGTCGCTCCACGCGTGGTTCGAGCTCGACGACGTCGACGGCGGCGTGCGCATCCACCACGTCGAGGAGCTCGACCTCGGCCACGGTCTGCTCGGCGCGCTCCACGACGCGGTCGCACGCCGCTGGTTCGCCGAGTCGGTCCGCCGAGAGGTCGACGAGATCGCGCGGCTGCTCGAACAGGGGGAGCGCGGCCGCGGCCCGCGGTGAGAAGCTGATCGCGTGAGCTCCACCGCGCCGAACATCCTCGTCGTCATGTCGGATCAGCACCGGGCCGACATGATGGGCTGCGCGGGGGATCCCGGTGTGCTGACGCCGAACCTCGATCGCCTCGCGTCGGAAGGCGTCCGCTTCTCGCGCGTGAGCTGCCAGGGGCCGCTGTGCATGCCGGCGCGCGCGTCGTTCCTCACGGAGCGGTACGTGCGCGATCACGGCGTCTACACGAACTGGGGCGAGGTCGCGCCGGACTGCCCGACATACCTCCACGCGTTGCGTGAGGCCGGGTACCACACCGTGCTGATCGGGAAGGCGCACCTCTACCGCGACGAGGCGCACGACGCGCGCCATGTCGACGAGCTCGCGCCCCGTCTGCACGCGCTCGGGTTCGCGGAGGTCCACGAGACGGGCGACAAGTTCGCGACGTCGATACCGAACGCGTACACGGACCACCTGCGCGACCGCGGGCTCCTCGACGTCTACCGCCGCCACATCGCGGATCGCAGCTACCAGGGTGAGAACGAGACCGGTCGCGGCGCGACCAAGCGCGTGCCGATGTGGGACTCGACCCCGTTGCCGGTCGCGCTCGACGACTACGTCGACGCGTGGCACGGCGCGATCGCGGCCCGGTGGATCGAGTCGTACGAGCGGGACGAGCCGTTCTTCGCGTTCGTCGGGTTCCCGGGCCCGCACGATCCCTGGGACGCGCCCGCGGAGGCGGTGGCGCGCTACGCCGGCGTCGACGTCTCGATGCCCGCGTCGACGACCCGACCCGAGCTCGACGGGACCGGCCGGTACGGCGCGCTGCTGCGCGCGTTCCTGCACCTCTCCGACACGGACACGATGACGACCGACGCGATCCGCGGGATGCGACGCGCGTACAGCGCGGACGTCTCGGTCATCGACGACGGCGTCGGGCGGATACTCGGCGCCCTGGACGAGCGCGGGATGCTCGACGACACGTGGGTGATCTACACGAGCGATCACGGCGAGATGGGCGGCAACCACGGCCTCATGTCGAAGTGCGTGCTCTACGAACCCGCGGTGCGCGTGCCGCTCGTCATCCGGCCGCCGTCGGGGGTGCGGACGAAGCCGGCGGTCGTCGACGCGCTCGTCGAGCACCTCGACGTTCCCGCAACCGTGCGCGCGATCGCGGGCGCGCCCGACGTCCTCGGCAGCGAAGGCCGGTCCCTGCTCCCGCACGTGTCCGGCGACGGAGCACCGCTCGAGCGGCGCGACGTGTCGGTCAGCGAGAACTGGGGCTTCGCCGCGTTCGAGACCGCGCGCCACAAGCTCGTCGTCGACGAGGACGCGCTCGAGCCGTGCCAGCTGTTCGACCTGGCCGACGACCCGCACGAGGACCGCAACCGCCTGCACGACCCCGAGTGCAAGAGCGTCGTCGAGGAGCTCATGGAGACCTACGCGCGGCCGTTCTTCGCGACGGCGCCGGCCCGCCCGCACTCGAGCCCCTTCACCGGCTGACGATGGCAGGCCTGGACGACGTGCGCCGCCTCGCAGGCGACGACAACGGGTTGGCCGTCGTCGCGACGTCCCGGCGCGACGGCACGGTCCAGTCGTCCGTCGTCAACGCGGGCGTCCTCGCCGATCCCGTCGACGGCCATGACGTCGTCGGGTTCGTCGCGCGCGGCGGCACGGTGAAGCTCGCGAACCTGCGACGCGATCCGCGCCTCACGATCGTCTTCCGCGCGGGATGGCGCTGGACGGCGGTCGAGGGGACGGCCGTGCTCGTCGGTCCCGACGACGCGCGCGCCGGGTTCGACGCGTCGCGCGTCCCGCAGCTGCTGCGCGAGGTCTTCACCGCCGCGGGCGGCACGCACGACGACTGGGACGAGTACGACCGCGTCATGGCCGCAGAGCGGCGCACCGCGGTCCTCGTCACGCCGCGGCGGGTCTACGGCACCGGCTGACGGGCGCAGTCGACCACGAACGCGTCGACGGGCTCGTGGCGTCCCGCGATCTCGCACCGGCGGGGCGACGCCGCGGGGAACCGGTCGCGCACGGCGTCGAACGCGGGCGCGCCGACGACGACCTCGTTCGCGCCCGCGTGGTGCTGGAGCCGGGACGCGACGTTCACCGCGTCGCCGAGCGCGGTGAAGTCGACGACGCCCTCGCCGCCGACGTTCCCGACGTACGCCGTGCCCGCGTGCACACCCGCTCCGAGCGCGAGCCCGCGCAGGTCGCGATCCGACCGCACCGTGGAGACGAGCTCGACACCGGCGTCGACCGCCTTCGCTCGATACGACGGACCGGCGATGCCGGGGATGAACAGCGCCATGACCTCGTCGCCGATGAGCTTGTCGATGATGGCGTCGTGCGCGACGAGGATCTGGGTCGCGACCGCGTAGAAGCGGTTGAGCACGCGGGCGAACGACTCGGCGCGTTGGTGCTCGCCGAACGTCGTCGAGCCGCGCACGTCCGCGAAGAGCACGCCGACGTCGACCTCGGCGCCGCCGACGGGGAGCGTGTCGCAGCACCGCGTGCACAGGGTCGGGTTCTTGCGCGACGGGCGGAACCCCGCGAGCGCGACCAGCTTCCCGCCGACGCCGCCGAACGGGTTGTGGCAGACCTTGCAGCGGGGCGCGGACGGCAGGTGCCGGAACACGACGTGGGCGAGACGCAACGGCCGGTGTCCCTCGACCAGCACCTTGTGCCACGTGTCGCTCGCCCGGTCGGCGTCGTCGCCGGCGGCCATCGCGCACTTGTACCACCCGGTCGCGGGGCGTGCCCGCGTGAGGCGCGCGGGCCGTCCCGGTGGGACGCGGGACCGCCCCGGTGGGGTACGACTGAACCATGGCTCCCCACCGCACGGAGCGTCTCGGCGAGTACGCGGCCAAGCGCGACTTCGCGCGCACGCCCGAGCCGTCGGGTGGGACGCCCGCCCCGCCGACGGACCAGCCCCGCTTCGTCGTGCAGCGACACCGCGCCCGGCGCCTTCACTACGACTTCCGCCTCGAGATGGACGGTGTGCTCGTCAGCTGGGCGATCCCGAAGGGCCCGTCGCTCGACCCGTCGGTGAAGCGCCTCGCGGTGCACGTCGAGGACCACCCGATCGAGTACTTCGACTTCGAGGGCGTGATCCCGCGCGGCGAGTACGGCGGTGGTGACGTCATCGTGTGGGACTGGGGAACGTACGAAGCGGTCCACGCGCCCGATCCGGTGCGCGCCGTGGAGCAGGGCGAGCTGCACGTCGAGCTCCACGGTCAGAAGCTGCACGGCCGCTTCGTGATGATCCGTCGCGGCGAGGACGCGTCCGGCAAGGAGCAGTGGCTCGTGTTCCACAAGCGCGACGAGCACGCCGTCGCGGGTTGGGATGCCGAGGATCACCCGCGCTCGGTCCGCAGCGGTCGCACGAACGACGAGGTCGCCGCGAACCCGGATGCGTCGTGGCGCAGCGACGCGCCCGCCGCCGTCGCTCGCGTCGACTTCTCGTCGTCGCGTCCGGACATCGCCGCGCTCGACGCGCTCGGCGCGCGTGGTGATTGGGAGTTCGACGGCGTCACCTTGAAGCTGACGAACCTCGACAAGGTGCTGTTCCCGCCGCGCGAGAAGGGCGGCGAGCCGCTGACGAAGCGCGACCTGGTCCGTTGGTACGCGACGATCGCACCGGTGATGCTGCCGTACCTCGAAGGACGGCCGCTGAACATGCACCGCTATCCGGACGGCGTGGACAAGCCCGGCTTCTGGCACAAGGAGATCCCGTCGCACGCGCCCGAGTGGATCACGCGGTGGCACAACGACGAGGCCGACGAGGGCGAGAGCGAGTGGTACGTCGTCGCGGACCGGCCGGCGACGCTCGCGTGGCTCGCCAACTTCGGCGCGATCGAGCTGCACGCCTGGACGTCGTGCATCCCGCACGTCCACGAACCGACGTACGCGCTCATCGACATCGATCCCGGCGGAGACACGTCGTGGGACGACGTCCTCACACTCACGCGCCTGTACCGCACGGCGCTCGGGCACCTGCACGTCTTCGGCGCCCCGAAGGTGACGGGCCAACGGGGCATCCAGATCTGGGTGCCGATCGAGCCGGGTCCGAGCTTCGACGACACGCGCGCCTGGGTCGAGGCGGTGTCCCGCGCGATCGGGAACACGGTGCCCGAGCTCGTGAGCTGGAAGTGGGAGAAGCACGCGCGCGGCGGGCTCGCGCGCCTCGACTACACCCAGAACGCGATCAACAAGACGCTCGTCGCGCCGTACTCGGTGCGTCCCGCGCCCGGTGCGCCGGTGTCGATGCCGATCCGTTGGGACGAGCTCGACGCCCCCGAGCTCCGCAGCGACCGGTGGACGATCCGCGACGCCGGTGCGCGCGTCATGGAGGTCGGCGACCTGTTCCACGACGTGCTCACGCGGAAGCAGCGCCTCCCGTCGCTCGGAGACGCCGCCTCCACGTAAGCCCTGCCCTGCCCCGCGCCGCGCGCGGGTCACGTCGTCGTGATCTCCTCGAGGACGTGCGCCCGCGTCACGTCGTGGTCGTGCGAGCCCTTCGCGTGCTGCTGCACCGCGGCCACGAGGTGCTCGACCTCGCCGCCCGGGTCGAGGCGGAACTCGACGCCGCACGGGCAGCGCGCGATGCGCACGCCCGGGCCGTCGAGGCCGTGCACGAGCTCCTCGGTGCCGGTGAAGTCGATCGCGACGCACGGCTCGTCGCCGACGACCCAGGCGTCGTGACCGGGTGCGACGACGTGCGCGTCGCCCGGGCCGAGCTCGCGCTCCTCGCCGTCGTCCATGCGGACGCGAAGACGCCCCGAGATCACGTACCCCGTGTGCGCGATCTTGCAGCTGTCCGTCCCCGCGAGCGGCTTCACGTCCTTCGACCACCGCCAGCCCGGCTCGAACACCGCGCGGCCGATCGTGACGTTTCCGAGATCGACGAGGCTGACCTCGCCGTGCTCGAAGGTCGGCTTCTCGTCCGGCGTGTCGAGGTTCTTGACGTCGATGCCCATGCTCCCTCCGTTCGTCGAGCGGCACGGGCATCGTGCGCCGGATGCCGAGGGCTCACATCGGTGAGACCACGTAACGGGATCGCCGCGGGCCTACGTAGTCGCCGTCGCGGGGTGATCCCAGCGTGACCGCGCGCCCGCTGTTGTCGCCGTCACGCGGACCCCGTACGCTGCCGCACCGGTTCAGGGGGTGATGCCCGATGGGTGATCTGTTGGCGGTCGTCACGAGCGTTACGACCAAGACCAGCGCCAGGCACGTCGCCGAGATCGCAGGGATCATCGGCGTGATCGGTGCGATCCTGGTCTTCGTCGGTGGCTGCTTCGGCCTCGGGCTGCTGCCCGGCGGCAACTCGACGGCCCGGCTCGAACGCATCGGCTATCTCGCGGGCGCCGTCCTGATCGGGGTCGCGTTCCTCCTCATCCTGCTCGCGATCCACAGCGGGTTCGGCTCGGTCACCGTCGTCCAGCACTAGACCGGCACGGGACGCAACTCGCGCACGCCTCGAGACCTGACGCGTCAGGTCATGAACCGCGGAACGCGCGCGACGCGCGGCGCCACACCGAGCGGTACGCGTCGAGCCCTTCCGTCGAGAGCCACGCGCTCGGACCGGACGCGATCGCGACACGTTCGGGGACGGTGCCCCACACCGGCACGCCCGCCTCGGTCCAGTCGGTGACCGCGTCCTGGTAGTCGCGCGTGAACGTCCGTGCCGAGCAGACGACGAGCCCGAACGGCGTTCGCTTGGGGACCATGTCGAGGACGGCCTCCACGCGCGCCGTCTCGACGCCGCCCACGCGTGTCGGCACGACGACCACGTCGGCACGGTCGAGCGCCTTGCCGAGGAGCCGCTCGTTCCCCGGCGGCGTGTCGACGACCGTGACCTCCTCGCCGTCGACCCGGTCGAGCGCCTTCGTGAGGAGCCGGTCGGTCGGCGCCTCCACGACCGCGATGCCGTCGAACTCGCCGTCGTCGGCCGCCTCGACCCAGTCGGCCGCGCTGGCCTGCGGGTCGGCGTCGACGAGCGTGACGTCGGACCGGCCGTTGGCCGAGACGGCCGCGAGGTACACGGACGTCGTGGTCTTCCCGACGCCGCCCTTCAGTGCTGCCACGACGATGATCACGGCCTTACCGTAGGTGGCGAGCGCCGGCCGGTGCCCGGGTCCGGGATTATCCCGGTGGCGGAGGCGTTGTCACCTGGAGCCGGCGAGCAGACGCGGCGAGCAGGCGCGAGGGGCCGACGCCGACGACCAGATGCGAGAGGAGCGGAGCGTGGCCGATGGGCTGACCGTCGAGGAGCGCGAGCAGCGCGAAGCGGCGTTGCGCGACCTGATCGACATGATGCGGCCGGCCGTGCAGCAGGACGGCGGCGACCTCGTGCTGCTGGACGCGAACTACGAGACCGGCGTCGTCGACGTGATGCTCCAGGGTGCGTGCAGCAGCTGCGCGATCAGCGCGTCGACGCTGCAGCTCGGCGTCGAGCGGATCCTGACGAGCCGGCTCGACTGGGTCACCGAGGTCCGTGGCGGCGTCGACACGAGCATCGACGACGACGAGAGCGCCGCGCTGGGTCGTGGCGCGTACGTCCCGAAGCTCTGATCGCACCGTGGCCCACGGAACCGCACCGGACATCGTCGACGACGAGCGCCACCACCGCTTCGTCGCCCGTGTCGACGGCCACGAGGCCGAGCTGGTCTACCGCCGCGATGCCGGCGTCGTCGTCCTCGTCCACACCGGCGTTCCCGACGAGCTCGGGGGCCGCGGCCTCGGCGGCCGGTTGGTCGCGGCCGCCGTCGACGACGCGCGCCGCCGAGGGTTGACCGTCGCCGTCGAGTGCCCGTTCGCGCGCTCCTGGATCGAACGGCATCCCGGCGAAGTCGACGGCGTCGCCGTCCTCGGCGCCGACCGCGGCGGGTCCGACTGATGGTCGCTTCCACGTGCACGCACCTCGATACCGTCGCCGACGTCGCGCCCAGCGACGACGGGTGCCACGAGTGCCTGCAGACCGGCGACCGGTGGGTGCACCTGCGGATGTGCCAGGAGTGCGGGCACGTCGGCTGCTGCGACAGCTCGCCGAACCGGCACGCCACCGCGCACTACCACGCGACCGGTCACCCGCTGGTCCGCTCGTTCGAGCCGGGCGAGGACTGGTGGTGGTGCTACGCCGACGGCCTGCTCTTCGAGGTCGACGGCGCACCGCCTTCGCCGTCGCACGCCTGACCACCGCTGGTCAGCCGTTCGTCGACACGGCCGGCTCGGACGCGGACGCCCAGTGACGGCGCAGGTGCCGCGCGAGCTCGTCGGCCCGTTCCAGCGGGAAGAGCAGCCGCGCGCCGTCGAGCTCGACGACGTCCGTCACCCCGGGGATCGTGTCGCGGAGCCAGTACGCCCACGAGACGTCGAACATGACGTCGCCCGTTCCCCACACGACCAGCGTCGGGACGCGCAGGCGCCGGAGCTCCGGTTCCACGGCGAGCAGGTCCTCGGGTCGCAGCGCGACGAGCAGCTGCTCGAAGCGCCGCGCGCGCTCCTCCGTGCCGATCACCGGTTCGAGGAACGACGCCACGACGTCGAGCGGCACGGCGCGTGCGTCCTCGAGCGACGAGCCGAGGAGCGCGGTGCGCGCCGCGTCGAGGTCCGCGAGCAGGGCGGGCGCGGTCGGTGCGAGCGCACCCTGGCGCGCGAGCTCGGCCGTCGGCGCGAACGCCTCGGGCGGGATGTTGTCGTGCGTTTCGCAGTTCGTCAGCGTGAGCGTGCGCAACCGCGCGGGCGAGAGCGTCGCCAGGATCTGCGCGACCGCGCCGCCGGTGTCGTTCGCGACGAGATCGACGCGGTCGAGACCCATCGCGTCGCGGAAGTCGCCGACGAACCGTGCGAGCGCGGTGAGCGAGACGTCCCCCTCGCGTGCCGGCGTGCGCCCGTGCATCGGCAGGTCGAGCGCGATGCAACGGCGCTCGTCCGCGACGCGCTCGATGACGTGTGCCCACAGGTACGCGTTCACACCGATCCCGTGCACGAAGAGCGCGACGGGTCCGTCGCCGATGTCGACGTAGCCGACGTCACCTGCCGGCGTGGTCAGGACGCCGCGGCGCGCGTCGAAGTCGTGCAGTTCCATTCGGGGGCCTCCTCGCTGCGGGGAATCAACAAACCGACCGTCGGTACGATACAGACCGACCATCGGTCTGTCAACGGGACGGTTGCCGGCGAGTCGGCGCGGCGCGAGGGTGGCGGACGCCCCCGACGAGGAGACGGCCCATGCCGGACAAGCCCAGCTACCTCGGACTGCTGAACGCGATCGCGATCGCGGAGTCGCACGCACACGCCTACCTGCGCGAGTGGGCGCAACGGACCCCGAGCGACGACGTGCGTCGCGTGCTGCTGCGCGTCGCGGCGCGCGAGGGCGAGCACGGGATGAGCTTCGCCAAGCGCATCAACGAGCTCGGCTTCGAGGTGCGCGAGAAGGACGACGGCACGTTCGACGACGCCATGGCCGTCGTCCGCTCCGACCGCTCCGACCTCGAGAAGATGAAGGCGCTGAAGCTGCACAAGCTCGACACCGGGTCGGAGCCCGACATCTTCGACGGCTTCTTCCGCGACCACACGATCGACATCCGGACGGGCGAGCTGCTCGGTCGTTACATCGCCGAGGAGCGCGACAGCGCCCGTCTCCTGCGGTCGTGCTACGAGCAGCTCAAGGCCGCGCGCGACGTCCGCGACGCTCCGGCGGACGCGCTCGCGTCCCTCGACGGGAAGGTCGACGCGCTCTGCCGTGCGGTCGAGGAGCTCCGGCAGATCGTCTGCGCGCAGGCGATGCCGGCGAGCACCGCGTAACGCCCACGCCGCGGTCCCGCGGGACCGCGCGACGGTCGTTCTGATTCCCGGGAGTCCCGCCTGGCGAGACCCACGGGCATCTGAATCGTCGCGTTCGCCACCTCCGCATTGCCCACACCCCGATGGGGCAGTGCCGCCCCTGGTTCCGTTCGGTGCGCGATGTCACCGTGCCGGAGGGAACCGAGCAAGGGGGCAGGGCATGAGACGGCTCATCGTTCTCGTCGCGCTGTGCGCGCTGGCGCTGTCGGCGTGCAGCATCGACGACTGGACCGCGTTCGGGTTCAACAACCGGAACACCTTCAACAACATCGGTGGGGTGTCACAGGACGCGATCAACACGTCGAACGCGTCGCAGCTGCAGCGCGCGTGGACGTCGAACGTCGTGCAGGGTGGCTACGGCTCCAGCGGTGTGGTCACGTGGACCGACACCAATCAGTACAAGAACCAGCACGCGTACTTCGACAACAGCGGGATCCTCTGGTCCGTCAACACCGTCACGCACAAGGTCGACTGCGCGGCGAACGACGGCAGCGAGACGTCCGGCTCGAGCGCGAACGACCCGGTCGTGTCGGACGGCGGGCTCGGTTGGTACAACTCGCAGGCCGGCAACGAGTTCGAGCTCTACGACCTGCAGACGTGTGCCGAGCGTGGCGGAACCGACGTCGCGCAGTCCGACTCGGTCCATCCCACGCTGACGATGAACAACGACGGCTACATCTACGTCGGCACCGGTTACGACGAGGTGGACGGGACGGGCACGAGGCAGCTCTTCGGGTCCGTCACGAAGCAGCCGACCACCGCGGCGGCTCCCGGTTGGCAGACGTGGATGGCGACCCCCGTGTGGTCGCCGCCGGCGATCATGAACGGGGTCGTGTACGCGACGACCTACGACACGCTGTACGCGATCCGCAACAGCGACGGCACGGTGCTGTGGCAGACGACGCTCGCGCCGGGTCACACGTCGCCGTTGCGTGCACCGATCGCGGTGCCGACCGTCAACGGCGCGGCGAACACGCCGACGATCTTCGTCACCAGCGAGTCGACGGTGTGGTCGGTGAACGCATCGACCGGCGCGGTCCGCTGGGCGCACAGCAACAACGTGCTCCGCAACGCCGGCGCGACGATCGCCAACAACCAGCTGCTCGTCGCGGCGACGGGCGGCACCGGCGCGCCGGTCCTCGTCTCGCTCGACGCGACGACCGGCGCGGCCGGCTACTCGAAGACGCTCGCGACGCCGTCAGGTGCGTCCCTCGACACGCTGTACGAGCCCGCGACGACGAACGGTGTGCTGGTGATGGCGGACGGGACGGCGGCATGGGCGCTGCGGATCACGGACGGCGCCGTGCTGAAGAGCATGGTCGTCGCCGGCAACACGTCAGCCCACCCGACGATCTCCGAAGGCGACGTGTTCTTCCCGGTCGCGAACGGCATCGACGTGTGGGGCCTGCCCTCGTAGCGGGCGGCTACGTCTCGGGCAGCGGCGGCATCGTCTCGGCAAGGTCGCGGAGCTGGTTCTTCGCGACCTTGTCGAGCGTCGCGCGCGGGAAGTCGTCGACGAAGTAGACGGCGCGCGGAACCTTGAAGTCCGCGAGGTTCGTGCGGCACACGTCGACGATCTTCCGCGCGAGCGCCTCGTCGTCGTCGCCACCACCACCCTTGATGACGAACGCGACCGCGACGACGTCGAGCATCGGGTGCGACCGGCCGACGACGGCGACGTCACCGACGCCGGGAACCTGCCGGCACACGTCCTCGACCTCCTTCGCCGAGACGTTCTCGCCCCCGACCTTCAACATGTCCTTGTCGCGCTCGCTGTAGAACACGGCGCCGTCCTCGCCGACGCGCACGCGGTCGCCGGTCTTGAACCAACCGTCGTCGGTGAAGCTCGTCGCGTTCGCCTCGGGGTTGCCGTAGTACTCGAGGAAGAGCTGGATGCCTCGCGTCCCGCGCACCCACAGCTCGCCGATCTCGCCGTCGGTGCACACCGCGCCCGTCTCCGGGTCGACGACGAGGATCTCGTAGCCCGGCGTCGGGTGGCCCATCGACCGGACGGGAACCCGGTCGCCCGGGCCGCCGTGGATCGCGTGGATCACGGTCTCCGTCATCCCGTACGCGGGCAGCACGCGCGCGCCGAGCATCGCCTCGAGCTCGGGAACGACGAGCCCGAACACGCCGACCTCGAGCGCGCAGTCGGGACGGGGCTGTCCTGCGATCGCCTTGAACACGAACGGGATCAGCGAGATGTGGGTGATCCCGTGCTTGCACACCACCTCCCAGAAGCGGCTCGACGAGAACTTCGGTTGCAGCACGACGGTCCCGCCCGCGCCGAGGATCGTCCACATCGACCAGCTCTGCGCGTTCACGTGGAAGAACGGCAGGTAGACGAGGTAGACGCTGTCGCCCGTCACGCCGATGTTCGACGGGCCGACGCGTCCCGCCCACAGCGCGTTCGCGTGCGTGTGCACGACCGCCTTCGGCCGCGACGTCGTGCCCGACGTGAACATGATCCCCGCGGGGAGCATCGGCTCCGGCGCGCGTGTGGGTGCGGCGTCCGGATCGTCGAACAGGTCGTCGAACGCGACGAACCGCCCGCCGTGTGCTTCGGTCGACGCGGGCTCGCCGCCGTCGTCCGCGGTGACCGCGATCCACTGCAGGCGCGGCCCGGCGGAGGCGACGAGCGGCGCGTACCGAGGCTGGGTCACCGCCGCGACGCAGTCCGCCTGCTCCACGAAGTACGTGATCTCGGCTTCGACGCTGCGCGTGTTCGTCGTCACGCCGACCGCTCCGATGGTCGCGCACGCGTACCAGGCGAGGACCATCTCCGGGCAGTTGTCCGCGTGGACGAGGACCTTGTCGTGCTTGCGGACACCGCGCGCGGCGAGTCCGGACGCCAGCGCACGGACGTCACGGCGGAACTCCGCGTACGTCCAGGCGCGCGTCGACCCGTCACGCGGCTCCCACACGAGCACGCGGTGGTCGGGTCGCTCGGACGCCCAGTGGTCCAGCAGCCAGGGGATGTCCTGACCGGCGAACTGGAACGCAGCAACGGTCTGCGGGTCGATGTCCGGCATGGCAGGTCTTCCGTGATCCGGGAGCGGGTGAGCGGCCAAATGTATGCAGGCGGGTTACGCTCACGCCCCCCGGCGGCCGGCCGACGAGAACCGGGCGCCGATCGGAGGACGAAGATGCGGAGGCAGATCGGATCGTTCGCAGCGCTCGTCACTGCCGTCGCGCTGCTCGCCGCGGCGTGCTCGTACGTCCCGCCGCCCGCGGGCACGGCGCCGCTGCGCTACCGCGACGCGGTCTTCGCCACCGTGTCGAAGACCGCGGACCTGCCGTACGGCTCGGCGGTCGACCAGAACGGGCAGACCGTCACGCTGCTGCTCGACCTCTACCAGCCGGTCGGCGACACCGTGACGGCACGGCCCGCGATCGTGTGGGTGCACGGCGGGTCGTTCTCGGCCGGCGACAAGACGTCACCGGAGCTCGTCGACGAGGCGAACGTGTTCGCGGCGAAGGGCTACGTGAACGTCTCGATCGACTACCGCCTGTCACCGACGGGATGCTCCTTCGGCGGGGCGACCGCCGCGTGCGTCCAGGGGATCATCGACGCGCAACATGACGCGCAGGCCGCGGTCCGCTGGCTGCGCGCGAACGCGACGACCTACCACGTCGACGCGAACCGGATCGCGATCGGCGGGTCGTCGGCCGGCGCGATCACGGCGCTCCAGGTCGCGTACAAGCCGTACGACCCGGGCGTCAGTGGCAACGCGGGGTATCCGTCGGACGTCGAGGCCGCGCAGTCGCTCTCGGGGACCGCGATCCCGACGAGCCTCCCGCGCGCGGGCGGGCCCCAGGTCGTCTTGTTCCACGGGACGAGCGACCCGGTCGTGCCCTACACGTTCGCGCAGCAGACCGCCGCGAACGCGCAGGCCGTCGGCGACGTCGCCGTGCTCGAGCCGCTCGACGGCGCCGGGCACGTGCCCTACCTGCAGTACCGCAGCCAGATCCTCGACCAGACGACGAACCTCTTCTACCGCGCACTGGATCTCGCCCACGCGCAGCAGTGACCCCGCGCCCCGCGTTGGTACACAAGTCGCGCCCATGACCGCGAGTTGTGTACCAACGCGCCGGGCGGCGGCGCGGCTCAGTACCTGAACTGACCGATCAGCGTCTCGAGCTCGGACGCGAGGTGCGCGAGCTCGCCCGCCGACTGGCTGCTCTGCGACGCGCCCGACCGCGTCTCGCTCGCGGCCTGGGCCACGCCGCCGATGCTCTCGGCGATCTCGCTCGTGCCCTGGGCCGCCTCGTTCACCGTCCGGCCGATCTCGTTCGTCGTCGCGGTCTGCTGCTCGACGGCCGTCGCGATCGCGGTCTGCGTCTCGTTGATGCGGTTGATGATCTCGCCGATGCGGCCGATCGCCGCGACTGCCGCCTCGGTGTCGCTCTGGATCGCGCCGATCCGGCCCGACACCTCGGCAGTCGCTCGCGCGGTCTCCTGCGCGAGCTCCTTCACCTCGTTCGCGACGACGGCGAAGCCCTTGCCCGCGTCGCCGGCCCGGGCGGCCTCGATCGTCGCGTTGAGCGCGAGGAGGTTCGTCTGCTCGGCGATCGCCGTGATGACCTTCACGACGTTGCCGATCTCGGTCGAGCTCTCGCCCAGCCGCCCGACGACCGCGTTCGTGTCCTGCGCGATCTCCACCGCCGACAGCGCGGTGCTCGCGGCGTCCGTCGCGCTCGCCGAGATCTCGCGGATCGACGCCGTCATCTCCTCGGTGCTCGCCGCGACCGAGTTGACGTTCGCGGAGACCTCCTCGGCCGAGCTCGACACGCTCCCCGCTTGCGCGGCCGCCTGGTCCGCCGCGGAGCCCATCTGGTTGCTCACCGCGGAGAGCTCCTCGGACGATCCTGCGAGCGTCGACGCCGTCGACGCGATCTTCGCCATGGCCGCCTGGATCTTCTCGACGAACCGGTTGAACGACCGTGCGACCGCGCCGAGCTCGTCGTTGCTGCTCGCGTCGAGCCGCGCCGTGAGGTCGCCGTCGCCGTCGGCGATGTCGGTCAGCGTCTCGTCCAGACGGCGGAGCGGACGCACGATCGACCGCGTGATGAGCAGCGTCGCGCCGATCGTGACCAGCAGACCGATGACGCACAGGATGACGAGCAGCGTCGTCCCGGACGACGCCTCGCTCTTCAACTGGCTCTGCAGGCTCGACGACCGCTGCTCCTCGAGCTTGCGGAGCGCCTCGAACGCGACCGGCAGGTCGTTCGACGGCTTCAGGTTGTCGACCGTCATCACGTGGATCGCGCGCTGGACGTCACCGGCGAGCGCGAAGTTCCGCACCTGCTGGGTGAAGCCGTTGTAGTCGGAGAGGTCGCTCGAGATCCGGTCGAGCAGCTTGTTCTCGGCGCTCGACGTCGTGTTGGCCTTCGCCTGCGCCAGCCTCTTCGTCGCGCTGCCGTAGGCGTCCTCGACCTGCTTCCACGTCGTCTCGGCGAGGTCGTTCTGGCTCGGGTCGCGCAGCGCGACGACCGCGGCGTACATGTTCGACTGGTCGTCGTCGAACAGCCACCCCTGATAGGCCTGTGCGACGGCGGCCTCGACCACGTGGGCCTTCTGCACCTGGTTGGCCCGCGACTTCATCTGCCCGAACCGGATCGACGCGATGATGCTGCACGCGAGGAACACGACTGCACCGACCGCGCCCAGCGCGATGAGCCGCGTCCTCACCGAGACGTTCGAGATCTTCTGCACGGAGACCGCCCTGTTCGCCCTGCCACGTCGTGTCCGGGGGTCTCTCGGCTCCGCACGGGGGCGACCTGAGCCATATCGCGACACGACCTGTCGCTGATATGACGCGTTGTCGACCGCTCGCGGCTTTCGCGCGGGTCGTGCCAGGTGTCACACGGGACGTCGCGTGGCCTGGCGCCGCCGGCGGGCGAGCTCAGCTCCCGCCCATCGCGGCCGCGGCGCGGCGTTGCATCTCGTCCGGCGAGACGTCCTCGACGTGAGTCTGGACGCTCCACACGTGGCCGAACGGGTCCTCGATCTGCCCCGAACGGTCGCCGTAGAACTGATCCTGCACGTCGCGGCGGACCTTCGCGCCCCCCTTGACCGCACGCGCGACGACGTCGTCGACGTGTTCGACGTAGATCGACAGCGTCACCGCCGTGCCGCCGATCGACTTCGGCCCGCGGATCTCCATCTCGGGGTACTCGTCGGAGAGCATCAGCACCGAGTCGCCGATCGTCAGCTCCGCGTGGCCGATGCGCCCGTCGGGCGCGGGCATCCGCATCCGCTCCTTCGCTCCGAACACGCGCGTGTAGAAGTCGATCGCGGCCGTCGCGTCGTCGACGCACAGGTACGGCGTGACGGTGCGGTAGTCGTCGGGGATGGGCTTGACCTCGGCCATCGGCACAACCTCCTGCTCGCTCGCGGACGAGTGTGCCCCGCGGGGCTCAGCGCGGATCGGGCCGGTCGAGGTTCCAGTGGCGCGCCACGGTGCACAGCCAGCCGCCGTCGCCCGTCGGGACCAGCCCGAAGCGGCTGATCGTCCGCTGGCCGCCTTCGTGATCGCTGTACAGGAGCTCCACCTGGATGCGCTCCCGTCCGGAGATCGCGCTGCGCAGCGGTTCCGCGACGGGATCGTCGCGGTCCCGGATCGCGCCCTGCCAGAACCCGACGTCACCGGGCGGCACGTAGAGGTCGCGGGTCTGCGCGCGGAACTCCTCGGGCTCGGCGTGCGGCCGGCTGCCGTCCCACGCGGGGAGGACGTGCCAGGAGTGCAGGACCGCGATGCCGGAACCGACGTTGCGCAGCGGCATCGACAAGTAGATGACCTCTTCCGTCATCTCGACGCTGCCCCGACCGCCCCCGACCTTCGACATGTGCTCGTCGCCCCAGGTGATCTTCTCGACCGGGTCCTGCAACCGGGAGTTGACGAGCACCGGGCGCAGGCGCGTCTCGAGCGCGCGCTCCGCGGTTCGCGCGGCCGCGTTCGCGGATCGCACCGAGGCGAACGTCGCGACGGCGAGGACGAGCGTCCCGCCCGCGGTCGCGAACGACGACACGGTCGCCCAGTCGGTCACGTCACACCAGCCGCCGGTCGATCGCCCACCGGGTCAGCTCGTGGCGGTTCGACAGCTGCAGCTTGCGCAGCACCGCGGAGACGTGCGTCTCGACCGTCTTCGCCGCGATGTTCAGCTCGCGCGCGATCTCCTTGTAGGAGTAGCCGCGCGCGATCAGACGGAGGACCTCGCGCTCGCGCGCGGTGAGCTGGTCGAGCTCGGGATCGACCGTGCCGACCGGGATTGATGCGAACGCGTCGAGCACGATGCCCGCGAGCATCGGTGAGAACACCGCGTCACCGTCGGCGACGCGCGTGATCGCGTCGACGAGCTCGTCGCCCGAGATCGTCTTGGTGACGTAGCCGCGCGCGCCGGCACGGATGACGTCGATGACGTCACTCGGCGCGTCGGACACCGAGACCGCGAGGAAGCGGATGTCGGGATGGTCGCGCAGCACCCGACGGATGACGTCCGCGCCGCCTCCGCCCGGCATGTGCACGTCGACGAGCACGACGTCGGGGTGGCGCTCACCGACGAGCTCCACCGCGGCGTCGACCTCCGAGGCGTCGCCGACGAGATCGACCGCGTCGCCGATCTCCGCGCGGACACCCGAGCGGAACAGGTGGTGGTCGTCGACGACGAACACACGCGGCCTCTCGGCACGCTCGTTCACGACGTCTCCCGTGGCATCGTCAGCTGGACCTCGGTGCCCTCGCCGGGCGCGCTGCGGACGACCGCTCGCCCGTGGTGGCGCTCCATGCGACCGGCGACGGACTGCGCGAGGCCGTGACGGTCGGCCGGCACGTCGCCCGGGCAGAACCCGATGCCGCGATCCCGCACGTACACCGACGCCTGCACCGGGTCGACCTCGACGTACACCGCGACCGACGACGCGCGTGAGTGCTTGGACGCGTTCACCATCGCCTCGCGTGCCGCACGGGTGAGCGCGCCGAGCCGGTCGTCCAACGGACAGTCGCCCACCTTCACGACGTCGATCGGTACGCCGTGGTCGGCCTCGACGTCGTTCGCCACCTCGTCGATCGCAGCCGCGAGCGAGGACGCGGCGTCGATCGGTCGCCCCGCGATCCACGTACGCAGCTCGCGTTCCTGCCGGCGCGCGAGACGGACGACCGCGCGCGGATCGTCGGCGTTGCGGCGCAGCAAGGCCAGCGTGTGCAGCACCGAGTCGTGGAGGTGCGCGGCGAGCTCGGCGCGCTCCTGCGACCGGATCCGCTCGCCGCGCTCCTCGGACAGATCGGTCGCGAGGCGATAGAGCCACGGACCGAACACGAGCCCGAGACCGGCGAGCATCACCCCGATGGTCAGGTACACCTGGCGGACGGGAGCCGAGTGGTTCGCGGCGAGGAACGCGGCGGCGGACGCGAGCACGAGCACCGCGCCGACGACGACGCGCGCCACGGCCGCGGGCCGGTTCCCCGACCCGACGATCGGCCCGATCGCCGCGCTCCACGGACCGCGCCGCGCGTCGTCGACGGCGTCGGTCCCGCGGTCGCCGGTGCCGTCGCGTCGTTGACGCCACAACAGCGCGACACCGACCCCCGCGACGGCCGCGGGCCACACGATGCTGTCGACGAACCCCAGGCGCAGCTGGCGCAGCAGGAGCAACGTCCCGAGGACGATCGCGCCGACGGCCAGCGCCTGCGCAGCGTCCCAGGCGCGCGCGGGCCTCGACGCGCGCACCCGGGTCGTCGCCGAGCTCTCGCTCGGGAGGACGATCCACCCGAGCACGTACAGCGCCACGCCGACCCCCGCGACCGCGCTGAGCACGACGAACGCCACGCGCAGCAGGTTCGGGTCGACGCCGAACGCGTTCCCCATCGCGGCCGCCACGCCCGCGACCCGGCGGTCCGCGCTCGGGCGGACGAGACGCTGGCGCAGCGACGCGGGCGACTGCATGCGCCGATGATCGCACGGCACCCCGGGCGCGACGACCGGTGGTGACCCGGACGCGACCGGACGGTTCTCGGGGTTCGTCGGGGGAGTTCCCCGATCGACCACCGGCACCCGGACGGCGACCATGGCGACGTGACCACCGAGAGCCCCCCGACCCGCGTGTACCGCACACGGCGCCGCGTCATCGCCGGCGTCGCGGGCGGGTTCGGTCGCTACTTCGCGATCGACCCGAACGTGGTGCGCATCGTCCTCGTGCTCCTCGCGTTCGCCGGTGGGATCGGGATCCTGCTGTACCTCGCGGCGTGGCTCATCGTTCCCGAGGAGCCGGTCGGCAACGTCGATCCGTCAGCGGCAGGGCACCCGCCCGCGCGCACGAACCTGCTCGCGATCGTGCTCGTCGGCCTGCTCGCGCTCGTCGTCGTCGCGACGATCGGCCGGCGCACGTTCGACGTCGCTCCCGCGACGGTATGGGCACTCGCGCTCATCGGCGGTGGTGCGGCGGTCCTGTGGCTGCGCTCGCCCGATGCCCGCACCGCGACCGGCGCACCGGGCGAGACGACCGCTCCCACACCCCCCGGCGCGACGCCGCCGGCGCCGGCGTACCCCCCGCCGCCGGCGCCGGCGGTCGCCGGCACGCCGTCCGAACCGTGGACGGTCGCGCCCGTCGCGCCCTCGCCGTTGCAGCGCATCGCACCGGTGCTGGGCCGGATCGCGGTCGTGCTCGTCGCAACCGTGGCCGCGGCGGTGATCGCCGCGATCGGCGTGCTGCTCGTCGAGGGACCCGGTTCGGTCGACGTCACACCGCTCGAGGCCGTCGTCGTCGGGATCGTCGTCGTCGCCGCGGCCGTCGTGTTCGGGATGGGGCGGCGTCGCCTGCCGGACGCCGCGCCGGTCGCGCTCGCGCTCGTCGCCGTCGTCGCGTTCGCGGGGTGGATCGGGCCGCCGTTCCAGGGCGGCTGGGGCGTCCGCCGGGTCACGCCGGACGTGCTCGTCTCGCGCGAGAGCGTGTACCGCCTCGCGGGCGGCCGGTTGACGATCGACCTGCGCGACACCCGGCTCGGTGAGCGCGCACGGATCCTCAGCACATCGGTCGCGACGGGCAGCGTCGACGTCATCGTCCCGCGCGACGTGAACGTCGAGCTGCAGGCGCACGTCGACGCAGGAGGTATCAAGTCGTTCGGCGTCGACGAGGGCGGGCTCGGTGTCGAGCGGCACGCCGTCGACCGCGTCACGGGCGCGACGCGCACCCTCCTCGTCCGCGCCCGCGTCGGTTGCGGCGAGATCGTCGTCCGGCGCGACTCGGGGAGGACGCAGCCCGTCGCCGTACCGCCCATACCGAAGGTGCCGTCGCCCCCACCGGTCCCGGCACCGGCGCTCGCACCAGCGGTGTGGTCGACACCCGCGTCCAAGGAGGCAGTCGCGTGATCGAGGTCATCGGGCTCACGAAGCGGTACGGGGCAACCGTCGCGGTCGACGACCTGTCGTTCAGCGTCCGTCCCGGCCACGTCACGGGCTTCCTCGGGCCGAACGGTGCAGGCAAGACGACGACGATGAGCGTGATCCTCGGTCTCGACGCGCCGACGGCCGGCCGCGCGACCGTCAACGGCCGCCCGTTCGACGCGATGCGCGCACCGTTGCGCGAGGTCGGCGCATTGCTCGATGCACGCGCCGTCCACGGCGGTCGACGCGCGCGTGACCACCTGCTGTGGCTGGCGCGCAGCAACGGCATCCCGCGCCGCCGCGTGGACGAGGTCCTCGCCATCACCGGTCTCACCGACGTCGCGGGAAGGCGGGCCGGGAAGTTCTCGCTGGGCATGTCGCAACGGCTCGGCATCGCGGCCGCGCTGCTCGGCGACCCCGGCATCCTGATGTTCGACGAGCCCGTCAACGGGCTCGATCCCGAGGGGATCCGTTGGATCCGTGGCCTGCTGCGCAACCTCGCGAGCGAGGGCCGCACGGTGTTCGTGTCGAGCCACCTGATGAGCGAGATGGCGCTCACCGCCGACCATCTCGTCGTCATCGGGCGCGGGCGGCTCATCGCCGACGCGAGCGTCCGCGACGTCGTCGAGCGCAGCGCGACGCGCGGCGTCCGCGTCCGTACGCCCGACGGTGCGCGCCTCGTACGGCTGCTCACGCAGCGCGGGTGGAAGGTCGAGTCGGACGACGACGGTGCACTGCGGGTCGCCGGTGTCGAGTCGCGCGACGTCGGCGAGCTCGCCGCCGCGCACGACGTCGTCCTGCACGAGCTCGTGCCCGAGCGTGCGTCGCTCGAGGAGGCCTTCATCGAGCTCACCGACGCGAGCGTCGAGTTCACGGGGACGACCGGAGGAGCAGCAGCATGACCGTCACCGACGTCGACACGATGACGACGGCCCGTCGGCCCGTCCCGACCGCGCGACGTGAGAGCCATCTCCGCCGGGTCCTCGGCGCGGAGTGGATCAAGACGCGCTCGATCCGCTCGACGCAGTGGTCCCTCGTCGCGCTGGCGGTCGCGACGATCGGCATCTCGATCCTCGCGTGCGCGCGCACGTCCGCTCGCTGGAGCGGGATGCCGCTCGACCAGCAGCAGAGCACCGACGTCACGAACCTCAGCCTGAACGGGTGGTACCTCGGTCAGCTGATCGTCGGAGTGCTCGGGGTGCTCGCGATCACGTCCGAGTACGGCAACGGCATGATCCGTACGACGCTCGCGGCGGTGCCCCAACGCCGGCTCCTGCTCGCCGCGAAGGCTGTCGTGCTCGGCGCGGTGGTGCTCGGCGTCGCGCTGGTGCTCTCGTTCGCGTCGTTCCTCATCGGTCAGGCGTTCCTCGCGAGTACCGGGCACGGCGCCTCGCTCGGGAACGGCGACGTGCTGCGAGCCGTCGTCGGTGCGGCGCTATACGCGACGACGATCGCGCTGCTCGGCTTCGGGCTCGGCGGCCTGTTCCGGAGCACGGCCGGTGCCGTGAGCGGCCTGTTCGGCATCCTGTTCCTGCCCCCCGTGCTCGCGGAGGCGTTCAGCGGCTCGTGGCACCGGACGATCCAGCGGTACGCGCCGATGAACGCCGGCAGCCGCGTCCTCGCGGTGCTGCCGTCGCAGAACGCGTTGGGCCCCTGGGCGGGGATGGCGGTGCTCGCGGGGTACACGGCGGTCGTGCTCGTCGCGGCGTTCTGGATCGTGCGCCACCGCGACGCGTGACCGTCGCGCGCGAGGATCGTCGTCGTGGCGGAACGAGTGATCGACCTCCTCGACGGCGACTTCTACGTGAACGACCCGTATCCGACGTACGCGTGGATGCGCGACCACGCGCCTGCGTACTGGGACCCGGTCAACGAGCTGTGGGGGATCTCCCGCTACGACGACGTCGTGGAGATCGAGAAGCGCAAGGACGTCTTCATCAGCTCGGACCAGCGCAAGGGCGGGTACCGGCCGAACCTCCCGGCCGATCCGGCGCTGATCGGGCTCGACGATCCCCTGCACCAGCAGCGGCGCAGCCTCGTGTCGCGCCGGTTCACGCCGCGCGCGGTGACACGTTGGGAGCCGCACGTCCGCGACGTCGTGACCCGGCTGCTGGACGCCGTCGAGGCGAACGGGGGCCGCACCGAGGTCGTGAGCGAGCTCGCCGCGCCACTGCCCGCGATGATGATCGGCGCGCTGCTCGGCTTCGACGACGACCTGTGGCCGAGCCTGCAGTCGTGGTCCGAGCGCTCCATCGCGCTCGGCGGTGGTCCCCGCTACCGCAACGAGGACGGCGCGGCGGCGGTGATGGAGTTCGCGGTCGCGGCCGCGGACCTGTACGAGCGCAAGAAGCAGTGCCCGGTCGACGACGTGATGTCGGTCTGGACCACGTCCTCGCTCGACGGCGAGCCGCTCGGGCTCGACGTCGTCATCCCGGACTGCCTGCTCCTCTTGGATGGGGGCGCGGAGACGACGCGCACGGTCATCGCGCGCACGCTCGTGAACCTCACTCGGTGTCCGGATCAGTGGGCCCGGTTGCGGGCCGGCGCCGACCTGACGGTCGCGACGGAGGAGTTCATCCGCTACATCACGCCGATCCACAACATGTGCCGGGTGGCCAACCGCGACGTGGAGATCGCGGGGGAGACGATCCGGGAAGGGCAGCAGGTCGTGCTCATGTACTCCTCCGCGAACCGCGACCCCGCGCACTTCGACGATCCCGAACGTCTCGACGTCACCCGCGACCCGAACAACCACCTCGCGTTCGGCTTCGGCACGCACTTCTGCCTGGGCGCCGCGCTCGCGCGCCTCGAGATCCGCGTGTTCTTCGAGGAGCTGGTGCGCCGGGTCCGTGCGCTGCGGGTCGTCGAGGGCACCGAGCCCGTCGAGATGCCGAACGCCTTCGTCTACGGCCTGCGCGAAGCGCAGATGGAGTTCGACTTCGCCCGTTGACCGGTCCCGCGGGACCGCCTGAACCGCGATTCAGATGACCGTCGATGCCCCGAGGCGGGATTCACCGTCATCTGAATGCGGCGCCGGCTCGTTCTCGCGACGACCAGATACGCCCGCGGTCCCGCGGGACCGCCGCGCCACGATTCATGTGCCATTCGGTCTCGCCTGGCGAGACCTCCGGGCACCTGAATGCGGTCGAGCGCGTCCGTGTCGTCGTGCTCGAACCCCGACGGCACGTCATTCGCGGTCGGTGAGCCCGCTGAGGCGCGACCGAGTACGTTCGTAGACGTATCGCGACAGCAGGCGGACGTCTTCCACCGCGCCCGTCTGTTCGTTCACGCGGGGAACGTCACGCCGGTCAGCTCCTCCGACATCGCCCACAGACGGCGCGCGGAGTCCGGGTCACGCGCCCACGGCATGACGTCGTCGCTGATCGCGCGGTCGGCGAGGTACGCGCCGCCGTGGTCGTCGAGCTCGGGTGCCGTCACGGCCCACACGGTCGTCGCCGCGCCGACCTCCACCGGGACGGGCTTCGGCATCCCACCGCCGGGCGTCCGACGGGCACGCTTTCCGAGCTCGGTCAGGTCGTCGCGCGTCATGTGACGTGCGAGCTCGGTCGCGACGACGCCGGGATGCACGGCGTACGCGTGCACGCCGCGCCGGCCGTATCGGCGTTCGAGCTCGAGCGTGAACAGGATGTTCGCGGTCTTCGACTGCCCGTACGCGGCGAACTTGTCGTACTCGTGGCGCTCGAAGTTCGGGTCGTCCCACACGATGTTCGACGCTCGGTGCCCTGCTGACGACAGGTTCACGACGCGCGCCGGCACGCCGGCGAGCAGCAGGGGCATCAGCAGCCCGGTCAGCGCGAAGTGGCCGAGGTGGTTCGTCCCGAACTGCAGCTCGAACCCGTCCGCCGTGCGCTCGAACGGGGTGAACATCACGCCCGCGTTGTTCACGAGGACGTGCAGCGTGTCGTGTCGCGCGGCGAAGGCGTCCGCGAAGGCCCGCACGCTCGCGAGCGACGCGAGATCGAGCGTCATGTGCTCGACCGTCGCCCCCGTAACCCGGTCGCGCACGGCGGCGACCGCGGCCGAGCCCTTCTCGGGGGTTCGCGCCGTCAGGACGACGCGCGCGCCCTGGTCGGCCAGCGCCCGCGCCGTCTCCAGTCCGAGGCCCGTGGTCGCGCCGGTGACGACGACGACGCGGTGGCGTTCAGGCATGCAGCGCCACCGGGAGATGCTTGATCCCGTTGATGAAGTTCGACCGCAGTCGCTCGGTCGCACCCGCGCGCTCGATGCGCGGCGCGCGCTGCACGAGCTCCTCGAACAGCACGCGGATCTCGAGCCGAGCGAGGGACGCACCCAGGCAGAAGTGCGGGCCGCCGCCTCCGAACGCGATGTGCGGGTTGGGTGTCCGGGTGACGTCGAACGTGAAAGGCTCGTCGAACACCGACTCGTCGCGATTCGCGGAGATGTACCAGAGACTCACCTTGTCACCGGCCGCGATCTCGGCGTCGCCCAGCACGTGGTCGCGCGTCGTGTTGCGCCGGAAGTACATGACGGGGCTCGCCCACCGCAGGATCTCCTCCGTCGCGACGGCGACACGCGACGGGTCGTCGACGAGCAGCGCGTATTGATCGGGATACGTGAGCAGCGCGTCGAGACCGTGCGAGATCGCGTTGCGCGTCGTCTCGTTCCCCGCCACCGCGAGCAGCAGGAAGAACAGGTTGAAGTCGAGCTCCGAGAGCCGGTCGCCGTCGACCTCGGCGTCCAGCAACGTCGTGACGATGTCGGGACGATCGCCCATGGTCGCCATCGCTCCGGCGTCCCGGCCTCCGGCCACGCCTCCGCTCTGTCTCCGACTCGGATCGCGGCGGCGGTCGTCGGCGAGCTGCTGCGCGTAGAGGAACATCTCGACCTGCGCGGCGGTCGTCGCCTCGGAGCTGACGATGTACTCGGGGTCCTCGCTCCCGATCATGCGGTTGCTCCACTCGAAGATCTTGTGGCGATCCTCGAGCGGCACCCCGATCAGCTCGGCGATGGCCTCCAATGGGAGCTCGGCGGCGACGTCGACGACGAAGTCGCACGTCCCCTTCGCGATCGCGCCGTCGACGATCTCCACTGCGAGCTCCCGGATGTGCGGCTCGAGCGCGTTGATCATGCGCGGCGTGAACCCCTTGTTCACGAGCTTGCGGTAGCGCGTGTGCTCGGGCGGGTCCATCGTGAGCATCAGCTTCCCGCCCTGCTCGAACTCGCCCGGCTCGATCAGCTCCTCGAGCCCGACCACGCCGCCGCGGTCCTGGTCCGACGAGCTCGTCTCCCAGTCGCGGTTCGTCGCGACGATGTCGTCGTAGCGCGTGATCACCCAGAAGCCCGGCCCGTCGGGCTCGGGATGGCGGTAGACGGGCGCGTGCTCGCGCAAGTAGGCGAACCACTCGTGCGGGACGCGCTCGGTGAACACGTCCCGGTCGAGCAGGTCGATGTCGCACAGGGAGGTCTCACGCAGCTGCATCGCGCCAGCATGGCGCCCGTGGCGCCGCGGCGCTACCGCGTCACGCGAGGCGCAGCGCGAGCGTCACGATCTCGAACGGCGCAACGTCCAGCCGGACCCGTGAGCCGTCGACGGGGACGTCCTCGACCTCGCGCTCGAGGAGGTCGGTGGTCGTCGCCCGCGCCAGGGGTCGTGCGGCGTCGACGACGACCGGTCCCCGCCTTCCCCACGCGTCGTACAGCCGGACGACGAGCGCGTCGGGGTCGTCGTCGGCACGCTTGACCGCCTCCACCACGACGTTCGGCGCGTCGACCGTCACCAACGATCCCGTCGCCGGACGCCCGCCGTCGTGGACGCCCGTCCGCACCGCGCGCAGCGCCACGTTGAGGTCGTAGCCGGCGTCGATCACGCCCACGTCGCGGAGGTCGCCCGCGTGCGGGAGCAACCGGTACGTGAACGTGTGGTGACCCCGGTCGGCGACGGGGTCGGGCCATGTCGGCGCGCGCAGCAGCGACAAACGGATCACGTCGCCGTGCACGTCGTACCCGTACTTGCAGTCGTTGAGCAGCGCGACGCCGTACCCGGCCTCGGACAGGTCCGCCCACTTGTGCGCGCAGACCTCGAAGCGGGCGAGATCCCAGCTCGTGTTCTCGTGGGTCGGCCGCTCGACGTGCCCGTACTGGATCTCGTAGGTCGCCCGTGGGCTGCGCACGGCCACCGGGAACGCGACCTTGAGGAGACGGTTCGTCTCGTGCCAGTCGACCTCCGTCGCGAACTCGACGAAGGCCGACGACGCGGTGAGCGACACACGCTGCTCGATGCGCGAGCCACCGAAGGCGCGCACGATCCGGAGCGACGCGCGCACAGGCCCCTTCTCGACCACGTCGACGGACTCGACGTCGGTGAGGTCCTCCACGGTGTCGAACGCGAACCGGTCGACGTCCCACGCGTCGTAGAAGTTCGGGTAGTCCGGAAGGAGCTGGAACACGTTGGCCGGCCGGCCGGGAACCAGCACCTCGCGTCCAGCCGCCTTGTCGAACACCGACGTGAGGAGGCCACGCTCGTCGAGCTCGACGCGCAAGCGCGCGTTCTCCAGGCAGCCGGGCTCGGCGACGAGATCGACCGTGTCCGTCGTCCCGTCCCGTGCGACCAGGTCGTGGACCGCCCACCCGCACGGCGGCACGACCGCCTCGAACAGGACGCGTCCGTCGCCGTCCCGCTGCACGGGCCGGAGCGCGCCCGACGTGTCGCGCACCGCGCCGATCTCGCCGGCGACGTCGTCGACCTCGACGACCTCGCGTCGCGCGTGTGACAGCGAGTTGCACACGACGACCGGCGCGGTCGTCGCCGACGTGTCGACGTCCGCGGCGAGCGCGTCGAGAGCGTCACCCGCGATCGCGTCCGCCGTCGCGCGCACCTCCTCGTGGGCAGCGTGCGTGTCCTCGTACACCCAGTGGATCCCGGAGCCCGGGATGATGTCGTGGAACTGGTGGAGCAGGAGCGTCTTCCACGCGGCGTCCAGCTCGCGCGCCGCGTACGCGCGTGCAGGCTGCACGAGCGCCGACCAGAGCTCGGCGTCACGCAGCGCGTACTCGCCTCGCCGGTTGCCGAGCTTCGTCCTCGCCTGGCTCGTGTACGTGCCCCGGTGCAGCTCCAGGTACAGCTCGCCGACCCAGACCGCGGGGTCGCGGACGTCCTCCTCGGCCGCGGTGAAGAACGCGCGCGGCCCCTCCATGGTGAGGTGCGGGAGGCCGTCGAGGTCGGCGAGGCGACGTGCGGACTCCAGCATCGTCGTGGTCGGACCACCGCCGCCGTCGCCCCACCCGAAGAGGTACATCGAGCGCGTCGCGCGCGCATGGTCCTTGAAGTTCTGGACGCCGTAGCGCAGCTCGCGCACGCTCACCTGCCCGCCGTACGTGTCCGACGGTGGGAAGTGCGTGAAGACGCGTGACCCGTCGATCCCCTCCCACAGGAACGTGTGGTGTGGGATGCGGTCGTACTGGTTCCACGACAGCTTCTGGGTCAGGAACCAGCGGACGCCCGCGCGCCGCATGATCTGCGGCATCGCGGCGGAGTAGCCGAACACGTCCGGCAGCCAGACGTCCTCCGTCTCGATGCCCAGCTCGTCGCGGTAGAAGCGCTTGCCGTGGACGAGCTGGCGGACGAGCGACTCGCCCGACGGGATGTTGCAGTCCGCCTCGACCCACATGCTGCCCGTCGGCTCGACCCGGTCGTCCGCGATCGCGTCCTTCAGACGCGACCACAGGTCCGGGTAGTGGTCGCGCATCCATGCGAGGTGCTGCGCCTGTGACACGACGAAGCGGTACTCCGGGTACTCGTCCATCAGCGCGAGCGCCGTGCTGAACGTGCGCGCGCACTTCCGGACCGTCTCGCGCAGCGGCCACAGCCATGCCGTGTCGAGATGCGCGTGACCGCAGATGCTGACCCGGTGCACGTCGGGCGCGGCCCGCATCGCGAGCAGCTCTCGCAGGATCGGTTGTGCGCGCTGGTACGTCCCGCGGACGTCGGGCAGCGCGATCGCGTCGCACGCGCGCGCGAGCCCCGCGCGTACGCGCTGCGCGCGCGGGTCGTCGCCCGGAAGCTCGCCGAGGAGCTCGAACAAGACGCGGAAGTCGTGCCAGAACGCGCTGAACGCCGCGTCGCGGACGTGGAGGTCGGCACGCTCGAGCGTGTACAGCGGCGCGCCGCCCGGGTCGGGCATGAGCAGGGGCCACGGGTTGAGGCCGAAGGGCGACCGCGGGTTCGCGGCGGCCTCGACGTAGCGCTCGACCTGCTCACCACCGCGTGCGGTGCGCGTGATCAGGTGCTCGCGGTGGTTCGGCGACAATCCCTGCACGGGGGCGCCGCC
>Ga0070741_10002775_pt1 | contig 45636 bp, 49 predicted proteins | sample Coa_R1_4_FD_66440 | JGI IMG/M metagenome (GOLD analysis project Ga0070741, IMG submission 66440) | Surface soil microbial communities from Centralia Pennsylvania, which are recovering from an underground coalmine fire - Coalmine... | ecosystem: Environmental > Terrestrial > Soil > Unclassified ... | reverse complement strand
TCCTTCGTCGGGCTGATGAAGTTGCCGGCGGCGTTGTTGACGAGGCCGCTCAGCGGTCCGCTCTCGTCCCAGATGCGCTGCACCATCGCGTCCACCGCCGCGGCGTCGCGGATGTCCACGGCATGCGTGTGCACCACGCCGCCGTTTTGGGAGATCAATTCCTTCGCGGTGGATTCCAGGACCGCGGCGCGGCGGCCCGCGATCCAGATCTCCGCGCCGAGCTGCAGGTAGCGGGCGGCGATCTCCCGGCCGAGCCCGGTGCCGCCGCCGGTGACGAGGATGCGCTTACCTTTGAGGAGACTTTCCTGGAACATGCACGCTCGCGATGGAAGCGCGCATTTTACGGCGGACTCAGCTCACAAGAAGGTAGAGCACCGTCAGGCAGACACCGACGATGAGGGCGTTTTCCATGGCTGGGCGGGCGATTTCTGGGCGGTAACCGTGATTTCGACGAGGGCTTCGCTCGGCTCGAGCGCCGATTGCTCCACCGCGCGGATCGGCGCGGCGAGCGAGCCCAGCCATTCGTGCCAGGCCCGCTCGTGCTCGGGCAGGTGCGCGAGATCCGAGAGCTTGATCTGCGCGGTCAGGAGCCGCGACTTGTCCGTGCCCGCGAGCGCGAGGAGCTCCTCGATGCGCGCGAGCGCGCGGCGCGTCTGCTCGGCGGCGTCGCCGACGGGCTCGGGCGGCGCGCTCCTCACGTAGACGAGCTCGCCGCGCTCCACCACGCGGCTCGTCATGCCGGCACCGCCTCGGGCGGCGCGTAGGAGGCGACGCCGTTGCCGAAGGACCAGTTCTCCTTCGCGACTTCGACGAGGTTGATCCAGACGTCCTCGCGGCGCATGCCGAGCGCGGCCAGGTTGTCCGCAATGCGCCGGAAAAGCGCGCGCTTCTTCTCCAGCGAGCGGCCCGCGGTGAGGGTGATCTGGATGACGGCGAGGTCGTCCGTGCGCGCAATGCCGAGGTACTTCGCGTCGTAGACGAAGTCCGCCGGCTCGTGCTCGGTGATGATCTGGAAGCGATCGAGCGGCGGCACCTCGATCGTCTCCACCATGGCGCGGTGCACCGCGTCCGCCGCCTGGCGGCGGAATGCCGGGCGCTTACCCTTGGCGAGCGAGATGCGCACGAGCGGCATGGCTGGGTCCTTTCAGCGAGAAGTAGTCTGCGGAAGCGGCGAGAAAGCGCGCGATTGCAGCGTTGCGCTCGCGGCGGGCCGCGGCGAACAGCGCCTCGCGGAACGCTTCTTCCGTGCGGTAGCGGCGATAGATCGCGTTCATGCCGCCCTCCGCTCGAGCGTCACCGAGGCCTGGCCGAGCGCCTCGACCACGGCGATCCCGTCCTCGAGCAGCTCGTAGCAGCTGCCCGGCCCCAGGACGACGTCGCGCGGACGGTTCTGCTCGGTAATCCACACGTTGCCGGTGCGGGCGCAGATGGTGCTGCCCGCGCCGTCCACCACCCGCAGCGTCTGCCCGCGCTCGAGGCGCAGGATCCCGGACTCCAGTTCGATCTTCATGGGCTCTCCTTGCATTTGGCATGCGCAGGATGCATCCTTCGCGGAGCCCGCTCAAACGGTAAATTCTCAGGTCATGCATGACAAAAAGTAATGCAATGCCCTCGCTGGACCTGCTGCGCGGCTTCGAGGCGTCTGCGCGCCACCTGTCTTTCACCAAGGCGGGCGAGGAGCTCTTCCTCACGCAGTCGGCGGTGAGCCGGCAGATGAAGGAGCTCGAGGACCAGCTCGGCGTCGCGCTCTTCGAGCGGCGCCACCGCGCGCTCGCCCTCACCGAGGCGGGGCAGCAGTTCTATGCGGCGGCAGCCCAGGTGCTCGCGACGATGCGCGCCGCCACCGAGCGCCTGCGGGCGCATTCGGGACGCCGGCGGCCGCTCTCCGTCACGACGACGCATTCCTTCGCCGCGCTCTGGCTCATCCCGCGGCTTGCCGGCTTCACCAAGGACCATCCCGAGGTGGACGTGCGCATCACCGCCGAGACGCGGGTGCAGGACCTGGAGCGCGACGCGCTCGACGTCGCCATCCGCCACGGGCCGGCTTCCCTCGCCGGCCCGAACGCGGTGCGCCTGATGGGCGAGCGCGTCTTCCCGGTGTGCAGCCCGAAGCTGCTGAAGAAGCTGCCGCTCGCCGAGCCGGGCGACCTCAAGGACCACTGCCTGCTGCAGTACGACGATCCCGACGGCCGCCATCCCTGGCTGCACTGGAAGACCTGGCTCGAGGTCGCGCGCATCGCCGACCTGCGGCCGAAGGCGACGCTCTCCTTCTCGGGCTACGAGCAGATCATCCCGGCGGCGGTTGCGGGGCACGGCGTCGCGCTCGGCCGCACGCCGCTCGTCAAGGACCTGATCGCCTCGGGCGAGCTGGTGGCGCCGTTCAAGTCGAGCGCGGACCCGGCGCGCTCGTACTTTGCCATCGTCTCGAAAACCGCCGCCGATCGCGCGGAGGTCGCTGCCTTCGTTTCCTGGCTGAAGGCCGAAGCGTCTAGACGCTGAGGACGATCTTGCCGATGTGCTGCGAGCTCTCCATGAGCTTGTGCGCCTCGGCCGCCTGCGCGAGCGGGAACGTCCGGAAGATCTCGGGCCTGATCCTGCCCGCCTCGATGAGCGGCCAGATGGTCTGCCGCAGGCGCTTCGCGATCGCGCCCTTGAACTCCACCGGCCGCGGCCGCAGCGTCGAGCCCGTGATCACGAGGCGGCGGCGCATCACCTCGTTGATGTCGAGCTCGGTCTTGGGGCCGCGCAGGAAGGCGATGAAGACCAGGCGTCCTTCGTCGGCGAGGCACTTCAGCTCCTTCGGCACGTAGTCGCCGCCGACCATGTCGAGGATCACGTTCACGCCCTTGCCGCCAGTCGCGGCCTTGATCTCCGCGGCGAAATCCTGCGTGCGGTAGTTGATCGCTTTCTCCGCGCCCAGCCGCACGCACGCCGCGCACTTGTCCTCGGAGCCGGCGGTCGCGAAGACGCGGTTCCCCATCGCGGCGGCCATCTGGATCGCGGTGACGCCGATTCCCGAGGTCCCGCCCTGCACGAGCAGGCTCTCGCCCGCGGCGAGGCGCCCGCGGTCATAGACGTTGGACCAGACGGTGAAGAAGGTTTCCGGGAGCGAGGCGGCCTCGGCGAGGGACAGGCCCTTCGGCACGGGCAGCGCCTGCACCTCCGGGGCGACGCAGTACTCGGCGTAGCCGCCGCCATGGACCAGCGCGCACACCTTGCTTCCAACGGAAAAAGCAGTAACCGCCGAGCCAATGGCCGCGACTTCGCCGGCGACTTCCAGGCCCGGAAGATCGGACGCGTCGGGCGGCACCGGATAGTGGCCGGTGCGTTGCAGGATGTCCGGCCGGTTGACGCCGGCGGCGGCGACCTTGATGAGGAGCTCGTTCGCTTTCGGCCGAGGAAGCGGGCGCTCGGCGGGGCGCAGGACTTCGGGCCCGCCGGGCTGCGAAATCTCCACGGCGCGCATCGTTTGCGGCAGCGTCATGAGGTAGCTTAATTCAGGAAAGCGGCGGATATTACGCCACAAGGAGGCGTGCATGCCGCAATTTCGAGTCGAGTTCGTGCTGGACCAGGCGAGCGGCCAGTACCTCGCCGAGCTTTACAACCCGGAGAACGCCGAGGAGCTGGTGGTGCGCACCGAGGCGCTGTATCCGACGCAGGCCGCCGCGGTGCTCGGCCTCGTGAACCTCTTCAAGAACGCGATCTTAAAGTTTCCGCCGCCCAGCGAAGGTCCACGTTCCCGCCCGAAACGATCACGCCGACCCGCCGCCCGGGGAAGGAAACCTTCCCCTGCAACAGCGCGCAAGCCGCGAGCGCGCCGGTCGGCTCCACGACGATCTTCATCCGCTCCCAGAGGAAGAACATCGCGCGCAAAAGCTCGTCGTCGCTGACGGTCGTCATCTCGCTCACGTTCTCGAGGACGAGCGCGAACGTGAGCTTGCCCAGCGACTCGGTGCGCGCGCCGTCGGCGATCGTCTGCGGGGTCTGAATCCGCACCAGCGTCTTCGTCTTGAAGGAGCGCGTCGCGTCGTCGCCGGCCGCGGGCTCGACGCCGATCACGCGGCAGCCCGGCGCGAGGTGGCGCGCGGCGAGCGCGCAGCCCGAGATCAGGCCGCCGCCGCCGCACGGCACGAGCAGCGCGTCGAGCGGCCCCGCGTCCTCGATCAGCTCCTTGGCCGCCGTGCCCTGGCCGGCGATGACGTGCGGATGGTCGAACGGCGGGATCAGCGCGAGGTTTCTTTCCTTGCGGAGGTTTTCCGCAACGGCCTCGCGCGATTCTCCCTGCTGGTAGACCACCACCTCGGCGCCATAGCCGCGCGTCGCCTCGAGCTTGACCTTCGGCGCGTCCCACGGCATCACGATGACGGCCTTGATGCCGAGCAGCTTCCCGGCGAGCGCCACCGCCTGGGCATGGTTGCCCGAGGAGAAGGCGATGACGCCGCGCTTCCTTTGCGCGGCGTCGAGCTGCGAGAGGGCGTTGAAGGCGCCCCGGAACTTGAACGCGCCCATGCGCTGGAAGTTCTCGCACTTGAAGAAGACGCTCGCCCCGGTGAGCGCATCGATCGTCGCCGAGGTGAGCACGGGCGTGCGCTTCGCGTGCGCGCGGATGCGCTCGTGGGCCGCGGCGACGTCTGCATAGGTGACGCTCATGGGCCGATTGTAGAATGGCCCGATGGACTATTCGAATTACAAGGACCTGAAAGCGCGCCGGCTCGAGCCGGGGATCCTCGAAATCGCAATGGGCGAGGAAGGCAGGCTCGCCACGGCGACCGAGCGCGCGCACGCGGAGATGGCGCGCATCTGGCTCGACGTCGACGGCGACGAGGAGACGCGCGTCGTCATCCTGCGCGGCGCGGGCAAGGGCTTCTCCGCCGGCGGCGATCTCGCGATGGTGGAGAAGATGACGCAGGACTTCGGCACGCGCGTGCGGGTCTGGCGCGAGGCGCGCGATCTCGTCTACAACATGATCAACTGCTCGAAGATCATCGTCTCGGCGATCCACGGCCCCGCCGTCGGCGCCGGGCTCGTGGCGGCGCTCCTCGCCGACGTGTCGATCGCGGCGAAGAACGCGCGCCTCATCGACGGCCACACGCGCCTCGGCGTCGCGGCCGGCGACCACGCCGCGATCGTCTGGCCGCTCCTTTGCGGGATGGCGAAGGCGAAGTACTACCTGCTGACCTGCGAGCAGCTCAACGGCGAGCAGGCCGAGCGCCTGGGCCTGGTCTCCCTCGCCTGCGAGGAGAGCGAGCTGCAGGCGAAGGCGCTCGAGGTGGCGCGCAAGCTCGCCGCCGGGGCGCAGACCGCGCTGCGCTGGACGAAGTACTCGCTCAACAACTGGCTGCGGATGGCGGGCCCGGCGTTCGACGCCTCGCTCGCGCTCGAGGTGCTCGGCTTTACCGGTCCGGAAGCGAAGGAGGGGCTCGCCTCGCTGCGCGAGAAGCGCGACCCCGCGTTCCCGCCGCCGCCGAAGGGCTTCTGACTATTTCTTGCTGAAGTCGAGGGCGTCGCCGCCCGCAGCGGCAGCGGCACCGGTCGCGGCTGTGCCGCCCTTGCACAGGCGCTCGAGGTCCTTCGCCACGACCGTCGCATCGGGGCCGATGCGCCCGAGCGAGTTGAGGAACAGGCGCACCGGCAGGTCGACGAGCGTCGCCTGCGGATGATCGCGCAGGTGCGCGGCGTTCTGGATCGCCGGCACCGCGCGCTGGGTGCGGAATCCGGCCATCTCGGTGTCGAGCGCCTGCACCAGCGCCGCCTGCGCGCGCGCCACGCCGACGAGAATTTCTGCGAGCTGCTGGGAAGAGATCTCCATGTCCCTCTCCGGATCCGATCGTCGTCGCGATGGTAGCATCCCGCTCGATGTCCCCCGCGCATGTTTTCCTATGTTTTCCTTTAGGCGCCCGGGCAACCTCGGCGTGACCGACGGCAGGCTCGCGCCGCCCAAGCGCACGCCGAACTGCGTGTCGTCGCAGGCCGATCCGGCGGACCGGGAGCACTACATCCCGGCGATCGCTTTTCGCGGGAATTTCTCGGACGTGGAAAAGGCCGTGGCCGCCATGCGCGGCGCTACGCTGATCCGGCGGGAAGGCAATTATCTCCATGCGGAGTACCGCACGCCGATCATGCGCTACGTGGACGACGTGGAGCTGCTCTACGACGAGCGCGCCGGCGTGGTGCACGTGCGCTCGGCCTCGCGCCTCGGGCGGCGCGACTTCGGCACGAACCGCAAGCGCGTCGAAGCGCTCCGCGCCCTTATCTCAGCTCGAGGATGACCGGCTGATGGTCGGACGCCTGCGTCCCTGAATCGACGCGGATCGACGCGAGGCGCGGCAGCAGGTCCCGCGTCACGAAGATGAAATCGCAGGCGTAGGGCGCATCGCCGTGCACGTGCTCGTGCACGCAGAACGTCGGCGGTTGCGGCACGCCGGGATGCAGGGCCTGCCACGCGTCCACGAAGCCGGCCTCGAGCAGCGCCTGCCGCGCCGGCTCCTCGGGCCGCATGTTGAAGTCGCCGCACAGGATCGCGCTCGGCGGGCGCGGATCGCTGAAGAAGGTCCCGGGCTTGCGCACCTGCTTGCGCGGCGCGAGCGCTTCGGCGTGGATCGCGGCGAGGCGCGCGCATTGCGCGGCGCGGTGCTCGGCGGAGTAGTACTCGAGGTGCGTGGTGAGCACGCGCAGCGGGCCGAACGGCGCTTGCACGATCGCCTCGAGCGCGGCGCGCGGCATGCTCGGCGTTTCCGGCGCGGCCGGCCAGGGGAGCGAGTGGCGCAGCACGCGCCCGATTCCAAGGCGCGAGAGGACGAGGTTGCCGAAGCGGCCGCGGCCGCGCGCGCCCGCGCGGTCCACCGACCACACTTCGGCGCGCTCGTAGCCCGGAAGCGCGCGAGAGAGCTCGGCCGGGCCGTCCTCGCCGCGGCTGCCCTCGAGCTCGGGAAAGTCCTGCGCGACCTCCTGCATGCAGACGACGTCGGGATCGGCGATCCGCTTCACTTCGGCAGCGATGCGCGCCGGATCGACGCGGCCGTCCACGCCGCGGCACCACTGCACGTTCCAGGTCATCAGGCGCACGCGCGCGGCCCTAGCGCGGCGGATTGCGCCGCACTTCGTCGAACAGATGCTCCACGAGGGGCTGCAGGCCGGCGTGGTACATCGAGCGCAGCATCGCAAGCGTGTTGCCTGCCTGGTTGCCGAAGATGAACGGCGAGCTGTCGAAGTGGCAGCCGTTCAGGACCGGCAGCTCGCCTCCCCTGTACTTCAGCTCGCATTTGCGGAACGTGCAGCGGTCGAACTCGTTGCCGTCCAGCTCGACCGGCTGGTTCGCGAAGACTTCCTGGGAATATTTCATGGCGGCTATTTTCTCACCCGCCGCCGCGGGCTGCCGCTCAGGCTTTGGCGAGCGCGGCGAGGTTCGGCGGGTAGGGCTCGACGCCCGCGGCGAGCGTGCTCGGCGGCTGGCGCCGCAGGCGCTCGCGCGTGTCCTCGTCCTGCGAAACGAGCTGCGCGTAGCGCACGTTCTTCTGCATTTCCTGCAGGTAGAGGTTCGGCCCGCCGAAATGGCGCCCGGCGTATTCGTAGGCGCGCGCGAGCTGGAAATCGAGCCGCTTGGTCGCGTTCTGGTAGAAGCCGGGCGTCTTGTGCACCAGGTCGTCCCCCGAGACGAAGAACGGCAGCGTGCGCCCGCCGCTCGCGTTGCGCTGCGCGACGCCGCCGAGCACGAACTCGGGGTAGAGCCGGTCGCGGCATTTCTCGAGGTAGCAGCGGTCCGACATCTGCGCAATGATGTCGGCGGTGCCGAGCATCTGGCCGACCCGGCGCAGCAGCGTGTCGGCGAGCCGGATGGTTTCCACCGGGCGCTCGTAGCCGGTGAAGTGCACGATCGTTGCGGCGGCCTTGGAAAGATGCCCGAGGCCCACCTGGCGCAGGTAGCGGCGCAGGAACGCCGAGCCGCGCGACACGTGCGTGAGCGTGTACTCGGCGCCGTAGCGATGGCGCCGGTCGGTGCGCCGGCGCAGATAGCCGAAGTCGTGGAACAGCGCAGTGATGATGCCCGCCTGGAAGAGATCGGCGCCGAGCTCCGCCTCGCCGTTCTTCCTGCCGCGCTGGTAGCCGTCCAGGAGGCGCGCCATGGCGAGCGTGACGTCGAGGACGTGCTGGAGGTCGTGGTACTCGGTGTCGCAGGGCAGGTACTCCGGATGCCGTCCCGTATAGAGCGCGGCGGCGTCGCCGAAGGCGCGCTCGAGCGCCGGCGCCTGCGCGGCCGGATAGAGCTGCTTGTAGACGCGCAGGACCTCGGCCCCGACCGCCTCCGGGTCCGTGGTGCAGATGCAGTTGGTGACGTCGTGGTCCGAGCGCCGCATTTCTTTCCCCCCGCGTCGGGGGTTCCCCCTGAGTAAGTATAGGGATAGGATGCGAGAAAGTGCAGCGCCCCGCGGTGAAGTTTGTCACGACGCGCCCGCATGCTCGAAAAGCTTTGTCACGGGCCGATGGGGCGGCATCGCAAATCAGGCCGTCGCGGCGGCATCGAAAATCAATGTCAGGAGCGCGCAGGCAGTGACCGACTTCCCTCTCACCGACGAGGAGAAAGCGGAGATCCGCAGCCGGCTCCACGAGCTCGAGCTCGAGCACCACGACCTCGACGACGTCATCGGCCGGCTGGCGCGCGACCCGGCGCAGGACCGGATCCAGCTGCAGCGCCTGAAGAAGCGCAAGCTCGTCCTGAAGGACCAGATCCAGCGCCTGCGCGCGCGCCTGATCCCCGACATCATCGCTTGATCGCGCTGATTCAGCGCGTGACGCGCGCGAGCGTCGTCGTCGGGGATGAAACCGTCGCGGAGATCGGCAGCGGCATCCTCGCGCTCGTCGGCGTCGAGCGCGGCGACAGCGAGGCGCAGGCCTCGCGCCTCGGCGAGCGCATCCTCGGCTACCGCATCTTCGCGGACGACGCCGGCAAGATGAACCGCTCGCTCAAGGATGCGGGCGGCGCCCTGCTGGCGGTGCCGCAGTTCACGCTGGTCGCGGACACGTCGAGCGGCACGCGGCCGGGCTTCTCGAGCGGCGCAGCGCCCGACGAAGGGCGGCGGCTTTTCGAGCATTTCGTCGCGCACCTGAAAAAAATCCACGCTCCGGTTGCCGCCGGCCGCTTCGGCGCGCACATGAGCGTCGCGCTCGTGAACGACGGCCCGGTCACCTTCTGGCTTCAGGTAAAGTAGCCCCGATGTTCGAGCAGTTCATCGGCACGAAGCCGGTCGAGGAGCGCCATCGCATCGACGCGGCCGCCCTCGAGCGCTGCCTGAAGGTTCCGGTCCGCGCGCTCGAGCAGTTCAAGGGCGGCCAATCGAATCCGACCTACCGCCTCACCTGCGCGGATGGCGCGAGGCTCGTGCTGCGCAGGAAGCCGCCGGGGAAGCTCCTGCCTTCGGCCCACGCCGTCGAGCGCGAATACCGGGTGATCAAGGCGCTGCACGACACCGGGTTTCCCGTCGCGCGCCCGCGCTTCCTGTGCGAGGACGAGTCGGTGATCGGCACGGCGTTCTACGTCATGGACTACGTCGAGGGCCGCGTGCTGTGGGACCAGTCGCTGCCCGGCATGACGCGCGAGCAGCGCGCCGCGATCTGGGATGAGCTGAACGCGGTCATTTCCCGGCTGCACTGCACCGACTATCGCGCAATCGGCCTCGAGGGCTTCGGCAAGCCCGGCAGCTACATCGAGCGCCAGATCGCGCGCTGGACGAAGCAGTACCGCGCCTCGGAGACCGGCCCGCTGCCGGCGATGGACCGGCTGATCGAATGGCTGCCGCAGAACATCCCGCCCGAGGCCGCGACCCGCGTGGTGCACGGCGACTACCGCCTCGACAACGTGATCTTCCATCCGAGCGAGCCGCGCATCCTCGCCGTGCTCGACTGGGAGCTCTCGACCCTCGGCGACCCCCTCGCCGACTTTGCCTACCACTGCATGAGCTGGCACATCCCGCCCGGGCAGTTCCGCGGCATCGCGGGGCTCGACCTGGATGCCCTCGGCATCCCGTCGGAAAAATCCTATGTGGAGAGCTACTGCAGGCGGACCGGGCGCAAGAGCATCGACCCGGCGCACTGGGACTTCTACATGGCGTACAACCTGTTCCGCATCGCCGCGATCCTGCAGGGGATCATGAAGCGCGTCGTCGACGGCACCGCCGCCTCGGACCACGCGCGCGACGCCGGCGCGCGGGCGCGGCCGCTCGCCGAGCTCGGCTGGCAGCAGGTGGAGAAAATTCTCAGGAGAGCCGCTTGAATTTCGATTACAGCCCGAAGGTGCAGGAACTGCGCCAGAAGCTGCTCGCCTTCATGGGCGAGCACGTCCATCCGAGCGAGCGCGCCTGGCACGAGCACGTGCGAAGCGAGCGGCGCTGGGAGCCGGTGCCGGTCATCGAGGCGCTGAAGCAGAAAGCCCGCGCCGCGGGGCTGTGGAACCTGTGGCGGCCGAAGACGCACGGCGGCACGCTGACCAACCTCGAATACGCGCCGCTCTGCGAGATCATGGGCCGCGTGCACTGGGCGCCGGAGGTCTTCAACTGCTCGGCCCCGGATACCGGCAACATGGAGACGCTGCTCAAGTACGGCACGCCCGCCCAGGTCCAGCAGTGGTGCGAGCCGCTCCTCGAGGGAAGGATCCGCTCGGCGTTTCTCATGACCGAGCCGGACGTGGCCTCGTCCGACGCGACGAACATCCAGACCCGCATCAGGCGCGACGGGAGCGACTACGTCATCAACGGCGTGAAGTGGTGGTCGAGCGGCGCGGGCGACCCGCGCTGCAAGATCTACATCGTCATGGGCAAGACCGACCCCGAGAACGCCTCGAAGCACAGCCAGCAGTCCATGGTCCTTGTGCCATCGGACTCCAAAGGACTCAAGGTGCTGCGGCATCTGCCGGTGTTCGGCTTCGACGATGCGCCGCACGGCCACATGGAGATCGAGCTGAAGGACGTGCGCGTGCCGGTGTCGAACGTGCTGCTCGGCGAGGGACGCGGCTTCGAGATCGCGCAGGGGCGCCTCGGGCCGGGGCGCATCCACCACTGCATGCGGCTCATCGGGCAGGCCGAGATGGCGCTCGAGAAGATGTGCCGCCGGGCGAGCGAACGCGTCGCCTTCGGCAGGCCGGTGGCCGACCAGGGCGTGACGCGCGAGCGGATCGCGCAGTCGCGCATCCTGATCGACGCCGCCCGCTACATGGTGCTCAACGCGGCGTGGAAGATGGACACGGCGGGCAACAAGGTGGCGAAGAAGGAGATCGCGATGATCAAGGTGTTCGCGCCGAACGTCGCCTGCCAGGTGATCGACTGGGCGATGCAGGTGCACGGCGGCGGCGGCGTCTCGGACGACTTCGGCCTCGCGTATGCCTATGCGCATGCGCGCACGCTGCGCTTTGCCGACGGCCCCGACGAGGTGCACCGCAACCAGATCGCGAAGATCGAGCTCGGCGAGCAGACCACGATCGCGCAGGCGCTCGCCAAGGCGCGCCGCTAGCCTTGCCGGGGATCGACGCTCTCCACCGGCCAGTAGCTGCCGACCATGTCGACGGTGCTGAAAAGCAGGTTGACGAAGTAGGGGCTCTCGATCCGCGTCGCGGGCGGCACGAGCTTCGGCAGCGCGCCGCTGTAGGACAGCGTGAACGCCGAATAGCCGGCGTCCTCCATCAGCGCTCGCAGGCGCTCGGGCGACGAGCCCATTTGCTCCAGCCCGAAGACGTGGTGCTCGGCGATGATGAAGGGAACCTGCGCGCCGGCGAGCAGCTCGCGCGCGCCCTCCAGCACCCGGGTCTCCGCGCCCTCGGTGTCGATCTTGATGAGCTTCGGCACGTCGAGCGCCAGGCGCTTGCGCTCGGCGTCGAGGGTGGTGGCGCGCACGCGTTGCACGACCGCCTTCGCCTGGCTCTTCACGTTCGCCGGAAACCGTCCGGGATCCCAAAGCGCATTGCCGCCGCGGTCATCGCTGTTGATGAAGAATTCGACCTCCTCGGCGCGATGGCTCGCCGGCTGCTCGATCACGGTCACGTTGCCGCAGCCGTTGAGCTCGGCGTGCGCGCGCAGCCGTGCCACGTTGAACGGATCGGGCTCGAAGGCAACCACGCGGCCCGCCGGGCCGACGAGGCGCGCCGCCATGAGCGTGAAGAAGCCGATGTGGGCGCCGACGTCGACGAACGTGTCGCCCTCGCGCAGCACTGCCGCGAGGACCGCGGAAACGTCGGGCTCGTAGGGTTTCCCGGCACGGCCGAAATCCGCCACGATGCGGTCGTAGGTGCGGCTCTCGTCCAGGTCGAGAACGAAGCCCGACCCGCTTGCGCCGGGCTCGGCGAGGAACGAATATCGCTGGGTGGCCATGTCGGCGGACGGGGTGGCCAAGGTAACCCATCGTCGCGCAAACTCCAAAGATGAAGATCGGCGTACCGAAGGAACTGAAGACGCACGAATACCGGGTCGGGCTCACGCCCACCTCGGTGCGCGAGCTCGCCTCGCACGGACACGAGGTCGCGATCGAGACCGGCGCCGGCCTCGGCATCGGCGCGCCGGATGCGGCCTACGAGAAGGCGGGCGCGCGCATCGTCGACGACATCTGGCCCGCCGCCGAGCTCGTGGTCAAGGTGAAGGAGCCGCAGCCCGCGGAGCGCAAGCGCTTGCGCGAAGGGCAGGTGCTCTTCACGTACCTGCATCTCGCGCCGGATCCGGCGCAGACCGGGGACCTGATCCGCTCGGGAGCGATCTGCATTGCGTACGAGACGGTGACGCGCGCGGGGGGCGGCCTGCCGCTGCTCGCGCCGATGTCGGAGGTCGCCGGGCGCATGTCGGTCCAGGTCGGCGGCAGCTGCCTCGAGAAGGAGCGCGGCGGCATGGGGATCCTGCTCGGCGGCGTGCCGGGCGTGCCGCCGGCGAAGATCACCATCCTCGGCGGCGGCGTCTCCGGGTCGAGCGCCGCGCGCATGGCGGTCGGCTCGGGCGCCCGCGTCTACGTCCTGGATCGTTCCCTGGACGTCTTGAGGAGAATCGAAAGCGAATTCGGCGCCCGCGCCGTAACGGTGTACTCGAGCCGGGATGCCGTCGAGCAGCACGTGCTCTCCGCCGACCTCGTCATCGGCGCGGTGCTCGTGCCCGGCGCCGCGGCGCCGAAGCTCGTCTCGCGCGGCATGGTGAAGGCGATGAAAACGGGCGCGGTGGTGGTGGACATCGCGATCGACCAGGGCGGCTGCTTCGAGACCTCGCGCCCCACCACGCACGCCGATCCGACGTACGTCGTGGACGACGTCGTGCACTACTGCGTGACCAACATGCCGGGCGCCGTGCCGCGCACCTCGACCTACGCGCTCAACAACGCCACCCTGCCGTTCGTCCTCGCGCTCGCCGACAAGGGATGGAAGCGCGCGCTCGCCGACGACGAGCACCTGCGCCACGGCTTGAACGTCGCGCGCGGCAGCGTGACCCATCCCGAGGTGGCCGCCGCGGTCAAGGCGCCGTTCGTCGCTCCGGAGAAGCTGATCGCGCCGTAGCCGCGGCGCCGCGCGGCTTCATCCGAGCTCGGTGCGCACGTCGATGAGCTCGGGGAAGAGCACGAGCTCGAGCGTCTTCCTGAGGAAGGGCACGCCGGCCGTGCCGCCGGTGCCCTTCTTGAAGCCGATGATGCGCTCGACGGTCTTCACGTGGCGGAAGCGCCAGAGGAGGAAGTTCTCCTCCACGTCGACCAGCTTCTCGCAAAGATCGTACTCGGCCCAGAAGGACTCCGGGTTGTCGTAGATCTTCTTCAGGACCCGGACGACCTCCGGATGGCGCTCGTAGGGCGCGCTCCAGTCGCGCTCGACGCGCGCGGGCGGGACGGCGAAGCCGCGTCGCGCGAGGTAGCGCAGGAATTCGTCGTACAGGCTGGGCGCGTGCAGCAGCTTCTCGAGGAACGCGGTCTCCTCGGCGCAATGCGCGTGGAGCTTCAGGCGCGCGGCGTTCTTGTTGCCGAGGAGGAACTCGATGGCGCGGAACTGGAAGGACTGCAGGCCCGAGGCCGGCCCGAGCACGTGGCGGAACTGCGCGTACTCCGACGGGGTCAGCGTCTCGAGCACCGACCACTGCTCGAAGAGCTGGCGCTGGATCTGCTTCGCGCGCGCGAGGATCTTGAAGCAGGGCTCGAGACGGTCGGCCTTGACGTGCCCGATCGCGGCCGAGAGCTCGTGCACGAGGAGCTTCATCCACAGCTCGGAGGTCTGGTGCTGGATGATGAAGAGCATCTCGTCGTGGTGCGACGAGCGCGGGCGCTGCGCGGAAAGGAGCTCGGCGAGCCGCAGGTAGCCGCCGTAGGACGTCTCGGCGCCGAGCTCGGTGATGATGCCGTCGTCCGCCATCGCTTCTTATAATGCCATTCCCCACCTGAAAGGTCCTGCATGCTTCGCCTCTGCGGCTTTCGCATCAGCAACTACCACAACAAGGTGCGCCTCGCGCTGCTCGAGAAAGGCATCGCGCACGAGGAGGACGACCAGTGCCGTCCGTCGCAGAAGCCGGAGTGGCTGGTCCGCTCGCCGCTCGGCAAGGTGCCGATCCTCGAGCTCGACGGCGGCCGGCGCCTCGCCGAGTCCGAGGTGATCTGCGAATACCTCGAGGACACCTACCCGGAGAAGCCGCTGCTGCCGCGCGAGCCCTACGCGCGCGCCAAGGTGCGCGAGCTCGTGAAGGTGATCGAGCTGCACACCGAGCTGCATGCCCGGCGCCTCTACGGCATGGTGTTCTTCGGCAGACCGGTGGACGAGCGCCTGAAAGGGGAGGTGGAGCCCGAGATCGCGAAGGGGGCGCGCGCGCTGAAGAAGCTCGCGAAGTTCGGCCCCTACATCGCGGGCGCGGAGCTCACGCTCGCCGACTGCGCCGCCTTCGTCAGCCTTCCCATCGTGTCCCTCGCCACGAAGGGCGCATACGGGCGCGATTTCCTGGGGGACCTGCCCGAGCTCAAGCCGTACCTGAAGATGCTCGGCGAGCGCCCGGCGTTCGCGCGCGTGCAGGAGGACCGCAAGGCGGCGAGCGCGGCCGCCGCGGCGCAGGCGCGGAAGTAGTGCACCCGGTCCCCGAGTACCTGCGGTTCGTGGTCACGCTGACCGCGGTGCTCGATCCCTTCCTCGCCATCCCGATCTTCCTCGCCGTCACTTCGCCGCGCGAGCCGGCGGCGCGCCTGCGCCTCGCGTGGGTCATCACGCTCACGGTGTTCCTGGTGCTCGCCGGCGCAGCCGCGTTCGGCGAGGGCCTGCTGCGCGTCATCGGGGCGAGCGTGCCGGCGTTCCGCGTCGGCGGCGGCCTCGTGCTGCTCCTCATGGCGCTCGCGATGCTGAACGCGCAGGCGGGCGGCATGCGCCAGACGCGCGCCGAGGCCGAGGAGCTCGAATCGGGCGAAGCCGCGGGCGTGGTGCCGCTCGCGGTGCCGCTCCTCGCCGGGCCGGGCGCCATCAGCACCTCCATCATCGCCGCGCAGTCGGGCGGCGCGGCGCACGTCTCGGTGCTGGTCGGCTGCATCGCCGCGGTATGCCTCATCCTGTGGATCGTCCTCAGCATCGCCCCGGTGGTCGCGCCGAGGATGGGAACGACGGGCCTCAACGTCGTGACGCGGCTTCTCGGCCTCCTCCTCGCGGCCATCGCGATCCAGACGATGGCCGAGGGGCTCAGGGATCTCTTTCCGGGGCTTGGCTAAAGCGACAGGGGATCGCGCGGCGCCCGGTCGTCGAGGATGTCTTCCATGCGCGCGCGGATCGCGCCCTTGATCCGCGGGTGCGTGAGCACATAGAAGCGCTCGGTCTTCACCGCGTCCACCACGGCGCGCGCCACGTCGTCGGCGGACAGCCGCCCGGAAGCAACCGCTTTCTTCAGCATCGCCTCGCGCGCCAGCGTTTCCCCGGATTTTCTCGAAGTCGAGATCCCCGCGGGACGGTTGCGCTCCGAGTCGGCGATGCCGGTCGGGACGTACGCCGGACAGAGGAGCGACACGCCGACGCGCGCGCCGCGGCTGCGCAGGTCGTGGTGCAGCGTCTCGGTCAACGCGACGACCGCGTGCTTCGTCACGTTGTAGGCGCCCGAGCCCGAGGGCGAGATGAGGCCCGCGACCGAGGCCGTGTTCACGATGTGCCCCTCGCCCTGCGCGAGCAGGCGCGGCGTGAAGGCGCGCACCCCGTGGATCACGCCCCACAGGTTGACCCCGAGGATCCAGCGCCACTCGTCCACGGTGTTTTCCCACACCGCGCCGAGCGGCGAGACACCCGCGTTATTGCATGCGACGTGGACTGCGCCGAAGTCGGCGACGGTCTTTCTCGCAAAGCTCTCGACCTGCTCGCCGTCGGAGACGTCCAGCCGCATCAAAGCGACGCGCCCGCCGCTTTCCAGAACTTGCTCCTTGGTGGATTCCAGGTTCTTCTCATCGACGTCGCCGATAGCGACGTGCATGCCTTCGCGCGCGAAGGCGAGCGCGAGGGCGCGGCCGAGGCCGCTCGCCGCGCCGGTCACCGCCGCCACCTTGCCGCGCAGGTCCTTCATCGCCAGGAATTCCAGAGCACCGAGGCGCCGCCGAGCACCACCAGGCTCTCCATGACCAGGATGTGGAGATGGGCGTGCATGCGCATGACGAGCCACGCCGCGGCGGCGCTGCCCGGGACGCTCGCCGCGCCGATCACGGCCCCGGTGAGGAACGCGTCCTGGTCGAGGAGCGCGAGCCGGTGGAAGAGCGCCGCCTTCGCGACGTCGAGCGCGATGCTCACGAGCGAGTCGGTCGCGAGCAGCGCCGGGCCGCCCAGCCCCATGCCGAGGAGCAGCGAGACGAGGATGACCCCGGTGCCGGTGGTGATCCCGGTCGCCAGGCCGAACACGCTCGAGCCGACGGCGAGGCCGCGCGCGCCGACATGGACGGCGCGCTTCTTCAGGTAGCGCCGCAGCGGCACCGAGGCGATGACCGCGAGGCCGATGATGGTGCCGAGGACGCGCGTGTCGAGAACGCTGTAGATCCAGGTCCCGAGCACGAGGAAGGGCAGCGCCCAGGCGAGCACGAGGAGCAGCGTGCGCCGCTCGAGGCTGCGGCGGTAGAACCAGAAGCGCCCCGCGTTGATCAGCGCGCCGGCCACCGCCATGACCGGGATCAGTGCCTTGATGCCGATGAGCGGCGCGAGCGCCGCCGTGAGGATCGCGCCCGAGCCGAAGCCGCCGATGCCGCCGACCAGGGCGGCCACGACGCTGACGGCCGCGACCGCGGCGAGGGAAGCGGGCTCGAGCAGCACCCGGCTAGCGCGGCACCGGCCGCGGGCGCCCGCCCGCATCGATCGCGACGTAGGTGAGCGTCGCCTCGGTCACCTTGACCACCTTGAGGTCGGCGGGCCCGCGCTCGGCGAACACCTGCACGTCCACCGTGATGGAAGTGGTGCCTACGCGAACGACGTCCGCGTAGAAAGAGAGCACGTCGCCGATGTGCACCGGCTGCTTGAAGAGGAAGGAGTTGACCGCGACGGTGGCGATGCGCCCGCGCGCGAGCCGTCCGGCCACCGTACCGCCGGCGATGTCGACCTGCGCCATGATCCAGCCGCCGAAGATGTCGCCGTTCTGGTTCGCGTCCGCCGGCATCGGCATGACGCGCAGCGCGGGCTGCTTATCCTGCGGTAGTTTTTCCAAGTTTTGAATTCAAGTAGTGAAGCGGTCCGCCGCGGAACGGCGCGAAGCCGGTGCCGAAGATGAGCCCCGCGTCGGCGAGGTCGGCGTCGGCGACGACGCCGTCGGCGAGCGCCGCCTTCGCCTCGGCGAGGTAGGGCTCGATCAGCGCCTCCACCAGCGTGTGCTCGTACGCGTCGGGCTGGCCCTTGACCGGCTTGCCGTCCTCGTAGCGGTAGATCCCCTGGCCGGTCTTCCTGCCGAGCTGGCCGAGCGCCACCTTGTTGGCGAGGATTTCCGGTACGTGGGCATCGCTCTTCGCGAGCGCGCGCCCCGCGGCAAGGCAGATGTCGAGGCCCACGGTGTCGGCGAGCTCGGCCGGGCCCATCGGCATGCCGAACTCCTCCATGGCGCGGTCGATCGTCTCCGGCTTCACGCCTTCGTCGAGCATGCGGAACGCGTTCTGCATGTAGGGACCGAGCACCCGGTTCACGAGGAAGCCGGGCGCATCCTTCACGGGGAGCGGCAGCTTGTCGATCTGGCGGACGAATGCCGCGGCGTTCTTCGCCATTTCCGCGGAAGTCCGCTCCGAGGAGACGACCTCCACGAGCTGGAGCTGCGGCACCGGATTGAAGAAGTGGATTCCCACCAGCCGCGAGGGCTCCTTGAGCGCGGTCGCGATGTCGGCGAGCCGCAGGCTGGAGGTGTTCGAGGCGAGGATCGCATGCGGCTTCGCCATGGACTCGATTTTCGAGAGCAGCGAGCGCTTGGCCTCGAGGTTCTCGAAGATCGCCTCGATCACGACGTCGGCGCGCGCGGCGCCGGCGCCCGATACGTCCGGGATCAGCCGGTCGAGCGCGTCGCGCACCCGGCGGGGATCGCGCAGGCGGCGCTCGAAGAGCTTCGCCGCGCGCTTCAGCGCCGGGGCGATGCGCTCGGGCGCGGTGTCCTGCAGCGTGACGCTCAGGCCGCGCATCGCGCAGACGGCGGCGATGTCGCCGCCCATGACGCCGGCGCCCACGACGTGGACATGCCGCGCCTGGAAGCCGGCCCCCTTGGCGAGTCCCTTCAGTCGCTCCTGGAGAAAGAAGATGCGGATCAGGTTTGCGGTGGTCGGGTGCGCGAAGAGCGTCGAGATGGAGCAGGCGGGATCGCTCGCCGCGGCGAAGGGATCGCCGTCGTACTTGCGCCAGAGCTCGAGGATCGCGTAGGGCGCGGGATAGTGCTCGGGGCGCGCCTTCTTCTGCACCTGCCTGCGCGCCTGGGCGGCGACGAGGCTGCGCAGCGGTCCCAGCATCAGGCGGTTCAGCAGGCTCAAGGGCCTGCGGCCGCGGTCTTCGAGCGTCACCATGCGCGCGGTGTTCTCGAAGATGCGCAGCGGCACCGCCTGGTCGACGAGGCCCGCGCGCTTCGCGCGCCGCGCATCGAGCGACTTGCCGGTGAGCATCAGGTCGAGCGCGACCGAGGGGCCGACGAGCTTCGGCAGCCATTGCACGCCGTGCCACGCCGGCATGATGCCGAGCATCACCTCGGGGAAGGCGATGCGCGTCCGCGGATCGTCGAGCGCGACGCGGTAGCGGCAGGCGAGCGCGAGCTCGAGCCCGCCGCCCATGCAGAAGCCGTTGATCGCCGCGGTGGTGGCGAAGGGCAGGTCGCGCAGCCCCTGGAGCACTTTCCAGCCCAGGCGCACGAAGGCGAGCGCCTCCTCGGGGGACTTGAAGCGCGTGAACTCCTCGACGTCGGCGCCGGCGATGAAGCCTTCCTTCGCCGAGCGGATGACCAGTCCCTTGGGGCTCGCTTTGCGGATCTGCTCCAGCGCCGCGCCGAGGCTTTCGAGCGCTTCCCGGGAGAAGGTGTTCGCCGCCTCGCCTTCCTTGTCGAAGGTGAGCCACGCGAGGCCGTCGCGGTCGGTCTCCCAGCGCCAGTGGCGGGTGAGCGTCCCCCTGTCCATGTGTCCCCCTCGTGTCCCGTTACAGCGCCTCGACCAGCATCGCGCCGCCGAGCCCGCCGCCGATGCAGATGCAGGCGATGCCGCGCTTGCCCCCGGTGCGCTTGAGCGCCTTCAGGAGGTGCAGCACGATGCGCGTCCCCGAGGCGCCCACCGGGTGCCCGAGCGCGATGGCGCCGCCGTCGATGTTGAGTTTTTCTTCGTTCAAGGCGCCCAGCGCGCCGTCGAGGCCGAGTTCCTCGCGGCAATACTTCTCGTCCTTCCACGCCGCGAGGCAGCCGAGGACCTGCGCGGCGAACGCCTCGTTGATCTCCCACAGGTCGAGGTCGTTCAGGCCGAGGCCGTTGCGCTTCAGGAGCGGCGTCGCCGCGTGCACCGGCCCGAGCCCCATCTGCGCCGGATCCAGGCCGGCCCACTGCGAATCGAGGATCCGCCCGAGAGGCTCGAGATTGCGCTCCTGGACTTCGGCCTCCGATGCGAGGACGAGCCAGGCGGCGCCGTCGGTGATCTGCGAGCTGTTCCCCGGCGTGATGCTGCCGTACTTGCGGTCGAAGAAGGGCTTCAGCTTCTTCAGGTTCTCGAGCGACGCGTCCTTGCGCACGCCGTCGTCCAGCGTGTACGTATTGCCTTTCGCGTCGTAGAGCGCCTCGACCTCGCCGCCGCCCGCAGCGAGGGATTTCGCTTCCTGGGCGGCAATCACCTTTCTATGACTGCGCACCGCGAATGCGTCCATCTGCTCGCGCGTGATGCCGAAGCGGTGCGCGACGTTCTCCGCGGTCTGGCCCATGAGGAGCCCGACCATGGGATCGGTCAGGCCCTTCATGATGCCGATCACCGGTGCAAGCAGCGCCTTGAACGGCAATCTTGCGAAGAGGGCCGCCCTTTGGGAGGGCGAGCGCGCGGCAGCCATGTCCGAAAACCACAGGACCATTTTCTCCGCATACAGGAGCGGCGCGCGCGAGAGCGCGTCGACCCCGCCGGCGAGCACGAGCGAGGAGCGGCCGGCGAGGATGTTGCTGATCGCCGAGTCGACCGACTGCATGCCGGAAGCGCAGTTGCGCATCACGGTCCAGCCCGGCACCTTCTCGCCGCAGCCCATGCGCAGCGCCGCGACGCGGCCGATGTTCACCTCGTCCACCGAGGGCGCGGCGCAGCCGAGGATCACCTCGTCGAGGTCCTGCGGCTCGAATTTCTGACGCACGAGCAGCGCGCGTCCCGCCTGCGTGGCGAGGTCCGCGGCGGCGAACGGGCCCGGGCGGTTCTTCGACTTGAGGAACGGCGTGCGCGCGCCGTCGACGACGTAGACCGGTCGCGCCAGCATCAGGCGGCCTTCGCCTTGACGGCCGACGCGGCGAGCTTCTCCGTGATCTCCGCGCGCCCGAAGTCCTGCGGGAAGTCATCCACCTTGATGACCGCTTTCCTGAGCTTCTCCTTGCGCTGCCAGTGGGCCAGCTCCTCGGCGCCGATGAGCTTCTTCTCGAAGGCGATCTGGGAAAGATCGGAGGCCGGATTGGGATGCAGCTCGCCGCGGCGCACCGCCTCGCGCAGCTTCTTCTCGATCGGCTCGCACGCCACCGCGGCGAGGAACGCCTCCTCGAGGATCCCGGTCGGGTCCTGGTCCTTCGAGACGTAGACGCCGGCGGTCAGGCGATCGCGCGCCGCGCCGGGCTCGAGGGCGAGCTTCGCGCATTCGCGGTTGCGCGCGTCGAGGGGCGGCCGGAACGGCATGCCGAGCGGGAAGATGGTGAGGCGAAGCAGCGTCGCGAGCGCCTTCACCGGGAAGTTGGACAGCACCTGGTCGATCGCCTGCTGCGCGCGGTAGAGCGCGTCGCGCACCGACCAGCGCACGAGCGGCAGGTCCTCGCGGATGCGCCCCATGTCCTCGTAGCGCTTGAGCGTCGCGGACACGAGGTACATCATGGAAAGCACGTCGCCCAGGCGCCCGGAGATCTTCTCCTTCCTCTTCAGCGCCCCGCCCATCGCGAGCATCGAGACGTCGGCGAGAAAGGCGAACGCCGCCGAGAGGCGCGAGACGTGGCGGTAGTAGTGCAGCAGCTCCGGCGCGCCGCTGCGCGGCACCGGGGCGAAGGCGGAGTGCGTCAGGCCGTAGACGAATGCGCGCACCCCGTTCGAGATCGAATGCCCGATGTGCGAGGTGAACGCATCGTCGAACTCGCGCCCGGCCTGCGCGCCCGAGAGCTCCTTCGCCGCGCGCATCTCGCGCAGCACGTATGGATGGCAGCGGATCGCGCCCTGGCCGAAGATGATGAGCGTGCGCGTGAGGATGTTCGCCCCCTCGACCGTGATGCCGACCGGCAGCACCTGGTAGCCGCGCCCGACCCAGTTGTTCGGGCCGAGGCAGATGCCCTTGCCGCCGTGGATGTCCATGGCGTCGTTCACGCACTGGCGCGCGCGCTCGGTCATGTGGTATTTCGCGATCGCCGAGACGACCGAAGGCTTCTCGCCCGCGTCCACCGCGCCTGCGGTCATGACGCGCGTCGCTTCCATCATGTACGCATTCGCCGCGATGCGCCCGAGCGCTTCCTCGACGCCTTCGAGCTTGCCGATGGGCGTGCGGAACTGGCTGCGCACGCGCGCGTAGGCGCCCGTGACGCGCGCGAGCGCCTTCGCGCCGCCGACCGAAGAGGCGGGCAGCGAGATCGAGCGTCCCGCGGCGAGGCAGTTCATGAGCATCATCCAGCCCTTGCCGGCGTACTCGCGCCCGCCGATGATCCACTCGATCGGCATGAACACGTCCTTGCCGGAGTTCGGGCCGTTCTGGAACACGCCGTTCAGCGGCAGGTGGCGCCGGCCGATGTTGACGCCCGGCGTGCTCGTCGGGACGAGCGCGCAGGTGATGCCGAGATCCTCCGTCTGCCCGAGGAGATGCTCCGGGTCGTAGAGGCGAAACGCCAGGCCGAGAAGCGTCGCCACCGGCCCGAGGGTGATGTAGCGCTTGTCCCAGGTGACGCGCATGCCGAGCGTCTCGCGGCCTTGCCAGACGCCTTTGCACACGACGCCGTAGTCGGGAATGGACGCGGCGTCCGAGCCGGCTTCGGGGCTGGTGAGCGCGAAGCACGGCACCTCGAGGCCCTTCGCGAGCCGCGGCAGGTAGTGGTTCTTCTGCTCCTCGGTGCCGAAGTGCAGCAGCAGCTCCGCCGGCCCGAGCGAGTTCGGCACCATCACGGTCACCGCCGCGGCGTTCGAGCGCGACGAGAGCTTGGTGACGACTTCCGAGTGCGCGAGCGCGCTGAAGCCCAGGCCGCCGTACTTCTTCGGGATGATCATGCCGAGGAAGCCCTTGTCCTTGATGAACTGCCACACGTGCGGCGGCAGGTCGTAGCGCTCGTGCGTGATTTCCCAGTCGTCGCACAGCGCGCAGAGCTCCTCGGTCGGCCCCTCGACGAACGCCTGCTCCTCGGCGGAGAGGCGCGGCGCCGGGATCGCGAGCAGCTTGTCCCAGGCGGGGCGCCCGGAGAAGAGATCCGCGTCCCACCAAACCGTGCCGGCGTCGATCGCCTCCTTCTCGGTCTGCGACATGTCGGGAAGGATGCGGCGGTAGACGGCGAGGATGTGGTCGGTGAGCAGCGCGCGGCGGATTCCGGCGACGTTGGCGAGGACGCCGATCGCCAGCACGACGATGCCGGCCGCGGGCGCGAGCCACCAGGCGAGCGCCGCCGCGGCCGCGGTCCAGACGACGAGCGGCGCCCGCAGATACCCGAGCACCAGGAAAGCTGCGACGACGCTTGCGACCCAGTAGGCCATGGCGTTCCCCCCTTCTTGTCCTAGGCGGCTTTCTTCACGGTGGATTTCAGCGGCGCGTCGAGGCCGGCGGCGAGGAACACGCTCAGCCGCTCCTCCAGCAGGCGCGCGTCGTAGCGGTCCTCGGGCTTCACCCCGGCGATCAGCTGCACCGTGTCGGTCGCGGCGAGCGTGTAGGAGAGCGTGCCGAACATGAAGTGCATGCGCCAGACGAGCTCGTCGCGCGGCATCTGCGGCAGCGCGCGCTCGAGCGCGGCCTTGTAGCGCTCCATCACCGGCGCGTAGAGCTGGCCGATCAGGACGCGGATCGGCTTCGCCGGCTCGGTGTACGTGCGCCCGAGGAGGCGGATGAAGTTGCGCCCGCCGCCGCGCGTGTCCTCGATCATGCGCAGGCTCTCGCCGATGAAGGCGCGGATGATCGCCTCCGGCGCGAGCGCCCGGCCGGCGGCTTCCTTTTCCAGGCGCTCGAGCGCGGCCAGCCGGCCCGCGTTCATCGGGTCGAGGCGCCGGCGGAACACCGCCTCGATGAGGGCGTCCTTCGAGCCGAAGTGGTAGTTCACCGCGGCGAGGTTGACGCCCGCGCGCCCGGTGAGCAGCCGCATGGAGGTGCCCTCGAAGCCGTGCTGCATGAAGAGCTCCTCGGCGGCGTCGAGGATGCGGGTGCGCGTTTCGTGCGGGGCTTTGACGGCTTTCAGCAGGGCCATGGGCGGGGCTCGGTTCAAACGAACGTTTGAATCTACTCCGCCGCGGGCCGGCGCGCAAGGGGAGGGGCATACAATGCGCCCCTTCCCATGGCGACCCAGGGCCACCGCTCCGCGCCGACCGAGCGGCTGCGCGGCAACGAATGGCGCGTCCTGCGCCTGCTTGCGCCCTACGTGCTCGAGTACCGCTGGCGCGTCGCGCTCGCGCTCGTCTTCCTGGTGTCGGCGAAGCTCGCCAACGTCGCGGTGCCGCTCGTCATGAAGGAGGTCGTCGACCGCCTGGACGCGAAGAGCGCGATCGTGGCGGTGCCGGTTGCGCTCCTCGCCACCTACGGGCTGCTGCGCTTCTCGACGACGTTCTTCGGCGAGCTGCGCGACATCGTCTTCGTGCGCGTGACGCAGCGCGCGATCCGGCGGGTCGCGCTCGGCGTCTTCCGCCACCTGCACAGCCTCAGCCTGCGCTTCCACCTCGAGCGCCAGACGGGCGGCATGACGCGCGACATCGAGCGCGGCACGCGGGGCATCTCGACGTTGCTGAGCTACCTGCTGTTCTCGATCATCCCGGTCATCCTCGAGTTCGCGCTGGTGGCCGCGGTGCTGATCGGCAAGTTCGACTGGCGCTTCGCCGCGGTCACCTTCGGCGCGGTGGCGGTCTACATCGCCTTCACCGTCAGCGTCACCGAATGGCGCATGGAGATCCGGCGCCGCGCCAACGAGCTCGACTCGAAGGCCAACAGCCGGGCGATCGACAGCCTGCTCAACTACGAGACGGTGAAGTACTTCGGCAACGAGGAGTACGAGGCGCGCCGCTACGACGAGCAGCTCGTCGGCTGGGAGAACGCCGCGGTCAAGAACGAGGCGTCGCTCGGCCTGCTCAACATCGGGCAGAGCCTCATCATCGCGCTCGCCGTCACGGCGCTCATGTTCCTCGCCTCGCAGGGCGTGGCGAGCGGCGCATTCACGCTCGGCGACCTGGTGCTCGTGAATGGCCTCCTGATCCAGCTCTACATCCCGCTCAACTTCCTCGGCATGGTGTACCGCGAGATCAAGCAGGCGCTGCTCGACATGGACCGCATGTTCCGCCTGCTCGGCCAGCATCGCGAGATCGAGGACCGGCCGGGGGCGCGCGAGCTGGCCCCGGGGCCGGCGACGGTCGAGTTCTCGCACGTGGATTTCTTCTACGAGCGCGAGCGCCAGATCCTCTTCGACGTGAGCTTCGCCATCCCGGCGGGGCATCGCGTCGCGGTGGTGGGGCACTCCGGCTCGGGCAAGTCGACGCTCGCGCGCCTGCTCTACCGCTTCTACGACGTGTCCGCGGGCGAGATCCGGATCAACGGCACGCCGGTCACGGCGCTCCGGCAGGCGAGCGTGCGCGGCGCGATCGGCATCGTTCCGCAGGACACGGTGCTCTTCAACGACAGCGTGCTCTACAACATCCGCTACGGCAGGCCGGACGCGAGCGACGCGGAAGTGATCGAGGCGGCGCGCGCCGCGCACATCCACGACTTCATCGAGTCGCTGCCGCAGAAGTACGAGACGATGGTCGGCGAGCGCGGCCTCAAGCTCTCCGGGGGCGAGAAGCAGCGCGTCGCCATCGCGCGCGCACTCCTCAAGAATCCGCGCATCCTGATCTTCGACGAGGCGACCTCGGCGCTCGACTCGCGCTCGGAGAAGGCCATCCAGGCCGAGCTCGAGCGCATCGCGCAGGGCCGCACCACGCTAGTGATCGCTCACCGCCTCTCCACGGTGATGGATGCCGACCAGATTCTGGTGCTCCACCACGGCCGTATTCTGGAGCGCGGATCGCATATGCAACTCCTTGAACTAAAAGGAGAATATGCGCGCATGTGGGCACTGCAGCAACAGCAGGCGCAGGCGAAGGCGGTGCTCGAGGAAACCGCACCCGAAGCCTCCTCGCTGTAGTCGCTGCCCGACAGCGCAAAAATTCACGCGGTTTCTAGGAACAAGTTCCTAGTGCCTGATTCTCCTTGCTAATTTTTTCTGGCGTAGGCTATATTGCGACATCGCCATGCTCCAAGTAGGGGATGGCGTACCCATAACGCTAAAAGGCACGCTCAGGGAAGATTCACGGCCATGCAACGCAAGCTTCATCCGCTCGAAGGAATCGTCGCGATGTGCGCGCTATTCCTCGTGCTCGCTCTCACCGTAGGGTTCGCGCAGGCCGATGAGCTGCGCAAGGTGCACCTGCGCTCCGCGGCGTTCCTCGTGCAGGACGCGGATTCCGGGGAGATCTATCTCAACAAGAACAGCGAGGCCGTGGTGCCGATCGCTTCGATCACCAAGCTGATGACGGCCATGGTGACGCTCGATCGCGGGCTCGACCTGCAGGAGCGCGTCGTCATCTCGAGCGACGACAAGGACTCGATCAAGAACACGCGCTCGCGCCTGCGCCCCGGCGCGGTGCTCTCGCGTGGCGAGCTGATGCTGCTCGCGCTGATGTCGTCCGAAAACCGCGCCGCGCATGCGCTTGGGCGCACGTATCCGGGCGGCCTCGATTCGTTCGTCGCCGCGATGAATGCGAAGGCCGCGGCCCTCGGCATGAGCGACAGCCATTTCGTCGATCCGACCGGGCTCTCGTCGGCCAACGTGTCGAGCGCGCGCGACCTCGCGAAGCTGGTGGCGGCCGCGCACGGCTACGAGGTCATCCGCCAGGACACGACCACCGACCAGGCCAGCGTGACGCTGTTCGGCCGCAAGGTCGCGTTCCGCAACACCAACGGCCTGGTGCGCGCCGGCCGCTGGGACATCGGGCTCTCCAAGACCGGCTACATCCGCGAGGCGGGCCGCTGCCTGGTGATGCGCGTGCGCCTCGCCTCGCACGACCTCATCGTCGTGCTGCTCGACTCCTGGGGCAAGCAGACGCGGATCGGCGACGCCAACCGCATCCGCAAGTGGCTGGAGTCCAGCGCCGCCGGGCGGCGCACCTAGCCTAGCGCGCCTCCAGGCCGAAGAGCGCGAACTGCGCCCTTCGATCGCTCCACACCGTCGTCGTCCTGAATCCGGCTCCCGCGGCGAGCGCGCGGAAGCCTTCCACCGAGTACTTGTACGAGTTCTCGGTGTGGATCGACTCCCCGGCGTCGAAGCCAAAGCGGTGGCGCCCCACGCGCACGCTCTGGCGCTCGAGCGAGACGAGGTGCATCTCGATCCTGCCGAGCGCCGCGTTGTAGAAGGCGTAGTGCGCGAAGCGCTTCAGGTCGAACCCGCCGCCCAGCTCGCGGTTGATCCGGGCGAGGAGATTGAGGTTGAAGGCGGCAGTCACGCCGCGCGCGTCGTTGTACGCGGCGTGCAGCACGTTCGCGTCCTTCTTCAGGTCGACGCCGACGATCATGCGCGCCGCCTGGTCGCGCGACATCGCGAGGAAGGCATGCGCTTCCTGCGGCGTGAGGTTGCCGATGGTGGAGCCCGGGAAATAGACGACCTGCCGGGCGCGCGGTGAATGCGACGGGATCTGCAGCGGCCGCGAGAAATCGCCGACCACCGGGACGATCTTGAGCCACGGAAAAGCGCGCCGCAGCCCGCGCGTCGCGGCCTCGAGCGCGCTCGGCGAGATGTCGACCGGCAGGTACGCCGCGGGCCGCAGCGCGCGCAGCAGGAGCCGCGTCTTCAGGCTCTCGCCGCTGCCGTACTCGATCAGCTCGCACCCGGTGGTCCGCGCGAAGCGGGCGATCGAGGCAAGATTCTTTCTGGTCAAGGACAGCTCCGCGCGCGTGAGGTAGTACTCCGGCAGCCGGCAGATGCGCTCGAAGAGCCTGCTTCCCGCGGCGTCGTAGAAGTACTTCGGCGGCAGGCTCTTCGCCTGGAGCGAGAGCCCGGCGACGACGTCGTCGCGGAAGCTCAATGCGCGCCGATCCGCGCGCTCGGGCGATGGCCGATGGTGCGCGAGATGCGCTCGGCGGTCTCCTTCACGAGCGGGCCCCACTGCGCCTTCATGCGGTCCGCCGGCGTCGAGAGCGAGAGCGCCGCGACCATGCCGCCGGCGTCGTCGCGGATGCTCGCGGCGACGCAGCGCACGCCGATCTCCGCTTCCTCGTTGTCGGTCGCCCAGCCCTGGGCCTGGATGCGCTCGAGGTCGCGCTCGAGGAGCGGCAGGCTGGTCATCGTGTTCCGGGTGTGCGCGGCGAGGCGCGTGCGCTTGGCGTAGTCGCGCAGCCGGGCGAAGCCCTCCTCGAGCAGGAACAGCTTGCCCGCCGCGGTGACGTGCAGCGGCGCGCGCGTGCCGATGACGTGCACCACGCGCATGGCGGAGCGGCCGGAGGAGGTGCGCTCGACATAGACGATCTCGTCGTCGTGCCGCACCGAGAGGTTCACCGTCTCGCCGGTCTGCGAGTGCAGCTCGCGCATGAGCGGCAGCGCGAGCTCGCGCACGCTGATGCGCGACTTCACCAGGTTGCCGAGCTCGAGGAGCCGCATGCCGAGGCGGTAGCTGCCGGGCTCGATGCGGTCCACGAGGCGGTCCGCGGACATCGCGGAGAGGATGCGGTGCGCGGTGGACGGATGCAGCCCGGTGTACTGCGCGATCTGCTTCAGGCCGAGGGGCTCGGGGTGCTGCGCGAGCACGTCGAGCAGCCGCGCCATGCGGTCGATGACCTGGATCGGATTCTTCTGCTCGTCTTTCATCGGATTTCACATTGTAAAATGCAATTTATGGCCGTGGTGACCTGCATCGAAGACTTGCGCCGGATGTCGCGGCGGCGCATCGCGAAGGCCATCTTCGACTACGTGGACCGCGGCTCCTATTCGGAGGCCACGCTCGCGGCGAACCGCGCCGACCTGGAGCGCCTCACGCTGCGCCAGCGCGTGGCGGTGGACGTGTCGCAGCGCACGACGCGCGGCCGCATGCTCGGCCAGGAGGTGACGATGCCGGTGGCGCTCGCGCCGACCGGCCTCACCGGCCTCAACTGGGCCGACGGCGAGATGCTCGCGGCGCGCGCCGCCGAGCGCTTCGGCGTGCCCTTCACGCTCTCCACCATGTCCATCTGCTCGATCGAGGACGTGGCGGGCGCGGTGACGAAGCCCTTCTGGTTCCAGCTCTACGTGATGAAGGACCGCGGCTTCGCCGCCTCGCTGATCGAGCGCGCCAAGGCGGCGAAGTGCTCCGCGCTCTGCCTCACGCTCGACCTGCAGGTGCAGGGGCAGCGGCACCAGGACATCAGGAACGGCCTTTCGGTGCCGCCGCAGCTGACCCTTGCGACCTTGCTCGACATCGCGACCAAGCCGGGCTGGGTCCTGAACGTCCTCGGCGGCAAGAGAAAATCCTTCGGCAACCTCGCCGGCTTCCTGCCCGAGGGCAAGAGCCTCGCGACGCTCTCGCAGTGGATCGCGGGGCAGTTCGACGCCACGCTCAACTGGAAGGACGTCGAGTGGGTGAAGAACCTGTGGGGCGGGAAGCTCATCCTCAAGGGCATCCTCGACGCGGAGGACGCGAAGCTCGCCGCGTCGAGCGGCGCCGATGCCATCGTGGTGTCGAACCACGGCGGCCGGCAGCTCGACGGCGCCTCCTCGTCGATCCGGGCATTGCCGGCGATCGTCGACGCGGTGCAAGGCAAGACCGAGATCTGGTTCGACGGCGGCATCCGCACCGGACAGGACGTGCTGAAGGCCGTCGCGCTCGGCGCGAGCGGCACGATGATCGGCCGCGCCTTTCTCTACGGCCTGGGCGCGATGGGCGAGGCGGGCGTGACGCGCGCGCTCGAGATCCTGCGCGCCGAGCTCGACGTCACGATGGCGCTCTGCGGCATCACGCAGGTCGCGCAGGCCGGCCCGGCGATCCTGCAGCGGCCCTAGCGGCGGCGCGCCGCGCGAAGCGTCCCGGGTCGAGCGCCGCGGCGAGCGGCGCCTCGAGCGGCAGCGGCTCGCCTTCGAGCGCGCTCGCGACGAGTTCGGCGGCGAGCGGCGCCCACACCAGCCCGCGCGAGCCGAGCGCGAGAAGCGCGTGCACGTCGTGCGCGATCGCGCCCGCGAGCGGCAGCCGGTCGGGGGCAACGATGCGAAAGCCCACGCGCCCTTCGAGCCTGTCCGGATCGAGAGACGCGCCCGGCAGGATCCGGCTCAGCCGCTCGACGTTGCCGGCGTGGCTGGACGCGCGCACAGCCGCATCGTCGTCCTCGATGTCGAAGCTCGCGCCGATCACGCAGGTCTCGTCGATCGGCGGCAGGACGAAGCCGCCGCGCAGCACGACCACGCGCGGCGCTTCGAGCGCGCCCTCGGGCGCGTAGCTCACCTGGCCGCGCACGCGGCGCAGCCGCGCGTGCGGGATTCGATGCAGGTCATCGTGTCCCGTGCAGAGCACGGTTACCGCATCCTTCTCCAGAGCCTGGACCTCGTGGGAAAAGCGGCGCGTGAGGCGCTCGCCGCAGGCGCGAAGCAGAGCTTCAACGAAAGAGCGCGGCTGGATCCAGCCCGCCCCGGGAAACCAGAGCCCGCCCGCCGCGAGCGCGACGCCGGCGTGCCGCGACGCTTCTTCCCGCGTGACCCCTTGCGCGTACGCGGGCGGGGGTGCGAGCGCTTCCATCGCTGCGGCCTGCGAGCGCGCTTCTTTCTCGTCGCGCGCGAGCTGCAGCACGCCGCAAGGGTCCCAGCGCACGCCGTCCAGGCTCTTCAATTTCTGCGAAGCGTGAAGGAAACCCGCTCGCGTGAGGCGCGCGAAGACGCTGTCGTCGGGCGTCATGATCGGGTGGAACGTGCCGGCGAGGTTGCCGCTCGCCTCCTGCGCCGGCGCCGCGTGGCGCTCGAGCAGCGTGACCTGCCAGCCGCGCGCGCACAGGCGCTCGCACATTGCCGCGCCGGCGAGGCCGGCGCCGATCACGAGCGCCTTTCGGTTCCCGGGGTCCTTCTCCTCGAGCCCGTTGCGGACCAGGCGGCCGCGCAGCATCTCGCGCTTCGCGCCGAAGCCCGGCGCTTTTTCCGTCGCAAAGCCGCAGGCCGCGAGCGCCGAGCGCACGGACGCTGCGACGCTCCACGTGGCGAGCGTGGCGTCCTTCGCGCAAAGGCGCGAGACCGCGCGCAGGATCGCGGGCGACCACATGTCCGGGTTCTTCGCCGGCGCGAAGCCGTCGAGGTAGACCGCGTTCGCGGCGAGGCGCAGCTCGCGCAGGCGCGCGACGTCGGCGAAGAGGAGCGTCAGCACGACGCGGCCGCGGTCGAGCTCGATGCGCTGCGCACCCGGGACGAGCATCGGCCACGCCGCGTGCAGCGACGCCGCTTCTTCGCGCAATCCCTCGTACCGCTCGTGCAGCGCGCGCAGATCGTCGAGCGCGAAGGGGTGCTTCTCGATCGAGACGAAATGCAGGCGCCCGGGACGGCGCGCATCCTGCCGCCAGGCGCGCCAGGTTTCGAGGAAGTTCAGGCCGCAGCCGAACCCGGTCTCGAGGATGACGAAGCGCCGCCGCCCGGCCCAGCGCGCCGGAAGGCCGTTGCCGCCGAGGAAGACGTGCCGCGCCTGCCCGGGGCCGCCTTCGGCGCTGTGGTAAAGGTCGCCGAACGCCTCGGAGTAGGGCGTGCCGTCGCGGAACGCGAGACGGGCGGGGACGAGGGCGTCGGCCATGCGCTATTGTTCAGTATCCCGGTTCGTGGAGGCTGCCATGAGGGTCCTGCCGCTCGTCTTTTTCCTTTTCTTCTCCTGCGCCGCCGCCGCCGCGGACCCCGATCCCGTGGGCCCCGACAAGGTGGTCTACCACCTCAACCTCGGCCTCGACCAGGCGAGCGCGGGCCTGCGCAACGTGCGCAACCACCTCGAGGTGAACCCGAAGGCGAAGATCGTGGTGGTGACCCATTCGCTGGGCGTCGACTTCCTCATGAAGGGCATGAAGGACAAGAACGGCAATCCCTACGAGACCATCGTGCAGACGCTGGAAGGCGACGGCGTTCGCTTCGAGGTGTGCCTGATCACGCTGCGCGAGCGCAAGCTGAAGAAGGAGCAGTTCATCGACGACGTGGTCTTCGTGCCCTCGGGCGTCGCCGAAATCGCGCGCCTGCAGCAGCGCGAGGGATATGCTTATCTCAAGCCCTAGGACTACCATTTCGCCATGAACAAGCCCGCCGACTTGAAGCTCGAGACCGTTCCGCTCTGGATCAACGGAAAGGCGCTCGCGCCTTCCGGGCATTCGAGCAGGCGGGGCGACGTCTACAACCCGGCGACCGGCCAGGTGACGAAGCAGGTCGTCTTCGCCGACCCGGGCACCGTCGATGCGGCCGTGAAGGCGGCGCAGGCCGCGCTGCCGGCCTGGCGCGACACGCCGTCGCTGCGCCGCGCGCGCGTCATGCAGGAATTCCTGTCTTTGCTCAAGAAGAACCAGAAGCCGCTGGCGAAAATCGTCAGCGAGGAGCACGGCAAGACGCTTCCCGACGCCGAAGGCTCGGTGCAGCGCGGCATCGAGGTGGTGGAGTTCGCCTGCGGCATTCCGCATCTCCTGAAGGGCGAGCACTCGGAGAACGTCGGCACGCAAGTGGACACGCACACCGTGCGCCAGCCGGTCGGCGTCTGCGCGGGCATCACGCCGTTCAATTTCCCGGTCATGGTGCCGCTCTGGATGTTCCCGGTCGCCATCGCCTGCGGAAACACGTTCATCCTGAAGCCCTCGGAGAAAGTACCCTCGGCCTCGGTGCGGATGGCCGAGCTCTTCAAGGAGGCCGGCCTGCCCGACGGCGTGCTCAACGTCGTGCACGGCGACAAGCAGGCCGTGGATGCCTTGCTATCCCACGAGGGAATTTCCGCCGTTTCGTTCGTCGGCTCCACGCCGATCGCGAAGTACATCTATGAAAGCTGCGCGAGGACCGGCAAGCGCGTGCAGGCGCTCGGCGGCGCGAAGAACCACGCCGTGGTGCTGCCCGACGCGGACCTCGAGTTCACCGCGGACGCGCTGATCGGCGCCGGCTACGGCTCGGCCGGCGAGCGCTGCATGGCGATCTCGGCGATCGTGGCGGTCGGCAGCGCAGGGGACAAATTGGTGTCGTTGCTGAAGCGAAAGGCGCAAGCGCTCAAGGTCGGCCCCGGCGACCAGCCCGGCGTCGACATGGGCCCGCTGGTGACGGCCGAGCACCGCGACAAGGTCGCGGGTTTTGTCGCCAAGGGAAAATCCGAAGGCGCAACGGCCGTCCTCGACGGCAGCGTGCCTCCGCGGAAGGAGGGCTTCTTCCTCGGCACCACGCTCTTCGACCACGTGAAGCCCGGCATGGAAATCTACAAGAACGAGATCTTCGGCCCGGTGCTGAGCGTGCTGCGCGTCGCAACGCTGGAGGAAGCGATCGCGCTGGTGAACGCGAACCCGTATGCCAACGGCACGGCGATCTTCACCGAGTCCGGCGGCGCCGCGCGCAAGTTCGAAAACGAAGTGCAGGTCGGCATGGTCGGCATCAACGTGCCGATCCCGGTGCCGGTGGCGTTCTACTCGTTCGGCGGCTGGAAGAACTCGCTCTTCGGCGACCTGCACGTGCACGGCGTCGAGGGCGTCAAGTTCTATACGCGCACCAAGGTCGTCACCACGCGCTGGCCGCACCAGGACACGCCCGCGCCGGGCCTCAACATGCCGACGCTGGGGTGAGCACCGGGTACATTGAATCCACATTCAACAACGAAGGAGGGAGCAGATGGACAGACGTAAATTTCTGGCTCGCGGCGCGGTCGCCGCAGTAACGAGCGCCGCAGCCGCGCAAGCGGTCGCGCAGGCCCCGGCGCTGCCGACGGTGCGCTGGCGCTGCGCCTCGAGCTTCCCGAAGAGCCTGGACACCATCTACGGGGGCGGCGAAGTCATCGCGAAGCGCGTCGAGCAGATCACCGGCGGCAAGTTCCAGATCCGCGTCTTCGCCGCGGGCGAGATCGTCCCGGCGTTCGGCGTGGTGGACGCGCTGCAGCAGGGCACGATCGAGTGCTCGCACACCGCGAGCTACTACTTCGTCGGCAAGAACAAGACCTTCGCCTTCGACACGACGCTGCCCTTCGGCATGAACCAGCGCGAGCAGAACGCCTGGATCTACTACGGCGGCGGCCAGGACCTGGTGCGCGAGTTCTTCAAGGACTTCGGCTTCATCTCGTTCCCGGCCGGCAACACCGGCGCGCAGATGGGCGGCTGGTGGCGGAAGCCCGTCAGCAAGGTCGCGGATCTCAAGGGCGTGAAGATGCGCATCGCGGGCCTGGGCGGCGAGGTGATGGCGCGCCTGGGCGCGGTGCCGCAGCAGATCGCGGGCGGCGACATCTATCCGGCGCTCGAGCGCGGCGCGATCGACTCCGCGGAGTGGGTCGGGCCCTACGACGACGAGAAGCTCGGCTTCTACAAGATCGCGCCGAACTACTACTTCCCCGGCTGGTGGGAGTCCAACTCGATGTACTCCCTCTACGTCAACCTGAAGGAATGGGAGAAGCTGCCGAAGGAATACCAGGCGGCGATCGAGGCGGCGTGCTACGAGGCCAACGTCGACATGATGGCCAAGTACGACGCGAAGAACGTCCCCGCGCTGCAGCGCCTGGTGAAGAACGGCGTGAAGCTGCACCAGTTCTCCGGCGAGATCCTCAAGGCGGCGCAGAAGGCGGCCTACGAGCTCTACGAGGACGAGGCCGGCAAGAACCCGTCGTGGAAGAAGATCTACGAGCCGTGGAAGAAATTCCGCGCCGAGCAGTTCCTCTGGCACCGGGTGCAGGAATTCGCCTACGAGAACTTCGTCTACAACAACCCGGTGAAGTAGGCTTTACTTCTCTTCCTTCAGCGCGCGTTCGATCTCGGACGTGGCGTCGTCGGACTTCTGGTCACCCGCGGCGGGCGCCTTGCCGGCCGCGGGTGCGCCGGGCTGCATCTCCTGCATCTGGCGCTGCAGCTCCTCGGCGCCGGTCCCCTTGACCGTCTCGGCCGCGGTGACATGGCTGGTCACGAGCCTGGGGAAGGCGATGACCGTCGCCACCATCAGGATCTGGATGCAGACGAACGGAATCGCGCCCCAGTAGATGTCGGTGGTCTTCACGCTCTTCGGCGCGACGCTGCGCAGGTAGAAGAGCGCGAAGCCGAACGGCGGGTGCAGGAACGAGGTCTGCATGTTGACCGCGAGCAGCACGCCGAACCAGATGAGGTCGATGCCGAGCTTCTGCGCCACCGGCGTGAGCAGCGGCACCATGATGAAGGCGATCTCGAAGTAGTCGAGGAAGAACGCGAGCAGGAAGATCATCACGTTCACCACGACGAGGAAGCCGAGCGCGCCGCCCGGCACGTGCAGCAGCAGCCGCTCGACCCACAGGTCGCCGTTCACGCCGCGGAACACCAGGCTGAACACCGTCGAGCCGACGAGGATGAACATCACGAAGCTCGTCATGGTCGCGGTGGATTCCACCGCCTGCCTGAGGAGCTGCCAGGAGAGCTTGCGCTTGGCGAGCGCCATGACGAGGGCTCCGCTCGCGCCCATCGCGCCGCCCTCCGTGGGCGTCGCCACGCCGATGAAGATCGTGCCGAGCACGAGGAAGATCAGCACCAGCGGCGGGATCATCGAGGTGAACACCTTGCCCACCAGCTTCGCGCCGTGCAGCGTGCGCATCTCGGGCGGGCAGGCCGGCGCCGCCTCGGGCTTGACGATGGAGACGATGAGCACCCACACCGCGTACAGCACCGCGAGCCCGAGCCCCGGAAAGAGCGCGCCTTCGTACATGTCGCCCACCGAGGTGCCCATTTGGTCCGCGAGCACGATCAGCACCAGGCTCGGCGGAATGATCTGCGCGAGCGTCCCGGAAGCGGCGATCACGCCGCTCGACAGGCGGTTGGAGTAGCCGTAGCGCATCATCACCGGCAGCGAGATGAGGCCCATGGCGAGCACGGAAGCCGCCACCACGCCGGTGGTCGCCGCGAGCAGCGCGCCGACGAAGACGACGGCATAGGCGACCCCGCCGCGGATCGCGCCGAAGAGCTGGCCGACGGTATCGAGCAGCTCCTCCGCCATGCCGCTGCGCTCGAGGATGAGGCCCATCAGCGTGAAGAAGGGGATCGCGAGGAGCGTCGAGTTCGCCATGATGCCGAGCACGCGCTCGGGCAGCGCCTGCAGGAGCGCCGGCTGCAGCATGCCGAGCTCGATGCCGAGCAGGCCGAAGGCGAGCCCGGTGAAGGCGAGCGAGAACGCGACCGGATAGCCGAGCATGAGGAACACCACCAGCCCGGCGAACATCAGCGGCGCGATGAGATCGAGCGACATCTTATGAGGCGTGTTCCCTGCGCTCGAATTCCGAGGCCGGGACCATGCCCTTGAGGAAGCCGACGCGCTTGATGATTTCCGAGACGCCCTGCAGCGCGAGGAGGGTGAAGGAGACCGGGATCAGCAGCCGCACCGGCCAGCGGATCAGGCCGCCGGGATCGGACGAATACTCGCTGATGTGGAACGAGTTCGCGAGCGAGGGCCAGCTGTACCACGCGATGATGAGCGTCGTCGGCAGCAGCGCCACGATGCCGCCGACGATGTCGATCCAGGCGAGGAAGCGCGGCGGCAGCCGCCCCGCGATGGCGTCGATGCGCACGTGGTCGTTGCGCTTCAGCGCATAGGCGGCGACGAGCAGGAACACCGCCGCGTTGAGATACCACTGGATCTCGAGCCAGGCGTTCGAGCCGATGTTCATCCCGTAGCGCGCGATCGCGGCGGCCGCGCAGATCAGCACCGCGGCGAGCCCGAGCCACGAGACGCCGCGGCCGATGAGCTCGTTCAGGCGATCGATCGCGCGCGCGAAGCGAAGGAGACTCTTCATGGATGCCGCGGGAATTCTACACAACGCTAAGATAAGGCCATGAGCGAAACCCTGATGGTCCTCGTCCTCGGCACCGCGACTCCGGGCGGCGGCTTCCCGGTCTACGGCGACGCGTTTGCGAGCGCGGTCAACGGGCAGGAAAAGAATTTCAGGATTGAAGCGAGGAACACCAAGGGCAGCACGGAGAACCTTCCGCTCCTCGAGGCGGGCAAGCTGGATCTGGCGCTCGTCGCCGGCGAGCTCGCGAGCGAGGCGCTCGCAAGGCCCGGCACGCCGCACCGCATCGTGTGCGCGATGTACGCCTCGCCGGGAATGTTCATCGTGCTGCCGTCGAGCCCGGTTGAGCGCGTATCGGATTTGCGCGGCAAGCCGGTGGTGCTCGGCACGCAGGCTTCGGGGATCACGGTGCTCGGCCGGACCGTATTGAGATCGCTCGGCATCGAGGTGCAGGAAATCACCCTGCAGAAGGCCGAGGACGGGCCTCCTTTGCTGCGCGAAGGGAAAGCCGCCGCGGTTTGGGGTGCGGGCGTGGGCTGGCCGGCGTTCGGCGCCCTCGCAAAGGAGGGCGGGCGCTTCGTCGGTCTCGCGCAAGACGAAATCGAGACGGTGCTGAAGAAGAATCCGGCACTGCAGCGCGTGACGCTGCCGGCAAACAGCTACGCGGGACAGAGCCAGGCGCTGCCTTCGGTCGGATCGTGGAGCTATGTGTTTGCGCGCCCCGGCCTTGCCGAGGAAACGGGCTACCGCCTCGCGCGCGCCATCCACCGCGCGGAGCCGGCGCTGGGCGCGAGCCTCCTCCAGGCGCGCGAGACGACCCTGGCGAACACGCTGTCGGCGGCCCCGCGCCGGGACTTGCTCCATCCCGGCGTGCAGCGCTACCTCAGGGAGATCGGGCTGCTCCGCTGAGGAAGTCGAGCAGCGTGCTGTTGAAGACCTCGGCCTGCTCCCAATAGGCGGAGTGGCCGCAGTTCTGCAGCACGACGGAGGTCGAGCCCGCGATCCGTCTGCGGAAGAGCTCGAGCACCGGCGGGGGCGTGTAGAGGTCCGCATCCCCGGTGATGAGAAGCGTCGGCACGCGGATGGCCTCGAGCGCGGCGAACTTGAGCGTGTTGCGCGGCGGCTGCTTCTTCGCTCCCGCGCGCCGGCTCGCGTGCTCGAGCTCGATCCAGCGCCGCGTGCCCTCGGAGTCCGCCGCGCGGTACGCCGGCCCGAGTTCCCTTACCTCGGCCGGAAGCGCGTCGAACTGGGGCGAGGGCCGCAGGCGGCGCTGCAGCGCGAGGTACTCCTCGTCCTGCATGCCGCCGATGCTGTTCGCCACCGTGAGCGTGAGCAGCCGGTCGGGATGCGAAAGCGCGAAGTCGAACGCGACGATGCCGCCCGCGGCGGTTCCGACAAGGTGGAATCTCGTGAGCCCGAGGCGGTTCGCGAGGCCCCGCAGGTCGTCTACGGCCGGGACATCGCAGGACTCGCTCTCGGTGCGCCCGTGGCCGCGGCGGTCGTAGGCGATGGCGCGCAACCCGGCTTCGCGAAGCGCGGGCAGCTGGCGCTCCCACATCAGCGTGCTCCCCGTCCCGGCGTGCAGCAGCACGACCGCGGCGCCGTGGCCCCCCGTGTCCTCGTACCAGATGCGCGCGCCCGGAATGTCGGCAAACATCGCGTGGTATTTTGAACGAATGGCTTTCCCCGTCGAGCAAATCGTAGACAGCCGCGACCGCCTGGGCGAATGTCCGATCTGGGACGAGCGCGCGCAGTGCCTGTGGTGGGTCGACATCCACGGCCAGGCCATCAAGCGATACAAGGACCGCCCGGAGAGCTTCCCGCTCCCCGAGCCGGTCGGCAGCATCGCGCTGCGCGAGGCGGGCGGGCTGCTCGCGGCGATGCAGAGCGGCATCTACGTCTGGGACGAGGAGCAATCGCGCCTCCTCGCCGCGATGCCGCCGAACGGCGGCTCGCCGCGCTTCAACGACGGGCGCTGCGACCGCGCCGGCCGCTTCTGGGTCGGCACGCTCCAGGAGCCGGACTTCCCGCCCACGGGGCGCCTCTTCCGCCTCGACGGCAGCGGCCTCGAGCTCAAGCGCCGCGGCGTGGCCATCCCGAACAGCCTCGCCTGGAGCCCGGACGGGCGCACGATGTACTTCGCCGACACTCCGCGCCAGACGATCTGGGCGTTCGACTACGACGGCGAAGCGGGCGAATCGGCGAACGAGCGCATCTTCGCCCGGACGGCGGGGCGTCCGGACGGCTCCTGCGTGGACGCCGAGGGCTGCCTGTGGAACTGCGAGCACGGCGCCGGGCGCGTGGTGCGCTACGCGCCGGACGGCAAAATCGATCGCGTGCTCGAGGTGCCGGCGAAGGGAACGACGTGCTGCTGCTTCGGCGGCGCCGCGCTCGACACGCTCTACATCACCACCTCCAGGAGCGGCGGCTTGTTCGCCGCGCATCCCGGAGTGAAGGGATTGCCCGAAAGCCGCTACGCCGGCTAGTGGAGGTGCGGCTTCTTCAGGAAGTCGTTGCGGTCGGCGGACTGCATCGCCACCTCGCGCATCACGTCCTTGCGCGTCGCCTTGAGGCGCACGATGCTGCCCACCGGGCCGACCGCCCAGATCTTGCGCCAGAGGTCGGCGAGGCTCGAGGGCTTGGCGCCCGCGACTTCCAGGATGATGTCGCCCACCTGGACGCCGGCGCGCTCGGCCGGGCCGCCCGGCGCGAGCCCGGCGACGGCGAAGTGCTTGCCGGCCTCGGTGGCGTAGAGGCCGAGCCACGGCCGCGGCGCTCGCGAGGAGCGCCCGAGCTTCAGCAGGTCGTCGAGGATCGGCGCGAGCAGGTCGATCGGCACGAGCATGTTTCCCTGCAGCGTGCCGCCGTCCACCTTCTCCTGCACGAGGAGCGAGCCGAGCGCGAGCAGCTTGCCGTCGGAGCCGATGAGCGCGGCGCCGCCCCACTGCGGGTGCGCCGGCGCGGTGAAGATGGCCTCGTCGAGCGCGTACTCCCAGTAGCCCGCGAACTCGCGCTTGGCGAAGATGGTCGCCTTGAGCGCGTGCGGCCGGCCGCCGTTGCCGGCGACCACCACGTTCTCGCCGACGCGGCACGACGCCGCGGTGCCGCGCTCGAGCGGCTTCACCGCGAGCCGGCCGAGCGGCTGCACCAGGCCGAAGCCGGTCGCCTGGTCGTAGGCGAGCGGAAAGCCGCCGATCACCTGACCCTTGTTGGTCCGCAGCCAGATGGTGCTCGCCTCGGTGATGAGGTAGCCGATGGTGAGCACGAGGCCGTCCTCGCGGATGACGACGCCGTTGCCCGCGCGCTCGGTGCCGAGGAGCGGCGCGGTGAAGGCGTCCTCCGGGATCTCGGAGCGCACCAGCACCACCGCGTCGAGCGCCGCGTCGAGGTCGAAGCGCCAGTCCTCGGGGCGCGGGCGCATCTCGCCCGGGAATTCCCAGTCCTTCTGTGCTGCCATGGATCGGGGAATTCTAAACCCTGCCTCTAGACCCGGGTACCCGAGGCGGCGTCGAAGAGATGCGCGTCGGCGGCCTGCGGCGCGACGAAGAGCGTCTCGCCGGGCTTCGCCGCGGAGCGGCCGCCGGCGAGCAGCGTGAGGCGCGCGCCGCCGATGCTGACGACGAATTCGGTCTCCGCGCCCATCGGCTCGACCACCACCACCTGCGCCGGGATGCCGCTTGCCGCGATCTTCAGGTGCTCCGGGCGGATGCCGTACTTCAGCGCCTGGCCCTCGGCCGCGCGCGCGCTGCAGGGCCAGCGCGCGCCCAGCGCCTCGACGGCGCCGCCGCGGAAGACGCCGTCGAACACGTTCATGGCCGGGGAGCCGATGAACTGCGCGACGAACAGGTTCGCCGGCCGGTCGTAGAGCTGCAGCGGCTCGCCGAGCTGCTCGATGCGCCCCTCGTTCATCACCGCGATGCGGTCCGCCATGGTCATCGCTTCCACCTGGTCGTGCGTCACGTACACCGTGGTGGTCTTCAGGCGCTGGTGCAGCGCCTTGATCTCGGCGCGCATCGCGACGCGCAGCTTGGCGTCGAGGTTGCTCAGCGGCTCGTCGAACAGGAAGACCTTCGGGTCGCGCACGATCGCGCGCCCCATCGCCACGCGCTGGCGCTGCCCGCCGGAGAGCTCGCGCGGGTAGCGCGCGAGGTAGGGCTCCAGGTCGAGGATCTTCGCCGCCTGCGCCACGCGCGCGCCGATGATGCCGGCGCCCTCGTTCCTCAGGCGAAGCGAGAACCCCATGTTGTCGCGCACCGTCATGTGCGGGTAGAGCGCGTAGCTCTGGAACACCATCGCCACGTCGCGGTCCTTCGACTCGAGGTCGTTCACCACGCGGCCGTCGATCGCGATGGTGCCGCCGCTGATGTCCTCGAGGCCCGCCAGCATGCGAAGCAGCGTCGACTTGCCGCAGCCCGAGGGGCCGACGAGCACCGTGAACTCGCCGTCGGCGATGTCGAGCGAGATGCCGTGGAGCACCCGGGTCCTGCCGAAGCTCTTTTCGATTCCGGAAAAGGAAACCGACGCCATCAGCTCTTCACCGCCCCGGAAGTGAGTCCGCCGACCATGTAGCGGCGGAACGCGTAGTAGATCGCCGCGGGCGGCAGGCCGTAGACGAGCGCCGTCGCCATGAGGACCTCCCAGGGCGAGTCGTCGGAGGCGAGGAAGTGCGCGAGGCCCACCGAGAGCGGGATCGTCTCCTCGTGCGAGAGGAGGAGGAACGCGTAGAGGTACTCGTTCCACGCGAGAAGCAGCGCGTAGGTGCCGATCGCCACCAGCGAGGGCGTCATCAGGGGCAGGTAGACGAGGCGGAAGAGCTGCAGCGGGGTCGCGCCGTCGATGCGCGCGGCCTCGTCGAGCTCCCAGGGCAGGCGGTCGGAGGCCTGCTTCAGCACCCAGATGGCGTAGGGCGAGGCGAGCGTCACCATCGCGAGGACGAGCGACCAGCGGTTGTTCAGCAGGCCGTAGGACCCCATCGCCTTGTACATCGGCACGGCGAGGAACGCCGCCGGGATGAAGTAGGTGAAGAGCGCGGCGTTCATCACCATCCGGCCGCCCCTCACTTTCAGCCGGCTGATGGCGAACGCGGCGCAGGTCGCCACCGCGAGCGTGAGCACGCCGACCGCCACCGCGATCCAGAGCGAGTTCCAGATCTGCTCCCAGAAGTGGTGCAGGTAGAAATGCTCCTCGCGGAACACGGTGCCGAAGTTGCGCAGCGTCGGCTTGTCGGGCCAGAGCGCGCCGGAGAACGCCGAGTCCTTCGAGGAGATCGAGAAGAGGAAGATGTGGTAGATCGGCAGCAGCGTCCACAGCAGGACCGGGATGCCGACGAGCCACAGCCGCGCTTCCCTAGCGAGCTTGTTCATCCACCGAAAGCCGTTTCATCATGAAGTAGACCAGCGGCAGGACGAACGGCAGCGCGACGACGATCGTCGCCATCGCCTGGTCCACCTGGTCGAGGCGGATGTAGCGGATGCCGAGCGTAGCGAGGACGTGCGTGAGGTCCGCCGGCCCGCCGCCGGTGAGGAGGTAGACGCTGTTGAAGTCGCCCAGCGTCCAGATCATCGAGAGGAGCGTGGAGGTGAGATACAGCGTGCGCAGCGAGGGCCAGGTGACGAACTTGAACTTCTGCCAGCCGCTCGCGCCGTCCACGCCCGCGGCCTCGTAGAGCTCGCGCGGGATCGCGAGCCGCGCCGCCATCAGGATGAGCGTCCAGAAGGGCAGCGCCTTCCAGATGTGCACCGCCATCGCCATGGCGAGGGCGAGCGAGGGATCGGTGAGCCAGTTCGGGCCGTCCTGCTGCGTGAGGCGGAAGATGAGCGAGTTGACGATGCCCCACTCGGGATTCAGCATGAAGCGGATCGAGAAGATCGTCGGGATCGCCGGCACCGCCCAGGGAATGATGAAGATCACCGAGAGCCAGCGGATCCAGCGCCGCTCGTGCACGAAGAAGCCCGAGAGGAAAAGCGCGAGCGCCATCTTCAGGTTCACGGCGACCAGCAGGAACACCACCGTGTTCACCACGGTGCGGAAGAACACCGGGTCCTCGAAGAGCGTCTGGTAGCTCGCCGGGTGCCGCGCGAGCCACAGCCCGTAGCTCACCGGGTAGAGCACGAACACGAGGAAGACGAGCACGTAGGGCGCGATCAGGATCGCGCCCCACGTCTGCCACGTCGAGAGGCCTTTCCGGGGAGGCTTTACCGGGGCGGCCGGCTCGCTCCTCGGAAGGGCGATCGAAGACACCGGAAAAACCTATCCAGCGACCTGCTTGATCCTCGCGGTCATCTCGTCGACCGCCTTCTCCGGGGTCCACTTGTCGACCACGACGCGGTTCACCGCCTTGGCCCACACGTTCTCGTTGTTGAGGATGGTGAACTTCCAGTTCTTGGTGAACTCGAAAGGCACCGTGCCGGCCGAGAACTGCGCGTGCACGATCTTGCGGTGCGGGTCGTTGCTCCAGAACTCGCGCTGCACCGCGGCCTTCTTCACCGGGTACCAGCGCCCGAGCGCGCCCTCGACGTAGGGCGTGAGGTTCTCGTCCTGCATCGCGAACTGCACGAACTCCTTCGCGCGCTTGAGGTTCTTCGCGTTGCTGAAGATGACGCCGACCTTCACCGCCGAGCGGTACTGCATCGGCTTGCCGTCGGGCCGGTTGGGGAAGCCCGCGGTGGCGATCTTCTCGTAGTAGTTCGCCTTCGCCTCGGCGCGCTGCTCGGCGGTGAGCTTGTCGTTGTTCATGTCGTCGAGCCACTTCGAGGCGATCGAGATGGTCGCGTTGTGCGTCATCATGATCTGCTTGTTGTGGAAGGCGACGTTGTTGTCCGGGTCCTTCCAGTTGACCGCGGAAGGCGGCGTGCAGCCGGCGGCGACGGTGTGCGAGTAGTCCTTGATCATCGCCACGAGCCCTTTCTTCACCGCGGGCTGGTCGACGAGGAGCTTGCCGTTGTCGTCCACCACCTTGACGCCGTACGCGTCCATGAAGGTGAGGATCGAGTAGAACGCGTCGCTCGAGTCCACGCCCATCGGCGCGCCCACCGAGTAGATGCGCTTGCCCGTCTTCTTGCGGTAGCCCGCCTGCGCCTTCGAGCACCAGAAGTCCCAGTAGGCGTTCCAGCCCTTCGGGATGTCGCCTTCCTTGAAGCCCGCTTCGGCGAGCATGTCCTTCCAGTACTGGACGTGCATGGTCTGGCGCTTCATCGGGAAGGCGTAGTAGGCGCGCTTGCCGGTCTTCTCGTTCAGCAGGTACACCGTCTCGAGCGTGATCGGCAGGAACTCGCCCTTCATCGGCGTGAGGATGTCGGAGAGGTCCTCGAGCCGGCCCTCGGCGGCCCACTTGCCGGCGACCTGGAAGTCGAACACGTCGCCGTACGCCACGTCGGGCGGCGAGCCGGCGTCGAGCGCGGCGACCGCCTTCGGCACCGATTCCTGCGGCGAGTAGCGCGAGAGCTCCACTTTCACGCCGGTCTTCTTCTCGAACTTCGCCACCATGTCGTCGAGCGCCTTGTCCTCCTGCGGGTAGAACCCCTTGGTCCAGTAGACGACGAGCGTCTCTTGCGCGGCCGCGGTCCCGAAGAAGAACAGGAACACGAGCGCAGTCACGGTCCTTGCCATGGAAACTCCTCCCTTTGAAAAAGCCGGTTGTATGATAACCGACAAGCCGCTAGGCGCGGCGCTTCCTCCACGCCTCGAACTCGGCGCGCGTCTCCGCGCTCGGCGGGTAGAGGCCGAAGATCGAGCGCCCTTCCTTGACGCGCGCCTCGACCCAGTCCTCGAACTCGGTCTGGCGCGCGCCTTCCTCGGCCACCTCGTTGGCGATGGCGCCCGGGATCACGACCACGCCCTCGGGGTCGCCGACGAGGATGTCGCCCGGGTACACCGCCACGCCGCCGCAGCCGATCGGCACCTGGCTGTCGACGGCGTGGTGGCGCACCAGGTTGAGCGGCGCCGAGCGCGCCGCGCAGTACGCCGGCCAGGGCATGCTTTCGATGGTGTAGGAGTCGCGCAGGCCGCCGTCGGTGACGATGCCGGCGACGCCGCGCGCGTGCAGGCGCGCCATCAGGATGTCGCCGCCGGTGGCGGCGCTGGCGTCGCGGCGCGCGTCCATGACGAGCACGTGCCCCGGCGGGCAGGCCTCGATCGCCTCGCGCTGCGGGTGGCCGCGGCCCTCGAAGGCGCCGAGCGTGTCGAGGTCCTCGCGCGCCGGGATGTAGCGCAGCGTGAAGGCTTCGCCGACCATCCGCGGCGCCTGCCGGTTCAGCAGGAACACGCCCTGGATGAAGACGTTGCGCAAGCCGCGCTTGAAGAGCACGGTGGTGAGGGTCGCGCTGCTCACCTTGCGAAGCGCGTCGCGATTGATCTGGGTCAAGGCCGCCATGGTGGAAATATTATGCTGCAAGCATGCTCGCCGTCTTCAACGGCCCGGGCGGCAAGGAGTTGCTCGACGCGCTCAAGCTCACGGCGGACCTGCTCGCCGTCGGCTACCTGCTCCTCGTCCTCGCCGCCTACCACCTGCACCTCACGCGCGAGGTCGCGCAGCGGCGCATCCGGCACCTCGCGCACTACGACACGCTCACCGACCTGCCGAACCGCGCGCGGCTCGCCGAGCTGACCGCGGCGGCGCTCGAGCGCGCGCGGCGCGACGGCGGCACGGCGGCGCTGCTCTTCGTGGACCTCGACCGCTTCCGGCACGTGAACGACTCGCTCGGCCACGCGACCGGGGACGAGCTGCTGCGCCGCGTGTCGCGCCGCCTGGTGGCGGCGCTGCGCGAGGCGGACGTCGTCGGCCGCCAGGGCGGCGACGAGTTCATCGTGCTCCTTCCCGGCCTCGGCGGCGGCGAGGCGGCGGCGCGCGCCGCGGCGCAGGCGGTGCAGGCGATGCGCCAGCCCTTC
>Ga0070741_10002774_pt1 | contig 45669 bp, 39 predicted proteins | sample Coa_R1_4_FD_66440 | JGI IMG/M metagenome (GOLD analysis project Ga0070741, IMG submission 66440) | Surface soil microbial communities from Centralia Pennsylvania, which are recovering from an underground coalmine fire - Coalmine... | ecosystem: Environmental > Terrestrial > Soil > Unclassified ... | reverse complement strand
AGGCACGGCAGAACCAGTTGAGCCCGGGCGATCAGACGACTCTGCACAATGCGGCGGTCGACCAGCTCTCGCACGTCGCCGACCAGTTCAACGCGCAGGTGCGCACCTTCAAGTCGAAACACGGTTGAGGCACGCGTGTCGCTGCAGGCACGGGGCTCGCGCAGCGCGAGCCCCGTCAATTCCGCTTGCGACCTCGCGTGTGCGGCGGCCACCGCCGCCGCGCTGATCGAGCTCGCACTCTGCGAGTCGCAGCGGCCCGTGGCCGAGCTCGGCGAGGCGCTGGCGCGCGTCAACGCCGCGGTGTCGGCCGGCACTGCGCCGACCGCCCGGGACCTCGAGACCTGCGTGGAATGCCTGCAGTTTCATGACCGGATGGTGCAGCAGCTCTCGCAGGTGCGTGACCTCCTCGCCGCGGTTGCGGCCACGGGCTCCGCCGATACCAGCCCCGGCGGGCGGCAGAGCTGGCCCGTGCTGATGGAGAACCTGCGCGCACGCTTCACCTCCGAATCGCATCGCATCCTCTTCAACCTGCTGATGCCGGATTCCGACGGTCACAATCATGCACCCTCGCTCCATGCGAGCGAGGGCAGCGTGGAGCTCTTCTGATGACTCCGGTACCCACCGCCCCGGCGCGTGACAGCAGCATCACGCAGCGGCTGCGCGAGTTCGCCTTCGGAGACGAGGACTTCCAGGCGCTGCGCGTGCTCATCAAGTCACTCACCGGCATCCACCTCTCCGACCAGAAACGGGAGCTCGTATACGGACGACTGACACGGCGGCTGCGCACGCTGCAGATGCGCAGCTTCGCGGAGTACCGCGAGCGGCTGAAGCGCGATGCGCAGGAGGTGGCGGAATTCTGCAACGCGATCACCACCAACCTGACTTCCTTCTTCCGCGAGCCGCACCACTTCCAGTATCTGCGCGATCACGTGCTCGCGCCATTCGCGGCCCACGCACGGGGCGGGCGGCGGCTTCGCATCTGGTCCGCGGGGTGCTCGACGGGTGAGGAGCCCTACTCTATCGCCATGACGATACTCGAGGCGTTGCCGGACGCGAGCCAATGGGACGTGCGCATCCTCGCCACTGATCTCGACTCCGACGTCCTCGAGCGCGCACGCCGCGGAATCTACCCCGCGGAGCGCTCGGCGAACCTCTCGCCCGAGCGGCTGGCGCGATTCTTCACCGAGCGTCAGGAAGCCGGCGGGCTCTGCCGGCAGGTAGCGCCGGAAGTCGCGGCACTCGTCACGTTCAAACAGCTCAATCTCATTCATCCGCTGCCGATGAGAGGGCCATTGGATGCCATTTTCTGCCGCAACGTCGTGATCTATTTCGACAAGGAGACCCAGCGGGACCTGTTCGCGCGCATCGCTCAGCTGCAGCGTCCCGGCGACCTGCTCTTCCTCGGTCATTCCGAGAGCCTGTTCAAGGTCTGCGACCTCTATGGCCTCATCGGTAAAACCATCCACCGGCGCGTCTGACGGCGAGCCGCCGCCGCCCCCGCCGCTGCCCGGCTTCGAGCAGTTCCAGCGCTTCTGGGACCGCGAGAACGGCTGCTGGATGGTCAAGATCCTCCCGGGCGAGTACTACGTGAGCCGCACCGAGGAAGCCATCTCCACCGTGCTCGGCTCGTGCGTATCGGCGTGCGTGTGCGATCCGACACGCGGCCTCGGCGGCATGAATCATTTCATGCTGCCGGAAGATGCCACCGTCGGGCCAAACGACTGGCTCGATCCGCAAGTCGGCCTCGCCACCCGCTACGGCTCGTACGCCATGGAAAGCCTCATCAACGACCTGCTGAAGCTCGGCGCGGCGCGCGAGCGCCTCGAGATCAAGCTCTTCGGCGGCGGGCGCATCCTCGCCGCCATGACGGATGTGGGCGGACGCAACATCAAGTTCATCCGCGACTACATGACGCTCGAAGGCTATCAGGTCGCGGCGGAAGACCTGGGAGGCACCCAGCCGCGCAAGGTCGTTTACTTTCCCACGAGCGGCCGCGCACGGCTGCGCAAGCTCCGTCCGGTGGAGAACCGGATCATCAGCCATCACGAGCAGCTCTATCTCGCCAGCCTCGGCAAGCAGGCCGCCGGCGGCGACGTCGAGCTGTTCGAGTGAAGGATCCGCGCATGAATCACACCGGGCAATTCAAGGCCGTGTCTGCCGCGAGGGGACCGATCCGCGTCCTCATCGTGGACGACTCGGCGCTGGTGCGCAGCCTCCTCTCGGACATCCTCAAGGCTGCCCCGGGCATCGAGGTCGTCGGAGTTGCGGCCGATGCGCACGCTGCGCGGGAGAAGATCAAACAGCTCAACCCGGACGTGCTCACGCTGGATGTCGAGATGCCGAAGATGGATGGCATCACCTTTCTGCGCAACCTCATGCGGCTGCGGCCCATGCCGGTGGTGATGGTCTCCTCCCTGACCGAGCGTGGCGCCGATGTGACACTCGATGCGCTCGCGCTCGGCGCAGTGGATTACCTGTCGAAGCCGAAAATAGACCTCGCGGCGACACTGAAGGACTATGCCGAGGAGTTGATCGAGAAGGTGCGGATCGCCGCCCGGGCCAGCGTCCGGGCGCTCGACCCGAAACAACCGCGGGCGCACGATGCCGCACCCGGGCCGGCCCACAGCGCCGATGCCGTGCTTCCCAAGGTGCCGCCCCGCAGCCGCCCGCTGCGTACCACCGACCGTGTCATTGCAATCGGCGCTTCCACCGGCGGCACCGAGGCGATCAAGGAAGTGCTGATGCGGCTGCCCCCGGACTGCCCCGGCGTGGTCATCGCGCAGCACATTCCCAAGGCCTTCAGCACACCCTTCGCCAGGCGCCTGAACGATTGCTGCCCGGTGTCGGTCTGCGAGGCGCAGGACGGCCAGCAGGTGCTGGCAGGCCATGCCTACATCGCTCCGGGAGACCGTCACCTGATGCTGGTACGCGATGGCACACGCTATGTGTGTCGTCTGGATGATGGCGTACCGGTCAACCGCCACAAGCCCTCCGTCGATGTGTTGTTCCGCTCGGTGGCCCAGAATGCCGGACGCAACGCCATCGGAGCCTTGCTCACGGGAATGGGCAAGGACGGCTCGCGGGGCCTGAAGGAGATGCTGGATAGCGGTAGCCGCACGATAGCGCAGGACGAGGCCACCAGCGTCGTCTGGGGCATGCCGGGTGAGGCCGTCACGCTCGGGGCCGCTGAGCACGTAGTGGCCCTGGGGAACGTCGCTGACAGGATCCTCGCTCTGGCCGAGGCGATGGACATCACGCGCGAATCGAAGGCCCTGGACCCGGACCCCCTGTGACCCCGGGCCGAGGACTCGAGCCGCCCGCCGCGCCCGTGATCCGTGAACCAATTTGACGACGCAGGTCTCAATCCCGGGCAGGATGCGCCGATACCGCAGGAAGAGGGCGTAATGATGAAAAGCTCCGTTGCAGAGGATCCCCAGGCCGTCGGCGACCCGGAAGCGTTCGCCTTCGTGCAGGCGTTGGCCGCCGAGCTGTCGAAGGGCAAGGTGGACCTGCCCAGCTTTCCGGACATTGCGCTGCGGATACGCCAGGTGCTCGCCGATGAGGAGGTCTCGCAGGAGAAGGTCGTGCGCGTGGTGGGCTCGGAGCCGGCGCTCGCCGCCCGGCTCATGCAGATCGCCAACTCCGCGGCCATCAACTTTACCGGCAAGCCGATCACCGAGCTGCGCACCGCGATCGCCCGCATGGGCTTCAACATGGTACGCAGCGCCGCCATCGCCTTCGCCATGTCGCAGCTGAAAAAAGTGGACTCGCTGAAGGGACTCGAGCAGCCGCTCGATGAGCTCTGGCAGCGCAGCGCTGCGGTCGCCGCGATGTCCCATGCCGTCGCGCGCCGCTTCAGCCGCGTCAATCCCGACACTGCGATGCTCGCGGGGCTCCTGCATGGCATCGGCAAGCTCTACATCCTGACGCGCTCGAACAGGCACCCCGCGCTCTTTGCGAACCAGGCGGCCTACAACGCCATCGTGCGCGACTGGCATTCACCGGTCGCCCGGGCGCTGCTCGAGAACTGGGACATGGCAGAGGAGATCATCACGGCCGTCAGCGAGTACGAGGATTTCAGCCGTGAGCACCAGGGCCCGCCGGACCTCACGGATGCGCTGACCGTGGGACATCTGCTCGCGGCCTTCAAGGAGCATCCGGACACTCTGGAGCTCAACATGCACGATGTGGCCGCCTGCAAGCGGATGCAGATCGATCGTGCCAGCTACGAGAAGCTGATCGATGAGTCGGAGCACGAGATCGAGGCATTGCGCAACGCGCTGGGCGTGTAACAGCGCCACTCACGAACGCGAGCCGCCGCCATGCACGCCCGATCATCTCCCGCCTCTCCCGCCAGCGACGCACCCGCCGAGGGGGCGAACCGCGACGTCGCATTCACGTTCGTACAGGCACTCGCGAGCGAGCTCTCCGGTGGCAAGGTGGAGTTGCCCGGATTCCCGCATATCGTCGCGCGCGTGCAGCGCGTGTTGAGCGATGACAAGGCCGATGCCGGCCGGATCGTGCGAGTCATAGGGAGCGAGCCGGTACTCGCCACGCAGCTCATCCGAATGGCGACCTCGGCGGCCCTGAATCCGGGAGGAGTCCCCGTCACCGACCTGCGCGCGGCCGTGACTCGTGTCGGCGTCGATACGGTCCGCACCGCGACAATCGCCTTTGCAATGCAACAGCTGCGCGAGGCGCCGACGCTGCGCGGACTCGAGATGCAGCTCGGCGTCCTCTGGCGCCGCAGCGTTCAGGTGGCGAGCCTCTGCTTCGTCGTTGCCCGTCATCTGACCACTGTCAGTGCCGACACGGCGCTCCTCGCAGGCCTGCTGCAGGGCATCGGCCGCCTCTACATCCTCACGCGCGCCAGCGGCCATCGGTCCCTCTTCTCCGATGCGGCCGCTTATCAGGCCATCGAGCACGACTGGCACCTGAGTATCGCGGCAGCGCTGCTCGAGAACTGGGGCATCGCCGATGAGATCGTGCAGGCGGTGCACGAGTCCGAGAACCTCGAGCGCGACTCGCGCGGCCCGCTCACCCTGACCGACGTGCTGGTCGTCGGCACGCTGCTCGCGGAGATCAACGGAGACTCGGGCGCCCTCGCCGCCCAGATCGCCTGCGCGAAGCCGCTGCAGCGGCTGCGGCTGGATCAACTGGCTTGTGAGCGCTTCCTCGCCGAATCGGCGCAGGAATTGGCTACGATGCGGGATGCTCTGGGGTGAGGGCCGAACGTCCGGCCCACGGACGGCCGGGCCGGGGCCCCGCCGCCATCGAAGCCAGGGGCCGCCCTTACGCCGCGCCGAGTACGCGACCCGGACGAGCGTTGGAAGCCGTGTAACCCTTCGGTCCGTACGTGTCGGTCCGGGCCGGACGGCCCGTTAGCGTATCGAGCATGCCCTCGACACGCTTCAGACGCGCCGCAACGATGATGCCGTTGCGATCGTTGAGATCGCGACACCGTACGGCACGCTGTGCGCAGTCCCGCAGGCAGGAGAGCAATCTGCCTTCGCTGTCGCACCAGGCCATCAGGCCCTCGAGGCCGGTCCGATCGGCCGAAAAGCCGTGTGCGGCGCAGAGCGAGCGGCGTTGCTCCTCGATCCGGGCCAGCGCGCCCATGCGCTCCTGACGGGCGCGGGTCGTCGTCTCCAGAACCTGGATGTTCGAAGTCTCGAGCACGCGTGACTCCTCCGCGAGCAGCGCCTCGAGATCCCCGAGAAGCTGCGACTCCTCGCGCAGCAGCGTCCCCAGATGCTCGCGGCAGACTTCCGGGTCCACGGCTCAGCCTTCCGGAAGCTGTGAGAGCGAGCGTTCGAGCTGCATCAGCTGATCGGCGATCTGCTGCGGCTGTACCGCGTAGCTGCCCTGCTCGATCGCCGTGCGAAACTGCGCCACCCGGCCCTCATCGACGGCAGGGAGGCTGCGCAAGGTCTGCTCGAGCGTCGCGAGCTGGCTCGCCGAGTCAGTGATATGCACATCGGCGGTAGCCGCGCTCGAGACGTCCGCCTCGGGCGAGGACGAGCCGGTCGCCGCATCGCGAGCCTTCTGCGCCGGGCGGCCTGCGCCGATCGGGGTGAGATCACTGCTTAAGCCACTGATTTTGTTAGACATCGCGGAACTCCTGGAGAGATCCCTCGCCGCCTGTAGCGGCAGGCCGCCGGATTACTTTAGGGTGTGACGTCCACCACACGGCCCGTCTCGACGACCCCCTGCACCACCTTGGAAGAGGAGACGTTCTGTACCCGGATGAGCGTACCGTAGCGTCCGTCCTGCAAGGCCACTCCCGCAGCCCGTACCTGGATCCCTTGCGCGCCGGCCACGAGCGTAACCTGCTCCCCCTGGCGCACCATGAAATCGGGCAGCAGGTCCTGGGCCATCAGCACCGCACCGGCAGGTAGGGGGTGGCGCAGCGTGCTGCGGGGGAGCTGCGCGAGGTCGGTGACATATCCCACGGCCAGCCCACTCACCAGGCGCGTCTCTGCAATGACGTCATCGGCGCGCAGACGCGCTCCTTGAACCTCGGGCGACTTGAGCGCCCAGACGTGGATGCGCGATGCGATGGTCACGGGCACATAGACGGTCCAGTCGGCTCCCTGATGGCAGCCGACGGCAATGGATGCCTGCGCCTGTAGCCGCGTCCCGGTAAGGAGCCCGGCTTCGAGCGGCCCGCCGCAGCGCACGAAGCGCAGGCGCGGATCGAGCCGGCTCGCCGTCACCACGATGTCGTTATCGCCGGACGGCATCTCGGCACGGACGAAATCCATAGCGGCCGCGCGAATCGAACCCAGCGGCTGGATCGGCTGCCCGGAACACCAGGCGGGGCCGGAGCAAAGAGCCGCCGCGAACAGCAGGCCTGCGCGCGCCCATGGACGCAAGCGACGGGTTTCCGACACTGGATCACTCATGTAGATATACGCGTGCAAATGCCGCGCCAGCTGCCGCGCCCCGCAAGCCCTCAAGCCCCGTCCCAACATGCCGATATTCATCCGCAGACAGCATCGCCGTCCGCGGCCGCCCGCGGCAGCCGCCGCGCTGCACAGCGGCAAACTCCTGCCGCCCGAATGTGACCTGACTCACATTCCAACACCACCTCCACCCCCCGGCGGCGGCGCGCACGCCCTGCCGGCGATTTGGCATGCGTCTTGCTCCTGCTCCGGCCAGGCCCACAGACCGCCGGAATTTCGACATGCCGCTCGACCTCAACACCTATCTCGGTATCGAGCCCGATGCCCTCAAGGTGTATTCGCAGCGGGCGGAGGTGCTCGCCGCGAACCTCGCCAACGCCGATACCCCGGGGTATCAGGCGCGTGACATCGACTTCCGGGCGGCGCTCGCGTCTGCCGGCTCCCCGGGCAGCCCGCTCACGCCCGTGACCACGAGCCCGGAGGACGTCACGGCCGGCTCGGCCGGCGGCGGCCTCACCACCGAGCAGTTCCTCAAGTACCGCATACCGCTCGCACCCGCGCTCGATGGCAACACGGTCGACTCACAGATGGAGGAGAGCCAGTTCGCGCAGAACACGGTGCGCTTCCAGGCGACGCTCACTTTCCTCAACAACAGATTCAGCGAGCTCTCCACCGCCATCACCGGTCAATAGCACCGGCACGTAACGCAGCAGCACGGCAGACTCACCATGGCATTCTTCAATATCTTCAACATCGCCGGCTCCGGCATGTCCGCCCAGTCGGTGCGCCTGAACACGGTCGCGAGCAACCTCGCCAATGCCGACAGCGTCAGCAACAGCGCCGCGACCGCCTACAAGGCCCGCTATCCGGTCTTTCAGGCCATCCAGACTTCTCTGATGAGCCCGGGTGCAGCCATCGACCCGACGAAGGGGGCCGATGCCTCCGTGAAGGTATCCGACATCGTGCAGAGCACCGCTCCCGGTGCTGCACGCTACGAGCCGGGCAATCCCCTGGCGGATGCCAACGGCTATGTCTACGCATCGAACGTCAACGTGGTCGAGCAGATGGCCGACATGATCTCAGCCTCCCGCTCGTACCAGAACGACGTCGAGGTTCTCGAGACCTCCAAGCAGCTGATGCTCGATACCCTGAAGCTCGGCAGCTGAGCGCCGTAACTCCCAACACCAGGACACAACCTCATGTCAGTGGATTCAATCGGTGCCTTTGCCGCCCAGACCGCGGCCGCCGCGGCTGCGACCGCCGCGACCCAGAGCAGCTCCTCCGGCGGCGGCCTGCCGCAGATCAGCCAGAGCGATTTCCTCCAGCTGATCACCGCCCAGCTGCAGGACCAGGACCCCACGCAGCCCGCAGACCCCAACCAGATGCTCAATGAGCTCGCCTCGCTGAGCGAGGTCAGCGGCATGAACAACATGAACGGGGCAATCGGCAACCTGTCGACTTCCATGCAGTCCTCACAGCTGCTGAGCGGCACGAACATGATCGGCCACGGAGTGCTCGCCGCCGCCACCACGGCGCAGCTGACCTCCGGCGGCAAGGTGACCGGTGCGCTGCGGGCGCCGGCCGGCGCCGGCGCCGTCACCGTCCAGGTGACCGACTCGACCGGACAGCTGGTGCGCACTTTCCAGGTCGCGCCGCAGGCCTCCGGGCTCACGAGCTTCTCGTGGGACGGCACCACCAATTCGGGCAGCGCGGCACCGGCCGGCGCATACAGCTTCACCGCAGCCGCGATGAGCAACGGCGCGGCGGCCTCCGTGCCCACTTATCTGCAGAGCACGGTCAACAGCGTGACCATCGACCCGAGCACGCAGACCCTTTCCCTGAATACCAATTCCGGAACGCTGTCGCTCGCCGACGTCGTCCAGGTGAACTGAGGAGCCAGTCCCCATGTCATTCGATCTCGCCCTCTCGGGCATCAATGCCGCCAATACCGATCTCAACGTCACGTCGAACAACCTCGCGAACGTCAACACCACCGGCTTCAAGGAATCGCGCGCGGAGTTCGCGAGCCTGTTCGCCCAGACTCAGGAGGGCGTCTCCCGGACTGCAGTCGGCAACGGCGTGCAGGTCAGCGAGATCGCCCAGCAGTTCGGCCAGGGTAACATCACCTCCACGCAGAACAACCTCGATCTCGCTCTCAGCGGCTCCGGGTTCTTCATCATGAGCAACAACGGCGCCCTCAACTACACGCGTAACGGCTCCTTCCAGGTCGACCAGAACGGCTTCCTCGTCGGCGCCACCGGCGAGCACGTGCAGGGCTACGCGCCGCTCGCGAACGGCGGGTTCAACACCGGCGGTCTCGGAGACCTGCAGCTGACGACGGCCGAGAGCGCGCCGAATGCGACCACGAATGCGGAGATCTCTCTCAACGTGCCGTCGAGCGCCACCCCGCCGACCACGACGCCGCTCAATCCGGCCGACCCGACGACCTACAATGACACCACCTCCCTCACGGTGTACGACTCCCTGGGCGCGGCGCATACCGGGCAGCTCTATTTCGTGAAGCAGGCGAGCCCCGCGAACACCTGGAATGCGAGTCTGTACGTCGACGGCACCGCGGTAGGCGCCGGCCCGCAGACCCTCACCTTCTCCAGCACCGGCGCGCTCACCACACCAGCCAATGGCAAGGTGAGCTTCGGCTCCTACACGCCGGCGACGGGCGCCAATGCCCTCAACATGACCTTCGATTTCAGCCAGGCCACCCAGTTCGGCGATGCCTTCGGCGTGAATTCCATCTCCCAGGACGGCTTCACCACCGGCAGCATCACCGGAATCAACATCAGCTCGACGGGCGTCGTGCAGGCGAACTTCACCAATGGCCAGTCGAAGACGCTCGGACAGGTCGCGCTCGCGAACTTCGCCAATCCGCAGGGCCTGCAGCAGGAGGGCAACACGGAATGGGCGCAGAGCTTCGATTCGGGCTCGGCCGTGCACGGCGTAGCCGGCGGCTCCGGCTTCGGTACCATCCAGTCGGGCGCCCTGGAAAACTCGAACGTCGACATCACCACGCAGCTCGTCCACATGATCACGGCCGAGCGCGACTTCCAGGCCAACGCGCAGATGATCTCGGCGACCAATACGGTCACCCAGGCGATCATCAACATCCCAAACGGTTGACGTAGGAGCTCACGATGATACGTCCTCGTCCAAAAGCAAATGCGGGAGCGGCCCAAGGCCGCCCTTGGGCCGCGGGATCAAATGCGGTGATTGGGCTGGCTGCCCAAAGCGCCGCAGGCGACTTTGGGCCAAATTGACGTGGACAAGTCACTGTACGTCGCGATGACCGGCGCCAAGGACATCCTTGATGCGCAGGCCGTCAACAACTTCAATCTGGCCAATGCGAGCACGACCGGCTTCAAAGCCGATCTCGCCGCTTTCCAGAGTCAGGCCGTGGCCGGAAGCGGCTACGCCTCGAGAGTGTACGCGACGGCCTCGATCGCCGGCTGGGACCAGTCACAGGGAGCTCTGCAGACCACCAACGTGCCCCTCGACGTCGCGGTGCAGGGCCAGGGATACATCGCGGTGCAGGGACCTAACGGCCAGGAGGCGTATACGCGTAACGGCGATCTGCACCTGACTCCGGAGGGACTCCTCGTCACCAGCACCGGACAGGCCGTGCTCGGGGACAACGGCCCGATCAGCCTGCCGCCGAGCTCGTCGATCAAAATCGGCGAGGACGGCACCATCACGGTCCTCCCTTTCGGCGCGCCGGCACAGTCGCTCGCCACCGTCGGGCGCATCAAGCTGGTGAACCCCCCGCCCGATACGCTGGTGCGCCAGGGCGGCGGCCTCTTCCAGCTCGCGGCCGCCGGCACGGACACGGCCCCTGCCGATGCGACCGTGAAGCTCACCTCCGGCGTCCTCGAGTCGAGCAACGTCGACCTCGCGGGCGCGATGGTGAACATGATCGACCTGTCGCGCAATTTCGAGCTGCAGGTCAAGGCGATGAAGAGCGCGGATGAGAACGCGCAGGCCTCCGCGCAGCTCCTGCAACCCACCTGAACGAGAGAATGCCCTCATGAACGCAGCCCTGTGGGCCGCCAAAACCGGCCTCGATGCGCAGCAGACCGAGATGGCCGTCATCTCGAACAACCTCGCCAACGTCAACACGACGGGGTTCAAGGAGGACCGGGCGGTATTCGAGGACCTGCTGTACCAGAACCAGACGCAGGCCGGCGCCGACACCTCGCAAACGACGCAGTCACCCTCCGGCATGTCGATCGGCACGGGCGTGCAGGTGATGGCGACGGAAAAGAACTACAGCCAGGGCGGCCTCACTCAGACGGGCAACCCGCTCGATCTGGCGGTCCAGGGGCAGGGGTTCTTCCAGATCCAGATGCCGGATGGAACCCTCGCCTACACCCGCGACGGTACCTTCCAGACCAACGCCCAGGGACAGATCGTCACCGCGAGCGGCTACCAGGTGCAGCCCGGGATCACCATTCCGCAGGGGGCGCAGAGCGTCACGATCGGCAGCGACGGCACGGTGAGCGTGCTGCTCGCCGGTCAGTCCGCGCCGACCCAGGTGGGACAGCTGCAGCTCGCCAACTTCATCAACCCGCCGGGACTCACTCCCGTCGGCCAGAACCTGCTGGTGCAGTCGGCCGCGAGCGGCTCGCCGCAGACCGGCTCTCCCGGGACCAACGGCTTCGGCACCCTCGGCCAGGGCAAGCTCGAGAGCTCCAACGTCAACGTGGTCGAGGAGCTCGTCAACATGATCCAGACCCAGCGCGCCTACGAGATGAACTCCAAGGCGATCTCGACCGTCGACCAGATGCTGCAGTATGCCACCCAGAACACCTGAGTCCTTCCCGCAGAATCGTGCCACGAGCCGCGCCTGGCGACAGGGCGCCCGGCCCGCGCTTCCTGCGCGGGCGCTCGGCACTTCGTGGCTCGCCCTCGCCTGCCTGCTGCTCGCAGCCTGTGCCACCCATCGGCCGGCGCTCGACCAGCCACTGCAGCTGCCGCACTTCACGCCGCCGCCTGCGGATGGGGCGATCTTCCATACCGGCTACAGTGCGGGGCTTTTCGACAATCCCACGGCCCGCAACGTCGGCGATACGGTGACCGTCATCCTCCAGGAGTCGACGGCCGCGCAGAAGAGCTCCCAGACGGACACCGCCAAGACCACCAAGGACGCGCTCGCCGCGCCCACGGTGCTCGGCAACAGCGTGACCATCCACGGTACGCCGGTGCTCAGCGGCAGCCTCGACAATGCCAACAGCTTCAGCGGCTCGGGCGACAGCAAGCAGAGCGACAGCCTGGTGGGCAACATCACGGTGACGGTCGTGAACCGGCTGCCGAACGGCAACCTCGTGGTGCAGGGGCAGAAGTACATCGACATCAACCAGGGGAGCGAGTTCGTGCGCCTCGAGGGCATCATCCGGCCCATCGACATCTCGGCGCAGAACACCGTCCCGTCCTCGGCCGTGGCCGATGCGCGCATCGCCTATGGTGAGAAGGGCGCGCTGGCCGATGCCAACCGCCCGGGACTGCTGTCCCGCTTCTTCAACAGTCCATGGATGCCCTTTTAATGCGCTGGATCTGGTCATCGCTGCCCGGCGCAGCGCGTCTCGAGCAAAACGCGTGGTTTTTGCTCGAGACTCCGCCAGATTTTTGTCGGCGCTACCTGCGGCGGCGGGGCACAGTCCCTGTGCCTGGGATATGGGTCGCACTGCTTCAGTCCTCGGGGCCAACCCGCCCGGTCGAATGAGAAACTACATGAAATCTGGACTCGGACATCCACTCCTGCGGCCCGCGCTGCTGCTCCTGGCAATGTTGCTTGCCACCGGCACCGCCCATGCGGAGCGGGTGGAGGATCTCGCCACCGTCGGCGGGGTGCGCAGCAACCAGCTGGTCGGTTACGGCCTGGTGGTGGGGCTCGATGGCACGGGAGACCAGACGAGCCAGACCCCCTTCACCATCCAGAGCATCGAGAACATGCTGGCCAAGTTCGGTGTGACCGTGCCGGCCAACACTAATCCGATGCTGAAGAACGTAGCGGCGGTGACGGTTCACGCGACGCTGCCGCCCTTCTCGAAGCCTGGCCAGACGATCGATATCACCGTTTCCTCGATCGGCAATGCCACCAGTCTCCGGGGCGGAAGTCTCGTTATGACGCCGCTATCCGGTGCCGATGGCCAGGTGTACGCCATGGGACAGGGTAGCGTCATCGTCAGCGGCTTCGGTGTGGAGGGCAAGGACGGCTCCAGCATCACGGTAAACGTCCCCAGCAGCGGCCGTATCCCCAATGGAGCGACGGTCGAGCGGGCGGTCCCCACTAACTTCGACAGTGGTCCCTACGTCACCCTGAATCTCGACACGCCGGACTTCACCACCGCGACGCGCCTGACCGATGCCATCAACAAGCTTCTCGGCCCCGACACCGCCGAAGCCCTCGATGCCGTGTCCGTGCGGGTGCGCGCGCCGACGGAGCCCAGCCAACGCATCGCCTACGTCTCGACGCTCGAGCGGCTCGACATCGATCCCGCCGCACCACCCGCTCGCGTAATCATCAATTCGCGTACCGGGACCGTGGTGATCAGCTCCGAGGTTCACGTGTTGGCGGCGGCCGTCGCGAGCGGATCACTCACCGTCTCGATCACGGAGCGCTCCGACGTGAGTCAACCCGGCCCCTTCAGCAACGGCGAGACCGCCGTCACCCCTCGCAGCACGCTCGACGTGAAGCAGGAGAAGGCGCACATGTTCAAGTTCCCGTCCGGAGTCAATCTCAACGAGATCGTCACCGCCGTCAACTCCGTGGGCGCGGCCCCCGGCGATCTGGTAGCCATTCTCGAAGCACTGAAGGAGGCCGGGGCGCTGCGCGCCCAGCTGATCGTGATATGAGCCTGCCGATCGTAGATCCTCATCAGCTCGCCGCTGCCGGCAATCTCGCCGGCCTGAAGCAGGCCGCCGCGAACCAGAGCCCGCAGGCGCTGCGCGAGGCGGCCGTGCAGTTCGAGAGCCTGTTCACCAGCATGGTGCTGAAGAGCATGCGTGCGGCGAGCTTCAAGGATCCGATCTTCGGCTCGGACCAGGAGGACCTCTACCAGGAAATGTACGATGACCAGGTCGCTGCCGAGATGAGCAAGGGCAAAGGCCTCGGCCTCGCAGACATGCTGGTGCAGCAGCTGCGGCGCGGCGGCATCGGCGGGGCGGACTCTGCCGGCGCGACCCCGTCGCAACCCTTGAGCCAGTCTGCCGCAGGTGCCGGCACGACTGGCAGCACCGCTGCCAACAGGCTGATGGGAGTAACCACTGGTGGCGGTTCGAGAGCCGGCGCCAGTGCGAACGCGAGCGCAAGCGCCGATGCCAACGCAAGCGCCGATGCCAGCGCAAGCGCGGATGCGCGCACGAGCGCCAATGCCCTCGCAGCCGCCACTGGCAGCACGGCCAGTGCTCTTAGTGCCACGACCGGCACCGCCTCCTGCCCGACCAGCGCACAGCAGGCCGAGTTCGCTCGCGCTCTCTGGCCCGATGCGCAGCAGGCCGCACGACAACTCGGCGTGAGCCCGGTCACACTTCTCGCCCAGGCGGCTCTCGAGACCGACTGGGGACGCAAGGTCCCTCAAAATGCGGGCGGGGCCACGAGCAACAATCTTTTCGGCATTAAAGCCACCTCCGGCTGGACCGGCTCGGCGGTGACTAACAGCACCCGGGAATTCAGCGGCGGGAGGGCGAGCACGGTGAGCGCCGCCTTCCGCTCGTACGACTCCGCCGGCCACTGCTTCCAGGATTATGTCGAGCTGCTGCGCAGCAACCCTCGCTACGAGGCAGCGCTCGGCACGGGCAATGACGTGCAGGCATTCGGCTCGGCCCTGCAGCAGGGCGGATATGCGACCGATCCGGCTTATGCGAGCAAGCTCACCGCCGTGGCCGGCACGATGGCTCACGCTCTTACGCGGGCAGCGGCGGCCGGTCCCGTATCGGCCCCCCTCGGCTCACTAAAGTTTGCCGCCAGTCTGCCGACAACCGACGGCAGCGGTACGCTGCAAAGGCGATAACGGATGGCCGATCTCCTCTCAACCAGCGTCTCCGGGCTGCTCGCCTTCCAGCAGGCGCTGGACGTCACGAGCAACAATATCGCCAACGCCTCGACGCCGGGATACTCCGTCGAGACCGCGAATCTCGCCGAGGCTCAGGGCCAGATCACCAAGGGAGGCTTCGTCGGCAGCGGCGTCGACGTTCAGAGCATCACCCGCAGCTACAGCGAATACCTCGCGCAGCAGGTGCGTGGCTCGCAGGCGAGCTACTCGAGCGCCAATACACTGGCGACGCAGGCCGGCCAGGTCGACAACATGCTGAGCGACTCGAGCACCGGGCTCACCGCGACGCTGCAGAGCTTCGTCAATTCGCTGCAATCGGTGGCGAGCGCGCCCACCTCGACCTCCGCCCGCCAGGCGCTCCTCAACAGGGCTCAGGCGCTCGCGCAGCAGCTCACCTCGTACGATTCGCAGCTCTCGCAGTTCGGCTCACAGCTCGAGACGCAGATCAACGGCGATGTGTCGCAGGTCAACACGATCACCGCCAACATCGCCTCGCTCAATCAGCAGATCGCCGCCGAGTCGAGCTCGGGCCAGACGCCGAATCAGCTGATGGACCAGCGCGACCAGCTCATCGACCAGCTGAGCAAGTACGTCTCGGTCAAGACTGTTACCGAGAGCAACGGCTCGATGGATGTCTACATCGGCACCGGCCAGGCGCTGGTCACGGGCGGGGCGGCGCAGAAGCTGCTCACCACCCCCGGCACGTACAATGCCTCCGAGGTCGGCATTGCCATCTCCGGCGGCGGCACCAGCGCGGACATCACCTCTGAGATCAGCGGCGGTGAGCTCGGGGGACTCCTGAGCGCACGCAGCCAGGTGCTCGACCCGGCACGCAACGCCGTCGGCCAGGTGAGCGTCGCGGTTGCGAGCATCGTCAACCGGCAGCAACAGTCCGGCATGGACCTCAGCGGTGCCCAGGGCCAGCCGATGTTCACCGTGGGCGGCGTGCAAACCCTGCAGGCCTCGGACAATACAGGCAGCGCCGCCCTCAGCGTTACGCGCGGCGCTCTGAGCGCGCTCACGACGGACGACTACAAGCTGCAGTTCTCCGGCGGCGCGTGGCAGCTCACCGACGTCACCACGGGACAGCCGGTCACGATGACCGGCAGCGGCACCAGTGGCAGTCCCTTCCAGGCGGCAGGGCTGAGCATCGTGACGAGCGGCACACCTGCAAGTGGCGACAGCTTCCTGATCCAGCCGACCGCTGCGGCCGCCGGCGGCTTCGCGGTCGCGCTCACCAGCCCGGCGCAGATCGCAGCGGCCTCGCTGGTCCAGGGCACGGCAGGCGCGGCCAATACGGGCGGCGCAACGGTGAGTGCGGCCAGCGTCACTGACCCGAGCACATGGGTATCGGGCACGTACACCGTGACGTTCGGCGCCGGCAACAGCTACACCGTCAAGAACGGCGGTGGGACGCAGGTTGCCTCGGGCACTTACACGAGCGGCACACCGATCACCTTCCAGGGCGCGCAGCTCACGCTCACGGGGTCACCCGCGGCCGGCGACACCTTCACCGTCGGCCCCAACAGCCCGGCGAATACCGGCGACAACAGCAATCTGCTCGCCATGACCGATGCGCTCTCGGCATCGGCGCTCAACGGCGGCGCGACCTCGGTGAGCGGTGCGGCAAACAGTCTGGTGAGCCAGATAGGCGTGATCACCCAGCAGGCGCAGAACAACGCCACTGCGCAACAGACAGTGAACCAGGACGCCACCACCGCTCGTAACAACGTCTCTGGCGTCAATCTCGACCAGGAAGCGGCGAACATGCTTCGCTACCAGCAGGCCTACCAGGCGATGGCGCAGGTCATCACCGCCTCGGGGCAGATGTTCACGTCCCTCATCAACGCCATCCAGGGGTGATCGCCGTGACCATCTCGACCCTCACCTTCCAGACCAATGCGCTCAATCAGATGGAGGCGCTCGAGACCGCCCTGTCGAAGACGCAGATGCAGCTCTCGAGCGGCAAGCGCATCCAGACTGCCGCCGACGATCCGACCGGGATGGCGCAGGTGAATCAGCTCAACATGGAGCTCTCCGCCTCCCAGCAGTACGTCACCAACGGCAATCTCGCCACGGCGAACCTGAATCTCGAGACCCAGGCGCTCACCGACGCGACCAACCTCATGCAGAGCGCCCGCGATCTGGCGGTGGAAGCCAACAACGCCGCGCTCTCGGCCACCCAGCGGCAGGACATCGCGACCCAGCTCAACCAGCAGCTGCAGCAGCTCGTCGCGATCGGCAACCGCACCGACACCAACGGCAATTACCTCTTCGGCGGCTATTCTTCCAGCAGTCAGCCCTTTGCCCAGAGCGGCAATTCCGTGAGCTACTCCGGGGCGGAGCAGGTCAGCCAGATACAGATCAGCGAGAACCAGCGGATCTCCTCGGGCGATACCGGAAGCTCGGTATTCATGAATCTGCCGGCGGGCAACGGCACCTTCACCACCGCGGCGGGCGCGGCGAACACCGGCGGCGCCTCGATCAGTCCCGGCACGGTGACCAATCCCTCACAATGGGTTCCGGACACCTATACGATCACGTTCACGGACGCCACGGACTACACGGTGACGAACAGCGGCGGCGCCACCGTGACCACTGGCACCTACGACAGCACTAAGGGCGGCAGCATCTCCTTCAATGGGATTGAGGTCGCGGTGAGCGGACCTCCGGCGACTGGTGACACGTTCACGGTGGCTCCCGCGGGCCAATCGAGCGCCTTCGCGACGCTTGCGGGTCTCGTCAGTACCTTGAGCTCGCCGACGCTCAATGCCGGGCAGATCACCACCCAGATCAACCAGGCCCTCGAGCAGATCGACGGCGCGATCAACAACCTGGGGAACGTGCAGGCATCCGTCGGCGGGCGCTTGAACGCAGTGACCTCGTCCCAGTCCGCCGCCCAGAGCCGGCAGACGGACCTCACGACCCAGGCCTCCAATATCCAGAGCACCGACTACGCGGCCGCAACGGTTCAATTGAGCAGCGAGGAGATCACCCTGCAGGCGGCCGAGCAGTCCTATGCCTCGCTCGCCAAGCTCTCCCTGTTCAATTATGTCTCATGAGAGCCGCCGTAAGCACGCCAGCCCGCAGGCTACGGACCAGGCGTGTGATCCACTCTGCACTTCGCTCACCTCGGCTCCGCCTGATTCAAGTTCCCTCACGGCGCACCGATAACCTGCCTGACCGGAGGCGGATGAAACCCGCCTCCCCCCAGACAGCGCGACGGACGTGTGTCCGGCGCCTGAGAGAAACTTCAGGAGTCTAGACAAATGTCACTCGTCCTCAATACGAACATTGACGCACTCGTCGCGCAGAACAGTCTGACGTCGTCGGGTAGTCAATTGGCTTCCGCCCTGCAGCAGCTGTCCTCGGGTCTGCGCATCAACACCGCCGCCGACGACGCGGCCGGGTTCGCGATTGCCCAGGGCATGACCTCGCAGATCAACGGCTTGAACCAGGCCGCCCAGAACGCCAATGACGGTGTGTCGCTTGCCCAGACCGCCTCGGGCGCCATGCAGGAGGTCGTGAACGACCTGCAGTCCATGCGTGACCTCGCGGTTGAGTCGTTGAACGCTTCGAACAGCGCGAGCGACCGTTCCGACCTCAACGCGCAGTTCGAGCAGTTGATGAACGACATCAACAGCGTCTCCTCGCAGACGCAGTTCAACGGCGTGAACCTGCTCGACGGCTCCTTCCAGGGCGCGACCTTCCAGGTGGGCGCCAACGCCGGCCAGTCGATCACCATCGGCGCGATTTCGAGCTCGAGCTCGAGCGCCATCGGCAACTACAACACTGGCGCGCTGAGCGTCGCTGGCACGGTCAAGACCGCTGCTGGCAGCACGATCACCACGACCGCGGGCACCGCGGGCGTGTACAACGCCACCAACCTTGCCGCGTCGACGGATCTCGGCACGGCAGTCGCCGGGTCCAGCGTGACGCTGAGCGTGAGCGTCGACGGAACGAGCTACACCACCAATGCCGTCACCCTGAGTGGCACGCAGGCCACTGACCTCAAGAGCATCGCGGCTGCGGTCAACCAGGCGCTGAGCTCGGTTGGCGGCATCGTCGCCACCGTCGACAGCACCGCTGGCACCATAGTGCTGAGCGGCACGCCGACAGCCGGCTCCGGCCACGTTGTCAACTTCTCGGTCTCCAGCGCTACGGATGCTGCGGGCAACGCAGTCACGGCAGGTGCCAATACGCTGAAGGACCTCGGCCTCGACAGCTCAGACGTCGTGGGCGCCTATGCCACCGGCGGCTCGGCGAACCCGACGGTGAACCACCTGAGCGGCCTCGACGTGAAGACCGTCGACAACTCCAACCTTACGCTGATCTCGATCGACAATGCGCTGCAGCAGCTTGCAAACAGCAGCTCGAATCTCGGCGCTTATCAGAACCGGTTCCAGGCCGCCATCACGGGCCTGAACACCGATTCGACCAACCTCAGCGCCGCGAAGAGCTCGATCGTGGATGCGGACTACGCCCAGGCGACCTCCAACCTGTCGAAGGCGCAGATCCTGCAGCAGGCGAGCACGGCGATGGTGGCCCAGGCCAATACCATCCCGCAGAACATCCTCACGCTGCTGCAGAAGCTGCCGTAAGGGGAGTGCACTGAGCGGAGAAATTCGCAATCACGGACGAAGTTACCGAGGGTGGGCGCCGCAAGGCCCCACCCTCTCTTCGCTTCTACACGATGTAAGGCCAGGAGCCGCAGATGGCGTCGACTAATCCGATCGTTTCGGTGGCGAGCAACACCAGCTCGGGCGCTGCCGGAGGCTCCGTCATCGACGTGAGCAGCCTGGTATCGCAGCTCGTCTCGGCGACCCAGGCGCCGCAGGAAGCACTCATCTCGAGCAAGACGCAGGCCGTCACCGCGCAGATCTCGGCGGTCGGCACCCTGAAGAGCGCCCTCTCGACCTTCCAGTCCTCACTCAGCGCGATCAACACGCCGAGCTCGTTCAATACGCTCTCGGCCACGAGCAGCGACCCGACGGCGTTCACGGCCACGGCGGATTCCGGTGCAGTGCTCGGCAACTACACCGTCGGCATCACGAAGCTGGCCCAGGGCCAGCAGCTCGTCTCGGCCGCCTTCACGGGCGGCAGCTCCGCCACGGTGGGCACGGGCAGCCTGCAGCTCACCCTCGGCAATACGCATTTCAACGTCACCATCGCCAGCAGCAGCGACACGGTCGCCGGGATAGCCGCGGCCATCAACGGCGCGAGCGGCAATCCGGGTATCGAGGCGAGCGTCGTCACGGGCACGGACGGAGCCCACCTGGTGTTGACCTCCTCCCTGACCGGAGCCACCAATAAGATCCAGGTTGCTGAGACCGACGGCGGCACCGCTCTATCGCAAATCACGTACAGCACGGGCAGCGCCAACTACCGAGAGCAGACGGCGGCCCAGGACGCAGTGTTCACCGTTTCCGGTGTCGACTTCACCAGCGCCAGCAATACCGTTACGGATGCGGTCAGCGGCGTGACGCTGGACCTGCTGGCCCCGACGACGTCCGATACCACACTTTCTGTTTCGACCGACACCTCGACGGTCGAGCAGAATATCAACGCCTTCGTAACCGCCTACAACACCCTGCAGGGCTCGTTCTCGACGCTCGGCAACTTCAATTCCACCACGAACACCGCGGGCCCGATGATGGGTGATGCGCTGTTGTCCGGTGTGCACAACCAGGTGCGATCGGCGCTATATAGCGTCGTCAACACCGGGTCATCCACCTACAACACCCTTGCCAGCATTGGCATCACGACCAACAGCGACGGGACGCTCAGCGTCAACCAGGCGACGCTTTCGGCGGCGCTGACGTCCAACTTCACCGCCGTCAGCCAGCTCTTCAGCGGCACGACAGGCGTCGCGACTTCTCTCAATTCGCAGATCCAAGCCGCCCTGACGGCCGGCGGCTCGATCGACTCGCGCAGCAAGACCCTGGTGCAGCAGGAAAACGCGCTGACGCAGCAGAGCGACCAGCTCACCAAGCAGATGAAAGATCTGACGGCGAGTCTCACGGAACAGTACGCGTCCCTCAACACCCTGCTCTCCTCGCTGCAGTCGACCTCATCTTATCTGTCGCAGGCCTTCAACAACCTGCCGCGGGTGCAGGGCACCCCCTCGGCATAAGGCGATCCACGCCTCAAGTTCTCCGACTTCGGGCCGTTACGGGGGTATCGGGAATCGAAGGAGTTACACCTCGTGGGCCCCTACTCGCAGCAGGCGAAGCTCGCCACCTACCGCAGCGTCAGCGCGCATGGCGCCGTTGCCGACGCGGACCCGCACGCACTGGTTCTCACGGTCATGGATGCCGCGGTGGCGCGGATCGGCGCCGCACGCGCCTGCGTGGAGCGCAAGGAGACACGGCGCATGGCGAGCCTGTTGCACAGCGCGGTGATCCTGATTGCCGAGCTGCGCGGCAGCCTCGACTTGCAGAAGGGTGCCGCGCTGGCGCAGAACCTCAGTGATCTGTACGAGTACATGACACGCCGGCTGATGCTCGCGAACCTGAACAGCGATCCGGCGCCCATGACGGAGGTCCTGAGCCTCCTCGGGGAGATCCGCGGCGCCTGGGCTGCCATCGGACCCCAGGTCAGGCAGCAGCCTCCCTCCGCCGTAACGACCTCCGCCTGAACGGCCCGAGGTTCGGCACGGACCCCGGAAGCCGCGCCCGGCTCGTCAGCGAAATGCGACATATTTCGCTGCGGGGCTGAACATATCCTGCCAAGGTGGCGTCCATGAGCAGACGCCAGTCGCCCGCCCGGTCGGGGTCACACCCCATGGTACGGACACCCCTGCAACCCCTCCCTCCGGCAGCGATCCAGAAGGCCTGGGAAAGCTTCGGTCGCGGAGAGCGTGGCCAGGCCGAGGCCCTGTGCCGGTCGATTCTGGCGAAGCAGCGGGACCACGCCGGCGCCTTGACACTGCTCGGAATCATCCTCGCGCAGTCACGGCGCACCGAAGAGGCGGCACAGCTTCTCGGACGTGCCGCCGAGCAGCTACCGAAGGATGCTTCGGCACAAAACAACTATGGCAATGTCCTCAGAGACCTGGGCCGTCACGTGAGCGCCCTGAGCGCGTACGAGCGCGCACTCGCCATACAGCCGGACTACGCGGACGCCCACTACAACCGGGCGCTCGTCCTGCAGGACCTGCGCCGCTTCGAAGACGCGGTCGTGGGCTACGATCGCACGCTCGCCCTCAAACCCGACTACGCGGCCGCTCACAACAATCGGGGTATCGCGCTCCAGGAGCTCGGGCGCTACGAAGAGGCCGTAGCCAGCTATGAGCGCGCGCTCGCGGCCAAGCCCGACTACGCCGCCGCCTACAACAACCGCGGCACTGCGTTGGCGAAGCTTCGGCGCTTCGGAGAGGCGCTGGAGAGCTACGAGCGGGCGCTCGCCCTGCAACCGGCCTTCGCCGATGCGCACAACAACCGCGGCGCCGTGCTGCGCGAGCTCAAGCGGCCGGAGGAGGCGGTCGCGAGCTTCGAGCAGGCAATCGCCGCGAAGCCCGATCTCACCGAAGGACACAACAATCTCGGAGTCGCGCTCCGCGAGCTGGAACGCACCGAGGAGGCGCTGGCCAGCTACGATCGGGCTCTGGCGATCAAGGCGGACTATGCCGAGGCACACAATAATCGGGGCGTCGCGCTGCGCTCCCTGCGGCGTCTCGATGAGGCACTCGAGAGCTTCGAGCGAGCGCTGGCCGCAAATCCGGAGTATCCGGAAGCGCTACTGAACCGGGGCGCCGCCCTGCACGACGGGCGCCGGCTTCATGAGGCGCTCGCGAACTATGAGCGTGCGCTGGCCCTGAAATCCGACTATGCGGACGCATACCGCAACCATGCCCTGGCTCTGCAGGAGCTGCGGCGGCCGGATGAGGCTCTGGCGAGCTATGAGCGCGCGCTGGCGCTGAGCCCAGCGACGAGGTTCCTGCGGGGTGTCTGCCAGCACGCTCGAATGCACGCGTGTGATTGGACCGACTTCGAGGCTGCGCTGGCGGAAATGACGTTCGCCCTGGAGCGCGGCAAAGCCGTAATCACACCCTTTCCGGCGCTCGCCCTGTTCGACTCACCCCGCCTGCAAAAGAAGGCGGCGGCGAGCTGGGCACGTGAGGAATGCCGGCCCGAACGGAAGCTGCCGCCGCTGCGGCGCTACCCGCTGCACGAGAAGCTGCGCGTCGGCTATTTTTCGGCTGATTTCCGCAATCACGCAGTCTCCTCGCTCGCCGCCGAGCTCTTCGAGACGCACGACCGCTCCAACTTCGAGCTCACGGCCTTCGCACTCGGCCCGGATGTCCGCGACGAGCTGAGAGCGCGGGTGGAGCCCGCGTTCGATCGCTTCCTGCCGCTCTTTGACAAATCGGACGCGCAGATCGCCGGCCTGGCGCGCAGCCTCGAGCTCGATATCGCCGTGGATCTCGGCGGCTACACACAACATGCGCGCCCGCGCATCTTCGCCTTGCGCGCAGCGCCGATTCAGGTGAGCTACCTCGGCTACCTCGGCACCATGGGCGCGGACTTCATGGACTATCTGCTCGCCGACGAAGTCCTCGTACCGCGCGAGCAGCGGCGCCACTATGCGGAGAAGATCGCCTACCTTCCCAGCTACCAGGCGAATGACAGGCGCAGGCCCGTCGCGGAACGGGTCTTCACGCGCACCGAGCTCGGGCTGCCGGCCGGCGGATTCGTGTTCTGCTGCTTCAACGCCAACTACAAGATCACCCCCGAGACCTTCGCGAGCTGGATGCGAATCCTCGCCGCTGTGCCGGACAGCACCCTGCTGTTGCTGGCAGACAGTCCCGCGGCGAAGCTGAATCTTCGGCGACATGCGGCTGCGAGCGGCATCGAGCCCGCGAGGCTCGTCTTCGCCGGCAGAGTCCCGTACGCCGACTACGTGGCTCGATATCGCACCGTCGATCTCTTTCTGGATACCTCGCCCTACAACGCAGGCACGACGGCGAGCGACGCACTGTGGGTAGGACTGCCTGTGCTCACCTGTGCCGGTCAATCGTTCGCCGCGCGGATGGGCGCAAGCCTGCTCACGGCCGTCGGCCTGCCTGAGCTCATTGCGCGCGACCGCCCGGAGTACGAGCGGCTCGCGATCGCGCTCGCACTGCAGCCGCACCGGCTGGCGGAAATCCGCGCAAGACTCGCGGCCAACCGCGCGAGCGCCGCTCTATTCGACACGCCGCTGCTCGCCCGCAGTCTCGAAACGCTCTACCGCCGCATGTACCACCGCCATCGTCTCGGGCTGCTGCCGGAGCATCTGCTGCTCGAGCTGCCAGCCGTACAACGTAGTGCATGAGACTCGGGCCGGGAGGGCGCACATCGTGACGGAAGCCAGCATTCATCAGATCTACTACTCCGAGCAGACGCGCGGCGAGCTCGACCCGGGGTTCCTGCCGCTCGACAACAGCGCAAACGAGCGCCCGGACTGGCGGGAGTATTGGCCGATGCGGCGCTTTCTGCTGGGCGCCGAGCTCGATCCGCAGCGCTACTACGGCTTCTTCTCGCCCAAGTTCAATCGCAAGACCACGTTGACCGCGGCGAATGTGCACGACTTCATCCGACAGCGCGACGGCAGCGCGGATGTGATCTCGTTCTCGCCGTTTTTCGACCAGATGGCCTTCCCCCTGAACATCATGGAGCTCGCGATAGTCGATCACGACTGCCGCGAGACCCTTGCACGCTGCGCAACCCTGGTGGCGCCGCAATTTCAGATCGAGCAAAGCGTCATGAGCTCGCGCGACAGCGTGTACTGCAATTTCTTCGTAGCGAAGCCGCGCTTCTGGGCCCGATGGCTCGACAAGTGCGAGCTTCTCTTCGACCTCGCGGAGGAGGGTCTGACGCCGTTGGGGCAAGCCCTCAATCGCGTGGTGAATTATGGGGCGGTCGCTGCGCCGGCGAAGGTGTTCGTCATCGAGCGGGTGGCATCGTTGCTCCTCTGGTCCGAGAAGCAGTGGGTATTCGACGCATACGACGCCACTTTGCTGCCGTACGCCTCCGCGCGTCTTCTCGAGTTCGCGAGCCCGCCGGATCTGCTGGTTCTCGATGCGCTGAAGATCGCCTTCGCCGCGAGCGGCGCCGAGCGGTACCGCACGCTCTACAGCCATTTTCGCAACAAGCTCATCCAGCGTGGGACCGTCGGCGAGCAGCGCGCAAGCGCCAAGCGCGATGAAGCGCGCATACCGGAGGTTGCCGGTCGCAGCTCCTGAGCCGCCGCAACCCAACACCGAACAGAGGTAGTCCAGAATGGCCGACGACGTCCGCGCGATTGCATTCTATCTGCCGCAATACCACCCCATCCCCGAGAACGATGTCTGGTGGGGCAAGGGCTTCACCGAATGGACCAAGGTGGTCGAGGCCAAGGCGCTTTTTCACGGCCACTATCAGCCGCAACTGCCCTCCGACCTCGGCTTTTACGATCTGCGCGTGCCCGAGGTCAGACGGGCCCAAGCCGAATTGGCACGGCAGTATGGCATTCACGGGTTCTGCTACTACCACTACTGGTTCAACGGCAAGCGTCTGCTCGAGCGTCCATTTGCCGAAGTGCTCGCCTCGAAAGAGCCGGACTTCCCGTTCTGCCTCTGCTGGGCCAACGAGAACTGGACACGGCGCTGGGACGGGCGGAACAAGGAGATCCTGATGGGGCAGAGCTATTCGCCCGAGGGCGATCGCGCGATGATTCGCGAGCTCATGCCGGCCTTTCACGATCCGCGCTACATCCGCATCAATGGACTGCCGCTGTTTCTGGTCTACCGCGCGACCGATCTGCCCGATCCGCGGATGACCGCCATGATCTGGCGCGAGGAAGCCTTGGCTGCGGGCCTGCCTGGGTTGTACCTGTGTCGCGCCGAGACCTTCGAGGAGGCGACATCGCCGCGCGATCCCGCTCAGATCGGCTTTGATGCGGCCTGTGAATTCCCGCCGCACGGCATTCACGTGGCGACGCCGAGCACTGCCACCGCGGGCCTCGATCCTGCCTTTGCCGGTCTCGCCTACGACTACACGGTGGTCGCCCACGACTTCGCGACCCGACCTACCGCACCTTATCGTCGCTTCCACGGCGTCATGCCCTCATGGGACAACACCGCGCGCGTGGGACGGCGCGCGTACCTGGCGGTCAACTCGAGTCCCGAGTCCTATCGAAGCTGGCTCGAGACGGTCTGTAATCGGACACGCCACGATCGCGCGGGCGACGAGCGGGTGGTATTCATCAACGCGTGGAACGAATGGGGCGAAGGGTGCCATCTCGAGCCCGACCGCCGCTACGGCCTGGCGTGGCTCGAGGCGACGCGAGCCGCCCTCGGGGGGACCTCACCGCGATTCTCTCATAGCGCCGTCGAGGGCGACAAGCTGGCGCTCCACGAGCAGATCGAGCGGCTGGCCCGGGAGCTCGGTCTCGATGGTGTCGGCGCAGACCTCGTGCTCAAAGAAGCCGCGCTACGCGCGCAACGGACCAGCGCCGATGTTTCCAGGCGCGATGATGTCATCTCCGCGCTCAACGAGAAGCTCGCGTACCTCACGGCCGCTCTCGCAGCGCAGCAGCGCGGCAATGGGGAGGGTAATGGCGTGCCCCCGGCACCGACGGAACGGTTGGCATCGTGAAGGTGCGCATCGTCTGCGCGACGCGTGCCACCCGCGATGATTTCCCGAGCTCAACGGCTCTCGGAAAGACACTATCGGTGCATCGACCCGCAGACGTGGAGCTGCGCCTCTTCGCCGGCAATGCCGCGGGTCTTCCCTCGGTATACAACGTCGCGATCGAAGAGTCGGCGCAGGCCCCCGCAATTCTGCTCTTCATCCATGATGACGTGCATCTCTGCGATTTTCACTGGACGGCCACGCTGAACGATGCGCTCGGACAATTCGGCATGGTGGGCGTCGCGGGCAACCGCCGCCGCGTCGCCCGGCAACCCGGTTGGCGCTTCCTCGACGAGAGATTCACCCGCGATGGCCGCGAGAATTTGAGCGGAACCGTGGCGCATGGACGCGGCTTCCCGGCTGAACGGGTGGATGTATACGGCCCGACCCGTCAGCCCGTCACCCTGCTCGATGGCGTGATGCTTGCGGTGAAGAGTGAGACCCTGCATTCCAAGTCGCTACGGTTCGACGAGCAGTTCGACTTCCACTTCTACGACCTGGATTTCTGCCGCCAAGCCGAGCGCGCCGGCATCTCCATGGGCACCTGCGCGGTCTCACTGATCCACGAAAGTCCGGGGAACTTCGGCGGCGAAGGCTGGCGGCGCGGCTACGAACGCTACCTCGAGAAATGGGGCGAATGATGACGGCGGGCAGCGCTTCGCAATACAGCCGTCGACAACCCTCTTCACGACGCTTCTTCATCGCCGGATGTCAGCGCTCCGGCACGACGATGATGCGGCTCATCCTCGAGAGTCACCGGGACATTCAGTGCATCGACGAGCAATACTCCTACGAAGTGCTGGCAGGCCGCGTGAAACAGCCCGAGCCAACCTCCCCGGTCGTGGGCTTCAAGATACCGGTCTGGTCCGAGCAGCTGCTCCAGGCGGAGCTCCACTGGAACGAATACAGCTATCAGTACGGCAATGACCCCGTGCCGAACTTCTACGACCGCGAGCCCCTCATCTTCATGGTGAGGAGCCCCCTCGACACCATCTCATCGATGATGAGACTCAAAGTCGAGGGCGACTCCTGGCTGCAGAGAGTGGGCGTGCCGGTGCTGAACAGCATGGCGGAGGAGGGTCGACTGTCCGAGCAGGTCCGCGCCGATCTGGATTTCGCCTCCTCCTGCGAATTTCCCGACGTGGCCATGGGCGCTCTGTACTGGAAGCTAAAATCGAGCGCGGCACTCCGCTATATCGAGTCGGGTCTGCCCGTTCACATCGTGATCTATGAGCGCTTCGTCGCCGCGCCCATGGCCTTCCTCCCCGGCATACTCCGGCACGTCGACGTGGATTGGGACGACAGCGTCCTGCTCCATCACGAGAAACCACACGGCGAGCTCATCGACGGCAAGGCGATCGGCGATACCGACCCGAGCCGCCCCATCGACACTCGCTCCATCGGCCATTCCAGAAGCTCGCTCTCCGGTAGTCAGATGGAGCTGGTCGAAAGGATGGTGGGGGATCTCGAGAAGAGACTCCGCTCGCAGGCGCCGTAGCTTTCCGGAACGATACGCAGCTGCTTCGTACCGGCAATGGGCGAAGCTCGGGTCCACCATCACCGTCACTTCGCCGTGGCACGCTCCTGCGCCAGTCTCGCATTCAGCGCCTCGGTAGCCGCGGCAGCGTATTTACGACAGGCGCCGCTGTCGCTCGACAACGCAGCACGCCCGTCCGGTCTGCGACGTTCGACTCTTTGCCAGAAGCCGCTGGCGCCGGGGTGCGGCGTCAGCAGGACATCGCAGGGCAATGCTGCCACGGTGGCTATCGACCTGCGGAAGTCCGCAAGATAGCGCGGGTGCGCGCTGAATCGGAACGTAGGTGCGCTCACCGCGCTGAGGCTGTCGGCGTAGACCATGTGGAAACAGCTCTTGCTTTCGCATGAGATCCAGGTCCACGAAGTGCTGCCCGGCGTATGCCCCGGGGTGTAGTGCGCAGTGACGGCTACCTTCCCCAAATGCAGCGTTTCGTGGTCGCGAACCACACGTACTCGTTTTACCTGGGTGAAGCCAGGCACCGATCCGTATAGCGGATCCTCAGGATCGGCGCCGCCCAATTCCATCGCATGCGCGCCCGCCGCGCTCGCCAGAACTTGTGCGCCGCTTGCGCGCTGCAGCGCGGCAATGCCACCGGCATGGTCGATGTGCGCATGCGAGTTGAGAATCCATTTGACGTCACGCACACGGAAGCCGAGCGCACGGATATGCGCCTCGATCTGCGGCGCAGTCTCCGGCAGATCCCCGTCGAACAGCGCCAATCCTTGCCCGGTGTCCACCAGAATCGAGGACAGGCCATGCGGCCCCACGTACCACGTATTGCCGTAAATGCGAAACGGCGCCTGCGGTGCATTCCAGGCCGCACGGTCCGTGCTGATGCCTTCGGCCGCGCACGCGCCCGCCCCCATGAGGCCACCAGAGAGAAGGAAGATCATCAGAAGACGTAACGTCACGGAATTTCCTCACGATTGCGCCGGCGGCGCAGCAACCACGGGCTGCGCTTCATTCTAATGCGCCGTGATCGAACGCCACCCGTCGGGTGCATTCTATACAAACACGGAAGTAGCAGCTGATGACTCCCTGCCGTCCGCAACGGACGCTAGCCCACGAACCTTCGTGCGTTCCTGAATAGTCGCATCCAACCGCTGTATTCCCCCGCATCGGGCGGGCGCCAGGAGTTCTGGACGTAACGGAAGGACCGCTCCGGATGGGGCATCGTGATGGTCACGCGACCATCGCGGTTGCTCAGGGCCGCGATACCGAACGGCGAGCCGCTGGGGTTGAAGGGATAGCGGGTGGCGACGGTGCGATCGTGATTGACGTAGCGGAAGCCGACGAGACCGCGCGCGACACATTCCTCGGCTGCCGAGCGCGACTCGAACTCGGCGTGCCCTTCACCGTGCGCGACGGCGATCGGCAGGAGAGAGCCTTCCATGCCGGCGAGCAGCACCGAAGGAGAGCGCAGCACCTCGACCAGCGTGAAGCGCGACTCGTACTGCTCGCTGCGGTTGCGCACGAAGCGCGGCCAGTGGTCAGTGCCGGGAATGATGCTCTTCAGGGCAGCAAACATCTGGCAGCCGTTACAGACACCGAGTGCGAAGGTCTCAGGCCGCTCGAAGAACCGCTGGAATTCCTCCCGCAGCGCCGGGTTGAAGAGGATTGACTTCGCCCATCCCTCCCCCGCTCCGAGCACATCGCCGTACGAGAAGCCCCCGCATGCGACGATGCCGGCGAACTCCGCCAGCCGGTGCCGGCCGGCGACGATATCCGTCATGTGAACGTCGTAGGGAGTGAACCCGGCCTGATCGAAGGCCGCGGCCGTTTCCGTGTGGCTGTTGACACCCTGATCTCTCAGGACGGCAATTTTCGGCCTCGCGCCACGCGATACGTAGGGCGCTGCGATGTCTTCCTGCGGATCGAAGCTCAGCGCGATGGCGAGCCCCGGATCCTCCGCGGCGGTTTGCGCTGCGTACTCCTCGTCGGCGCACTGCGGATCATCGCGTAGCCGGCGCATCCTCCAGGTAGTCTCCGACCACGCGCGGCGCAACTCCACCCAGGACTCATCGAGCACTTGCTCGGTGCCAACATGAATTCGGACACGCAGCTCCGGCATCGGCGCTCCGACGCGCATCACGAGGTCGGCGAGCCCATGCCACGCGAGGACCTCGCGCACCCTCTCCTCATCGGCAGCCGCGACCTGCAGCACCACTCCCAGCTCTTCCGCGAAGAGCTGCGCCGCGGGTACGCCGGCTTTCGCCGGCAGTCGGATGTCGAGGCCGCAATGGCCGGCGAAGGCCATTTCCAGCAGCGTCGCCAGTAGCCCGCCGTCCGACCTATCGTGATAGGCCAGTATCCATCCGGCCTGCCGTAGCTCCGCCAGCGCGGCAGTGAGGCGCAGGAGAAGTTGGCTGTCGTCCAAGTCGGGCGGTTGGGCGCCGAGCTCACCATAGACCTGCGCGAGCGCCGAGCCTCCGAGACGGTTCCGGCCCGCACCGAGGTCGATGAGCCAAAGGCTCGTCGGACCCAGGTCGGTACACAGCGCCGGCGTAAGAGTTCGCCGGGCATCATCGACCGGCGCGAATGCCGAGATGATGAGTGATACGGGTGCGACGACGCTGCGCTCGACTCCATCGTCCTGCCAGCTCGTGCGCATCGACAGGGAATCCTTACCCACGGGAATGGCGATGCCGAGCGCCGGGCAGAGCTCTTTGCCCACCGCCTGCACGGTCTCATAGAGCGCCGCATCCTCGCCTGCCTCTCCGCACGCCGCCATCCAGTTGGCGGACAGGCGAATCCGGCGGAGTGACGGGACATCTGCGGCCAAGATGTTGGTGATGGCCTCGCCGACCGCGAGACGCCCTGAAGCGGGCGCATCGAGCAGGGCCACCGGCGTGCGCTCCCCCATCGACATTGCTTCGCCCGCGTGGCCGCGATAGTCCGCGACGGTCACCGCGACATCGCTCACGGGCACCTGCCAGGGGCCGACGAGAGGATCGCGGCTGATCATGCCCCCCACCGTCCGATCGCCAATGGTGATGAGGAAGGTCTTGTCGGCCACGGCGGGCAGGCGCAGCACCCGATAAACCGCTTCACGCAGCTCGATTCCGCCGATCTCGAGATGCCGGGGCCGGATCTTTGCGCTGACGACATCGCGCACCATGCGCGGCGGCTTCCCGAGCAGAACCTCGAGCGCCATGTCCACCGGCTCGCCGCCGAGGAGCGGGTCGGCGACGATCAGCTGACCCGTGCCGTCGATATCACCAATGACCGCGTAAGGACAGCGCTCCCGCGCGGCAATGGCGGCGAAGGTCTCGAGGGCATGAGGCGCGACTACGACGACGTAACGCTCCTGCGCCTCGTTGCACCAGAGCTCGAGCGGCGACATCCCGGACTCAGCGCTGGGAATGGCTCGGAGGTCGACTCGCGCGCCTCTGTGACTGTGCGCCACCGCTTCGGGCACGGCGTTGGATAGCCCGCCCGCGCCAACATCGTGGATGAGGAGGATCGGGTTACTCTCGCCCAGCGCCCAACAGCCGTCGATCGTCTCCTGTGCCCGGCGTTGGATCTCCGGATTGCCGCGCTGCACGGAGGCGAAGTCGAGGTCGGCGCTCGAAGCGCCGCTGCCCACCGAGGAGGCCGCACCGCCCCCGAGACCGATGAGCATCGCCGGGCCGCCGAGCACGATGAGCTTCGCGCCCACGGGGACCTCGGCCTTCTCCACGTGCGCGCGTCGGATGTTGCCGAGACCGCCTGCAATCATGATCGGCTTGTGATAGCCGCGCACTCGGCCGGGAGCATCGCCAGGTGCGGCGAGCTCGAGCGTGCGGAAGTACCCGCAGATGGCCGGCCGGCCGAACTCGTTGTTGAAAGACGCGGCGCCGATCGGCCCCTCGAGCATGATGTCGAGCGCCGAGGCGATGCGCGCCGGTGCTGTGGCGGGCCGCTCCCATGGACGCTCGTACCCCGGAATACGCAGATCGGAGACTGAGAATCCGGTGAGCCCGGCCTTGGGTCGCGCTCCGCGGCCCGTCGCGCCCTCGTCACGGATCTCGCCTCCCGATCCGGTGGCCGCTCCCGGGAACGGCGAGATGGCGGTCGGATGGTTGTGAGTCTCGACCTTCATCAGGATGTCGATGGGCTCGCGGTGCTCGCGATAGGCGCCGGTTCGCGGGTCGGGGAAGTAGCGCACTCCCTCGGTGCCCTCCATGACCGCGGCGTTGTCGCGATAGGCGGAGAGCACTCCCTGGGGGCTGCGCGCGTGCGTGTGGCGGATCATGGCAAAGAGCGACTCCTGCCGCTCACGGCCATCGATGATCCAACTCGCGTTGAAGATCTTGTGCCGGCAATGCTCGGAGTTGGCCTGCGCGAACATCATGAGCTCGGCATCGGTCGGATCACGGCCGATCTGCTGGAAGCTCGCAAGGAGGTAGTCGATCTCGTCTGCCGAGAGTGCGAGACCCATCGCGCGGTTGGCCTCTTCCAGGGCAGCGCGCCCCCCCGCGAGCGCGATCCGCCGCGGCGGCCTGGGCGCCGAGTGGTCGAAGAGCGCACCCGCTGCCGCGACATCGAGGAGCGCCATCTCGGTCATGCGATCGAGCAGTGCGGGTGCGATCTCTGCCAGCCACTTCTGCCCGAGCGGCCGGCGGGCCACGATCCGGTACTCGATTCCGCGCTCGACCCGCTCGACGGCCGCGAGGCCGCAGACGCGTACGATGTCGGTCGCCTTGCTCGACCAGGGAGAGATCGTCCCTGCGCGCGGCACTACGAGCAACTGCTCGCCCTGAGTGCCAGTAGCCGCTCCCTCCGAGCGGGGTCCATATGTCAGGAGCCGCTGCAGGATCCCCCGCTCCCCATCGGTGAGCGGCCGCGCCAACGCGGCGAAGTGCATGAAGCGCGAGGTAAGCGCGGTAACCGCCGGCTCCATGGCTGTGATACGGGAAAGAAGCTTCTCGATGCGAAAACCGGAGAGTGCCGGGGTGCCGGGGAGGACGAGGAGCTGGTCCGTCTTCACTTCTTATCGCCCTGCGGCGGCGAATACATCGGCATGGGGAATTGGGCGACGTTCGCGCCCGTCTCGAGCGCCGTGATCTTGCTGACCCCCTGCTTCTTCACCTCATCGATCCGCAGCACCGAATGCAGCGGCAGGAAAGTGCGCTTGACGCCGGTGAACTCGCTCTTGATCCGTTCCTCGGACGGGTCCAGGACCACCGAGGAGCGCTCGCCGAAAACCAGCTCCTCGACCTCAATGAACCCGAACAGGTCCCCATGACCCACCTTACGGGCGTAAACCTCGTAAACCTTGCCCTGATTCACGAACATGATGCGGAAAATGTGACTGGCTGCCATGGCTGGGGTCAGGCCCGCTGCTAGTTTGGAGGGGCCATTATATTGCCGGGCGTGCCGGGGAAGCTGCCGCGTCCGTGCAATTGGCGAGGGTTTTCGCAGCCAAGGCCATTTGTTCGGGGCACCATGTCGCTTCGCCTGCGCGTCGTCAGCGATCATCGGCGGCAGCTCGCCGAGCGTCATACCGTCGTTTTTGGCGTAAGCGGCGGCTCGATCGGCCGCTCGAGCGACAATGACTGGGTGCTGCCGGATCCGATGCGTTACGTATCGGCGCATCACGCCCGCGTGAGCTTCCGCGACGGACAGTTCTACCTCGAGGACCTCAGCACCAACGGAGTGTATGTCAATGACCGGCCGGAGCCGGTCGCCAAGCTCGGCTCGGGCGGCTATCGATTGAAGAACGGCGATGTGCTGCGGATCGGCGACTATCAGATCGTGATTGCGCTGGAAACCGAGACGGTCTCGGACATTCCGCAGCTCGACTCGGCCGCCGCCGTGCCCACCAGCATTCACGCCCTGCACCCGATCGGGCGCGCCGCACAGACCGACATTGGAGCCATGCTCGATCTCGAGGAGCTCCTGGTGAGCGATGCCGGCTCCGGTTCCGGCAGCTTTCAGCCGGTGAACGCCTACGGCCAGGCCATCTCCTCGGGTCCGACGGCTGCCGCCGGCTCCGCCGCGAGTGCCGCCGCCCTGAGGCCCCTGCCGGTTCAGGACCCGAGCGAGGAGTCCCTCGCCCGCCGCATCGCCCGGCTCGCGAAGGCCGCCGGTCGGGATTCGCGCGGGGCAGCCGCGCCCGCGCTCTACGATGTGCACTCGGGGTTGCAGGCCTTCTGCCGCGGCGCGGGCATCGATCCGGAAAAGCTGCCCGCTGAGGCCCAGACTCGCCTGCTGCACCTGGTCGGACAGCTCGTGCGCGAGGCGCTCGTCGGACTCAAGGACCTGCAGCGCTCGCGGGGCGAGATCCGGGATCGCTTCCGTATCGAGATGCCACCGCCCGAGCCGGACGATCCGCGGCCCTCGCTCGGGCGCTCGACCGTCGATGAGCTGCTGCTCGAGCTCCTCGTGCAGCACGAGAGCCGCAGCATCGATGCCGTGCAGTGGCTGCGGGAAGCAGTGGACGAAGGCAAATCGCATGAGCAGGCCACGGCACTGGCGATACGCGCGGCTTTCATCGAGTTCCTCGATCGGCTCGACCCGGCGGAGCTCGAAGCCCGCTTCGAGCGCGCCGCGCGCCGGGGCAAGGCACGCTCGGCCGACAAGGCGCAGTACTGGGAGCTCTTCACTACCTTCTACCGCAATCTCATCGAGATGCCGGCGGACCATCTGCCGCATACCTTCGTCGAGGCGTTTGCGACGGCCTATCGGGAAGCCGTAAAAAAGAAGCCGTAGGCCGACTTCGCGTCAGGGCGCTCGCTGCGCCAACTGAAACTGCTCGAACGAGTGCAGCGCCGCCTCCACTGCCGCGCGCAACGAACGCGGGGGGCGCTTCACCATCCAGGTCCATTTCTGCATTCGCAGCTGCCGCTTCTCCCGATCCGTCTTCATATCCAGGGCGGCGACGATGCGGTCGCCCGCGAGTACCGGGCAGGCAAAATATCCGAGCACGCGCTGATGGGCCGGAAGATAGGCCTCGAAGCGATGCTCGTAGTCGAAGAAGAGCTGCAGCCGCTTGCGCTGCAAGACCAGGGGATCGAACGGCGAAAGAATATGGACTCGCGCAGGGTCGGCTTCGGACTCGAGATTGAGTGTCTCGGGTCGCGCCCAGTGCGGGCAGGCGTCCGCGCCCTCGAATTGCACGGGTACGAGCTCGCCGCGGCGAGCCTGCAGCTCGATCAGACGCCGGATCGCGGGCCTGCTTGCGATACCTCCATGGCAGATCGAATCCAGGCTGACGAGTCCCTGCGAGCGCAATGCCCGCTCGAGGACATAGCCCAGCGTCTCGCGCTCCGAGGCCATACGCGGCAGTCGCGCCCACCCGAAGTGCCGCGTCGTCAACTCATAAGACTTCAGCATTCCGGTGCGGCGGCTGATGGTGACCAACCCCTTGAAGAAAGCGAGCTGCAGCGCCCGCTTGGAAGGCTTGCGGCTTGCCCATGGGTGCGCTTTCTCGACGAGCACGTCATCGTCGATGTCGCGGATGGTGAGCGCCCCATCTCGCCGAATCCGTGCCAGGACTCTGCGCAGATCCGACGGCGACACCGAGGCGAACCATCGCCCGCCCTGTGAGCGTGCACCGCGCCGCATGGCGCGCACGTAATACCTGAAGTCATCGACCGGCAAATAGGCGAGAGCGTGGGTCCAATACTCGAAGACGCTGCGCTCAACGGCCTGCGCGTGATCGAGATGCTCCGGCCGGTAGTCGGGGATCCTCGTGTAGAGAATGTGGTGATGACACCTCTCGATCACATGGATGGTGTCGATCTGCACATAACCGAGGTGGCGCACGGCCCGTGCAGTCGCGCCGGGCCCGCTGCCGAAGGGCGCATCGGTGTCCAGCCGCTGGGCGTGCAGCCAAATGGCTTTGGCAAGGCTGCGCGATATCTTGGCAGGGAGGGCGCTCATGATGGGATATTGCCATGAGCATGACGGGTCCGGACACGCCGCCCGCCATCGATCGCATCACCCTTGCGCGGCCGTCACCTCTCGAGCATCTGATGGAACTCCTCGGCGGCCGTCGGTCCGGCAACCTGTCCCAGCACCATAAGGAAATCTGCCGTCACGTGCGGCGGATTGCGCCCGAGTATGGCGAGCACGCGGTCCATCTTCTGGCGACCGATGGCCTGCTGCAGTCGGAACAGCAGCAGCGGTCCCTTCGCGTAGAGGTCGGCATGGGTCGGGCGGCCGTGACCCAGGATGGGCGGTGCGCCCTTGGCTTCTTCGCGCTTCTTCTTGAGACGCAACTCGAGGATCTTCGGTCCGAAGGCCTGCTCCGTGTAGCGCATCGAAGAAAATTCGGCGAGTGACTCGGCGAGCCAGTAATTGTCGGTCAGCGGATCGGCGGGCGACCACCAGGCATGGGCGAACTCATGCGCCACGAGGCTCGCCGGTCCGTAATCCGGGTAGTTGGGGTTCTTGGCCAGCTCCTCGCGCGAGGCGCCCACGGAGATGAAGGCGCGCCGCGCATAGGCGCTGCCGCTGCGGCCGGTCACCACGAGCCGCACCGGCGGGCCGCCCGGAATGGGCCCGAACCATTTCTCGTAGTAGGTGACGGCATCGACCGCATGCTTGCTCAGAATCTTCACGAGCCGGCTGTCGAGATCCTCGGCATACACCTGCACTGACGGTGTCGCGAGCTCATTGAGACCTCGCGCAGCCACGACCGGGAGCCCGAAGTCCGGATAGTCGCGCTGCAGGTCGAGCGCCTCGCCGATATGGCGATACTGTCCCTGAGAGACGACCACTTCGTCGTGCGGGATGCCGCGAAAATGCGCATCGACGGTGAAGCGCATCGCGAAATCCGCACGCACGGGTAACCACATGTCTTCCAGCCGCAATTCCATCCGCCCTGGCGTAAAGGTCTCTTCCCCCTTGTCCGTCCCGGGTCCATTGAGAGTGCCGTGATAGCTGATGCGCAGGATCACGGGCTGCTCGAGGGGATGCGGCACGTGCAGAGTGATCTTGCGCACGTGCGCGATGGGTTTTGAGGCTCTGCCCTCGCTGGTCGTGATTCCGCCGCCGACCGTGAGGGTCGTGATTTCGTACCAATCGCCGATGAAGAAAGCCGTTCCGTCCGGCACATCCTTCGGCGGCAGGGTGATGGTAACCGTGGAGGATATCGTGCCCGTCTTTTGAGTTATGGCCGCATCCACCTGGTAGTGAGCGGCGCCCGTAGCCTCGGCGCCTGCCACGGCATGCATCGGGGCAACGGCAGCAAAGGCGCATGCGGTCGCCATGGCAGCCCATCCTCTCACGCTGATCATTTCCACCCGCGCACTGTCGAAGAGCCGCCCCAACATCATGTCCCTCAGCGCCCCAGCTCGAGCGGGTCCGCCGCCTTGGGACGCACATCGGCCGCCCGCCGTGATTTCACGAACCGATCGAGGAAAGCTTGAATCGCCTTGTATGCATCGATCTGATTGGCCTTCTTGCGAAAGCCGTGGCCCTCGTCCGGAAACACGACATACTGAACGGGCACGTGATTCGCCCGCACCTCGTCCACGATGCTCTGCGACTCGATGGGTTTCACCCGCGGATCGTTTGCGCCCTGCAGCACGAGCAAGGGGCGCTGGATCCGATCGGCATGATAGTAAGGCGAGATTCGGCGCAGGTATGCCGCATCGGTGTGGTAGTCGCCCATCTCCGTGGCCATCAGCCGGTTGAGATCGGCCCACCACGGCGGCGTGTGGCTCAGCAGCTCGACCCAGTTGGAGACGCCGAAGAGGTCGACGCCGGCCGCAAACTCAGTCGGGCGGAACGCCAACCCGGCCAGCACCATGTATCCGCCGTAGCTCTCTCCGGCGATGACGATGCGGTTTGCATCGACATAACCCGTCGCGATCAGCATCTTCTTTGATGCTACGACGTCATCGAGATCGGCATCACCGTGCTCGTGATCATCGAGATGATAGAAGGTCTTGCCCTCGCCGATGCTGCCCCGGTTGTTGATCTGGTAGGCGACGTAGCCCTGATTGACGAGATACTCGATCATGGGATCGAAGCCGACGCGACTCTGCCAGCCCGGGCCGCCATGCACCCAGATCACGGCCGCGCGTCGATCGCCTTTCCTCGCGCCGTGCGGCACATAGAGCAGACCGGGTATCGGGAGGCCATCGTAGGACTCGAAGCGGACGTGCTGTGCGAGCACCAGATCCTGCTTCTTGATCCTGCCCTCGAGCGAGTCCAGGAGGCGGTGCATCCTGCCCGTACGCAGGTCGAGGAGCACGACGTCTCCGGGTGTATCGCCATCGCTCAGGATCATGGCCGCCAGAGGCGCATCGCACGCGACGGCGACGGCCGATACCGCGGCAGGCGCCGTAGCCGGCGTCAACAGTACCGCGTAAGTGTTTGGATCGAGGAAGCGGATGACCGCTCGTGCATCGTGATTCGTACGCACGATGAGGTAGCGCCCATCGGGGGAGAAATGGCAATTGTCGACATCCCAGTCGGCTTTGAAGACCGTGCGGCGTGCGCCGGTCTTCAAGTCCTGGCGCACCAGACTTTGGAACTCAGTGCCGCGATCCGTCGTATAGAGAATGGCTTTGCCGTCGAGCGTGAATGCACACGGCTCGCTGGTGACGCCATGCGCCGGTGGCGCAACCGGCGTCAGGGCCTTGGTCTGGACATCATAGAGGTAGGCAACCTCCGTTGCATTGTCGACGATCCGGCTCAGTGCGACCCGCCGGCCGTCCGGACTCACGGCCTCGACCTGATAGGCGGCATCGTTGTCGAAGATCCGCTGCCGCGCATAGTGCTCTGCGTCGTATCGGTACAGGTCAAAGAAGCGGGGATCACGCTCGTTGGTGACCAGGTAGAAGTGTTTGCCGTCCGGCGCCCAGCCGACGAATTCCGCCTTGTGATCAGTACCCGGCGTCAGGTCCCGAACCGCGCCGCGCGGATCGCGAACGTAAATGTGGTAGAGCTCGTTGCCGCCCTGGTCGCTCGTATAGAGAATGCGCCCATCGTGCGGGAAGTACCCGATCTCCCCCACTGTCTCCTTCACCGAATGAGTGACGGGCGCCAGCGCCCCGCCAGCGACGGGCACGGTGTACAGGTTGGCAACGCCGCTTTCCTTGCTGGAGATGAGCAGTGTCTTGCCGTCCGGCGAGAAGGACAGACCGCTGTAGCCGGTCACGCTCATGAGCTGCTCTATCGTGTAGACCCTCGCAGGAGCGTCGGACGCCGCAGCGGCGCCGGCCGCGCACAACATCGCCCCAGCCCATGCGGCCAGCAGCCTATGACGTCCGGACAACGCCGCGGGACACTTCATGACTTGGCCTTCGGCCTCCCGCCGGCTCATAGATCCGCCACCACGGTCAACAGGTACATCCGGCCGATCGGATCGTAGAGGCCGAACGCACGCTGCTCGAGCGCCACGATCGGGAGCCTCTTGTCGAGGACGTTGTTGACGACGAGCTGAGCACGAAGATGATCGGTGAACTGATAGCCCACCGTGGCGTTCAAGAGCGCATAGCTCGGCACGGTGAAATCGGGAAGATCCTCGAGGGTGGCGACCGTGTTGAGGACCGATGCGCTCTTCCAAAGAACCTGCCACTCGGTGTCGAACCTATGCCAGGAGTAGCCGAGATTGAGCTGGGCGTCGTATCGGGGCAGCCCGATCGTGCCCGCCTCGTGCGTAACCGGCTGGCCCGAGAAGGCCACCGAATCGTAACGATGGATGTAGAAGAGCGTAGCCGAGAGATCGAGCGTGCCCAGCCTGCCGAGACCCGTCTGATACTGCACCACCGAAATGAGGCCATCGAAATTGAGGGTCGCCGTGTTGATGTAGCTCTGCTTGTATCCGGCCGCGATGTCCCCTGCGATGCGCGGACTTCCCGCCTGGGCGGCAGTGAGGCGGGAGAACAGCGAGCAGGCGGGGTTCTCGGGATAGTTGCTGCTGTCGTAGCAGGACTCCAGGATGCTGTTGATGTCGAGCGACTGGATGCCTTTCTTCAGGGAGATATTGCTCCAGTCCACGGCGAAGCGGAAATGCGGATTCAGGCGCGGCTGATAGACGAAGCCGACCGACCACGAATCGGCAACCTCGTTGGTGAGGGCCGGATTACCCGATTGCGTGCCCGCAACCGAGATCGTCTCGGTCGTGGAGTGGAAGGATTGCGGTGCCGCTGCCCCTACCGCCGCCAGAGCCTTGGTGCAATTGGCGAGACGCACGTCCGGGTCCGGGCCGGCCGAGACGTTGCCGGCATCGCATGGATCGGTTATCCCATTGAGTGTGCCGGAAGAGGGCAGGAACAGCTCGGTGATCGCAGGATCGCGGATCGCATGCGTGAAGACACCGCGCACGAGCAGCCCGTCGCCCCAGCCGCCCATTCGCGGCGCGAAGCGCCCGCCTGCCGACCAGGTGACACCCCGCCCGGCGACGGAATTCTCTACGTTGCGCACCGCGCCTTCCAGCTGAGTGCTCTTCACCCAGGAGATTCCCTGCTTGTCGGATATCAGCGGGACGACGGTTTCTCCGTAGACCTCGCTCGTGTGGTATTCACCGGCAATTCCCGTGTATCCGGGCACGCCATCGAGCTGATCACCCGCCTGCAGGGCAGAGTCCGGCTGGAAATTGCCGGTCTCCCGACGATGCTCGTAGCCGATGTTGAACTGCACGTGCTCGGCACCGCCCAGCGACAGCGGTAGTCCGCCGGCCAGATTTACGTTGGCGTCCTCCTGGGTGTTGATACCCACGCCGGTGCCGTGATCGACGACGTAGTTGGCTGCCTGCCGGCTGAATGCGTTCTCCCCGAAAAGATCGATCGGCACGCAAGGATCACCTGAAGCGCACACGATGTTGCCGGATGGATCGCGCACCGCGTCGGCCGCAAGGAGAAGCCGGTCCGGATTGATATAGTTATCCGAGGATGTCGTGCGGCTGTTGCCGTAGTTGTAGGATGCGTTCCACGACATTTCCTCCCCAAGGGCGTGAAACGTGCCCTGCGCGCCGGCAACCGCCCGGTAGACGTCCTCTATCGAGGTCGCCGGAGTCAAATCGACGATGTCGTTGAGGTTGCGCGCGAGATTGAACGTGGTGAGTCCATTGGCCGCGATGATGTCGCGCGCCTGGGACGAGAGGTACGGATTGTCGACCGAGAAGGTCAGACTCGGGCTGTTGAGGATGTTTGGCGCGATGATCGAGGTCAGATCGCTCGGCAGCACCGCTTCGGTGTGGGCATAGGAAGCGTTCACGAACAGCCGCACGTCCGGCACGATGTCGTAATGTCCCAGGGCGTTCAACAGGAAGCGCTCCGTGCCCGCCAGCAGCCCGAAGTGGTCCGCGGCATTCACCCCGTCACCACCGCTGGAATAGAGCGGAATGGAAGCGCCGCCACCCAGATCCGCGGAATTCGCGATGGTGCCGAAGCTCATCGGGACGAGGTTGCCGTTGCGATCGAAGCGCACCGGCTGGCCGGACGCGTTGAAGATGTAGTTTCCGTTCGGATACACCCCGGGGTAATGCAGGCCCGGGACATCGAGCAGCGATCCGTCATAGGGCAGCCCGCCCTCGGTCATGAAGGCGAAGTGGGTGTTCTGATTGAAGAACTGGGACGGAATGCCGTCATTCGGTCCGGTATCGGCCGGGTTCGGCAACGTTTCCAGGAGCCCATAGCGGTCGGAAAAGCGCAGCGGGTTCTGCTTGGTGTAGTCCACCGACAGCACGGCATTGCCCCGATTCTCGGCGAAATTGCCGCCGAGAAGAACGGAGAACATCCTGCTCTGTGCATCGCCCCGCCCGCTCTCGCCGTATTGGCCGGTCGCCTCGAGGCCTTGGAAATGGTCTTTGAGGATGATGTTGACCGTGCCGGCTATCGCATCTGCGCCGTAGACCGGCGCGCCGCCGATGGCGATCGTCTCGATATGATCGATCAGGTTGACCGGAATCAGATTGAGGTCCACCTGCGAGCCGGGCGAGGCATTGGAGCCGGCGCCGGCGACCGTATTTGAGGATACGAAGCGCTGGCCGTTGACCAGGGTGAGGGTGCGCTGCGAGCCGAGGCTGAAGAAGTTGGCAAAGCTCTGCGCAATGCCGAGCCGCCCCTGCTGGTCGGACAAGGAGCTGGAGCCGGGGTTGCCGAAGCCCGGTGTAGATTGCAGCGCCTCGAGCACGTTGGTATAGCCCCGCCGGCTGATCTGCTTGGAGGAGGTGACGATGGCCGCCTCCAGCGTGTCGAAGCCGGCTCGCTTGATGCGCGTTCCGGTTACCACGACTTCCTGCAGATCCTGGCCGCCGTGGGCTGCCGGCCGCCTGATGGTGATCGCGTTCTCGCCGGTCTGGACAATTTCGAGGCCGGTTCCGGAGAGCATGCGGCGTGCCGCCTCCATGGCCGTGTACGTGCCCTGGACCGCATTGGTGCGCACGCCCTGGAGATCTTCGGCAGGGGCAAACACCTGCAGCCCGGATTGCCGGGTCAGGTCCTCGACGGCGGCGGCCGCGGGCTCCGCGGGAATGGAGAACACCTTGGCATCCTGGGCGGACGCCAGTCCCGCTCCCAAGGCCGCCAGGAGCGCCGCCAGGGCGAAGCGCCGCAGCCTGCCCGCGGTCAGATGATGATTTGTACTGCGCTTCACGGCTTCTCCCCCAGAGCTCGTGGCCGGCTGTTGCGGCCCTTCATTGAGAAAGAGGGTCCGTCCGCGAATTTCCGCCATTACGAGCGGAGAATGTTTGAATGCGCCTCGCGAGCCGCTGGGCGGCTGGCCGCCGGCTGCGCTAGGGCGACAGCCTCAGGTGATAAGCCCCTCCCTCGGCGACGACTCTTGCGTCGAACGCCGCTGCCGCAGAGTCGGCGAAGGCCTTGGAGGCGCCCAGGCGGAAAATGCCGACGAAGGTGCGCCTGCCCAGCGCTTCATCGTCGATGACGACGGGAGTAGCCGCGTAGCGGTTGACCTGCGCTGCGGCCGCTGCCAGGTCTTCGCCATCGAAGATCAGGAGGCCGCGCCGCCACGCCAGTTTGCGCTCCACCTCGGCTGGCCTCAGCGCGGCGACTGCGAGCGGCTTGGCCTGCTCGTCGAGAAGCTCGTGGTCGTAATGGACGAGTCGCGGCGGGGTGGCGAGTGCCGACTGCACGCGACGGACCTCCACCGTGCCCTGTGCGACCAGGACGTGGACTTCCCTGTCTCTGACACCGACCGAGAAGTTGGTGCCGACAGCACGAACAGTAATGTCCTCGGCATGCACGATGAAGGGACGCGCCGTATTGTGTGCGACCTGGAAGGAAGCCTCGCCCGCGCGCAGGAAGATCCCGCGCTCCTGCGCCGTGTAGCGCACCCGGATCACCGAATCGGTGTCCAGTACCACAGTCGAGCCGTCGGCGAGCGTGATATGACGCACCTGTCCGCGTCCCGAAACGAAGCGGCCGTGCTGGAAGAGGTACACAGCGGAGATCCCGACGGCGAGCAGCAGACAGGCGGCGAGCGGCAGCGCCCACCGCAGGAGCGCGGGGCGATGACGGCGCGGCGCCCGGGCCGGGGATGCGCCGGCTCCGGCATGCAGCGCAGCCATGCGGTCCATATCGGTCCAGATCGCCTGCGCACGCACGAGCGCCCCGAGGTGGCGCTCATCCTCCTGCAGCCAGCGCTCCAGGGATTGGCGGTCCTCATCGCTCAGCCCGCCGCGATCCAGACGCACGGTCCAGGCGGCGGCGGCGCTGTCGATGCTATCGCCTTTTGCGGCGCGCTTGATCACTACGCGTACTCCAATCCTCTTCGCGGCCATTCGCTGAGGTCATGGCTTCCATGACGATCTTCAGCGCCTTCACCAGATGTTTCTCCACCGTATTCTCGGACACTTCCATCCGCTCGGCAGTTTCGCGCTGCGAGCAGCCCTCGAGCTTGCGCAACTCGAACGCCCGCCTGCATTTCTGCGGCATGAGGTCCAGGATCTGCAGCAGCCGGTTCAACTCCTCGCGTCCGCTGACACGGCGCTCGGGGCCACCCTCCTCGTCGGCGATGTTGAGCGAATCGACGTCCGCCAGAGTCTCGATCGCCACGATCCGCGAGCGCCTGAGCGCTTCGCCGACCAGATGGCGAACGGTGACGAAGAAGTAAGCGCGTGGGCTGGCGATACGGTCGATCTCCGCGGCCCACAGCCGCGAGTAAGCCTCCTGGATCATTTCATCGAGATCGCAGCGGCGCAGGCCCCTCACACGGTGGGCGAGCCAACTTCGCACGGCGCCTTCATGCGGAAGGATTTCCCGTGCAAACCAGCGTACTCGCTCAGCGCGGTTCATCGTGGAATTGCGACAGAATTGCAGTGTGGGGTCAAGCCGCAGCCGTTTCCCGCCTCGGGAGCTCAGTTGCCCGTGATGCGCTTGGTCACCTTGCCGCTCGGGTCGAGAAACTCCACGCTCGGCTGACCCTGGGCGTCGACCCGCAGCAGCAGCCGCGGCCGCCCCTCGGGATCGGCCAACCGCACGAGGGTCTCGCCATTGGCCTTCCCGGCAAACAGGCGCTCGCCGTAGTGTCCCCAGCTCAGAGCCTTGGAGCGCATCCGCTGCTCGATGGCGCGCTTCTGCGCAGGTGTTTTAGCACGAGCCGCCGCATCGCTCATCTCGATGATTTCGTCCATGGGATGGTCTGGGCGATTCCAGACGCGCAGGCCGGCCGCGCGCTTGCCATCCTGATCGTCGTAGGTGAGGCCGACGACCTGGTCCTGCTTGTATTGATCAAACATCAGACCGGAATCGGCGGCGTAGTGGCCATCCTGCCTGCGGTCATCGAAGGTCATGCCGCCCACCTCATCGCCGTCGTCGTTGAAGAACAAGAACCCGCCGGAGTCGCGCGTGTGGTGGCGATATTCCTTGCCGCCCCAATACAGACCGGGGAACTCCTTGCGGTTGGAGATGATGACGCGCGGATTGCCATTGGGCTCGACGATATTGAGCCGATGGGCGGTGAGCTGGTCGAATTGAGCGCTGCCGGCAGTGGGACCCGACTTCGCCCGCTCAGCGAAAGCGGCGGCAACTCCAATACTGAGCACTCCCATCCAGGCAATCATGGCGGCTTGGCGGACTTGCGGCTTCATCGCGGACCTCCGGAGCGGGAATGTGTCAGTAGTTCCACTGGGACGCATCGGCGCCGGGAGGGGCGCTCTTCTCGATGTGGCGCGCCATCTCGCGGATCATTTCCGCGAAATCGACCTTGTGCCAGCTATGCCCTTTTTCCGGGCGGCCGTAGTCGAAGGACGCCGGATAGTCCGGACCTGCCGTCTGCAACAGCATCCGTTGGAAATCGTAGACGCCGAGGTTGAGGTAGAAATTGTCCATCTCGCCGGAGATGAAGCTCAGCTTGCCGCGCAATTCCGGCCCGAGCACGCTCCAATGGGTGCGCGCATACTCGGTGAGATCGTAGCCGTGAGCGCGCATGTAATCGGCCACTTCGCGATGGATCCGGCCGGTCTTCTTGTCGAAGAGCAGGACCGGGTACCCGTCCGGCCCTACAGGACCGTAGGCATCCTGCCAGATATCGAGCTGATAGTTGGAGCGACCCCGTGAGCCGAGCACGGCTTCCAGTGCTGCCAACTGGCGCTGGGTGAATGTCGGAACGCCTTC
>Ga0070741_10002773_pt1 | contig 45690 bp, 43 predicted proteins | sample Coa_R1_4_FD_66440 | JGI IMG/M metagenome (GOLD analysis project Ga0070741, IMG submission 66440) | Surface soil microbial communities from Centralia Pennsylvania, which are recovering from an underground coalmine fire - Coalmine... | ecosystem: Environmental > Terrestrial > Soil > Unclassified ... | reverse complement strand
AAGCGTGGACCGAATCATCTACTCCATTTTCCAGAGATTTACCCTGGAATGGAAAACCCGCACCCTCAAGCTATTTACACAAGCCGCGTGACATCACCCTTTTATCTTCCTTTCAGTTGAAACAGCGACACTTTCGTGCTGCAATATTTGCCGTCATGTCCATGCGGCTCTCCAAGGGCAAGCTGTCGCACAAGGTGCTTCAGGATTACTTCGAAGCGCTGGCCGACAGCCCGGAGCAGCCCAGCAGCAAGCAGCGCGCCCGCCAGTTGCTGGCGTCGTACGCTGAGTTGCGCTTCCGCCTCTCCGGCGGCAGCCGCTGCCCGCTATGCCGCGCGCACGTGCGCCATGTGGTGCCGGTCACCGTTTATCGCAAAGACGGCAGCATCGCCCACTTCGCGTGCCTCTGCCATCGCTGCCTGGAAGGCGAACGTGCCCAGGCCGAGAAGCTTGAGATGCGGATCGGCAACGCGGAATGGGTGATGTGATTTGTTATTGGCTGTCTGTTATTTGTGATTGTTGCGGGATCGTGGCTGCCTGCGCGGCCGTCGCAAATAGGAAATAACCAGTCGTCAATAACAAATGGGCTACTTCTCCGCCACCATTTGCTCGACGATCAGGTCAATCGTCTCGAGCGCCCTGCGGCTGGTGAGGTTGTGATTGTTGGCGATCACGGAGAACACCAGCGTGTCGCCCCCGGCGGTCTTCACGTATCCGCTCAGCGCGTTCACGTGGCCGAGCGAACCGGTCTTGGCGAAGACGTGGCCGAGCGCGGGCGAATTGCGGAAGCGGTCGGCAAGGGAGCCATCCATGCCGGCGACGGGCAGCGTGTCGCGAAACGCCGCGTACCAAGGCTGCACGGAAGCGTAGCTGAGCAGCTTCACAATGGCGTGCGGCGTCACCAGGTTCTGCCGTGAGAGGCCCGAGCCGTCGTAGAACACGTACTCTTCGCCCTGTATGCCGGCCTGGGTCAGGAAGCCGTGCACCACTTCGAGCCCCGATTCGATGGTGCCGTTGGCGCCCTTCTCGCGGCCGAGCAGGCGCAGCGTCAATTCAGCGTGCAGGTTCTGGCTTACCTTGTTGATCACGCGCAGGTCCTGCAGGAACGGCTGCGAGTCGTAGCTGGCCAGCACGACCGGCTTGGGGAACAGGTTGGGGGGCACTTCGCTGCCGCCGCCGCCGCCCTGGGCCGAAGCCGTCGTGGTCACGGTAATGGTCGAGAGCTTGGCCAGTTCGGTGTGGCGTGTCCGCGGGCGCCCGTACACCACCACGCCGCGCTGCTCCAGCAGGCTGCGGAACAGCTGCGCCGCGAAGTTCGCCGGGTCTTCGATGGCAAGCGCCTCGTGCGCGCCCGAATCGTCGAGCGGGATGTTGCCCCAGAAGGTGATTTGGTTCGAGCCCGGCTCGCGGTTGATGTAGATCTTGCGGGGCTGCGTGCCCGGCGGCGTGGTCAGGATGCGGTTGTCCACGCGGTAGTACTCGGGGAAGGGGTTCAGGTTGATGAACGCCTTCTCGCCCGCGCGATCGGCCGGCATGATGTCGACGAAAACGACGTTGTCGTTGATGGTGAGCGCGGAAACGGGCGCGCCCCACTCCCAGACGAGATCGTCCTGCGTCCAGCCCTCGCCGTAGCGCTCGAAGGCGTACCAGGAATCGTCGCCCACAATGTCGCCGTCCACGTATTTCAGGCCCTTCTGCACCACCTGGTCAGCCAAGTCGGCGAGCACTTTGGCGGGCGGAAGCTTGCGCTCGGTGCGCGTGTTGTAGGGCAGCGTGCGCCCGGAAAGGTTCGGATCGCCGCGCCCGACCAGGATGAGATCGCCATTCAGGCGGCCGTACTTATCAATGGCGCCAGTCGTCTCTACGGTGGTGCGGAAGCGATAGTCGGGGCCGATGAGCGCCATCGCCGTGGCCGTAGTGAACAGCTTGGTGTTCGACGCGGGCGTGAACAGCTTGTCGGCGTTGCGCGAGTAAAGCGTGGCGCCGCTGTTGAGCGAAACCACCTCGATGCCCCAGAAGCCGCGGGAAACGTCTGTCTGATCGAGGATCTTGTCGATTCGCGCGCCGAGGGTGCTCTTGGAATCTTTTTTCTTGTTTGCAGCCGGAAGCGGCTGCGCAATCAGCGCAATCAGCAGCAGGAAAACGGCGGAGTAGCGCGCGCGCTGCATCGGGGTGAGTAGAAGTTTAGCACGGTTTCGTGCGCCTTTTCAGCGGGCGCTTGGCACGTGCAGCCACTGGCCCCGGTGGCAGCATTGGTGCAGCCGCGGTTCTCGAGAGCGGTGCGAACGGTCCTCGGCAGCTCCCGAACGCGCTCGGAGGCACGCGCTGGATGTCGCGCTCGGCCCCTGCCAGAACTGGGGCGGATAAGACTGCTGCGATGCAATCAGGAATGCGAGCCGAAGAACCACAAACGCGACCGTGTGCTCACCGCGTATTCTACTGGTAAATGCGCCCGAACTTCACATGGCGGCTCCGCTCGCGCACGCTGGCGCTCGGCCAGCGCACGCTGGTGATGGGCGTGGTCAACGTCACGCCTGATTCGTTCAGCGACGGCGGGCTTTACGTCTCAGCCGAGCGCGCCATTGAGCATGCGCTACGGCTTGTCGGGGAAGGCGCTGACATCCTCGATATCGGCGGCGAGTCTACGCGGCCCGGAGCGGGCGTTGGCACGACCGCGGCGGTCAGCGCGCAGCAGGAATCCGATCGCATTCTGCCTGTCATCGAAGGCGTACGGCGTGCGCGGCCGGACGCGATCGTTTCCGTGGACACGTACAAGGCCAGGGTCGCGCGCGCCGCCGTCGTGGCGGGCGCGGAGATCGTGAACGATGTCTCCGCCGGGTTGTGGGACGCGGCCATGCCGCACACCCTCGCCCAGCTCGGCTGCGGCGCCGTGCTCATGCACACCCGCGGCCGGCCCGACGAGTGGCGCAAGTTGCCGCCGGTGGCCGACATGGTTGCGCTGGTGAAGCGCGACCTGGCTGACCGCGCCCGCGCTGCGCTCGACGCCGGCATCGCGCGGGAACGCATTGTGCTCGATCCCGGCTTCGGCTTCGGCAAGAACTTCGAGGAAAACTATCCGCTGCTCGCCCGATTCGCCGACCTGCGCGAGCTCGGCTACCCGCTGCTGGCAGGGACGTCGCGCAAGAGCTTCATTGGGCGCGCGTTGGCGCGCGACGGCAAAGACCTTCCCGCCTCCGAGCGGCTGTACGGCTCACTGGCCGCCGCAACCATGACCATGCTCGCCGGCGCGCACATCGTGCGCGCGCACGACGTGGCGGCGACGGTGCAGGCGGCGCGGGTGGTTGAGGCGGCGCTGAGCCCTGGTTTGTCATCCTGAGCGGAGTCCAGGGTCCGCGTCGCGGACTCTGGCGGGAGTCGAAGGATCCCTGCCACTACCCCAACGTCGCGGTCGAATAGGGACGCTTCAACTCGCCTTCGCTGACGCTCAGACTTCGCTCAGGATGACAAAAACGAAGTCAGAACAATTTTTCGCTGTCCAGCAAGATCGTCACTGGGCCGTCATTCACCAACTCGACCTGCATCATCTCCTGGAAGCGGCCGGTTTCGCAGCGCAGGCCGGTCTCGCGAATCGCCGCCACGAAGCGCTCATATAGAGGGCGCGCCTGCTCGGGGCGCGCAGCGGCGAGGAATGACGGACGGTTCTGGCCGCGGGCATCGCCCAGCAGCGTGAACTGCGAGACCGCAAGCACGGCGCCGTCCACGTCGGCGGCGGCCAGATTCATCTTGCCGTCGGAATCATCAAAGATGCGGAGCTTGCAGACGCGCGCGGCGAGCGCCGTCGCGTCGGCTTCGGTATCACGCGCGGCGACCCCGAGCAACACGAGCAGGCCAGGCCCGATCTCACCAGCCACTTCGCCGTTCACAGTGACGCGCGCGCGGGAGACGCGCTGGACGACGGCTCGCATGTGCGCGAGCTTAACAGAGCGCGTGAACCACAAGGACGCGGAAACACGGAGAAAAGCCGTTTCACGCGAAGCAGACAAAGGTCACACGAAGCCCTTCGGCGAAGCCTTTGTGTGAAGTTTTTCTCCGCGTCTCCGCGGTCCAAACTTCTATCCCCGCGCGGCCGACCCCGCCGGCGCCACCGCCGCCGCGGCGCGCAGGATTGCCGCCGCCGACATCTCCACGTCCTTCTCGCTGGTGGACCAGTTGGAAACCGAGATGCGCATCGCCGCCATCTTGTGCCACGTGGTGCCGCTCAGCCAGCAGGCGCCGTCGCGCTGCACGTGCTCGATCGCCGAGCGCGTGGCCTCGTCGGAACCGTGGAAACGAATCAGCACCTGGTTCAGCACTACGTCGTTCAGGACGCGGACGCCGGGCTGCCCGTCGAGCAGTTTGGCGAACTGCCGGGCGCGGGCGCAGCAGCGCTCGACGAGGTCGCGCACGCCGCTGCGGCCCAAGTGACGCAGCGCCGCATACACGGTGAAGCCGCGGGCGCGACGGGAGAATTCGGGGGTCCAGTTGAAGTTGTCGCGCTCCTGCTTCTCGGAGTGGATCAGGTACGCGGCGGTAATGCCCATCGCCGCCTGGTGCGCCTCCGGGTGCGCACAGATCAAGAACCCCGAGTCGTACGGCACGTTCAGCCACTTGTGGCCGTCGATGGCCCACGAGTCGGCCAACTCGACGCCGCGCACGAGGTGTCGCAGCCGTTCGCTCACCGCGGCCCACAGGCCGAAAGCGCCATCCACATGCAGCCAGGTGGGGTGCGACTTGTCGCGCGCGCGGACCGCCTCGCCGATTTCGGCCAGCGGATCGAATGAGCCGGTGTTTACGTTGCCGGCCTGCGCACACACGATGGCGGGCCCCTGGCACTTGGCCAGCACGGCCTCGAAGTCGCTCGCGACCATCCGGCCCTGCGCATCTGTCGGGACGCGATGCGCCCGGGTGCCGAGCCCGACCATTCGCAGGGCCGCGAGGATGGTGGCGTGCGCTTCGTCGCTGATGACGATGTTGATGCGTGGCGCGCCGATAAGGCCCGCCTCTTCCACGTCCCATCCTGCTTTGCGCAGCACGGCGTGTCGCGCCGCCGCCAGGCCAGTGAAGTTGGCCGTTCCCCCGCCGGTCACAAATCCGACGCTTGCGCTCGCCGGCAACCCGAGTAGTTCGACCAGCCACCCCGCTGCAATCTCTTCCGTGACGGAGGCAGCGGGCGAAGTGGCGTACAAGCCCGAGTTCTGGTCCCAGATCGAGGTGAGCCAGTCGGCGGCGGTGGTGACGGGCAGGCTGCCGCCAATCACGAATCCGAAGTAGCGCGGGCCGGCGCTGGCGACGATGCCGCGATCGGCCGCCTCGGCCAGGTGGCGGACGACTTCCACGGCGTCGAGGCCGTCCTCGTTGAGCGGACCGCCGAGCGCGGCGCGCAGTTCTTCAACCGTCACGCGCGGGAACACGGGCCCGGTGGCGTTGCGTTCTTCGCGGCGTTGGATGGCGTCGATCACCTGATGGAGCAGCGCGTGGGTCATGGTGAACATCCTCGCATGCCGAAGCGTGGGGGCCGCTATCCGGGAACCAATAGCCAACCAGATGTGCGGGAGCCCAGAATGATTCGAAGAGTTTTCTCCGCTTGTTGCAATCCGTTGCATCCTCCCAGGTTCATGCCGTTGTGGGGGCCGCACTCGAAGCTGGACGTGCGATTGGCCACCAGCGGATGAAAAGCCAGCCCTCTGAGGAGCTTCCTCGTAGCGCGTCGTCCCTGATTGACGCGTCCTGCCTGCGCCGCTACACTGCTTCGCTCCCTCGTTTGCAATCAGGAGTCCGATATGCCCAAACAACGCGCCCTGTGGGCTTTTGCGCTCACGGTGCTGTGCAGCGTGTCGCTGGCCGCGCAATCCGGGCCGAGCGCACCGGCTGTTCCGCAGCTCGCGCCTGCGGCTGCCGCGCCGCCGTCGCAAGACGTCGTTATCCGCGGCGGCACGGTGCTGACGGCGACCCACGGCACCATTCCCAACGGCAGCGTGTACATCCACGACGGCAAGATCGCCGCCGTGGGCGCCACGGTAAACGCGCCGGCCGGCGCCACCGTGATTGACGCGACCGGGAAATACGTTACGCCCGGCATCATCGATCCGCACGCGCACATGGCGCTCGACAGCGACGTGAACGAGGCCACCAGCCCCGTGGTGCCGCACATGATGATGCTCGACGCCTTCGATTATGAGGACAAGGCCATCTATCGCGCCCTGGCGGGCGGCGTGACCACGTCGCTGCTGCTGCACGGCTCGGCCGACATGATCGGCGGGCAGGCCGTGGTCATTAAGAACAAGTTCGGACTCGGCCGCGACCAGATGCTATTCCCCGGCGCGCCGCAGTCGATCAAGTTCGCCTCGGGCGAGAACCCCAAGCGCGTTTTCGGCTCGCGCAACCAGCTTCCCTCCACACGCATGGGCAACTTCGCGGTCATGCGCATGGCCTTCACCGAGGCGCGCGACTACATGCACGAGTGGGACGAGTACAACAAGAAAGTGCAGCGCGGCGACAAAGACCCGCGCATGCCGAAGAAAGACCTGAAGCTGGAGGCGCTGGCCGACGTGCTGCGCGGCAAGCTGCTCGTCCAGATCCACATCTACCGGGCCGACGAGTTCCTCACCGAGATCGCGCTGGCCAACGAGTTCGGCTACAAGATCCGCGCCTTCCATCACGCGCTGGAAGCGTACAAGGTGGCGCCGCAGATCGCCGCCGCCGGCGCCGCCATCGCGACCTTCAGCGATTGGTGGGGCTACAAGAACGAGGCCTGGGACGCGATTCCGTGGAACGCCGAAATCTCCATGCACAAAGGCGTGCGCGTGGCGCTGAAAAGCGACTCCAACGACTTCATGCGCCGCCTCAACCAGGAGGCCGGCAAGGTCCTCCGCTACGGCGGCGTTACCGAGGAACAGGCGTTGCAGATGATCACCCTGAATCCGGCGTGGATCATCGGCGTGGACAACCGCACCGGATCGATTGACGTGGGCAAAGACGCCGACATCGTCATCTGGAACGGTCCGCCGCTCTCCAGCTACGCGCTCGCCGACAAAGTGCTGATCGACGGCGAGGTTTACTTCGACCGCTCGCTGCCCGGACTCGGGCTCACGCACTTCCACGCGGAGGGACAATGAAAACGTCGTCGGTTGTTGGTCGCTGGTCGTTGGCTAAGGCGCGCACTGCATCCGCGCTGGTTGTGGTCCTTGCGGCGCTGCCCCTGCTCGCGCAGAAGCAGAAGCCCTCGCCTGGAACGGTTGCCACATCGCCGGCGCCCATCGCGATCCGCGGCGGCAAGCTGCTGACCATCACTCACGGCATTGTAGAGAACGGCGTCGTTGTCATCGAGAACGGGAAAATCACGGCCGTCGGACCGGTGAACGGCACCAACGTTCCCAGGAACGCGCAGGTCATCGATGCCACCGGCATGACGGTGTATCCGGGTCTGTTTGACGCTGAGTCGCACCTTGGCCTGACGGAAATCTCCGCCGAGCCGATGACGAACGACCTGGTCGAGATGAGCGACGAGATCATGCCGCACATGCACGTCTACGACGCGTTCCACGCCGAGAGCGAACTGATTCCGGTCACGCGCATGAACGGAGTGACCAATGCCGTGATCGCCCCGCAGGACGGCGACAGCATGCCCGGGCAGGATTCGATCGCCCAGATGGCGGGTGGGAACCGCGACGAGATGCTGATCGCGCGCGACGTGGCGCTGCCCATCAACTTCATCGGCGAAGTGCGGCGCGGCCAGCGCGGCGGCGCCGGCTCGGCGCAGCAAACACGCTTTCCGGAAACGCGCATGGGCGTGGCCGCGCAGCTGCGCCAGTCGTTCCTCGACGCGCAGAACTACGCGCAGAAGCTGGCGCGCGAAGAGCGGCGCCGGCAGACGGGCGACACGGCGCCGGCGGCGGGCGAGCCGTTCAAGCACGACCTGAAGCTGGAGGCGCTGCTGCCGTATCTGGACGGCAAGAAGCCGGTCGTGCTGGCGGCGCGGCAGTCCGACGAAGTGCTCACCGCCGTCTCGCTGGCGCGCGAGTTTAATTTAAAGATCATCCTCAACCACGTGGACAAGGCGCAGCGCCTGCTCGACCAGATCGCGGCGTTCAAGGTCCCGGTCATCGTGGGACCGATCTACACCTTTCCTGCTGACGACCAGCGCTACGACGCGGTCTACAGCCTGCCGGCGCAGCTCGCCAAGCGCGGCGTGAAAATCGCGTTCGCCAGCTACGATGACGACCACAACGCGCGCAACCTGCCGTACCAGGCCGGCTACGCCGTGGCGTACGGCCTGCCGTACGATGAGGCTCTGAAGGCCATCACCATCAACCCGGCCGAGATGTTCGGCGTGGCCGACCGCCTGGGTTCGCTCGACGTGGGCAAAGACGCCAATGTGGTGATCGCCGACGGCGACCCGCTCGACGTGAAGACCGACGTGAAGCGCGTATTCATCGCCGGCCGCGAAGTGCCGCTGAAGAGCAGGCAGACGGAGCTGCGGGACCGGTACATGGAACGGTGAAGGACCAAATAAGGCTTAGTTTGCAGCGGCTTATACACGCAAATCCAACCATCTCAGGCACGGCAGCATCTAATGGTATACGTAGTATACGCTGTTGGGTGGTAAGCTATTGACATCAAAACAGTAAGAGCTATTATTCGGTTCCCGCCTCCGCTCGGCGGGCCGAACAAAAAGAGAAGGGACTTTCATCATGGCAGACCGAAAGCAGCAGTTTTTCGGCGAGATCAAGCCCGACGCTGACTTGCGAAAATTGCTGGAGGCGTCACGCCAGACGCCGGTGACAGAGGCTGAACTGCGCGAGCAAAGAATCAGTTTTGCATTTGGCAACGCGCCAGCGGACGCGAAAGATATTACTAAGGACAGCGTTCGCCAAGCCTCCAAGCATATTCGACTGGTTCGCTAATCTCTGTGATCCGGCCCATCGCCGGGTCACTACTTACATATGTCGGTACGCGAGAAAGACGATCCCGCGCTTTTCAGACGTATTCAAGAACAAAACCTCCTTCGCCAGTACGACCTGTTGTCAAACTGCGTCGAAATTGGGCTAACGAAAGGGATAGAAGCGTTCGATAAGTACACACTGTGGGCTCTGAACTACACGGCCGTGGCGAATATTGCTCAATTCGGGGGCCGTTATCGCGAGGAGCCGATCTACGTCGGCAACCACACGCCACCGCATTTCGAGAAAGTCCCAAATTTGATGGACAGGTTCTTCTCTCTTATCCATGAAAACTGGACAATACTAGATCATCCCACATGGCTTGCAGGATATGCGCTTTGGCGGCTGAATTGGATTCACCCGTTTGTAGAAGGAAACGGGCGAACAGCGCGCGCTGCTTGCTACTATCTGATCTGCCTGAAGCATGGCGCGTTGCTCCCTGGTAAGAAGATCGTTCCGGAGCGAATACGCGAGAATCGCAAGCCGTACTATGACGCGTTGGCTGCTGCGGATCGTGCATGGGACGAAGGCAAGCTGGACGTTTCGGTCATGGCGAAGTATCTTGAGGAATTGTTGAAGGGCCAGCTTACGGATCAGTGAGTTTCGTCATCTGCGACCTTACAGTCTTTACACGCCCCACCCCGCCCATTACACTGAGGGGTTTGGTATACCGGAGCAGGGCAATTCTTCGCCCAGGAGGCGCACTCCCCATGGCAGCGGTTGAAGAAAAAGTTAAGCAGATCATCGTCGAGCAGCTCGGCGTGGACGAAGCCGAGGTCACGGCCAACGCCTCATTCGTGGACGATCTTGGCGCCGATTCGCTCGACGTGGTCGAGCTGGTCATGGCCTTTGAAGAGGCCTTCGACATCGAGATTCCTGACGAGGATGCGGAGAAAATCCGCACCGTCCGCGACGCCATTGATTACATCGAGAAGAAGGCCAAGGTTTCAAAGTGACCGCGTTTTGCGGGCGTGAGCGACTCCTGAAGAGCAGCGAAGGGAGGAGCGGGAGCCCGCAGCGGTCATCCTGAGCGCGGCGCGCGACCAGCGCGAAGCGAAGGACCTGTTCCACCCACCGCCGCAGCGCCATCCGCCCTGCGGCATTGTTCTGACGGGCGCAACCGTAAGGAGCCAGTTCGTGCGACGTGTCGTAGTCACCGGCCTCGGGCTCATCTGTGCCCTGGGCAACACCAGCGAAGAAGCCTGGAAGAACCTTGTCGCCGGCAAGAGCGGAGTGCGCCGGGTTACGCACTTCGACGTCAGCCAGTTTGCCTGCCAGATCGCCGCCGAGGTCCGCGACTTCGATCCGCTCAACTTCGTCGAGAAAAAAGAACTGAAGAAGATGGGCCGCTTCATCCACCTGGCGCTGGCCGCCACCGATGAAGCGATGAAGATGTCGGGACTCCGGGTGACGCCGGAGAACGCTACCCGTGTGGGTGTGCACATTGGCTCGGGCATCGGCGGGTTCGACGTGATCGAGCGCGAGCACTCCAACCTGATCAGCGGCGGCCCGCGCAAGATCTCGCCGTTCTTCATTCCGGCGGCCATCGTGAACCTCGCGGCCGGACACGTGAGCATCCGCTGGGGCGCCAAGGGCCCGAACGAGGCCACCTGTACCGCCTGCACCACCAGCGCACATGCCATCGGCGACGCCGCCAAGATCATCGCGCGTTGCGATGCCGACGTGATGATCGCCGGCGGCACCGAGGCCGCGATCACGCCGATGGGTGTGGGCGGATTTGCCGCCATGCGCGCGCTCTCCACCCGCAACGACGAGCCGGAAAAAGCCAGCCGCCCGTGGGACGCCGGGCGCGACGGCTTCGTGATCGGCGAAGGCGCAGGGATCCTGATCCTGGAAGAACTCGAGCACGCCCGCCGCCGCAACGCGCCGATTTTCGCCGAACTGGTTGGCTACGGCATGAGCGGCGACGCCTTCCACATCACGCAGCCCGCCGAAGACGGCGACGGCGCTTATCGCGTGATGCTCAACACTCTCAACGACGCCAAGGCGCGCCCCGAAGACGTGCAGTACATCAACGCGCACGGCACCTCGACGCCGATCGGCGACAAGCTGGAAACCATCGCCATCAAGCGCGCCTTCGGTGACCATGCGAAGAAAGTTGCCGTCAGCAGCACCAAGAGCATGACCGGGCACCTGCTGGGCGGCGCCGGCGGCCTGGAGGCCGGCATTACCGTGCTGGCGCTGCGCGACCAGGTGATCCCGCCGACCATCAATCTGGAAACGCCCGACCCGGAGTGCGACCTCGACTACGTCCCCAACCAGGCCCGCCACACCGAAATCAACCTCGCGCTCACCAACTCCTTCGGCTTCGGCGGCACCAACGGCTGCCTGCTGTTCCGCCGCTGGACGGAGTAATAGAAAAAGCGCGGCCTGCCCTCGCAAGCCGCGCTTTTCGCCGACACAGATCGGCTATTTGCCCTTGGCGGAAGTGCAGCTTTCGGAAATCATCTGCACGTCCTCTACCTTGTAGTGCTTTTCCTTTCCTTCCTTCTTTTCCGCGGTCTCGCCCATCGCGGCTGCGGTTGACGCCGTAGCCGTGATCTTCACCTCGTGGCCCACGTGGTCTTTCAACGCGTCGTTGCCGCCAATTTCAACCGTCTTGCCGTTCTTCGCGGTGAGCGTGTAGGCGCCATCGGCGTTCGGACCGCTCAGGCAGCCGGTCATGGTCTTGCCTTTATGGTCCTTGTGCTCCATGGTCTGCATACTGGAGCTCTGGTCGCTTTGGGGCTTGGCCTGGTCGCTTTCGGGTTTCGACTGGGTATGGCCGGGACTCGGGTTGGGTTGCTGGGCAGCCGGCGGGTTCTGATCGGAGGTGCTCGGGGCGCTGGGCGGCGCGCTCGTTTGCGCCATCATCGACAGCGCGAACAGCGACGTCAGGGCCAGGGTAAACAATGCCTTCTTCATAGAACTCTCTCCTTCCGGTACTGATGGCCTGTGCAACATCGACTCGTGGCGCGCCAAGAGGGATGCTGCGGCTGGAAAGCGGGTTGTCAGCCCGAGAGACGCTGCTGGCTCCTGGCTGCTGGCTTGAACCCGGCCGTGCGAAGCCGACAGCTAAGGGCGAAGAGCCAAGGGCGAAGAGCTGAAGAGCGCCCTTAGCTTTTCGCGGGAAACGGGAAACGGAAAGAGGGAAGCGGGAAACAGCCTTTTCAGAAAATGCGGAAGTGAATTGTCAGGTACTTCTTGGGATTCTCGCGAATGGCCTTCACCAGCGTCCGCGTCTCCACCAGCATCTGGTCGGCGTTGTTGTAGAGCGACGGATCTTTCAGCAGCTTGCCTGCTGAGCCCTCGCCGGCCTCGAGCCGGTCAGCGATCTTCGAAATGCGGTCGAGCGTGATGTCGAGCTTGCGCGCCAGTTCCTCGTCCTTGGCGAGCTTGCCGATGGCGCCTTTACCGGCGTTGATGTCGGCCACCAGGGTGTGCGCCTCGTTCACCGTGCTCTTCAGCTTCGCGGCCATCTCCTGGTCTTTGAGCAGGACGCCGACCGTACCCTTGCCGCCGTTGATGTCGTCCACGATCCTGTTCATCTTGTCGACGGCGGAATTCAGCTTCTGGTAGAGCTCGTCGCTGTAGATCAGCTTGCCCACCGAGCCCTTGCCCGAACTGATGTCGGCAACCATGCCCTGCACCTGGCCGAGCGTTTGCGTCAGCCGGTTGTAGAGCGTGGGATCGTTGATGAACTTGCCCACCGATCCCTGGCCGTTCTCAATCGTGCCCACGATCCGGTCCAGGCGCTGGACCAGCGTCTGGATGTTCTGCAGCGTGCCCTGGCTGGCGCGAACAACGTCCTGAATGTCGGGACGGTCGCGGATAGGCAGCTCATCACCATTCTGCGCCGGCGGCGACTTCTGCGCCTGCGTGCTGTCAATGTCCACGAATGTTTCGCCCAGCACGCCGGCCGTGCTCAGCGAGACCTGCGATTCCTTGCGGACGTCGAAGGCGTATCGCGTGCTGATCTTCATGCCGACTTCCACCGGCGTCTGCGGGCGGCCCGCCACGATCCGGATGGAGGTCACGTTGCCGATGTCCACGCCGTGCAGCCGAACCGGCGCGCCCACCCGCAGTCCGCCGGCGTTGTCGAAATACGCGCGAATGAAAATCTTCCGGGTGAAGATGCCGGTAGTGCCGCTCATCAGAAAGATGAGGACCGCCAGAGCGAGACTGGCGAAGATGACCGTCAGACCGACACGCAACTGCGACCATCTCACCTGTTTCTGGCTAGGCAACCGTCCTCCCAAGTTGAAGGGGCAGAGGCCGCGATTCTAGCAGATGCTCCGCGCATCGCAGCATCGGCGCCTTCCTCCATCCGCTGAGCGGCCGCCGCGCGCGGGGAGCGACACCGGACACGGGTGGCCTGTTAACTTCGCAACCGTGAGCGGCCGCCTGGCGAACGTCTGGATGGGAGTGATCACCGTGCTGTGGCTCCTGCCGCTCGTCGCCGTACTGCGGCTCGGCCTGGGCAGCCGCCCCATCCTTGCGGTCACAACCGTTGTGGCCGCGCTGGCGCTGGGGGCGGTCCCTCTGCTTCGGCAATTCGCGGCGTGTTTGCAGTCCGCGCGGGCGAACCTCGGCTCTACTGCCTGCCCGGCGTGACGCCCTCCGGCGATACGTGCTGGGCGGCAGCGCCTTCAACCGCGTCACGCGCCGGACAGCGCCACAGCACTGGATGGTTCGCGGCAAACGATCCCTGCTTGCCGCGGCAGCGCAGACCGTGGCCAGCGAGCGCGTGCACTGGTGCTGGTTGCTGTTCTCGCTGCCGTTTGTGGCGTTCTGCTGTGCCCAGCGATGGACCGGCTGGTCGGTTTCTCTGGCCTTGGCGAACGTGCCGCTGAACGCCTATCCGATCATGATCCAGCGCCTGAATCGCGCCAAGGTCGCGCGCGTGGAACAGCGACTGCACGCCCGGGCCCGCTTGTCTACGGCAGTTTTCTGTCGCGGACGCTAGCCGCCAGGCCGCCTGTGTGCATCTGACTTGAGTGCGCCTGCGGTACCCTTGCGAACGGCCCTTCCGAAGCAGGCGGTCCGCTGACATGGCCGAACGTTATCTCTGCATACACGCCCACTTCTATCAGCCGCCGCGGGAGAATCCCTGGCTGGAAACCGTCGAGATGCAGGACTCAGCCTACCCGTTCCACGACTGGAACGAGCGCATCACGGCGGAGTGTTACGCGTCCAACGCCTCTTCGCGCATTCTGACCGCCGACAACCGCATCGCGCAGATCGTGAGCAACTACTCGAAGATCAGCTTCAACTTCGGGCCCACGCTGCTCTCCTGGCTCGAGGCGAACGCGCCGGAGGTGTACGCGGCCATCTTGGAAGCCGACCGCGCCAGCGCGGAAAAGTTCTCCGGACACGGCTCGGCCATGGCGCAGGTTTACAACCACATGATCCTGCCGCTCGCGTCGCCGCAGGACCGGCAGACGCAGGTGCTGTGGGGCGTGCGTGACTTCGAGCATCGCTTCGGACGGCGTCCTGAAGGGATGTGGCTCGCCGAAACGGCGGCCGACATCCCGACTCTCGAGGCCCTGGCCGAGGCCGGCATTCGCTTCACCATCCTGGCGCCGCACCAGGCCGCGCGCGTGCGGCCAATCGCAGGCGCTTCGGCGGATGGGGCTAACCGGAACGGCAATCAACCGAGCGGCGAGGCCGAGTGGAACGACGTTTCCGGCGGCCGCATCGATACCTCGCGCGCTTACGTGCAGCGCCTGCCCTCGGGCCGCAGCATCAACCTGTTCTTCTACGACGGTCCGACGTCACGCGCCGTGGCCTTCGAGGGCCTGCTCAACAACGGCGAAGCATTCGCCTCGCGCCTGCTGGCCGCGTTCGACGGCGGCCGTGAAGGCCCGCAGCTCGAGCACATCTCCACCGACGGCGAAACTTACGGCCATCACCATCGCCACGGCGACATGGCGCTCGCTTACGCGCTGCATCACGTGGAGAGCAAGCAGCTGGCGCGGCTCACCAACTACGGCGAGTTCCTCGAACTGCACCCGCCGGAGCACGAGGTGGGAATCGCCGAGAGCACATCGTGGAGCTGCGCCCACGGCGTCGAACGCTGGAAGTCTGACTGCGGCTGCAACACCGGTGGACGCGCCGGATGGAACCAGGCGTGGCGCGGCCCACTGCGTGCCGCGCTCGACTGGCTGCGCGATGCGCTGGCGCCGCTCTACGCGCAAGCCGCCGGTGAGTTGCTTCGCGATCCCTGGGCGGCGCGCAACGACTACATCGAAGTCGTGCTCGACCGCACGCCTGAGGGCGTGGCGCGTTTCTTCTCCAGGCATGCGCGCCGCCAACTCACGCCGAGCGAACGTGTCCGCGCGCTCAAGCTGCTGGAGATGCAGCGGCACACGCTCCTGATGTACACCAGCTGCGGCTGGTTCTTCGACGAGCTCAGCGGTCTGGAGAGCGTCCAGGTGGTGGAGTACGCCGGCCGCGCCGTGCAGCTCGCTCAGGAGCTGTTCAGCGACGGGCTGGAAGAACAGTTCCTCACTCGCCTCGCGGAAGCCAGGAGCAACCTGCCCGAAATGGGCGACGGGCGCCGCATCTACGAGATGCTGGTGCGCACGTCGACCATTGACCTGCCCAAGGTCGCGGCGCACTTCGCCATCAGCAGCATGTTCAAGCGCACCGCGGAAGGGGCGCCCACTTACTGCTACTCGGTGGCGCGCATGGATTACCACCCGCTCGAGGCGGGGCGCGCACGGCTGGCGCTGGGACGCGCCCTGGTGACCTCGCGCATCACTGAAGAGAGCGCATTCCTTACGTTCGCGGTGCTGCACTTCGGCGACCACAACCTCAGCGCGGGCGTCAGGCCGGCGACCACCGATGAGCACTTTGCCGAGCTGGCTCGCGAAGCCTCTGAAGTGTTCCAGCGTGACGACCTGCCGGGCACCGTGCGCGTTCTCGATCGGCACTTCGCCGGCGTCAGCTATTCGCTGAAGTCGCTCTTCCGCGACGAGCAGCGCCGCATCGTCGATACGATCGTGACCTCGGTGCTGCGCGAGGCCGAGAGCACCTATCGCGGCGTATACGAACACCACGCGCCGCTGGTGCGCTTCCTCGGCGAGCTGCACCTGCCGGTACCGCCGGTGCTGCGCGCCAGCGCGGAATTTGTGATCAACGCCAGCTTGCGGCGCGAGTTTTCACGAAGCGATCCCGACCTGGACCGCGTGACGGCGCTTTTGGGTTCGGCGGCGCGCGACCACGTGGCGCTCGACGCCGCCGGGCTGGGCTTCGCCCTGAAGAAGACGCTCGAAGAGGCCTTTGCCGGGCTGCTGGCCGCGCCCACCGACCTGGAGTTGCTGCATCGCCTGGACGCGCAGATCAGCATGGCACGCTCGCTGCCGTTCGAAGTGGACCTCTGGCGCGTGCAGAACATCTACAACCAGCTTCTGCTCACCGTGTATCCCGGCGTGCGGCAGCTCGGCAACGACGAAGCCGTGGCGTGGAGCACGCGCTTCGAAACGCTCGGCGAGAAGCTCGGCTTCGCGCTGCAAGCGGCGCCCACGGAGCGCCTGTCGCCGGTCTCCGATCAAGCGTGATCGGCAGCGACTAGGCAGCCAGCCTGCGCACAATCAGCCGGTCGCGCCCGCCGGCCTTGGCCGCATACATGGCCTCGTCGGCGCGCTGGAGCATCTCCTCGGTTGAATCGGGCGGAGGATGGAAGGCGACAGCGCCCATGCTGAAGGTCACCGGCAGCCGGCGGTCCTGCATGGTGTTGTTCAGCACCGCTTGCAGCTTGTCGAGGACGGCGGTGGCCGCCTCGGCGGCGGTCTCGGGAAGCAAAGCGGCAAACTCGTCGCCGCCCAGTCGGCCGACCAGGTCGGCGCGGCGGAGGTTTTCCTGCATGCCGCGGGCGATCGCCATGAGCAGCTCGTCGCCCGCCGCGTGCCCCAAGCGGTCATTCACTTCCTTGAAGTGGTCAAGGTCGATATAGGCGAGCGTGAGCGGCAGGCCATAGCGGCGCGCGCGGACCTTTTCGGTGTCCAGCGCCTCCAGAAAAGCGCGGCGGTTGGGAATGCGCGTGAGCGCGTCAACCCGTGACGAGTGCCGCTCGCGCTCGTAAAGCGCCCGAAGCTCGGAGATGATGAAAACGAAAAACACGAACATGCCGAGGCGCGCGAGTGCGTTCCAGTAGGTCACCGCGAGCGTCAGGTGAGCTTCCATCTCGATCCCCAGCGCGATCCCCGCGCTCAAGCTGGCGGCCAGCAAGCCTGTGCGCCGGCCGAAGTACCAAGTGAGGAACGAAACCGGGACGAGATAGAAGAACGCGGTTTCCAGCCCCGGAGGGCTCATGACATGGCTTACGGTCGCCGCCAGCAGCAGAAAAATGCCGACCGCGGCCTGGAGCTTGCGATCCTGACGTCCCAGGACTTCGGTGATGTTCATGCTGGGGTTGGATGCGGCCATTCGCGCGGGAGCTAAACCGAATTCAGCGCGCGTTCGGCGGTCTTCAACGCCCGAACGCTCCTGCGCCGTGTGATACCGTAGTCGCTTTGCCGCGCGCTCATTGGCGCGGCCGTCGCATGATCGTGGGCACTGGCGTGGACATTGTAGACGTGGCGCGGGTGGCCGCCGCCATGGAGCGCTTCGGCGAGCGCTTTGCCGCGCGCGTTTTCACGGCCGACGAGATTCGCTACTGCCGCTCGAAGCAGAACGCGACCGAACGCTTTGCCGCGCGCTTTGCCGCTAAGGAAGCGGCGATGAAAGCGCTGGGCACGGGATGGCGGCACGGCGTCGCCTGGCGCGACTTCGAAGTGCGCCGCCAGCCGGGCGGGCGCCCCACCATGCGCCTGGCCGGCAAGGCGGCGGAATTCGCGGCGCGCCAGGGCGTGAAGCACATCTCACTCTCGCTCACGCACACCGAGACGCAGGCGATGGCGTTTGTGATCTTCGAAGGAGAATGAAGGGCAAGGCAAAGGGCAAAAGGTAAAAGGCAACAGTAAGGGCCAGTCACTTTTGCCTTTTTCCTTTTTACTTTTTACTTTTGCCTTTCTCCATGACGCAATCTCCCGTCTTATCTCCTCCAGCCGCTGAAGACCGAGGCAGCGCTCGCGCCGTTGCCGCCGCTGTCTCGCTGGCCAGCTTCGCCGGGCTTCTGCTGGAACTTTCGCTCACGCGGCTGTTTTCGGTGGTGCTCTTTTATCACTTTGCATTTTTGGCGATTTCGATTGCGCTGCTGGGACTCGGCGCCGGCGGCGTATTCGCGTACGTGCGCCGCGACTGGCTGGCACGCTGGCCGCTGGCGCGCATCGGGCACACGCTGGGACTGGCCGCCGCCGTGGCGATCGTGGCCGCGCTGGAAGTCGTGATCCATACGCCGGTTTCGCTCGACACCACGCGCGGCAACTTTGCCCGCCTGGCGGTGATTTATCTTGCCGCGGCCGTGCCGTTCTTCATGATCGGCCTGCTGCTGTCGCTGGTTTTTGCGCGGCAGGGCCGCCGGATCGCGCAACTCTACGGCGCTGATCTGCTGGGCGGCGCGCTCGCCTGCGCGCTCGTGGTCCCGCTGCTCGGATTGATCGGCGCGCCCAACTGCGTGCTGCTGGCCGCGGCGGCGGCGGCGAGCGCCGCCGTACTGTGGCGCCGGGCAGCCGGGCCCGCCAGCGACGGCAGTCGCGTTGCGATCGCAGTGACCGCGCTGTTGCTGGTTGCCATCGCGGCCAACTACTCCGGCAAGCTGGTGGACATCGTCTACGCCAAGGGCATTCGCCGCGACCAGCCCTGGATGCTCTTCGCCAAGTGGAACGCGATCTCGCGCGTCGAAGTGAACCAGCAGGGCGAGTCGAAGTACATCGTGATCGATGCCGACGCGTCGAGCGCCATCATGAACGTGGATCCGGCGCGCTGGGCCGAGGACACGCATCCTACGCCGCACGACAACGGCCTGCCGTCGCGCACCGCGGCTGATTCGAACGCTTCAGCGCCGGCCGCGACGGCCTACAACTGGAAGCGCGACCTGATGGCGGCAGCGCCGGCGCTGGCCAACGTGCTGCGTCCGCGCGGCGACTTCGCCATCATCGGGCCGGGCGGCGGCGTGGACGTGCTGCGCGCCGTCGCCAACGGCAGCCAGAACGTGACCGGCATCGAAATCAATCCGATCATCGCCGACACCATCATGCGCGGGCGGTATGCCGACTATGCGTACCACCTCTACGAGCTGCCCCAGGTGCACATTCACGTGGGCGACGGGCGCTCGTATCTGCGCGCCAGCCGCGAGCGCTACGACGTCGTGCAGATGACGCTGGTGGACACGTGGGCGTCGACGGCAGCGGGAGCGTTCGCGCTCAGCGAAAACAGTCTCTACACGGTGGAGGCGTTTCGCGAGTACTTCGATCATTTGAAGCCGGACGGAATCATCGCCATCACGCGGTGGGAGTTTCGGCAGCCGCGCGAGGCGCTGCGCGTGGTGAGCCAGGAGATTGAGGCTTTGGGCGGCGGCATGCGGCCGCGCAACTTTCTTGTCGTTTCCGACGGCGCGCTGGACGAAGACGGCCGTCCCGTCACGGTGCTGGCTAAGAAGACCGAGTTCACGCCGGCGGAAGAAAATGCGGTCTTGGAGCACATTCGCCGGAATCCGAACCTGTTCCTTATTTACGCGCCCTCTGACGCGGACGAAAGCCGTGATCGCCCGGTGCTGCGAGCCAATCCCGTTGCGGCCGCGCCTTTTCGCGAACTAATCAACTCCTCCGACGAACTTCCGCTGTTCTTCAACGGGCGGCAGCACTTCCTCGCGCGATACCCGTACAACATCTCTCCCGTCACCGACAACGCTCCATTTTTCTTTTTCACCATCCGCTCCGGCGACGTGCTCCGCGGCATCCTGGGCGGCACCGGGCGCGGCATGGATTGGCGCATCAACGTCGGCGTGGTCGTGCTGTTCTTTCTGTTGGTGCTGGCGTTCGTCGCTGTGCTCGCGTTTCTGATCGTGCCGCTTGTCCTGTACGGGCGAGCGGCCGGACGAGACGTCCAGCCCCGCCCAAGACGCATCGCTGGGCTGCTCTACTTCGCCGCCGTCGGCCTCGGCTACATCCTGGTGGAGATCGCTTTCATTCAGCGCTTCGTTTTGTTCCTCGGGCATCCCACCTACGCGCTCACCGTGGTCGTCTTCCTCATGCTGCTGGCCAGCGGGATGGGCAGTCTGGCGGCGCGGCACTGGAGCGCGTCGCGGCGCGGGCGGCGGTTGCGCGTGGCGCTCGCGCTCGTGATCGGCGGCGTAGCGGCGCTGGTCGTCGTTCTGCCCGGTACACTGGCGTCGCTGGTGGGGGTCGCATTCCCGCTGAAGCTGCTGTTGAGTGCCGCGCTGCTGGCGCCGCTGGCATTTGCCATGGGCATGCCGTTTCCCACCGGACTGCGCGCGCTCGCGCCCGAGGCCGACGCCGTCCCTGCCGACGAGGTGGGCGTCGCGGGCAACCCGGATTCGATGGTCGAGTGGGCCTGGGCGATCAACGCGGGCTCGAGCGTTCTGGGCTCCGTGCTGGCAATGGTCATCGCGGTGCACCTCGGACTCAATGTGACGCTGGCTGCGGGCGCCCTCGCCTACGCCGCGGCCCTGGCGCTGACCTGGCCGCTTCTGCGGCGAGCGTAATCCCCGATTTCTACGGCTTGCCGCCCAGCGCTCTCGCCGCGAATGAAAGACTTGCTTTATGCAAGTAAAGTTTGCTACCCTGCCGCGGCTGTGCGAAACAGGCGGAAGCAAGCAGTGCGGCGCTCGGGCTGTCCGGTGAGCATTGCGCTGGAGCGCTTCGGCGACCGCTGGTCGTTGCTCATCATTCGCGACCTGATGGTGCGCGGCTATCGCACGTTCAAGGAATTCGAGCAGTCGGGCGAAGGGATCGCCACCAACATCCTGGCGCAGCGGCTGCGGCGCCTGCTGAGCGCCGGCATCATTTCGGTCGCGCGGGAGAAAGGTGACCGCCGGCGGGTGAACTACCGCCTTACGCGCAAAGGCATCGAACTGGCGCCGGTCGTGCTTGAGCTGCTGATCTGGTCCTCGCGCCACGAGCGGACGGGCGCCCCCTGTGCGCTCGTGGAGCAGATGGCCGCCAACCGCCAGCAGGTGCTCGCCGAAGTCCGGCGCCGGTGGGAGGAGCGCGATCCCACGCCTTTGATACCCAAGTTCGATTCACGCCTGGAGAAAGCGTTGCATGAATTTCGGCGAGAAAGTAAGTGAGCGATGTCGAAAGAACATCCACGCGTTCGTTGTAAGGTTGACGGCCTGACCGCCACCAGGAACCAACAAAACCGGGCGTAGCGCGACGCCCCAAGGCAGTTCAACCCTAACCAGCCGTACGACAAAGGAGGAAAGCAAAGATGGCAACACAGCCCACGCACGAACAAGCCCGGCTTCACCTGCAGGTTTTTGAAGAGCGACGTGAAGCGCGGTTGCGCCAGGCGCGCGACTGGTTCTTCAAGAACTACATCGCCAACACCTGGGACGAAGCCATGCGCCTCGCTGCACCCGGTACCGAGGGCGGCACCAACTTCATGATGGTGACCGCCTATTGGGAGCAGGCCTGCGCGCTGCTCAACTATGGCCTTTTGCACGAAGACCTGTTCTTCGAAACAAGCGGCGAGTTCTTCGGTGTCTTTGAGCGCATCCGCCCGACGCTCGCCGAGGGCCGCAAGGTCTTCCATAACCCGCTCTTCCTGGCGCACCTGGAAAAAGCGGCCCAGCGCTATGAAGCCTGGATGGAGAAGCGCTCGCCCGGCACCATTGCCGCCATGCGGGAGTTCATGAAGCAGATGGAGCGCGAGCAGTCGCGGGCGGCTTAAGCAACAAAACTGAGAGACAAACTGGCCGGCGCGCCGGAACGAATTGGTTGACTCCGGCGCGCGCGGCTATCATTCGAGGTCTGCGAAGGAGACGCAATGAGCAAGGTCCGCGTTCTGGTTGGCACGCGCAAAGGCGCATTCATCCTCACATCCGACGGCAAGCGAGACAAGTGGGAAGTCAGCGGCCCGCTCTTCGCCGGCTGGGAGCTCTATCACCTCAAAGGATCGCCGGCCGATCCCAACCGCATCTACGCTTCGCAGACGAGTGGCTGGTTCGGGCAGATCATTCAGCGCTCCGACGACGGCGGCAAGACCTGGCACCAGCCCGGCACGCCGCCCGGCGAAACCAAGGGCCCCGACGGCATGCCCAAGGGCGAGAGCAACAAGTTCGTCTACGACTCGGCGGCTGCGCCGCTGACCACGCACCAGTGGTACGACGGCACACAGCATCCGTGGGAGTTCAAGCGGGTGTGGCACCTGGAGCCCTCGCTCACCGACGCCAACACCGTTTACGCCGGCGTGGAAGACGCGGCGCTGTTCCGCTCAACCGATGGCGGCAAGTCCTGGCACGAACTCCCGGGCCTGCGCGGGCACGGCACCGGCCCCAAGTGGCAGCCGGGCGCGGGCGGGATGTGCCTGCACACCGTGATCCTCGATCCAAAGGACCCCAAACGCATCTATATCGCCATTTCCGCCGCGGGCGCGTTTCGCACCGACGACGGCGGCAAGACGTGGAAGCCCATCAACCGGGGCCTGCACTCGCAGTACATCCCCGATCCCAAGGCCGAGATCGGCCACTGCGTGCACCACATCGCCATGAACCCCAAGCGCCCGGGCGTGCTCTTCATGCAGAAGCACTGGGACGTAATGCGCTCCGACGACGCCGGCGAAAACTGGCGCGAGGTCAGCGGCAACCTGCCCACCGACTTCGGCTTCGCCATCGACGTGCACTCGCACGAGCCGGAGACGATTTACGTAGTACCCATCAAGAGCGACGGCGAGCACTACGTGCACGAAGGCAAACTGCGCGTCTATCGCAGCAAGTCGGGCGGCAACGAGTGGGAGGCGCTCACCAAGGGCCTGCCGCAGGAAAACTGCTACGTGAATGTGCTGCGCGACGCCATGGCCGTGGACACGCTCGATAAGTGCGGCATCTACTTCGGCACCACCGGCGGCCAGGTGTACTGCTCGCCGGACGCGGGCGATTCGTGGTTTCCGATCGTGCGCGATCTGCCCGCCGTCCTGAGCGTTGAAGTACAGACGCTGGCGTGAACGGAGGGTTGATGCGAGCTAAAACAGTGGTTCGTTGGGAGGCCGATCAGCGCCGCATGCTTCGGCTTGCCGATAACGGCGTGTCCCGCTGTCCGGGTATTCGCAGCCGACAGCCGCACACTGTGAAATACACTCGCAACGAAAGCAGATAGCATGATCCGCGTCGTCATCCCGCCGCACCTGCGCACGCTGTCGCACACCGGCGCCGAAATCCAGCTCGAGGTCGCGCCGCCGATCACGCAGAAGTCGGTGCTCGATGCTCTCGAAGCGCGCTATCCCATGCTTTGCGGCGCCATCCGCGACCACGGCACGCTCAAGCGCCGCGCGTTTCTGCGCTTCTTCGCCTGCGAGCAGGACCTGACGCACGATCCGCCTGACGCGCCGCTGCCTGAAGCCGTCGCTTCGGGCAAAGAGCCGTTTATCGTGCTGGGCGCAATCGCCGGCGGATAGCGCGTTCTTCAATCGGCGGCGTTGAATTCCGGAATGTGCGGGGCGGCCGCGAACGCCTGGCTGCGCGCTTTGAGTCCGCTGGCTTCGAGCGCGAGATAGCGCTGGTTGAGGCGACCGAACAGCCATCCGACAAGGGGCGCGAAAAACCCGGAAAATTTCAGAGCCAGCGTCGCGCGAGTGCCGTTGGCGACTGCCTCGACGGAGTGCCGGCCCATTGCGACGACGCCGGCTGCGCGGGTGATCCAGCTGAAGCTGCGGCCCTCGTGGAGTTCGGTGACTTGCCAGACGGCGGGCCGGATTCTCGGCTGGCGCACGAGGGCGCGCGAGCCGACGCGCAGGGGTCCGCCGGCGTCGAGCCGCTGAATGCTGCTGATGCTGGCCGTCCACTCCGACCAGCGCTCTACATCGCTCATCACGTCCCATACGAGTTCGGGGGGAGCCGCGATGTCCACGGAGATTTTGTAGTCGGTCATGTCCGGTAGATGCCGCGGCAATCTTGATGGATTCGAGAAAAGCCCGGCCGGGGGCCGGGCTCCATTGCTGATCCTTTCGGACGAGCACTTCACCGGGCCAGCCGGAAGAAATCAAGCCTGCCGTCGGAAGAACTGCTCGCCGCGAGCGTGCCGTCTGCGTTCACCGCATACGCGCGCCAGCGGTCGGAGCTGACGTAGAGCGTGCGGCCGTCGAAGTCGAGCGCGGCAAATGCAGGCTGCGCGCTGGTGATGGCCGCGCCGACTTGTTTCACGGGCGCGCCGCTGGCCGGATCGAGGCCAAATACGGTCACGCTGCCCGAATCGGGAGCGGGGCCGCCGGCGAAATAAGCAAACTTGCCGTCGCGGCTCGGCGAGATGGAGAGGACCGGGCTGTTCGTGAGGTCGACCGACTTGGTGAGCGTAAGGTCACGGTTGTCGCCCAGCTTCAGCACGGCGTATCCGCGATTGGGCATCCAGCCGGGAATCCACGTGTAGAGGAAGCGGCCGGCGGCGCTGCCGGTGATGCAGTCGGCATAGAGCACGGCCAGCGAGTTGGCCGGCGTGAGGCGGCCGGTGGCGGCGTCGATCGCGAACGTGCTCACGCGTCCGTTGCCGGCGTGCACCAGCGTGCCGCCGTCAGGCGTGACCCAGAGCCGCCATCCGGTGGCGGGCACCGATCCGGTCTGCGTGAGCGCGCCGCTTTGCTGATCGACCGACCAGACCTGGATCGAATTGTTCGCGCTGATGTAAACGAAGCTTCCTGACGGATCGATCGCCATCCCGGTGGGGAACACCGCCGTCGGATACGGGCCGCCTTCGACCAGCGTCAGCGATCCGCTGGCGCGGTCGATCGTGAAGGCGGCGACCGAATCAATGCCGAGCACGTTGATGCCCGAGGAATAGCGCTGATAAAGCGCGAACACGAATCGGCCCTTCGGGTCGGGGGCAACGTCCACAAGCTGTCCCTGGCTGAAAGCCGGCGCGGCGTTGCCCCAGTTCACGCCGCCGATGCCGGTGACCTGGCGATTCTGCAGACGCGCACCCCAAACCTGCATGCCGCGGCTGCCGTAGAGAAGCTGCGCCGCAGCGGGTGCGGCCAGAGGTGTGACCGCATCCGCCGACGGCGCTGCCATGGTGGTCGTGGTCGCCGATTGCGAAACTGAGTTACAGCCCAGGAACGAAATCAGCGAGGCAACAACGAAGAGAAACAACAGATGGCGAGCGGGGCCCATGGGGAACCTGTCTTCCTGCAACCCAATGTAAGAAGCTGAAATCGCACAGGAGGTTTGCAGCAGCTCACGTCAACGTGCGCCGCGAAGCGAACTTTCTTACGTCGGAAGAAAAGATCGTCGAGATTGTGCGTGCCGACGGGCGAGGGCGCCCGTCGCTACAACGTGAAAGGCGCTGGCGCTACAGCGTGAAAAAGCCCGGCCGGGGGCGGCCGGGCGATGGAAGCGAGCAGCGAGTTACGTTTCTACACAACCTTTTCCTCCGGCAGCTCCTCCACGAATTCCTTGCCCATGCGGGCGGCGCTGAAGAGCTTGCCGAGGGCGTGGTGATAGGGGACGCCCGAGAAGGTGTGGTGACTTTTTGTTACAAAATCCGTTCCCGGCGCCCATTCCTTCTTCTGCAGATCGATATAGCCCTGCTCCTGCTTTTCTGCCATGGCCATGAGCAGCTCGCTCAGGCCGTGACCGGTGGCGTGCTGCGCGCCGAGCGTAATAAAGATGAAGCCCACGCCCATGGCGCCGAGTTCGGCGAAGGTCATCGGGTCGGGATCGTTGAACCACTTGAAGCTCGACGACCAGTTGAAGGCGAAGCGCGCCCCAGGGAAGCGCTTGCGGATTTCCGTGGAGAATTTCTCCACCGGGCCGCGGTCGCTGGTGGGGAATTCGCACCACAGCAGGTCGGGAAGCCCTGTGTCGAGATAGCGCAGGCCGCGGTCGATGGCCAGGTCCATGCCGCGGAGCGACTCGGGCGCGTCCACCGCGCTGAGACCGTCGGTGCGCGCGATGAGGACGAAGTCGCGGTTGCCCAGGTCGTCGGCCACGGCGCGCGCCATGCGCAGCTTGCCGATCATTTCCTGCGCGCTGACCAGCGCCTTGCCGCCGATGTGTCCGCAGCGCTTGGGCAACACCTGGTCTTCGATGTGCGCGGCGGCGACCCCGGCGTTGACGTACAGCTCGGTGGTGCGCTGCACGTTGAAGATGTTTCCGTAGCCGCCGTCCATGTCGACGATGACGGGCGGGATGTGCAGCGTGCGCGGCGCGATGCCCTTGTCGGGCTCGCCCACGGCGCAGGTGAGCTGGAACTTGCGCAGCGCGCTCACGGTGCGGCGCGCCGCGTCGGCGATTTCCACGCTTGAGTACAGGTCCATGTCGGTGGAGCCGACGTGGCTGATGGCGAACGAGTAGCCGCTGAAGTACACGGCCTTGAAGCCGTAGTACATCACCAGCTGCGCCGTCATCGGGTCGTAGACGCCGGGCCCGAACAGGTAAGGTTCGGTGGCGAGTAATTGCCGCATGCGCGTGGATGGATGCACGAAGCGGCTCGCCGGGACACAGCAGCCCTCGGGCAGCAGCGGCGTGGCCACGAGCTGGTTCAGATCGCTCGCGGGCGCCGGAGTGGTCCCGGCGACGCGAACGTGGCGCTTGTGGCCGTTGGGGTTGTGCTTGCGGCCGTTGGTCTTCGTGACGAGAGCGAGTTTGCGTTTCATGAGCGTGCCTCTGTGCGGCGAAATTCAAATCTCACCGCGGACGAACGCGGATGAACACGGATCAAAGCAGTTCGGGTTTCATGCATCCGTGTCATCCGTGCAAAGCCGTGGTGATCTTCGGTTTTCATGACCTCTAGAACGGATCAAACTCCCGGTTGCGGACCATGGCCTCGCCGATCTGGCGCGCTTCCGAGTATGTGGCGCGCGCCGCGTCGGGCGTTTGCGGCGGTAGCGCCGCAAGAATTTTGTCCAGCTCCTCGTCGAAGAGCCGGGTAATAAGCTGGGGCGTGTGGGCGACCGGCTGGCCCTCGTCGCCGATAATTGGCGACTGGCTGTAGTGCTGCATGCGCTGCGCGATCATCAGCCGGTAGATGCGATCGGTTGCCAGGTCTTCCATGTAGCCGTCGAGCAGGCTCGCGCCTTTTCCGTTGAGCACGCCATTGCGATAGCGGATAACGGTGCGCACGGCCGCGCGAGTGCCGGCGAGCGTGCGCTGGCCCACGCCTTCGGGCACCGGACGCAGATCGGGATAGCGCTCCGCGCCAGGCCGGCGCTTCTTCACCTGGTTAGGCTCGGGAAACTGCGCGATGGCGATGGCGTTCTGATCGGGATGGCCGGTCCAGGCGCCGTCCATCAGCGAGAGCGCCTCGTTCTTCTTGTCTTTTTCCAGCACCGCGAGCGCGCGGGCGTTGAGTTCGGGATCTTCGCGGCTGGGGTAGAGCGCGGTCATGCCGCCGATGGCGAGGATGCCGCGCTTGTGGCAGATCTCCGGCAGCAGGTCGCGCAGGTTCTGGAAGAACGGCACGTCGTGCGGAATCGTGTTGCGGTCGGGCAGCACCCAGTTCGGGTCTTCCAGGTTGAAGTGGATGAGCGACGCCATGTAGTCCCAGCGGCCCAGGTTCAGCGCCAGGATGTGGTCGCGCAGGTTATAGACAAACTCCTCCATCTGGAACGCCAGCGGATGCGACTCCACCAGCGCCATGCACTTGATGGCCGTGGGCGGCCAGCCGCGGGCCTCGGCGAGGGCGCGGAACAGGTCGCGCCACCACAGCGCTTCTTCGGCCGACTCCGATTTCGGGATGTAGAAAGTCAGCGGGTGCTTGAGCGCGAGCGGATCGGCCTGGAACACAACGCTGGCCACGTCGTAGAGCGAAGCTGAGATGACCGAGTCGTCGCCAGCGCCTGCGGCGGCGTCCGGAAAAGCGATCCCACCCTGGCTGATGTGCAGCCCGCGCGGCCTGATAAGAATGACCGTGTTGCTCGGCTTAATGCCGACCTGCGCGTTGCGCTTCTTGTCGAAGTAGCTGAGCTCGCCGCGCAGCGACTTCATGATGTTTTCCACGCCGCGCAGTTGGTGGGTGAAGTCGTTAACGGTGGAGTCTTCTAGGTCAAGCATGACGCCGGGCGCGCCGGAGTTGAGCATCTTGACGCAGAGCTCGGCGTCGTCGGCGGGGCCGGTCATCTGGTTGCGCTGGTCGGCCACCCAGGCGGGCAATTCGATCTTCCACTCGCCGATGGTTGCCTCCGAAGGCGGCAGGTGCTCGGGCAGGCGTCCGCGATGCGCGTCGGCGAGCGCGCGTTTGCGCGCGGCGAGCAGTTCGCGCTGGCGGCGCGTGAACTGGCGATGCAGGGGCTCAAGAAATTCCGGGAAGCCGCGAGGCAGCAGTTTTGCAACATCGACGCCCTGCGGCGGACGGTTCAGATGGAAGCCGGCGGAGCCGCGGCGCGTTGGAGCCACGAATTGGTTGGTCGAGCTGACCGCCATGCTTTCATCTCCCGCTGGCAGCGGCGCGAGGTTCGCGCACGGCCGTCCGGCGAGCAGTTAGAAGCTTGCTGCAGAGGGGCGGTTTGCCGGTAGCACATTGTGAGACACGCAAATGTCTGGAGTAACAGGGTTTGGTGACTTTGGTGATGAATCAAGGCCTTTCACCACAGGGGGCACAGAGGAACGCGGAGGAAAAACATCAAGGAAAGCAACTTCATTTGCCACGGATTTGCACGATTCTCACGGATCAAAAAGAACTGATCCGGTTTGTCCGTGGCGATCCGTGTGAATCCGTGGCAAGCGATGAGGGTCCTACTCCACGCGGATCAGGGGCTTGGTGGGCGGAAGGACTTCGCCGATGGCGGCGGCGGGGACGCCGGAGTCCTTGAGCGCCCGGGCGAGCGCGTCGGCGTCGGCGGCGGCGACCGAGATGAGCAGGCCGCCGGCGGTCTGGGGATCGAAGAGCATGGTGCGAAGGTCTTCGGGCACCTCGGGCGCGTATTCCACCACGCACTCGGCGAATTCCCGGTTGGCCCTAAGGCCGCCGGGGATGTGTCCGGCGCGAACGCACTCCAGTGCGCCGGGCAGGAGCGGGATGCGTGGCGCATCAAGGCGCAGGCTGACGCTGCTGGCGCGCGCCAGCTCGCGCGCGTGTCCGACGAGGCCGAAGCCGGTAATGTCGGTCATGGTGTGCACGGTGAACTCCGGTCGCGTCACGACCTCCGCCGCTGTCTTGTTCAGCGTGGTCATGGAGCGGACAGCGCCTTCCACCCATGCGGTCTCGGCTTCCTGTTTTTTGAGCGCGGTCGAGATCACGCCCGTCCCGAGCGACTTGGTGAGCAGCAGGCGGTCGCCGGCGCGCGCGCCGTTGTTGGCGAAGACGCGCGCCGGGTGGATGGAGCCCGTAACGGCGTAGCCGAACTTGATCTCGTCGTCGCGAATGCTGTGCCCGCCGATGACGGCGCATCCGGCTTCCATCATCTTCGCCAGGCCGCCGGCGAGGATGCGCTCCAGCACGTCAAGGTCGCCCTTCTCGGGGAAGCAGACCATGGCGAGCGCTGAGAGCGGGCGCCCGCCCATGGCGTAGACGTCGCTCAGCGAGTTGGTCGCGGCGACCTGGCCGAAGGTATACGGGTCGTCGACGATCGGCGTGAAGAAGTCGACGGTCTGGACGAGCGCCAGGTCGGCCGAAAGTTTGTACACCCCGGCGTCGTCGGCATGATCGAAGCCGACCAGGACGTTCGGGTCGTGCTGCCGGGCCAATTTCCCAAGCACCAAGTCCAGCGCCGCCGGACTCAGCTTGGACGCTCAACCGGCGGCTTTCGACGCTTCGGTGAGGCGGACGGGCTTAGGGGACGACATGAGGTGATTGTAACGGCATTGAATATCGGGTCATCGGTCCAGTGATCATCGGACCGGGATTCTCAATGGCCCGGTGCCCCGATTGCACAATGTTCATTTGGTCGTGACGCTCACGATCTTCAGCTCCGGCATGGATTGCGCCCAGTCGGCCGAGACGTGCTCGAACGTGAGGCGAAACTGGCGCGACTGGCCGGCCGGGAGGGGCGCCGCGCTCAGGTCAACCGCGTCGGAATAGCCGGGACGGGTTTCCAGGACCATCAGCGGCACGGTCTCGCGCTGCACCACTTCATTGAGCGAGTTGCGAAAGGTGACCTCGACCACGGCGTGCGCGAGCGTCTTGCCGCCGTTGTTGGTGACCTTGCCTTCGGTGTAGGTGACGGTGGCGCCAACGAAGTTCTGCGCCGTGGCCAGCTTCAAGTCCGAAAGCTGAATCGCTGCCGCCTCCGGCGGGACTTGCGTGGCGCCCGCTTGCTGCTGCGCGGCCGGCCGGCTGAACAGCCAGATCACCGCGACCATGACCAACACAGCTGCAATGCCGATGAAGATCAGAATCCGCCGACGGGCGTCGCCCTGGACAGACGGCGGGATCGGCGGTATCGGTCCCAGCGGCAGCGTGGACATGGGGGAATTCTAGCTGAGCAACGCAGGTCCAAGGTTTCGAAGTTTCGACGATGCGGCCGGCCGCCGGCTCGAAACCTTCTTCCCATGTCCTCAGAACAAACGATCCCCTGTGTACAGCAGCACGCCATCCTTCATCCGCGCGTCGGCGGTCAGCTTGTGCTCGCGCGGCGGCTTGGCGTCGTCAATGTGGAGCACTCGGTTGCCGCTCGCAACCACATAGTCGGAGATCAGCATGCGGTGGCAATGAAACCACACGCGCTCCGCGCACATCACGGCCGTGGGTCGTGAAGCGGCGATGCCGAGAAGTTCAGTTGCGGCGCGCTGGAATTCCGGCGTCAGCATGTAGTCGGCGTAGTTGCGGAATTGCGGGTTGCGCAGCGCGAGGTTGGGCGAGTCCTCGCGCAGCTTCTTGCGGCGCCCGCCCAAAGCCGCCATCCAGCGATATTCGATTCCGGCCTCGGGCAGGGAAGCTTCCAGCGATTCACGGTTGAAGTGCGGCAGGCGGCGCGACATCGGAAATGCCCGGACATCCACGAGGGTCTGAATGCCGTGCGCCCGCAGCGCTTCCATCAATTCGCCGAGCGAGCGCGTGGAGTGGCCGATGGTGTACAGGGTCAGCAATCAAACCTTAGTATTCAGCAATCACCACTCAGCATTCAGCCCTCGATCATCCCGGCCAACATGACAACACTTCGCGCGCAGGGGACTGAATGCTGAGTGCCGATGGCTGATTGCTTCATCGCCGTCGTCCCCGATACAAATCCGCGATTGCCCAGGTGAATCCGGCGACGTAGACAACGTTCGGCACGTTGCCGATCACCCGGTACTGCACGGCAGCGTCGATCACCAGGCGCGGCTTGGGCGTGTAGGTCACGGCCCACAGGTTCTGCACCAACGGCCCGGTCGGACCGGCCCGGGTGACGCCCGAGAATTCCATGGCGAGTGCCCACTTGCCCCTGATGGGATGCGCCAGCGTGAACGCCGGGAGCCATGCCTGGTCGAAGCCGCCGCGCGCGGCGCCGGCCCGGGGGCGGCCAAGCCAGAGCCGGGTGAGATTGGCGTCGAGGTGGAACTGCGCCGGCAGGTCTTTGCTCACCAGCACGCCGAGGCCGTGGTCGGATTCTCCCGAGCCGAGCAAGGCGCCGGCGGTGGGCAGCGTGGCGGTGTATTGCAGCGACACGGTTGGCTGCACCCTTGCCTGATGCAGCAGGCGCCAGCGCAAACCGAGATCGGTGTCGGTCACGCCGCCGGTGCGGAGCGCCGAGTCGTGCTGCCAGGGCGAGCCCGCCCAGCGCAGCTCCAGGTCGCGCAGCAGGCCGAACTTCAGCAGGCCCACCAGCGCCTGTTCGCGGTGCGTGGCGGCGATGCCGAACTCCAGTTCGAGCACGCCGCGCTGGGTGGTTTCGGCGATGTCGGTGACCGTCGGCCGGTTGGGCGTGGCGGTGAGTTCGTCAGGATTCGGCTCCGACTGTGCGAAGACGGTTGTTGCCGCGCACGCGGCGCAGAGCAACCCCGCGGCCAGCCTTTGCCGCCTGGATGTTCGGCGGGATGACGATGTCAATAGGACCAAGCGGATATGTTAACTATAGTAAACACGCTAAGCAATACCTCAGTTTATGTCGTTTCCGGGAGAGAACGCCCGCTACGAGCAGGCCGAAGTCAGCGCTCGGAGCACGGCGGTGTCTTCGTCGGGGAAGACGGTGCGCAGGTCCAGGAGAACGCGTCCTTCTTCGACGCGCGCGATGACGGGGGGCGTTGCCGCGCGCAGGCGGGCAGCGAGTTCGCCGGCGCTAAGGTTTGCGCAGGTCACGGCGAGCAGACGCGTGGGCAGCGTGGCCGCGGGCGCGGCGCCTCCGCCGGTGATGGATTCGCCCTCAATGACCTCGGCGCGCAACTCCTTCGATCCGGCGAGCTGCCGCGCCAGCGCGTTGGCGCGGACTCCGATTCCCGCGGCGCCGAGGCGCAGCATGCGCAGCGCCGGAATGGCGTCGTGGTCCTGGCGCAGGTAGGCGAGCAGCGTAATCTGCAGCGCGGCGTAGGTGAGCTTGTCCACGCGCAGCGCGCGGAACAGCGGGTTGGCGCGGATGCGCGCGATCGCGTCGGCGCGTCCGCTGATGATGCCCGCCTGCGGGCCGCCGAGCAGCTTGTCGCCGCTGTAGGTGACCACGTCCACGCCGGCGCGCAGGCTGTCGTCCACGCCCGGCTCGCCCTCGATGCCCACCGAGCGCAGGTCGAACAGCGCCCCCGAGCCCAGGTCCTCCATCACCGGAACCTTGTGCTTGCGGCCGAGCTTGACCAATTCCGGCAGAGAGGGCTGCTCGGTGAAGCCCACGATCTGAAAATTCGACCGGTGGACGCGCAGCAGCAGCCGCGTGCGTTCGCCGATGGCGCGTTCGTAGTCGGCCAGGCGCGTACGATTGGTGGCGCCGACTTCGCGCAGGACCGCGCCGGACTTCGCCATGATCTCCGGAATCCGGAACGATCCGCCAATCTCCACCAGCTCGCCGCGCGAGACGACGACCTCGCCGCCTTCGCCCAGCGTATTGAGCGCCAGCAGCACGGCCGCGGCGTTGTTGTTGACGACCACCGTGGCCACGTCTTTGCCCACGCCGGTTGCGGCGAACAGGCGCGAAAACAGCGACTGCGCGTGAACGTCGCGCTTGCCACGCTCGCCGGTCTCGAGGTCGAACTCGAGGTTGGTGAAGCGCGTCGCGGTGGCGGAAATGTGTTCGGCGGCAGCCGAGGCCAGCGGCGCGCGTCCCAGATTGGTGTGCAGCACGACGCCGGTGGCGTTGATCACGTTGCGCAGCGCGGGCGCAAGCGCGCGGCGCAGTTCGCGCTCCACTGCGCCGGCGAGGGCGTCGGTCGAGAGCGCCAGCTCCAGGCGCGCGGCGTCGAGCGTCTTCTGCGCGATCTGGCGCCGCAGCGAGGCGAGCACGGTACGGGCCGCCTCGGCCACTGCAGCATGGCCTTCGCGGTTAGCGAGCGCGGCAATGCGCTCCAGCCGCATGAGCTCATCCACCGCAGGCAGCTTGCGGAACAGGTCCGACTTGGCGGATGCTTTCACCCGCCGGAATTATAACGATCCGGCGATCCGGTCATCGGCGACCTGGACATCTACGTCGGCCACGCCGACGACAACCGCGAGCTGGACCATTGCGTCGGTCAGCGTTCAATCAGTGTGCCCTCGCTGCCAGACTGACCGACTGGCCGGCTGACCGACTCCAACCAGGCAACAGCACCGCAATTCACCCGTCATACACTGATGCCGGCGCGGTGTGCGCCGTGCATGCTGGACCGGATTACGCCGCTCGTCATCACTTACAACGAAGCGCCCAACCTGCGGCGCACGCTGGACAAGCTTGCCTGGGCGCGCGACATCCTGATCGTTGACAGCTTCAGCACCGACGAGACGCTTGCCATCGCGCGCTCGTTTCCGCAAGTCCGCGTGGTGCAGCGCGGGTTCGATACGTTTGCCACGCAGTGCAACTTCGGACTCGCACATGTCCGCAGCGAGTGGGTGCTTTCCTTCGACGCCGACTACGTGCTGACCGACGAGCTGCGCGCGGAAATTGCGGCGCTCGATCCCGATGGCTCGGTGGCCGGATACCGCGCGCGCTTCCGTTATTGCATTCAGGGACACACTCTGCGGGCAAGCCTCTATCCGCCGCGCATGGTGCTGTATCGTCGCGCGAAAGCGCGCTATCGCGACGAAGGGCACGGGCATCGCGTTGAGGTCGACGGCGACGTGCGCGAGCTGGGCGGCTACGTGCTGCACGACGACCGCAAGCCGCTGGAGCGCTGGCTCGCCGAACAGAATCGCTATGCGCTGCGCGAAGCCGAGCACCTGCTGGCCACGCCGGTGTGGCAATTGAATCGCGCCGACCGGATCCGCCGCAAAGTGGTGCTGGCGCCGGCGATGGTCTTCTTCTACACGCTGATCGGCCAGAGATTGATTTCCGACGGCCTGCCCGGCTGGATCTACGTGGCGCAGCGGACGACGGCGGAGCTGATCTTGTCGATGAGGTTGGCGGAGCGGAAGCTAGGAGTTGGGCGTTAGTGCCGCTGGCTTCGCCAGCTTAACGGTCCATTCCGCAAACAACCCACAGCTTACGCTGTGCTACAAAACTGCCGCTGGCTTCGCCAGCTGCGCGGACGGCGGCGCCCGCGCCACGCGGACCTATCCCACTTCGACGAGCCCATATCTCCGCTGCCAGTGCGACTTCAGATGCTGAATCGCCTGGGCGGCTTCCTCCTTGCTCACGTCTTTCGCGGCGCCTGACACTACATCGGCGGCTTCGCGCTTGGCGTGCTCCAGCAGCTCGCGGTCGCGCAGGATGTTGGCCACGCGGAAGTCGGGCATGCCGGCCTGGCGCGTGCCGAAGACTTCGCCCGGGCCGCGCTGTTCCAGGTCGAGTTCGGCGATCTCGAAGCCGTTGGTGGTGCGCACCATGGCGTCAAGCCGTCGCTCGGCTTCTTCGGTCACTTTGCCGCCGGTCATGAGCACGCAGAAGGACTTGGCGCTGCCGCGGCCGATGCGTCCACGCAACTGATGCAACTGTGACAAGCCGAAGCGCTCGGCGTGCTCGACGACCATGATGTTGGCGTTGGGCACGTCCACGCCGACTTCGATCACGGTGGTGGAGACGAGCACGTCGATTTCGCCGCGCTGGAAGCGGCGCATCACGATTTCTTTGTCGTCGGGCGGCAGACGGCCGTGCAGCAGCCCGACGCGCAGGCCGGGGAAGACCTGCTTGCGCAGTTTCTCGTACATCTGCTCGGCGGCCTTCAGGCTGGCGGCGGTCTTCTTCTTGTCTGCTTTCTCCGCCGTGAGCGCGAAGTCGAGCGCGGGCTGCTCGTCGTCGCGGCCCTCGATGACGGGATAGACGATGTAGGCCTGATGGCCGGCTGCGACCTGCTTGCGCACGAAGTCCCAGACTTCGCTGGAGCGCTCGTCGGAGATGCGGCGCGTCACGATGGGCGAGCGGCCGGGCGGAAGCTCGTCGAGCAGGCTCACGTCGAGGTCGCCGTAGAGGGTGAGCGCGAGCGTACGCGGGATGGGCGTGGCGGTCATGACGAGCACGTCGGGCTCGGGATCGGCGGCGGCGGCGGCGGGCGGGCCGGCGGGCTTCTTCATCAGCTTGAAGCGCTGCATCACGCCGAAGCGATGCTGCTCGTCGACGATGACCAGGCCGAGCCGAGCGAATTCCACCTTCTCTTCGATCAGCGCGTGGGTGCCGATGACGAGTTGCGCGTCGCCGCGGGCGATGTGACGGCGCGTGCTCCGCTTGGCCTCCAGGTCGAGCGAGCCGGTGAGCAGCACGATGCGGTATCCGGCGTTCTCCAGAATGCGGCGGGCGGAGAGGTAATGCTGCGTGGCCAGAATTTCGGTGGGCGCCATGAGCGCCACCTGGTATCCGTTTTCGATGGCGATGATGGCGGCCTCGAGCGCGACGATGGTCTTGCCCGAGCCGACATCGCCCTGGAGCAGGCGGCGCATGGGCGTGGGCTGCGCCATGTCGTCCGCAATTTCTTTCAGTACGCGCTTCTGGGCGGCCGTCGGATGGAACGGCAGGATGCGCTTGATGGCGGCGCGGACCTTGTCGTCGAGCGCGAAGCCGATGCCCGGCTGCGCGCGCAGGCGGCGGCGCTTCAGCTCCAGGCCAAGCTCGAGGAAGAACAATTCCTCGAAAATCAGGCGGCGATGCGCGGGGGTGCGCGCGTCGCGCAGGTCGAGCAGGCTCTCGCCAGGCCCGGGCCAGTGCGCTTCCTGGAACGCCTGGCGGCGCGGGGGCAGCGCGAGGCGGCGTCGAATCGCGGCGGGGACGGCGTCGGGAATGTCGGCGGCCAGGTCCTGGAGCGCGCCGTGGATGATGCGCCGGAACCAGCGCGAGGTGAGCTTGCCCTGCCACGCTGATTCGTAAATGGGAACGATGCGGCCGATCTCCAGCGAGACCCAATTCGACGAATCGGCGGCATCGTCGCGCGCCCCACGTCTGCCGACACGGGGCAGACGCGGGGCGCCCTGGGCATCATCGTTATCGTGCGAGGCGCCTGCGCCGTCGGGTTCGCCGAGGATTTCAAATTGCGGCTGGACAATCTGGAGGCCGCGTCCTTTGAATCCTTCTTCGACCTTGCCGTAGAGGGCCACGATCTGGCCGGGCCTGAACTTGTCTTTGAGATACGTGGCGTTGAACCAGGTGCACTTCAGCGTGGGCCGGGCGCGCATGAGCCCGGCGCGGAGCGCGGGGGCATCCTGGTCATGGCCAGGCGGCGCTGTGGCAGCGGTTTGCAATAACAAATTCTCGATCTGGCCCGCCGTCATCTCGAAAATCGGCATGCGCCTGGTGCGGAACAGGCCGGAAGACCGCACTTCGGCGATGACGGTGGCCATCTCGCCGGGACGAAGTTCGGCGATGGAGCGGGGATTGAGGCGGTCTTCGTAGCGGAACGGCAGGTAGTAGAGCAGGTCTTCGACGCTGTGGATGCCCTTGGTGGCGAGCGCGCCGGCCAGGCGCGGGCCAATGCCCTTCACGTACTTCACCGCGGTGTGCAATTCCAGCATCCAAAGCGATGGTAACTCAGCGCATGCGACGCAACCTGCTCAAGTCCCTGGCGGCGGTGCTGGCGGGCAACGCGATTTATTTCCTGCTGCTGGCGCCGTATGCGCCACCGGCGGCGCGCCACCAGCCGCTTCGTCCTGACCTGGGATTGCTGCTGGACTTCGGCCTATGCGTGATCGTCTATGCGGCGCTGCAGTGGGCTGATCGGCGGTGGAGCCGGTGATGCGGCCCACTGGCTAGTACCCCCTGCCCCCCCGGGGCGCCTTCTATTGTTTGCAACGAGTTGCGCGGCTCTTTTCCGGCAAAATATTGAGCGGAGATGGTTTAAGACCGAGGTCTTAAACCCAAGCGGCCCAGTCAGTTGTCAAATAACAAGCCCGGCTGCCGCGAGGCTGGCCCGCGGGCGGGGCATCTACTTCCAGAGTAGCAAACTCGGCGGGGGAAATGGGAAGGTGCGCGCGATTTTTATCGGCTGTGTTTCGTTCAGGTTAAGGGAAGTTTCACGGCCGACGGGGCTTGACATCAGATGTAGGGCGCCGCTCAGGTCCTCGCCAATCTCTGGGACAAACCGGCGGCCGGCCACTGGTTGAGCAGCACCGGGCCGGACTCGTCGAACGCATGCGCTCGATAACGGCTCCAGCGCCACAGCCCGGGCGTGGTGACCAGGCCGCGTTTCACTGGATTGCGGTGCATGTACTTGAGCTTTTCGATGCGCTTCTTTGCCGTGAATACATTGAAGTCGTAGAAGCGGGTTTGCCAGAACGTGGCCGGGCCCTCGGCTGCTTCCCAGAGCAACGGCTGGCTGGAGCTTCTTCTCTTGCGCCGCCGCGCACGGCGCGCCACCCGCTGCTTCAGCACTTGGAGCACGGTCGAAGGGTTTCCGACCTCAGGCTCGGAGATCAGCAGGTGAAAGTGTTCGGGCATGACTACATATCCGACTACCACGAAGCGATACTTCTTCCGGACTTCTTCCAGGATGCGGAGAAACAAGTCGCGGCGTTTTGCTGAGCCAAGATAGGTTTGCCGGCGATAGCAGCTCGAGGTGATAAAGTGCAGGTGCTGTGCGCCATAGTATCGTTTTAGCCCGGCAGGCACGCATGGATTGTAGGGCCGCCCACCCTTTGCGGAGCAAACTGCGCTCCGCCAAGGATGGGGCACCCAAAATCGAGTTGGATGATGGGGAAGGGTGGGCCACACGCCTGGCTGGAGTGGCCAAAGCGGCCCTTGACTCTGGAGCTTACTCCATAGTTTACGCTGTGCTCGTCGGGCGTGTGACATGGCACAGGGCATTCAGATCGGCAAAGTCGCGGAGCAGACCGGCCTCAGCATTGACACGATTCGCTTTTATCAGAAGATCGGCCTGGTCAAGCAGCCGGCCCGCAGCGAGGGCGGATTCCGGCTGTTCAGCGAGAGTGAAATAAGGGACCTGGTCTTCATTCAGAAGGCCCAAGAGCTCGGGTTTTCCCTGACCGAAATCAAGCAATTGTCTGTCCTGAATCAGCAGCATGACCACGCCTGCTCTCAGGTGCGCGACCTGCTTACCAGCAAACTCAGAGAAATTCACGAGAAAGCGGACCAGCTCTTGCGGCTTGAGGGAGAGCTGAAAAGGGCGCTCCGAAAATGCAACCGCGACCTGCGCTCCAATAAGGGATCGCGGCACGAGGAGTGCTGTCCGCTGCTGAAGAACCTGGAACGAAAGAGCGCCAAACGACGGCAGCGTCGCCATGATCCCTAACGGGCATTCTGAAAGCTGTAAAAAATCTTGTATCTGGAGCCAAGTCCAGAGTGCATCTGATTCGAAAAAGCGACGATTCTGAGATGAAGGTTGAGGTCCTCTACTTCGAAGGCTGCCCGAATCACGCACCCACAGTGGAGAGGGTGCGTGAGGCGTTGCGGTCTGAAAACGAGACAGCCGATGTCCGAGAAATCGAGGTTCGGACGCAGGCGGAAGCCGAATCCCTGGGCTTCCTCGGTTCGCCGAGCGTTCGCATCAATGGATTGGACATCGAACCGGAAGCTCGCAGCCTCAGGAGTTACGGGTTGAGCTGCCGTACTTATCTGGACGGACCGACAAGGAGCGGTATGCCCTCCCAAGACATTATTCGTCGCGCGCTCAAGGAGCAGAGAGCATCAGGCGGTTCTTGTTGCCAAACCGATTCAACAACGTGCCGCACGCCAGCCTCGCCTGTGGGCGGTGCTCGGGGAACGCGCACCGCGCTATTCGCAGGAGGGATCGCCGCGACTTTGGCGTCGGTCTGTTGTCTTGGCCCTCTGCTTCTGGTCACAGTCGGCGTCAGCGGCGCTTGGATCGGAAACCTGACGCGGCTTGAGCCGTACCGCCCAATTTTCATTGTTGTCGCGGTAGCGGCCCTGTTTTTTGCGTGGCGGAGCATTTATCGGCCGGCGCAGGCGTGCGAGCCCGGCGAAGTTTGTGCTGTGCCGCAGACGCGTCGTCTTTACAAAATCCTGTTTTGGGCCAGCGTGGCGCTCACTTTGGTCGCGCTGTTGTATCCGTACTTTGCCAAATACTTTTACTGAAGGAGAGCTTTCTATGAACAGAATGATTCGACGCTTTACCTCAATCCTATCCATCGCGGCCATGTCCACATCGGTTTGGGCGGCCACGAAGACTGTCACTCTGAACGTGCCCGGCATGACCTGCCCAACCTGCCCCATCACCATCAAGAAAGCGCTCAACAAAGTGCAAGGCGTTTCCAAGGTCGAGGTCAATTACGAGAAGAAACAGGCGGTGGTCACCTTCGATGATGCCAAAACTGACACTAAGACCCTGGTGAAAGCGACGACCGACGCCGGATATCCGTCAACGCCAGAAGCGACCGCCAAGAATTGAACCGCTCCCATTGTCGCATCGGAAGCTCCCGGTTGGCGGTGGCGCAGCACGCGGCTGACGGTGGCACGCGAGACCTGGTGCGCCTTGGCGATCTCGCGCAGGCTTTGACCGCGAATGGCGGTCGCGGCGGATGGCCTGGCGGTCGAGCTCGAGCGGGCGCCGGCCGATGTGCCGGCCCTCCAGGCGGGAGGCATCCGCTGCTAATTCCCCCAAGGCTCGCCACTGGTTCGTAACCGGGCCATGGAAACGGGCGTGGCCTGCGCGGGGCGCGCACAGTAGAATCTGCGCATCGCATGCAGCGGGTGGCCCTACTCTACGACGCCAGCCAGGCGGTGCTGGGGACGTTCGACCTGGATCAGGTGCTGAATCAGATCCTGGCCATCGTCCGCGACTACTTCCGTCTGGAAAAAGGGACGGTGTTCCTGGTGGACGAGCGCACCGGGCACCTGAGTCCGCGGCGCTGGATCGGGCGGCAGGGCAATTCGGCGCGCAGCATCGAAATCGGCAAAGGCCTGGTGGGCCACGCGGCGCAGCTCAAGCGCCCTATCTATGCGCCCGACGTGGAGAAAGACCCGCGCTACGTGCCCAACCTGCCGGGCACCCGGTCCGAGCTGGCGATCCCGCTGCTCCTGAAAGACAAGGTCGTGGGCGTGCTCGACTTCCAGAGCGACAGGGAAGATTACTTCGACAACGAAACTGTGGACCTGCTCACGCTGTTTGCGACGCAGGCCTCGATCGGATTGCAGAACGCCACGCTCTACCAGCTGGAGCAGAGGCGGGCGGCGCAACTGGAGGCGATCAACGCCATCGCGCGCGAGGCCGCCGCCGTGCTCGACATGAGCGAGATGCTGGAGAAGCTGTGCGCGGTGGTGCTGCAGCACTTCCGCAGCGTCCAGCACATCTCGGTGCTGCTCTGGGAGAACGATCACCTGTTCCTGCGGCGGTCGCGGGGCAAGCTGGATTGCACGCTTCCCGAGGGGCAGCACCTGCCGGCGGGGGCGGGACTGGCGTCGCAGGCGCTGATCAGGCGCGAGCCGGTAGTGGCCAACAACGTGGCCGACGCGCCGGGTTATGTGCCCGGCGTGGCGAACGCCGTTTCCGAGCTGTGCCTGCCGCTGGTGAGCTTTGGCGATCCGCTCGGCGTGCTGGTGATGGACAACACAAAAGCCAACGCCTTCAGTGAAGACGACGTGCGGGCGCTGAGTCCGGTGGCCGACATCTGCGCCACCGCGCTGCAGAACGCGCGCCACTACGAAAACGCGCGCCAGCTGGCCAACATAGACGGCCTCACCGGAATCTTCAACCGCCGCTACTTCGAGCAGCGCATTGTGGAAGAGCTGGAGCGCAGCGCCCGCTACAACACGCCGTTCTCGGTGGTCATGATCGACATTGACAATTTCAAGAAGCTGAATGACGAGTTCGGGCACCTGCTGGGCGACGAAGTGTTGCGCCAGGCAGCGCAGATTTTGCGCCAGCAATTGCGCAAGATTGACCGCGTATGCCGCTACGGCGGCGAAGAGTTCGCCATCATCATGCCGGAAACGAACGGACCGGCAGCCGTGCAGGGCGCCGAGAAGCTGCGCCGCACCGTGGAAGGATGGCGCTTCCCGGGCGTGCCGCGCCCGGTCACCGTGAGCGGCGGGGTGGCCGAGTTCCCGGCGCACGGCGCCACACGCGACGAGCTGGTGCGCGCGGCCGATAGCGCCCTCTACCTGGCCAAGAGCGCCGGGCGCAACCGCATTGTGGGTTACGCGCTCAATGCCGCTCCGGCGTGAAGTTCCTGCTGCGCGCGACAAACCGCATCCGATCCTGACGCTCCTACTTGCCAATCACGCCGCTTAACGACAGAATGACCCTTCCCGTCACGCAGAAAAGGCCAGTTCGATGAGCCCAGAAGGAACCGGAACGGCAATGGTGGCCGCCAGGAAGGCGGTAGCGCGCGTGGCCCTGGTAGGCCTGGGCGCCAACGCCACCGGCATGATGCGCGACGCCTTCCGCCAGTTCGGGATTGAGGCTTCCGAGCTGAAGCACGCCGAGCTGCAGCGGCTGGCGCGCGAAAAGCTGGAGGGCTGCGTGGTGCAGCTGGACGCGCAGGCGGAGGAGGTGCTGAAGGCGGCGCGCAATTCCAAGTCGAACCGCCGGGTGGTGCTCTACGGCGTGAGCGACGACCCGCAGCAGGCGCTGAAGTACTCCAAGTACGGCCTGAATGTCGTTCTGCGGCATCCGCTGGAACGGCAGGAAGTGATCAAAGCGGTGCGCTCCACGCAGTTGCTGCTCATCCATGAGCTGCGCTGTTATGTCCGCATCCCGCTGGTCACCGAAGTGAAGCTGGAGGGAGACCGCCGCATCAGCGCCACCAGCCAGGAAGTGTCCGGCGGCGGCATGTCGCTGAAGACCGAGACGCTGCCAAAGCTGGGTGAAACCTTCGACGTGAGCTTCGAGCTGCCCGGCAAGCGCGCGCTGAAGGTGACAGCCACCGTGTGCTGGACGCGCGAGCCGGCGAGCCTGTTCGGCATCCGCTTCGACGCCGCCGACACCGGCCGCCAGGGCGTGAAGGCCTGGATCGACGAGTACCTGGAAATCACGTAAGACAGGTTTCGAGGTTTCAAAGTTTCGATGTCGGGCCTATAAGCGCAGGTTCGCCATCTTCGAACATCAAAACCTTGAAACATGGAAATCTTGAAACCGATCCTGGCTGAATTGTCGGCATGACGACTCCCGTCCTCGAGCTGCGCAGCGTGCGCAAGGCGTACGACAGCTTTGTTGCGGTAGACAGCCTGTCGTTTTCCATCGCGCGCGGAACGATCTTCGGGCTGCTGGGGCCGAACGGCGCGGGCAAGACCAGCACCATTCGGATGATGATCGGCATCACCGCGCCCGATTCGGGCGAAGTGCGCGTCTTTGGCGAGACGTTCCGGCGGAAGCACCTGGACCGGATCGGCTACCTGCCGGAAGAGCGCGGGCTTTACAAGAAGATGAAAGTCATCGACCAGCTGATCTTCCTGGGACGCCTGCACGGAGTGCCCGCCGCGAGCGCGCGAAGCAAGGCACAGGAGTGGTGCCGCAAGCTGGAAATTGCCGACTGGACGCAGAAAAAAGTGGAAGAGCTGAGCAAGGGCATGCAGCAGAAGATCCAGTTCATCGCCGCCCTGCTGCACGATCCCGAGTTCATCATCATGGACGAGCCCTTCTTCGGGCTCGATCCGGTGAACTCCACGCTGCTGAAGAACGTTTTGCTGGAGCTGAAGCAGGGCGGCAAGACCATCCTGTTCTCCACCCACCGCATGGACCAGGTGGAGAAGCTGTGCGACGCCATCTGCCTGGTGAACCGGGGCAAGCCGGTGCTGCAGGGCGAGCTGCGCGACATCAAATCGCGATACGGGCGCAACAACGTGCAAATCCAGTACGAAGGCGACGGCAGCTTCCTGAAAGACGGCAACGGGCTGGTGGAGGGCTACAACGACTACGGCAACTACGCCGAGATACGGCTGAAGGCGGGCAGCGACGCGCAGCAACTGCTCGTCTGGGCGGCGGCGCGGGCGCGCATCAGCCGCTTCGAACTGATGGAGCCGTCGCTGGAAGAAATCTTCATTGAAACGGTGGGCAAGAACGATGGCTGAGTCGCTGCGCAACGTGCTGCTGATCGCGGGCCGCGAGTACCTGGAGCGGGTGCGGACCAAGGCGTTCATCTTCTCCACCATCCTGCTGCCCGCGATCATGGGCGGCGCCATCCTGCTGCCCACCAGGCTGGCCATGCGGGCAACGCGTCCGCAGAACATCGTGGTCGTCGCCTCCGATCCCGACACCGCCGCCGCCCTGAAGCAGGGCCTGGAAGACCGGCAGCGCGGCCTGGCGGTGGACTTCAACGTCACCGTGGACCTGAACGCTACCGACGCCGAACACCAGCAGTTGCTCGGGCGCATCCAGCGCAAGGAACTCGACGGCGTGCTCTGGGCGACCAGCGACGCGCTGGCCAAACGCGAGCTGCGCTACGAGACGCGCGAGACCAGCGACTTTGCGCAGCGCGGCAGCCTGACCGGCGCCATCACCAGCGCGATGATGCGGCGCACCCTGCAAACCAGGGGCTTGACCGGGAACGAGACCGACGAGCTGTTCAAGCCGTATCGCGTGGACGTGGTGGACGCGGTGAAGGGCAGCCAGGCGGCCGGCGCGGGCGCGTTCATCGGCGCCATCATCCTGATGATGATGCTGTACCTCACCACGCTGATCTACGGCGTACAGGTGCAGCAGTCGGTGATCGAAGAGAAAACTTCGCGCGTGATGGAGGTGCTGCTCTCCTCGACGACGTCCACGCAACTGCTCGGCGGGAAAATTCTCGGCGTCGGCTCGGTGGGGCTCACGCAGCTGCTCATCTGGGTGCTGCTGGGCGTGGTGACCTCGTCGCCCGCGGTCGCGGCAGTGGGCGGCGCGATGAAAGGCCTTTCGTTCTCGGCGACCGCGGTCGTTTTCTTCCCGGTGTTCTTCCTGCTCGGCTATTTCCTGTACAGCACCATCTTCGCGGCGCTGGGCTCGATGGTGAATTCGCAGCAGGAAGTGCAGTCGCTGCAAACGTTCGTGATGCTGCCGCTGATCTCCTCGACCATCGTGATGATGCCGGTCATCCGCGCGCCCAACTCGCCGATGGCGGTGGCCTTCTCCATGTTTCCGTTCACCGCGCCGCTGATCATGTACCTGCGGATCGTCATCCAGCAGCCGCCCATGATCCAGATCGTGATCTCCGTGGCGCTGCTGGCGCTCACCATCTACGGCATGCTCTGGCTGGCGGCACGGATTTATCGCGTCGGCATCCTGATGTACGGCAAGAAGCCGACCCTGCCGGAAATCGTGAAATGGGTGAAGTATGCGTAGAGCGGTCGTCGGCTCTCGGTCGTCGGTCGCCGGCGAAATCGCGTCATGCGTAGAATGATGGCGTGAGCGTGCCTGCCACCGCGCCGGAAGTCGCCGAAGCCGTATCGCCGGAAGAGCGGCGCTTCACGCTGCGCGAGCGGCTGCTGCTTTGGCTCATTGTGAATGCGGCGTACGCCGTGATCCGGCTGCTGGGCGCGACGTGGCGCACCGAGGGCTCGGGCGAGGAGCCGGGATGGGAGCATTTTCCCGTCAACGGCATCTTCGTCTTCTGGCACCACTGCGTGATTCCCGCCGCGCACTACTTTCGCAACCAGAACATCGCCATCATGACCAGCCGCAGCTTTGACGGCGAGGCCATCGCGCGCCTCGTGGAGAAGCTGGGCTACCAGGCGGTGCGCGGATCGAGTTCGCGCGGCGGCGCGAGGGCGCTGCTGGAGATGCACAAGCTCGCCCAAGACGGCCGCTGCGTGGTCTTCACCGCCGACGGTCCGCGCGGCCCGCGCTTTGTCGCCAAGCCAGGGCCGGTGCTGCTGGCGCGCAACTCGGGGCTGCCCGTGCGTCCGTTTGCTTTTGCCGCGCGGCGCGCGTGGACGCTGAAGAGCTGGGACAGGATGGTGATTCCGCGTCCGTTCAGCCGGATCGTGCTTCGCTTCGGAGGGCCAATCAGCGTGAGCGAGAATGCGACGGAAGACGAAATGACGCGGCGCGTGAAGGAAATGCAGGATGGGCTGGAGCGCGTGCGGGAGTTCGCGGAGAAGGCGGCCATGCAAAATGCAAAATGAAAAAATGCAAGATCAAGAACGAAGATCAACGACTGCGCGAGCCGCGCCAATTCGTCAGTCACACTGAATTTTGCATTTTGCATTGGTTCCGCCGTGTCTCGGCGGTTCAGCCTGGCGGTGACGTAACGTTGATTGTGTAAAAAGCGAGAGGGTGTAAGTTGGCTTTGCCTAGCAAGCGAAGCCGTTCCTGGAAAGGAGACCTACACCCGATGGCGAAGATAATCCGGATTGAGGA
>Ga0070741_10002771_pt1 | contig 45721 bp, 45 predicted proteins | sample Coa_R1_4_FD_66440 | JGI IMG/M metagenome (GOLD analysis project Ga0070741, IMG submission 66440) | Surface soil microbial communities from Centralia Pennsylvania, which are recovering from an underground coalmine fire - Coalmine... | ecosystem: Environmental > Terrestrial > Soil > Unclassified ... | reverse complement strand
GGGCAGCCGTGCACCTCGGCCACGTCCGCGCTCGGCGGCCAGTACCCGACGTCGCACGACTGCCCGGCGTCCGCGGACCTGCCGGGCCCGGGCGCGGTGGCGCTCCCCGGCGTCGTGCAGCTCCTGCCCTGACGGTCGGGTCGAGCGAGGATTGACCGGGTCGGGCGGCCGTGGCGCAGTCGCGGGACCATGGAGCCGCGGCACGCGCCCGGGACGCCGGCGGCCGGCACGCGGCTCTCCGAGGCGGAGATCCACGACGACGTCCTCGTGGCCGCCGAGGAGGAGCTCCGCCGGCCCGTCGCCGAGCTCGCGTGGTCGGGCCTCGAAGTGGGCCTCGCGATCGGCTATCCGCTCGGCTTCGTCTTCGTCGTCCTCGCGCGGAGCCAGCTCTTCACCGAGAACACGCTCGAGCCCGTGATCCCGCTCCTCGCGCGCCAGGACCGCTCGACGCTCGTGCCCATGCTCCGGCTGTGGGCGATCGCGCTGCCCGCGAACCTCGCCGGGGCCTGCATCTTCGCGCTGCTCGCCGCGTGGACGCCGCTCTTCCGACCCCGACATGCACCGCGCGCTGTCTACGGTCGCGGCCGAGGCGACGAGCGGCGGCTTCGGCCTCGTCTGCTGGCGCGCGGTGTTCGCGGGTTGGCTCGTCGCGCTGATGGCGTGGCTCGTCGCCTCGACGCACGCGACCGGCGCGTAGATCCTGCTCGTCTGGCTCACGACGGCCCCGATCGCGGCCTTCGGCTTCCGCCACTCGATCGCGGGCGCGGCCGAGGCGTTCTACTGGGCCGCGGTCGGCGGGGCGTCGTGGGCGGCCGTCCTCCGCGCCTTCGTCGTGCCCGCGATCCTCGGCAACGTGATCGGCGGCGTCGGGCTCGTCGCGCTCCTCAACTCCGCGCAGGTGCCGGCGGAGCGGATGCGCGCCCTGCGGCGGCGTTGAACGGGTTCATCCGCCCGCGGCGGGGCTCGGCGCGACGGGCGGCGCGGCGGCGGCCGCCGTCTCGGCCGCCTTCATGCGGAGCTTCGCGGCCGCGTGGATCGGCGTGCCGTCGGGCAGGAAGGGCGTGTAGCGGAGCTGGAGCGACTCGATCACCCCGGTGAACGTGCTCCCGCCCCAGGTAGGACGCAGAGCGGCGGGCGGCCGAGCGCGTCCGCCGGCTCCGACAGCCGCTCGAGCACGTCGGTCGCGCGGCGGACGTCGTCGCGCGACTGGAAGAGCAGCGTCGTCGAGAGATGCGCGGGCGCCATGGCGGTGAAGCGCGCGTCCGCGGCGTCCTCGCCCGGCTTCCGCGCCTCCCACTTCGCGCCGGCGTCGTTGCAGATCTCCTTGAACTCGGCGGTCGTCTCCTCGTGCAGGCCTTCGAGCGCCCGCCCTCGCGCGACGATCAACGCCAGCCGTGAAGGGACGACACCGACGCGCCGTGCCGCGTGCGCTACCGATCCCGCGATTCATCCGCTCGAGGCGCCGAACGAAAGGTGCACGCGCACCGTAACGTCGGTGCGTCTTCCGTCACCCGGCGCCTGCATCGGCAGCGCGGACGACTGTTTTGGCGCATCGGTGGGCGACGACAAGCAGCTCCCCGAAGACACAGCCGACTGTGTGCAGCCAATGCAGTCTCGCTGCGATGGGGCAAGTTATCGGCAAGAAATGCATCTCCCTTGACATCAGGACACGGCGACGGGTAAGCCTCGCGCGCTGGCGGCGTAGCACGAACCCGGGGGAGCCATGTTCAGCCACGTCATTCTCGGACTCCTACGCGACGGCCAGCAGCGTCACGGCTACGAGCTGACGATGCAGTATCGGCTCCGCTCGGGGAACATGGTCGGCCCGGGGAGCTTCTACCGCGAGCTCACCCGCCTTCTGCAAGCAGGCCTGGTCCAGACGGGTGTGAACCCGCCGGGCGCCGATGCTCGCCGCATCCCGTACGAAATCACCGAGCGGGGGCGGCAGTCGTTCGATCGCTGGCTCACTGCCCCAACCCGCGACCAAGAAGACATCGAAAGCTGGCTTCTCTTCGTTCATCTCGTCGAGCGGGCGGTCCGCGACGAGATTCTCGACCGTTACCGCGATGACCTGTGGATGCGGAACAAGCTCCTCACACGCACTCGCGACGATGCGTTGCGGGTCCAGCGAGAGCAGCCCGAGGGATACAGCCCGCTCCCCGTGATCATCGCGCGTCAGATCAAACAGGTGTCGGCCGAGCTCGACTTCGTGGACGAGTTCCGCGCGTTTCTAGCGGACGCCGATGCGGGTGCAGATTCGGCGGGCCGTGCCGATGGTTCGGCGCCGCGGCCGGCGGGGGAGGCGGCGCGGGCAGCGGCGGCTCCACGCAGGTCTAGACCTCGCGCCCGGGTGCGGGCGTGACGCCGATCATCTCCCTTCGATCGGTGACGAAGCGGTACGGCACGGACCGGGCGCCGACCACGGCCGTCGACGACCTCTCGCTCGACATCGCGCCCGCCGAGTTCGTCTCGCTCATGGGGCCGAGCGGATCCGGGAAGACGACGGTCCTGAACCTCGTCGCCGGCCTCGACACGCCGGACACGGGCCGGATCATCGTCGACGGACGCGAACTGTCCCAGCTCGAGGATCACCAACTCGCTGACCTCCGGCTCAGCACCATCGGGTTCGTCTTCCAGTCGTTCAACCTCCTCCCGGCGTTGACAGTCGAGCGGAACGTGGCGTGGCCGCTGCAGTTCGCGGGCTGCAAACGGCGTGAGGTGGCGACGCGGACGGCGGCCGCGCTGGAGCGGGTGGGCCTTGCGCACCACGCCACGCGGCGGCCGGCGGAGCTGTCCGGCGGCGAGCAACAGCGTGTGGCGATCGCCCGGGCAATCGCGACGCGGCCCGCCATCCTGCTCGCCGACGAGCCGACCGGCAACCTCGATTCGCGTACCGGCCAGACGATCCTCGACCTGCTTCGCGAATTGAACGAGGAGCAGCGTGTGACCGTCGTCATGGTCACGCACAGCACGCTCGCAGCGGCGTACGGCGACCGCACGGTAGAGCTCCGCGACGGTCGCATCGTGTACGACGTCCGCGCTCCGCGCCCCCGCAGGCTTGCCAGCGTTGGCCGCGAGTCGTGATGCGCGCTGCGCTCTCGCTTCGCCTCGCCTACGAGCACGTTCGAGCCGGGTTCGGACGCATGGTGCTCAGCATTGTCGCAATCGCGCTCGGCGTAGCGCTCGTCGTTTCGATACGATTCATGAACACGGCGGTGCTCGCCTCGTTCGTGGAGACCGCGGATGCGGTCATCGGACGAGCAGCCCTGAGCGTCAGCGCGGGAGAAGGATTGACGTTTCCCGAGGACGTTCGGGAGACGGTAGAGCGCGTCCAAGGCGTGAAGCTCGCAGTGCCCCTCGTGCGGACGTTTGCCTTCCCGGACGACGGAAGCGGAGAGCTGCTCACGGTCCACGGCGTCGATCTTGCCCATGAAGCCGAAGTCCGTGTGTATCACGACGCCGCCGACCCGCAGGACGTGGTCGACGATCTCCTCGTGTTTCTGAGTCAGCCCGACTCGATCATAATTGGCCGCGAGTTTGCGGAGGAGCGACATCTCGGCATCGGGAGTCGGCTTCCGCTCGTTACACCCAGTGGCTCGAAAGTCTTCACGGTGCGTGGACTTCTCGATGCCCAGGGTCTGGCGAAGGCTCTAGCCGGACGCTTCATAGTCATGGACCTGTTCGCTGCCGAGCGGGCGTTCACGTCGCCCGGACGGATCACGCAGATCGACGTTCTGCTCGATGAGGGGGCGTCGGTGGAAGACGTGAAGCCGAGACTGGCGGCCGCCATTCCGAGTGGTCTCGAAGTGGAGGAGCCACTTCTCAGGAAGAACGCATTACGAAGGACGATCGCCGGGTTTCAGGGCATGCTGACGGCGTTCAGCCTGCTGGCAGCCGTTGCCGGTTTCGTGATCTGCTACAGCAGACTCGGCGCGATCTTCGAAGCGCGGGCATGGGAGATCGGAATTTTACGCTCCCTGGGGCTCCGACGGCTCGCCGTACTGTGGGAGTTGCTCAAGGAGAGTCTGCTGCTCGGGGTGGCGGGTGTCATCCTCGGTGTGCCAGCCGGTCTCGTCGTGGCTCGACACGTGCTGCCCGTTGTTGCGAAGGCGACCGCGCTGGTCTCGCGGCTCACACCGACCGTCGCCGTTCCGGTCATGGACTGGTCGGCCCTCGTCTTCGGGGCGGTCGTCGGCTTGGCATCGGCGGTCGCAGCTGCCATACGACCGGCGCTTCGCGTGTCGTTTCGACCGCCCGCCACGGCCCTTAGGCTCCAAGAAAGGGATGTCCCACTTGGAGCAGCGGAATCGAGCGGTGCATTCTCACTTGCTTTCCTCGTTGTTGCCGTCGCCCTCGTGGGTCTGCAGATGGCGACGCGCTGGGCCGGCATTGGTTTCGGGACGACGGCGGTTCTTGCTCTCGCAGCCTGCCTGGCTGGCGCGCCCCTCGTACGGTATGGATCTCCGTTGTTGATGCGCGTTTGGACGCAGGCCTTCGGCGTCGAAGGGGCGTTCGCCGCAGAGCATCTCCGTGAGCAGCCTCGACGATCTTCGCTGGTGGTTGCGACCCTCGGATTCGGGCTCGGTACGGTCCTCGTATCGGGCATGCTCGGCAAGAGCTTCGAGGCCAGCCTGGTTGACCGACTCTCGGCGTTTCTCCGAGCCGACATCGTGCTGATGTCGCCGTTTTCGTCGGCCGGCTACTTCACAGCGGCCGTGACCGACCGTGTCGTGGACGAGATTCGCCGTATGCCGGGAATAGCGAACGTCGGTGCCGTGCAGGGGACGGAGATATCGTACGGTGACGGCGACGCGGTGCTTTACGCCTACGACACGAACGGGATCCTCGACCCGGCGCTCCTCGGGTTTCTCGTCCGCGACCTCGACACGCTCGAGGCGTTCGCCGCGGGAAGAGGTATCTTGGTGACCGATTCGTTTGCCCACCGTTTCGGCGTGCACGTGGGCGATTGGATCGCCATTCCCGCCCCTGCGGGCGAACGCCGATATCCGTTGTTGGCCATTGTCAGCACCGAACCAACGGTCGCTGTCCTAATGAACCGGGACGAATATCGTCGCTTCTGGAAGGACGATCATGTCCGCTGGATAAATGTGCGCGTTGCGGGTGGTGTGGCGGTCGAGGAGGTGAGGCGTGGACTAAAGGCCGAGATTGCGCGACGTTACAATCTCCAAGTGATCTCCGGTCGGGCTCAGACGGACTTCTACGTGGAGAAGGTGCGCCAGGTGTTCAGCGCCCTTTACGTCGTTCAAGCGATCGTGTTCATCCTCGTGTTCGTCGGCTTGGGGGATGCACTCGCGACAGGGGTAATCGAGCGCACTCGTACGCTTGCAATGATGCGTGCGGTTGGACTTCCGCGGCGCGCGCTGTTCTCCGTGATTGTTCTCGAAGGGCTCGGGGTGGGGGCACTTGGATTGCTCTTGGCGGGCGCGACGGCACTGACTCTAGGCGTGTTCTGGGTGGCGGTTCAGTTTCCCGCTGTCTCGGGCTGGATCATCGATCTGCACGTTCCCGTAGCGCTGGCGCTTGTTGCTCTCGCAGCAACCGTCGCCCTTTGCCTCGGAGCGGCTGTTCCTCCTGCACTTCGGGTCGCTTATCTTCCGATCGGGCCCGCCCTGCGGGGGGAGTGATTTGCACGCAGGCGTCACTCTCGGGACCGTAGCGCGACCTTTGGGAACGAACGTGTCCGACCTCGACTCGGAGGTCGGGTATTGAGCCGCGAGGTAGACGAGTCAGCAGGCCGGCCATGGGCGTCCTCGGAATAAATGCATACGCTCACAACGCCGCTGCAGTCGTCTACGACCGCGAGGGGACGGTTGGCGCAGAGCAAGAACGGTTCGACCACAAGAGAAGGAGCGGCGCGTTTCCAATCGACGTGCTGCGTGACGTAATTCTCCCGATCACCGATCGAAACGCTATAAAGGCCGTTGCATTTCCTTGGAAGCCACTTCGATTCCTCCGTACGTACCTTCGGCTGTGCTGCAACGATCTCCCGAGGAGCCTGTCTCTCATTCATCCAAGAGCCTGCCCACATCTCAACGTCGCGTCGGGCGTGCGATTCCTTCGGCTTCGGAGTGAGCTGGCCCGCGCGCTTGGCGTCGCCCGGGCGCCAGTCCGATTCGTCGAGCACCATCTTGCTCATGCCAGCAACGCGTTCTTTTCGTCCGATTTCGACAGGGCTCTCGTTCTAGTGGCCGACGGCTTTGGGGACACGTGCTCTCTATCGCTGTACCTCGGCGAGAAGGACGGCCTCAGCTTGATAGCGAGGAACAGTCTGCTGGACTCCCTGGGCATACTGTACGCCTGTGTCACGCAGCACCTTGGATTCCGGACGCTTCACGACGAGGGCAAGGTAATGGCCCTCTCGGCATACGGAGACGATTCGCTGGAGAGAGAATTCGCCAGGATTGTGCAGTGTCTCCCCGGGGGGAGGTACAGGTTCGATTTCTCGTATCTCAATTACAATTCCAGCGGGGAGCGACGCCCGTTCAGTGAGAAATTCGAGAGAGCGTTTGGGCCCGCACGAGCGCCGGGGGAGCCGTTGGGGGCTCGCCACTACAACCTCGCGAAGGCGCTGCAACGCACGGTGGAGCGGGTGATTGTACATGTCGTGCGATACGCTGCGGATGCGCACCGCGTTGATAGGTTGTGTTTCTCCGGGGGCGTCGCGCTGAATTGCGTGCTGAACGGACGCCTTGTCTCGGATACGGGGTTGCGCTCGATATTCGTGCCGCCCGCGCCTGACGACAGCGGCGCAGCGCTCGGCGCTGCCCAGGCAGTGGCGCACCTCGAGTTGGGGTGGCCGCGCTACACGCTGGATTCGGCTGCGCTCGGGCCGGAGTACACCGTCGGCCGAATCGGGGCGGCACTCCGCGGTGAGCAGTGTGAGATTTCTGAGCCGCCGGACGCCGCAGAGAAGGTTGCAGAGCTATTGGCGAAGGGATGCGTCGTGGGTTGGTTCCAGGGACGGATGGAGTACGGACCCCGTGCGCTCGGCCAGCGTTCGATCCTCGCGGATCCGCGCCGTAGAGACATCCAGCAGGTACTCAACGGGATGAAGCGCCGGGAGGCCTTTCGGCCCTTTGCGCTCGCGATTCTTTCCGAGCACGTCCATGAAGTCGTGCGGCCGGCGTTGCCGTCGCCATACATGGGTTTCGCGGGTGTGGTGCGGCGCGAGATGCGCGCATCCATTCCCGGTGCTGTCCATGTCGATGGGTCCGTGCGCTTTCAAACCGTCGAACCGGCGGCAGGCTCTCTACGGCTTCGAGCGGTTGTCGAGGCGTTCTACCGCAGGACGGGAATACCCTGCGTGGTGAATACCTCGCTGAACTGCCAAATGCCGATTGCGGCCACACCCGAAGATGCTCTCGCGTGCTTTCATGCAGCTGGGCTGGATGCGATCTGCCTGGGACCATACTTGGTTCAGCGCGGGCCGGAGCGCCCGCGCCACGACGAGAGCTCGGCCCTTGCGGCGACGGCACGCGCCGTGCCGCGTTGACGCTCGCGTCGCGCGCGTGCTAGCCGACCGCCGATGGAGCGCGCCGTCGTCATGACCGGCATCGGCGGCCAGGGCGTGCAGCTCCTCGCGAGGGTCCTCGCGCAGGCGGCCATCCGCGAAGGGAAGCAGGCGATGACCTTCGGCGTGTTCATGGGGATGATCCGCGGCGGGGCGAGCGAGTCGACGGTCGTCGTCGCCGACGGCGAGATCACGACCCCGCCGATCGTGCCGCACGCGTGGGCGATCCTCGCCCTCCACGGCGAGGGACTCCCGAAGCTCCGCGCGAAGATCGAGCCGGGCGGCGTCGTGGTCGCGAACGCGGACCTCGTCGGGGCGCTGCCGGCGTGGGAGGGCGTGCGGACGGTCGCGGTGGCCGCGACCGGGGAGGCGAAGGCGCTCGGCCATCCGCTCGGCGCCGGCATGGTGGCGCTCGGCGCGTTCGTCGCGACGACGGCGCTCGTCGCCCCCGCGTCGCTCGACGCCGCGCTCGCGGACGTGCTGCCGCCGCATCGCCGGACGCTCGCCGACGCGAACCGCCGCTGCCTCGCGCGGGGCGCGGCGCTCGTCGCGCCCGCCGCGTCCGCGTTGCGCCCGTTCGCGCCCGCGTGTTAGGCGTCGGGGCGCCGTGGCGCGCCGGCCGGCGACCGTGACGATCGACGTCGAGACGTGCAAGGGCTGCGTCCTCTGCGTCGACGTCTGCCCGCCCCGGGTCCTCGTCATGTCGGAGCGCCCGAACGCGATGGGCTACCGCCACCCGCTCCTCCTCGACGGCTGCACCGGATGCGAGCTCTGCTGGAAGATCTGTCCCGACTTCTGCTTCGAGGTCTACCGCGGCGCGGGCGCCGCCGAGGTGCGGCCGTGAGCCGCGTCCTCATGGAGGGGAGCCACGCGATCGCGGAGGCGGCCGTCCAGGCGGGCTGCCGCTTCTACGCCGGCTATCCGATCACCCCGTCCACCGAGATCCTGGAGTACATGGCGCATCGCCTCCCGCAGGTGGGGGGTGTGTGCATGAACGCCGAGAGCGAGCTCGAGGCCGTCAACATGGTGTGGGGCGCGGCCGCCTGCGGCGTGCGGTCGATGATCGCCTCGACGGGGCAGGGGATCAGCCTCATGCAGGAGAGCCTCGCCGAGCTCGCGAACGCGGAGATTCCGTGCGTCGTCGTCAACATGATGCGCGGGCAGGGCGACTACTTCCAGGCGACGCGCGGCGGCGGCCACGGCGACTACCGCCACATCGTGCTCGCGCCGCACACGGTGCAGGAGGCGGCCGAGCTGGTCGCGCTCGGGTTCTACCTGAGCGACAAGTGGCGCACGCCGGTCGACGTGCTCGGCGACTTCGTCCTCGGCCACACGGCGGAGGCGGTCGAGTTCCACGCCCGCGACGAGCGCGATCTCCCGCCGAAGACGTGGGCCGCGACGGGCGCGGCGGGCCGGCGCGCGCAGAACGTGACGCCGCTCGGGGCGCCCGAGAAGCTCGGGCTCGACCCCGGCGGCCACTACGCGCGGATCGCGGCGAAATATCCCGCGATCGCCGCCGCGGAGAAGCGCTGCGAGACGGGCGCCGCCGACGACGCGGAGGTGGTCGTGGTGGCGTTCGGCTCCCCGGCCCGCGTCGTCAAGTGGGCGGTCGGGGCCTGCCGGGCGCGCGGGATGAAGGTCGGGTGGGTGCGCCCGGTGACGCTCTGGCCGTTCCCCGACGAGACGCTCGCCGCGCTCGCCGGGCGGCTCCGCGCCATCGCCGTGTTCGAGCAGAACGCGGGGCAGATGATCGACGACGTTCGCCTCGCCGTCGCGGGGCGCGTCCCCGTCGTGGCGATCGGCGGGATCAGCCACGACCACTCGGGGTTCGGCGTCGGTCCGGCGCTCGAGCCGGGGCACGTCGTCGCGCGCATCACGGCCGTCTGGGAGGGGAGGGTCGCGGCGTGAGCGGCGAGCCGCTCGAGAAGGTCGCGGGCAGGCCCGCGCTCCTCCTCTCCACGGCGCACTCGCTCTGCCCCGGCTGCGGCGAGCCGCTCGCGCTCCGCACGATCCTCGAGATCGTCGCCGAGCTCGGGCTCCGCGACCGCACGATTCTGGTCTGCGGGATCGGCTGCTACACCGCCTTTCCGGGGATCGTCGACCTCGACGTCGTGCAGGCGCTCCACGGCCGCGCCCCGTCCGTCGCGACCGGCGTGAAGCGGGTCCTCCCCGACCGCTTCGTCTTCACCCTCCAGGGCGACGGCGACATGGTCTCCGAAGGGCTCCAGGAGGTCGTCCACACGGCGGCGCGGGGAGAGCAGCTCACGGCCGTCATGCTGAACAACGGCGTCTTCGGCGAGACGGGCGGGCACATGACGGCGACGACCGTCCTCGGACAGCGGACGAAGACGACGATGGAGGAGGGCCGCGTCGCGGAGCGGCACGGATGGCCGATCAAGCTCGCGGACCTCCTCGCGCGCCTCGACGGGGTCGCCTACGTCGCGCGCGGCGCCATGCACTCGCCGTCGGCGATCGCGTGGACGAAGCGGATCCTGACCGAAGCCGTCCAGACCCAGCTCGCGGGCCGGGGATTCTCCTTCGTGGAGATCCTGACCATGTGCCCGACGGACTGGTTCGTCGCGCCGAACGAAACTTCCACGTGGGTCGAGCGGAACTTCCTGGGTACGTACCCGCTCCAGGTGCTGAAGAGCCCGGGAAGAGTGCCCTCGTGAGCGCGATCGGCCTGCGCACGCTCGCGCTCGCCGCCGTCCGCCCCGCCGCGGCCCTCTATCACATCGCCGTGATCGACGAGGTCGCGACCAGCGTCGGCGGCGACACGGAGCAGCAGTTCGTCGAGATCCGCCAGACGTGAACCCGGCGCAGTACACCGACTGCGTCGCGTACGGCGCGTTCACCGGATCGAGCTCCCCGTCCGGCCCTCGACGGGACGACGGCGGGGTCGAAGGTGACGTTCTCGCCGCCGCTCACCGCGTTCCGGTGCACGGAACCGATCCATCTCCTCGTCCCGTCGAAGAACCAGAAGTCCGGCGCGCGCGTGTTCGACACTCGATCAAGGCCGGCAGCGTCGACACGGACGAGCTCGAGATCTCCTGCGCGCCCTGACCGGCGGGCGCGATCCGCAATACCCCGCCGATGACGCGACCCGTCGGGCGCGGAGGGGATGTCGCGCGCGGGCGCGACGCTCCACGATGCGCCCATGCACACGCGGCGCTCGGTCGCTCCCCTCGTCGTCGGCCTCGCACTCGCCGGTCTGCTCGCCGCGCCGACTGGCGTTCGGGCCGTCTGCGGAGACAATCAGATCGACGGCGGGGAGGAATGCGACGGGGCGAATCTGGGGGGGAAGACGTGTGCGGATGCGACCTCCGGCTTCGTCCAGAGCGGGACGCTCTCCTGCAAGCCCGACTGCACGCTCGACGCGACCGACTGCCGGCGGGCGTTCCTCGAGGGGCTCGCGCCGTCGATCGCGGGTCCGAAGAAGAACCGCTGCCAGCTCGAGTGGGGGACGAGCGGCGGGACGCGGGACAAGCGCAAGGCCTTCCGCCGGACCTGCAGCGACGGCGACGACACCTGCGACCAGGACCGCGCCTTCAACAACGAGTGCCAGTTCGGCATCCAGCTCTGCATGAACGTCCCCGACCCGCGGCTCCCGGCGTGCCAGCCCGCGAAGATCGTCCGCTTCGAGCTGCTCCGGGCCACCATGCCGGGCTCGACGCGCGACGCGCTCGTCCAGGCGGTGCTCCGGGCGGCGACGAACGCGTCCGTCGACAAGGCGCACGCGAGCGGCAACGGCATCGACTACGCGCCGCCGGTCACGGACTTCAGCTGCGGCGCCGCGACCATCCGGATCCCGCTCCGCGGCAAGCCGGGCCATGCGAAGCCGGGCATCGCGACGATCCGCGCTCGCACGAGCGACAACAGCGGCAAGGTCCGCTCCATCGGCACCCTCCAGCTCGTCTGCAATCCCTGATCGCGGCGCTCGCCGTCGCGGCGCTCGCCATCGCGACGCCCGCCGTGGCCGTCAACCACCTGATCGCGATCGACGAGGTGCTCGGGAGCTTCGGGGGCGACGACGGGGTGCAGTTCGTCGAGCTGCGGATGCTCGCCCCGGGGCAGCGCTCGCTCGCCGAGGCGGGCGGGACGGAGCTCGTGTTCGACGACGCGACGGCGAGCCCGGGCGGCCGGCGCGTCTTCCGCTTCGGGTTCCCGGACCCGAACACCGCCGTCGAGGGCTCGCGCGTCCTGGTCGCGACCGCGCGCCTCGCGGCCGTCGCCGGGGTCCAGCCGGACTACGTCCTGCCCGAGGGCTTCCTCGCCCCCCGTGCGGGCCGCGTGTGCTACGTCGTCAACCCGCCGCGTCCCGAGTGCCTCGCGGAGTGGCGCGTGACGAACGCGAGCGGCCGGCCCGGCGGCGACGGCCGGGCGCGCGTGCGCCAGCGCTGCAAGGACGGCGACCCCGGCTGCGACGCCGACGACGTCGTCGGCACGTGCACCTTCACGCTCGCCGTCTGCCTCGGCCGCGACGACGCGCGCCTCGCGCGCGGCTCGCGGCGCTGCCGCCGTCCTTCGATCGCGGCGTGGGCGCTCCTCCGGCCGCCGCTCGCCGGGCCCGAGGCGGCGATCGCGACGGCGCTCGTCGACGCCGTCGCGGCGCTCGGCACGCCGACCGTCGCGGGCGGGACCGCCGCGTGGGCGCCGGCGCTCGACGCGACGGAGCGCTGCACGGCGCCGATCGCCGTCGTCGTCCCCGCGGCGCGCGGGGCGGCCGGCACGCGCGTCCTCCGCACGCGGACGGTCGGCGCGCGGCCGAAGCTCCGCGACGTCGACACGCTCCGCCTCGTGTGCAATCCGTAGCCGATGGCGGCGCATGACCTCCCGGGCCGCGGAACGACGGCGAATCCGCCCAACCGGTTCGAGCAGCTTCACGTCGAGCTGGATCCGGATCCCGACGGGTTTGCGGGAGAAGCGGGCGCGCCCGGCCAGCCGACGCTCCTCTACCGCGACGCGAGCAAGACGATCCTCGCGGAGAACGACAGCCCGGACGTCGGGTTCCGCTTCAGCCTGAATCCCTACCGCGGCTGCGAGCACGGCTGCGTCTACTGCCTGGGCCCCGACACGCCGGTTCTTCACGCCGACATGACCTGGCGGCCGATCGGCGAGGTCCAGGTGGGCGACGTCCTCGTCGGGTTCGACGAGCAGCCGGCGCCCGGAACCACGCGGACGCTCCGGCCGGCCCTCGTCGAGGCCGTGTGGTGGTCGCGCAGGCCGAGCGTGCGTTTGGTGACGGACGAGACGAGCGTGACGACGACCCCCGGGCATCGATGGCTGCCATGGGGGGACTCTCGATGGTCGCGGACGGCCCGGCTCGCACCGGGCCGGCGGCTGCGGCGGATTCCGATGGTCGCGGCAGACCCGGATGACGACGACTATCGGCTCGGCTACTTCGCGGGCCTCGCGCTCGGCGACGGGACGTTCCGGTGGCAGCCCGGTCGGCGGAGCGACAGGCGCGGCCGTCCCGCCGCGGACTGGCGGGTGGCGCTCGTCGACGAAGCGCCGCTCCTCCGCCTCGTCGACTTCCTCGCGAGCGCCGGCGTCGAGGCGCACGTCCGCGCGTTGGCGGCGGAAGCCGCCGCTCGGAAGGCGCTGCTCACGGTGGCGATCCGCTCGCTCGCCCGCCTCGCCGTGATCCACGGCCTCCTCACCGCCGAGCGGGACACGCGAAGCTATCGCCGCGGCTTCGTTGCCGGATTCTTCGACGCCGACGGCTCGAACGCCGGCTCCCGCCGCGTCTTTCGAGTGGATCGTTCCGCCCTCGAGCGCGTCCGCTCCCACGCAGCGGCGCTCGGGTTCGCTTTCGATCTCGAGTCGCCGCGCGACGGAACGGCGGGCACGCTGCGGTTGCGCGGTCGGGTCACCGAGCGGATTCGATTCTTCTCGGTGTGCCGGCCGGCGATCGCGCGCACGATGCAGGCGGTGGTCGGCCACGAGATGCACGCCGACCCGGCACCGGTACGCGCCGTCGAGCCGGGATCGGTCGCCGACGTCGTCGACATCCAGACGTCGACGGGCACGTTCTTCGCCGCGGGTCTCGCAACGCACAACTGCTACGCGCGGCCGTCGCACGAGTACCTCGGGTGGAGCGCGGGCCTCGACTTCGAACGGCGGCTGCTCGTGAAGGAGGATGCGCCCGTGCTGCTCCGGCGCGCGCTCGCGTCGCCGCGGTGGGAGCCCCAGGTCGTGGCGCTCTCCGGCAACACGGACGCGTGGCAGCCCGTCGAGCGGAAGCTCGAGATCACGCGGCGGTGCCTCGAGGTCTTCTCCGAGTTCCGGAATCCCGTCGGCGCGATCACGAAGTCGGCGCTGGTCGCGCGCGATGCAGACCTCTTCGGCGCGCTCGCGCGCCACGGCGCCGCGCACGTCCTCGTGTCGGTGACGACGCTCGACGCGGGCCTCGCGCGCCGGATGGAGCCGCGCGCGGCCCGTCCCGAGCGCCGGCTCGACGCGATCCGCGCGCTCGCGGCCGCGGGGGTCCCCGTCGGCGTGATGATCGGCCCCGTGATCCCGGGGCTCACCGACGCGGAGATCCCGCGCATCCTCGAGGCGGCGGCCCGGGCGGGGGCGACGAGCGCCAGCTGGGTCCTCCTCCGCCTGCCGCCCCCCGTCGACGCCCTCTTCGCGGACTGGCTCGAGCGCCACTACCCGGAGCGGAAGGCGCGCGTGCTGAACCACGTTCGGGCCGTACGCGCCGGACGCCTCTCCGACTCGACCTTCGGGCGCCGCCAGCGCGGGCAGGGAGAGTACGCGAAGCAGATCGCCGCGCTCTTCGCGGCGGCGTCGCGGAAGTACGGCCTCGACCGGCCGCTCCCGGGGCTCAGCGCCGCCGCCTTCCGGCGGCCCCCGCAGCCCGGCGACCAGCTGACGCTCCTCTGAGCGGCGCCCGCAGTCGGCCGGCTGCGGCGGGTGCAGTTGGCGCCATGCGCGGCGGCGGCTCGAGACCCGCTCGTCCTCGGGGCATGCGTTCGCCTACAATCCGGCACGGTCCTTGCCTGGAGGGAGCGAGCCGAGCGCATGGCCTTCGTCGGGTTCGTCGTCGCGATCTACCTCTTCTGGCATTTCCGGCGGCATCTCCGGACGGCCGTCAAGAACGCGGGCCGTCCCGAGGCGCGCGAGGATCGCCACGGGTGCGGCGGCGTCAGCTGGCGCGAGACCTGGCAGCGCGAGTGGGCGGAGAAGTTCCAGAAGCAGGCCGCGGGCCGGCACTGGCACCGACACGCCGAGCGCTGGCGCCGGAACGCGGAGCGCGAGGCGCAGCGCTGGCAGCGGCGCGCGGCCCGCGAGGCGCGGCGGTGGGGCATCGACGTCGACCCGAAGGACTGGCCGTGGGCCTGCTGGGGCACGCCCGGCCGCCGCGAGGCCGCCGCGGCGCCCGCGCCGGCCGAGGCGCCGCCGACGAGCGAGGACGAGGTGCTCCGGCGCGCGCGCCGGCGCGCCGCCGCCGAGGCGGGCTTCTACGCGCACCTGATGGCGTACCTCGGCACGATCGCGCTCCTCGCCCTGATCAACCTCTTCACCACCTGGTATCCGTGGTTCCTCTGGCCGGCGCTCGGCTGGGGCTTCGGCCTCTTCTCCCACTACATGGCCGTCTTCGGGCGGCGGATGATCAAGGAGCGGTACTTCGACCCCGCGGTCGAGCGCGAGGTCCGGCGCGAGAAGGCCGACATGACGGCGGAGAAGCAGGCGAGCATCGACGAGCTGTCGTCGACGCTCGCGCACGAGATCCGCAACCCGATCGCGGCCGCGAAGAGCCTCGTCCAGCAGATGGGCGAGGATCCGCAGTCGATCGAGAACGTCGAGTACGCGAAGGTCGCGATCGAGGAGCTCGACCGCGTCGAGCGGAGCATCTCGCATCTCCTCCGCTACGCGAAGGAGGAGGACTACACGTTCGCGCCGGTGAACGTGGCGCACGTGGTCGACGCCGCGCTCACGGAGCTGCGCGCGAAGCTCGACGCGGCGAAGGTGTCGGTGGCGCGGAACTACATCGCCGGGCCGACGATCGTCGCCGACCGCGAGAAGCTCCGCCGCGTGTTCGCGAACATCCTCGACAACGCGATCGACGCCTTCGCCGGCCGCGACGGCGAGCACCGGATCGACGTCTTCGTCGAGAACGGCAAGGGCGGCGCGACGGTCCGCATCCGGGACAACGGGTGCGGCATCCCGGCCGACAGGATCGACCGCATCTTCAACCCGTTCTTCACGACGAAGGAGAAGGGGACCGGCCTCGGCATGGCGATCTGCAAGAAGATCGTCGAGGCGCACGAAGGCACGATCGACGTGGTGAGCGAGGCGGGACGCGGCGCGGAGTTCGTCGTCTCGCTGCCCACCCCGAGCTGAGGAGCGGACACCATGCAGGGACGCGTGCTCATCGTCGACGACGAGAAGGCGATGGTCCTCGCCTTGAAGGGGCTCTTCACGAAGGAGGGCTACCACGTCGAGACGGCGCGGAGCGGCGAGGAGGCCGTCCGGCTCCTCGAGGCGGGGAGCTTCCACGTCGTCGTCACCGACCTCAGCATGGACGGCCTCTCCGGCATGCAGGTCCTCGAGCGGGCGCGGGCGCTCGACCCCGACGTCGCCGTCGTCATGATCACCGCGCACGGCTCCGAGAAGCTCGCCGTCCAGGCGATGAAGCTCGGCGCCGCGGACTATCTCCCCAAGCCCTTCGACAACGACGAGTTGCGCGTCGTCGTCCGGCGGAACGTCGAGAACGTCCTCCTCCGCCGCGACCACCGCGCGCTCCTCGAGCAGGTCCGCGACCGCTTCGGCTTCGAGCACATCGTGGGCGCGAGCCCGGCGATGCGCCGCGTGTTCGACACGATCGACAAGGTCGCCGCGACGGACGTGACGGTCCTCGTCCGGGGCGAGAGCGGCACGGGCAAGGAGCTGGTCGCGAACGCGCTGCACTACCGGAGCCCGCGGCGGGCGCGCGCGATGGTGAAGATGAACTGCGCGGCGCTCAGCCGCGAGCTCGTCGAGTCGGAGCTCTTCGGGCACGAGAAGGGCGCGTTCACCGGCGCGACGGCCCGGCGCGAGGGCAAGTTCGAGGCGGCCGACGGCGGGACGCTCCTCCTCGACGAGGTCGGCGACATGCCGCTCGAGACGCAGGCGAAGCTCCTCCGCGCGATCCAGGAGAAGGAGCTCGAGCGCGTCGGCGGGAACACGCCGATCCGGGTCGACGTCCGGCTGATCGCGGCGACGAACCAGGATCTCGAGAAGGCCGTCGCCGCCGGACGGTTCCGCGAGGACCTCTACTACCGCCTGCGCGTCGTCGAGCTCGTGATCCCGCCGCTCGCCGAGCGCCGCGACGACGTCCCGCTCCTCATCGACCACTTCCTGAAGGAGGCCGCCGCGCGCTTCGGGCGCGCGCCGAAGCCGCTCACCGCCGAGGCGCTCCGCGCGTGCACGACGCGCGAGTGGAAGGGCAACGTGCGCGAGCTGCGCTCCGCCGTCGAGCGGGCGCTCCTGCTGGCGCCCGGCGACGAGATCACGGCGGAGGACCTGGGCGTGCGGCCGCCGGCGCGCGCCGAGGGCGCGCCGGCCCCGGGCGCCGAGGCCGCGGGCGGGGCGTCCTTCCGGGAGGCGAAGGAGCGCGTCGTCGCGGCGTTCGAGCGCGACTTCCTGCTCCAGGCGCTCCGGCGGAACGGCGGCAACATCAGCAAGGCCGCCGAGGACGTCGGCATGTACCGGCAGAACTTCCAGCAGAAGATGCGCGAGCTCGGACTCACCGTCGAGGACGTCGAGAAGCACTGAAGGAGGGCTTCGGCATGGCACTCTTCGCACGACTGGGGAATCTGCTCCGCGGCACGCTCGGCCAGTGGCTGCGCCGCCGCGAGCACCGCAACCCGGGCGCCGTCTACGAGGCGGCGATCCAGACCCGCCTCGCGCAGTACGAGAAGCTCCGCGCGGCGGCGGCCGGCGTCATCTACGTCCGGACGAAGCTCGGGCGGGAGCTCGAAGCGAAGACGGCGGCCCTCGCCCGCCTGCGCCCGGAGCTCGACCTCGCCGTCGAGCGGGACGACGACGCGGTCGCGCTCGCCCTCATCGAGCGGCGGAAGGCGCTCGCCGCGGACGTCGACCGGCTCCGGACGGAGCTCGCCGAGCTCGCGACGGAGGCCGAGGCTGCGAAGCGGAACCTGGTCGCGTTCCACGGCGAGATCGCGCGGCTCCGGGACGAGAAGGCCCGGATGCTCGCCCGGCTCGCGCACGCGAAGGTCCGGCTCCGGCTGCACGAGACGCTCTCCGGCGTCTCGGCCGACGCCGACGTGCAGGCACTCGACTCGGTCCGCGATCACGTGAACGCGCTCCTCGCCGAGGTCGAGCTGGCCCGCGAGCTGGGCGACCAGGAGCTCGAACGCCGCCTCGGCGCCGTCCGCGACGCGGAGGCCGCCGCCGCGGCGCGCGCCGAGCTCGAGGAGTTGAAGCGCGCGCGGCGCGAGCGGACGCACGCCGAGGCGGCGACCGCGTGACCGGGTAGCGGGTCGGTCTGCAGCTCGTACCGCATCGTGCGGGAGCACGGGGGAGTCCCCGCGGAGACGACGAGGTGCACCACCACGTCTTGCGATGCGGCATGGGTGTCGTGTTGGTGGTGCGCTCGCCTCCGCGAGGACTTCCCCGTCTCCCGGGTCGGTGTCGTCGCGCAAACTGACCCACGACCCGTGACCGCCCGCGGTTGACTCGGCCCGCCGGGCGGCCGATGGTGCCGTCCATGGCGGACTTGACGCTGATCGAGCTCTACATCTCGCCGTGGTCCGAGCGCCTGCGCTGGGTGCTCGACCTGAAGGGCGTCCCGTACGCGCGCCGCGAGTACGTCCCGCTCGCCGGCGAGGCGGAGCTCGAGCGGACGACCGGGCTCCGCACGGCGCCCGTCCTCCTCGCCGACGGCGAGGTCGTCGGGGACTCGAACGTGGCCGTCGACTGGCTCGAGACCCGCTACCCCGAGCCGCGGCTCGTCCCCGCGGAGCCCCCGGCGCGCGCCGCGGTCCGCGCCTTCGAGCTCGCCGCGACCGAGACGATGGCGCCGGCCGCGCGCCTGGTCGCGATCGGCCGCTGGCGCGCCGCGAACGTGCAGCCGCTCGCCGACCACTTCGCCGCCAAGTATCGCTGGTCGCCGGCCGCCGAGGCGGAGGCGACGCGCCTGCTCACGACGTTCCTCGCCGACCTGGCGCTCGCGGCGGCAGGGCGGCCCTATCTCGTCGGGGACGGGCTCACGCGCGCCGACCTGACCGTCGCCGCGATGCTGGCGGCGCCGCTCGGCCTGCCGCCCGACGAGCTCTTCGCCGCCGACGAGTCGCTCCGCCGGATCCTCGGGCTCCCCGTCGCGAAGTCCGCGGCGATGGCGCCGCTCCGCGCCTGGCGCGACGAGCTGTATCGCCGCCATCGCGGCCGCCGCGTCACGCCGGCCGCCTGAGCCCCGTGGCCCGGTTCTCGGCGAGCGAGCGCCACGTGCTCGCGCTCACCGGCGTCGCGCACGCGGCGACGCACTTCGCGGAGCTCGTCTACCCGACGCTCGCCGTCGTCCTCGCGCGCGACACGGGGATCCCGCTCGAGCACGTCCTCGGCTGGAGCTTCGCGGGCTATCTCCTCTTCGGGCTCGGCGCCCTGCCGGCGGGCTACCTGGCCGACCGGCTCGGCGAGCGCCGCCTCGTCCTCGGCGGCCTCGTCGGCATGGGGCTCGCGGCGGGCGCCGCGGGCGCGAGCCGCCCCGGCGCCCCCCTCGCCGCGGCCCTCGCCGTCCTCGGGCTCGCCGCGAGCGTCTACCACCCCGCGGGCATGGCGCTCATCTCGCGCGCCGTGCGGGCGCGCGGGCGCGCGCTCGGCGTGAACGGGATCTTCGGCAGCCTCGGGATCGCGGGGACGCCCGTCGTCACCGCCGTGGTCGCCCAGCGCTTCGGCTGGCAGGCGACGTTCCTCGGGAGCGGCGTCGTCCTCCTCGCGTTCGCGGCCGTCCTCGCGCGGCTTCCGATCGCGGCGCGGAGCGCGCCGGCGGCCGCGGCGCGGGCGCCGGCGATCCGCACGACGACCGCCGCCGCCGCGGCGCTCAACCTCGCGGCCGTGTTCTCCGGCATCGTGTACCGCGCCGGCACGATCGCGCAGCCGGCGTACTTCGCGGAGCGCGTCGCCGTCGTCGGCTTCGGCGCGGCGACGACCCTCGCCTATCTCATGGGGGTCCTCGGACAGTGGGTCGGCGGCCTGGTCGCCGATCATCGGGACCTGCGCTGGTCGTACTTCGCGTTCCACCTCGCGACCGTGCCCGCGCTCCTCGTCATGAGCCGGACGCACGGCGCGACGCTCCTCGTCGCGGCCGCGGTCTTCACGTTCGCCGGGCTCGGCATGCAGCCGATCGAGAACAGCCTCTTCGCGCACTTCACGCCCGCGCGGTGGCGGTCGACGGGCTTCGGCGTCAAGTTCGTGCTGAGCTCCGGCGTCGGGTCGCTCGGCGTGTGGCTCGTCCGCGCGGTGCGCGAGGCGTGGGGCATGGCCGCCGTGTTCCAGGTGCTCGCGGTCGTCGTCGGGCTGCTCCTCGCGACGATCCTGGTGCTCGTCGCGCTCACGGGCGAGCGGGAGCGCGAGCCGGCCGGCGCGCTCGGCGAGGCGCCGTTCGCCTGACCCCGGGAGCCGGCCCGTTGTCGCGCGGGCACCGGGCGTCGTAGAAGCGCGCCATGCGGGTCGAACCCTTCCGGATCGCCGTCCCCGACGCCGTCCTCGCCGACCTCCGCGAGCGGCTCGCGCGCACGCGCTTCCCCGACGAGATCCCCGGCGCCGGCTGGACCCAGGGGACCGACCTCGCGTACCTCCGCGAGCTCGTCGCGTACTGGCGCGAGCGCTACGACTGGCGGCGCGCGGAGGCGGCGCTCAACGCGGTCCCGCAGTTCCGCGCGCATGTCGGCGGCCTCGGCATCCACTTCCTCCACGTGCGCGGCCGGGGGCCCAAGCCGTTCCCGCTCGTCGTGACGCACGGCTGGCCCGGCTCGGTCGCCGAGTTCGTGAAGGTGATCGGCCCGCTCACCGATCCGGCGGCGCACGGCGGCGACCCGGCCGACGCGTTCGACGTCGTCTGCCCGTCGATGCCGGGCTACGGGTTCTCCGACCGCGCGACCGCGCTCGGCATGGACGCGGAGCGGATCGCCGCCCTCTGGGCCGAGCTGATGGCCGGCCTCGGCTACCCCCGCTTCGGCGCGCAGGGCGGCGACTGGGGCGCGATGGTGAGCACGTACCTCGGCGCGAACCACGCGGACGCGTGCGCCGGCATCCACCTGAACATGGTGATCGCCTTCCCGCCCGACCCCGCGAACCCCGCCGACGGGCTCACGCAGGAGGAGGTCGTCGACCTGATGGGCGCGCGGCAGTTCCTCGAGGAGGAGACGGGCTACCAGCGCATCCAGGGCACGAAGCCGCAGACGCTCGGCTACGGGCTCAACGACTCGCCCGCCGGCCTGGCGGCGTGGATCGTCGAGAAGTTCCGCACCTGGAGCGACTGCGACGGCAACGTCGAGCGCCGCTTCACGAAGGACGAGCTCCTGACGAACGTGATGCTCTACTGGGTGACCGACTCGATCACCTCGTCGTGCCGGCTCTACTGGGAGATGGTGCACGCGGACAAGTTCCCGCCGACCGACTTCCGCGTGCGCGTGCCGACCGCGTGCGCGATCTTCCCGAAGGAGATCATCAAGCCGCCGCGGAGATGGGTCGAGCGGCTCTACGACGTCCGCCGCTGGACGCGGTTCCCGGCGGGCGGGCACTTCGCGGCGATGGAAGAGCCCGCGGCGCTGGTCGAGGACGTGCGCGCCTTCTTCCGCACGGTGCGCTGATGGCCCGCGCGCCGGTCCTCGCCGTCGCCGTCCTCGCGCTCGCGGCCGCGGCGCGCGCGGCGACGATCCGCGTCCGTCCCGGCGAGTCGATCCAAGCGGCCGTCGACGCGGCGCCGCCGGGCGCCCGGATCCTCGTCGCGCCGGGCGTCTACCACGAGGCGGGCGCCGTCCACGCGCTCACGGTGACGCGGGACGATCTCCACCTGATCGGCCTCGCGCGCCGGAACCGGCCCGTCGTGCTCGAGCAGAGCGGCGGGCAGACGGACGGCATCTGGGTGTCGCCCGCCGACACGCTCGCCCCCGCCGACGACGAGCTGCCGCCCTGCGGCGTCAGCGGGGCGCGCGTCCACCGCTTCGAGGTGCGCGGCTTCACCGTGCGGGGCTTCGCCGGCTTCGGCGTCTATCTCGCCTGCGTCGAGGACTTCCGCATCGAGCGGAACGTGGCGGAGGCGGACCGGACGTACTCGATCTTCCCGGTCGCGTCGCGCCGCGGCCGCATGTCGCGGAACGTCGCCTCGGGGACCCGCTCGGACGCGTGCCTCTACGTCGGGCAGGACGACCGCGTGCTCGTCGACCGCAACCGGGCGACGGACTGCATCATCGGCCTCCAGATCGAGAACGCGACGCACGTCCGCATGCGGAACAACCTCGCCGAAGGGAACACGGCCGGCGTGATCGTCGACGTGATCGACGGACGGCAGACGACGGTCGCGTCCGAGAACGAGCTCGTGCGGAACGTGATCCGCGACAACAACCGGCCGAACGACGCCCCGCCCGGCGCAGAGACGGCGCAGATCGTCCCCGGGATCGGCATCATCGTGAACGGCGCGGACCGCACGCTCATCCGCGCGAACCGCATCGAGGACAACCACCTCGCCGGCCTGAGCCTGCTCGACTTCTGCCTGGGCATGCCGGACGAGTGCGCGCGGCCCGGGCTCGCGATCGACCCGAAGCCCGACGGCAACCGCGTCGTCGGAAACCGCTTCGCCCGAAACGGCATCGACGTGATCTACGAGCCGCGGGGCGGCCAGGGAAACTGCTTCGCGCGCAACCGCCCCCGCACGCTGACGGGCCCCCCGCTCCCGGCCTGCGACTGATGAGCGGTGTGCGGGCGGGGGCCCGGCCCCGTCCGCCCGCGAGCACGGTCAGCGGGCGGCGGCGGGTGCGCGCTCGGGTGGCGCTTCCGCCGGGCGCCAGAGCGGGTACGCGATGCCCGCCGCGCGGTTGATAACGAAGGCCTGCACCGTGAGCAGCACGACGGCGAGCATCAGCACGCCGAGCTGCCAGGGATCGCGCAGGATGCCGAGCGAGACGATCAGCGTGGTCGCGCCGGCGGGCGGGTGCGGCGCGCGGAGGAGGACCATGAGGCCGCTCGTCGCGCCGAGCGAGAGCCCGGCCGCGACGACGCCCGGCCAGGTGAGGCCCGAGGCGAGCGCGGCCGGGGCGTCGGCGAGGCCGCAGAGGTGGAGGCTCGCCCAGCCCGCCGCCGCGCCGACCAGGTGCCCGATGAGCGCGTTCCGCGGCGATGCGGCGGGCGCGGTCGGCGTGTAGAAGAAGAGGAAGGCCGTCGGCCCGAGCGACGGGAAGACGAACGGCGCGCGCGTCACGAGCGCGGCGACGGCCATGAGGGCGATGCTGAGACACCCGTTCACGAAGCTGAAGAGCGCGAGCACGGGCACCGAGCTGTGATGCCGGAGGAGGTGCGTCAGCTGGAGGCGGCGGAAGAGGCCGCCGATCACGTCCGACAGCTCGCCGCCGAGCGGGTGCTCGCGGTCGATCCGCCCGGGCGGCCGGCTCATCGCGGTCCGGGCCGGAGCGGCCGGCCGACGCGGCGGACGGCGAGCACGCCGCCCGCGAACACGACGCCCGAGACGAGGGCGAGGAACCAGATCCGCCGGCCGTCGCCGCCGAGATAGAGGTCGAGCGCGACGGTCAGCAGCCAGAGCTGGAACGTCATCAGGAGGATCCCGATCCCGAGCGCGGCCGCGGCGGCCGCGTGCTGGCCCGGCGGCGGAGCGCGGTCGAGCGGCTCCTCGGGCGGCGCCGCGGCGCTCACGGCGCCTCCTCGAGCGCGACCAGCCGGTCGCCCTCGCGCCGGACGGCGATGCGCGGCAGCCGGCGCGGCGGCGGGCCGGCGACGGGCTCGCCGGTCTCGGGGTCGAACGCGCCCTCGTGGCACGGGCAGTAGAGCCGGTTGCGCTCGGGCTGCCACTGCACCGCGCACGAGAGGTGCGTGCACTTCTGGCTGTAGGCGACGAAGCGGCCGCCCGGCAGGTGGAGGAGGATCGCCTGCTCGCCCGCGGTCGGATACTCGAAGTGGACGGCCTGCCCCTCCGGCACGTCGCCCGCCCGCGCGATCGTCCGCGCCCCGCGCCGGACGCGGTCGTCGAGCCAGCCGAGCGCCGCGAGCACCGCGGTGCCGACGAAGAGCGCGCCGGAGGCCACGACCGAGAAGACGAGGAGCCCGCGCCGCGTCACCGCCTCGTCGGCGTCCCAGTGGTAGGGGAACTCCTCGAGCCATCGCCGTCCGCTCAGGTCAGCCACGGGTCCTCCGGATGTCGCGTGCCCGCCTCCGCCGCGGCGGCGTCGAGGAGCGCCGCGACGTCGAGCCGCGGCGTGTCCTCGGGCAGCACGTGGTAGACGCGCGTCCGCACGGTCGCGGTGCCGAACGCGGTCACGTGCACCGGCCGCCCCGCGCGCCGCGCGACGAACTCCTCGTACGTGCCGTACCAGAGCGCGTCGGTCGGGCACGCCTGCGCGCACCACGGTTGGAGGCCCTGCACCGTGCGGTCGTAGCACAGGTTGCACTTCTTCATGAGGCGGGCGGCGGCGTCGAACTTCGGCACGCCGAACGGGCACGCGTAGACGCAGTTCTCGCAGCCGATGCAGCGCGACGGCTCCGCCTGCTGGACGACGCCCTCGGGCGTCACGAGGATCGCCTGCGCCGGGCAGACCTGGGCGCACGGCGCGAGCGGGTCCTCGCAGTGCATGCAGACCGTCGGCTGCGTCGCGACGCTCGCGCCGCGGTCGACGAAGTCCACCATCACCATGCTCTCGCCCTTGTGCGTGTCGCACTCGCGGCACGCGGCCTCGCACGCCCGGCAGCCGATGCAGCGCGAGGGGTCGACGAAGAGCGTCTTCACCTCCACGGTCGGCGCTCCGGGCCGTAGGGGAACATCGCGGGCTCGCTCGCCGGCGTGAAGTTCTCGCGGGGCGCGCCGGGCGCGGGCGGCGCGGCGTCGAGGCGCTCGACGGCCGCGGCGCAGACCTTGTACTCGGGAATCTTGACGCCCGGGTCGGCGGCCGGATTCGTCAGCTGGTTCACGGCCTCCGCGTGGCCGTAGTGGAACGGGATGAAGAGCACGTCGGGGCGGATCGTCGGGACGACGCTCGCGACGAGCTCCATCGCGCCGCGCGGCGTCCGCACGCGGACGCGGTCGCCGCTCCGGATGCCGAGCGGCTCGGCCGCGCGCGGATGGAGCTCCACCCAGGGCGCGGGTGCCTGCGACGCGAGGAACCCGAGCCGGCGCGTCTGCGTGCCGCTGAGATAGTGGTAGACGACGCGGCCCGTCGTGAGGCGGAAGGGATACGCGGCGCTCGGCTCCTCGGCGGGCGGCCGGTACGCGACGGGGATCATGCGCGCGCGGCCGTCCGGGTGTCCGAACCGCTCCGTGAACAGGCGCGGCGTGCCGGGGTGCTCGGCGCTCGGGCAGGGCCAGAAGACGCCCTGCTCGGCGTCGATCCGCTCCCACGTGATGCCCGCGTAGTCGGCGACGCCGCCCGCCGACGCACGCCGGAACTCGTCCCAGATCTCGCGCGCCGAGCGGAACGGGAACCACTGCCCGCGGCCGAGCCGCGCGGCGAGGTCGCAGAGGATCTCCCAGTCGCGCCGCGCCTCGCCGAGCGGCGCCGCCGCGCGGTTGACCTTCACCACGCGGCCCTCGAGGTTCGTCGTCGTGCCCTCGTCCTCGCACCAGACCGTGCCGGGCAGCACGACGTCGGCGCGCTCCGCGGTCTCCGAGAGGAAGAAGTCGATCACGACGAGCGGGTCGAGCCGCTCGAGCGCGCGCGCGACGACGGCGTTGTCGGGGAGCGAGACCATGAGGTTCGAGCAGAGGACGAGACAGCTCTTGATCGCGCCGTCCGCCATGAGGCGGACCATCTCGGTGGCGGCGGCGCCCGCGGGCGGGATCTCCGCGGCCGGGATGCCCCAGACGCGCGCGACCGCCTCGCGGTCGGCCGGCACGTCGATGTGCCGGTAGCCGGGCAGCTGGTTCGCCTTCTGCCCCACCTCGCGCCCGCCCTGGCCGTTGCCCTGGCCGGTCAGCGTCATCGTGCCGCCGCCCGGGCGTCCCACCTGGCCGCGCGCGAGGGCGAGGTTGATGCAGGCGAGGCAGTTGTCGACGCCGTGTGAGCTGTGCTCGATGCCGCGCGCGTGCATCACGAGCGACGTGGCGGCGCGCCCGTAGAGCCGCGCGGCGGCGACGATGCGCGCCGCCGGCACGCCCGCGATCCGCTCGGCCCATTCCGGCGTGCAGGGCTCGACCGCCTCGCGCACGGCGGCCCAGCCGGTCGTCCGGGCCGCGAGGTACGCCTCGTCGACGAGCCCGTCGTGCACGAGCTGCCGGAGCATCGCGTTCAGCACGGCGAGGTCCGTCCCCGGGCGGACGGGGAGCCACAGGTCCGCCGTGCGGGCGAGCGGCGTCTCCCGCGGGTCGAGCACGACGAGCCGCGCACCGCGGTCGCGCGCGCGCCAGAGCCACTGCATCGCGACGGGGAAGCACTCGGCGACGTTCGCACCGGCGACGAGGATCGCGTCCGCGAGCGCGATGTCCGGCATCGGCACGGGCGCACGGTCGATCCCGAACGCCGTCGCGTACGCGACCGCGGCCGACGACATGCAGAGCCGCCCGTTGTAGTCGACGTGCCGGGTGCCGAGCCCGACGCGCGCGAACTTCCCGGCGAGGTAGCACTTCTCGTTCGTCATCGACGAGCCGCTGTAGACGGCGATCGCGTCGCGGCCGTGCGCCGCCTGGATCGCCCGCCAGCGGGCGACGACGAAGTCGAGCGCCTCGTCCCAGCTCGCGCGCTCGAGCCGGCCGCCCTTCCCGCCGCGGCGGATCATCGGATGGCGGAGCCGCTCGGGGTGCGCCTGCTGCTGGTACGCGACGACGCCCTTCGGGCAGAGCGCGCCCCGGTTGTGCGGGAAGTCGCGCGGTTCGACGCCGACGACGCGCCCGTCCGCGACGCGGAGCTGCATCGCGCACTGCACCCCGCAGAACGGGCAGTGCGTCGGGACGAGGCCGTCGGGGACGCGCTCGGCCGCCTCCCACGCCGCCCGGTCGCGGCCGGCGGACTGGAAGTCGTAGTTGAAGTCGCGGCGCGCGAAGAAGTCCTTGTTGACGCTCATCGGGTCACAGGAAGCGACGCCCGAGGAGGGCGTAGTACGCTTCGCCGCGCAGCACACGCTTGCACGTCGGACAGTAGTCCTGGAGGACGCCGCGTCCGGCGCCGAGCGCGTAGCGCTGCCCGAGGTCCTCCAGCGTCGCCTTCACGTCCTCGACGAAGCGGCGCGAGGGGAGCGCGCGGCCGCACCGCGCGCAGACCGCGCCCCCCTCGTGCGCCGGGTCGCGATTGACGGTCTGGTAGAGGTTGATGCCGATCGTCGCCGGCCGCTCGACGATGTGGAAGAATTTGCCGAAGGGGAGCGACACGAGCCAGGCGACGACGACCACCTGGTGCGTGAGCGAGATGAACCAGTAGAAGCGGCCCTCCCAGAAGAGCGAGGAGGCCGTGAGGGCGAGGCCCGTGAGCGCCACCGCGACGAGGAGGACGAGCGGCACGAGGTCGAAGCCGAACCGCTGCGTCGCGAGGAACCCCTCCTCCGTCGTCCGGCGCCAGAGCGCCACCGCGAGCCCCGCGAGGAGGAGGAGCGCCGTCAGATCGAGCGCGTGGAAGGCGAGAAACGCGAACGCGCCGCCCAGCGGGAAGCGGAGGAGGGGGACACCGAAGAACCAGAGCTGGTACGCCTCCGGCGGGACGAGCGTGAACCGGAGCCAGCCGAAGGTGAGCGGGAACGTGATCGCGCAGGAGAGGACGACGCCCCAGAAGATCGCCATGTGCGCCGCCCACCGGACGGCGCCGCGCCGGAGGAGGAAGGTCTGCGCGAGGATGTCCGTCCACCACGCGCGCGGCACGAGCGTCGCGTAGCGCCGGAAGTTCCGCCAGGAAAGGAACTCGCGCCACCCGGCGCGGAAGTAGCGCCACGTGGGCGGCCGGCTGATCCAGAGGGCGTAGCGGTACGTGATGCCGGTGGCCGCGACGACCGTGCCCACCGCGTAGCCGATGAGCGCCGAGTCGAAGTCCGCGAGCCCGCGCGAGCCGGCCCAGATGAGGAGGACGAGGACGATGCCGACCCCCGCCGCGAGCGTCGCCGCTGGAAGTTCGCGTCGCAACCGCGCCCTTCCACCACATCGGGGCGCGACGCACAACGGGCCGGCCGCGGCGCCGCCGCACACCGGGCGACCCGTCAGAAGCCGCGGGGGAGATCGGTGATCGACTTCGCCGCGAAGCCGTCGTCCTCGATCCGGAGCGCCCGGTTGATCCGCGCGCGGAAGTTCTCGAACGCCGCCTGCGAGAGGACCTCGACGATCTCGCGCTCGTCGAGGTGGCGGCGCGCGTCCGCGAACATCTCGTCCGTGAGATCGTTCGGCGAGATGGTGACCATCTCGGCGAGCGCGAGCGCCGCCCGCTCGCGCTCGGTGTACGCCGGATGGCGGGCGTAGTCCGCCAGCGCTTCGAGCTTCGTGTCTCCGATTCCGCGCTTCCTGCCCACGGCAGTGTTGATGTCCAGTCAAAAGACGCAGCCGACGATCTGCGCGACGCGGAGGTGGATGAGCGTGCGCAGCTCCGGCCCGATCGTCCACCGCCCCGTGCCGAAGATCGCGTTCATGACCATCGCGCCGGTCGTGACGCGCGGCGCGCGGGCGAGGATCGGATAGGGCCGGAGGACCTTCCCGAAGAGCCGCCGCTGGAGCCAGAACTCGAGCCGAGTCCGCCAGGAAAGCGCGTGCACGTCGAGCGGGGCGAGGCGCGCCATGGTCAGCGGCCCTTGAAGGGCTGGTTCCCGTACCGGTCGACGTGCACGACCTCGCCGACGGGGCGTCGCGTCGTCGGCCCGTAGCGGCCGCGCGGCCAGCCGAGCGGCACGACGGCGCACGGGGTGACGGTCCACGGAAGGCGGAGCGCTCGCCGCGCGAGGATCGTCGACCAGAGGGGGAGGGTGACGAGCGCCGCGCCGAGGCCCGCGGCGCGCGCGGCGAGCAGGAGGTTCTGGACCGACGGGTAGATCGACCCGTAGTAGCTCGTGGCCGCGACGGGGGGCAGCCATGGCCGCGGGCCCCGGAGGCACGCGACGACGAGGACGGGGATGTCCGCGAAGTGGTCCGCCTGCCACTGCACCGCGTCGAGGATGCGGAGCATCGCCGGGTCGTTCCGCGCGAGCCGGCGCCCGAGACCGCCGTAAAGGCGCCAGGCGCCGCGGTTCAAGGTGCCGAGCCGCTCCTTCACCGCCCGGTCCCTCACGAGGACGAACTCCCAGTTCTGCTGGTTGCTCCCGGTGGGCGCCTTGAGCGCGAGCTCGACGAGCCGGAGCACGAGCGCATCGTCGACGGGGTCGGGCCGGAGGCGGCGGATGGCGCGCTGCGTCCGCATCGCCTCCTCGAGCGGCATGGTGAGCGCCGGGGGGACGGACGGGGGGGCGCTCTCCGCCATGACGGTGCATGAAAGCATGCCCGACGGGCTCGTCCAACCCTTCCGCCCCGGATTGCGGCGGGGGGAGGAGCCGTCCTCTGGTCCGCGCCGGGACCGCATACTGTGTCCTGCTTTCGGCTGCGCGCCGCCGGAGAGCGAGTCGCGGCAGGCGGCGACCGGGTCCCCCCCCGCGCGACGGATCCGCGCGGCGGACCTCGACGAGCTGCGCCTCGGCGAGTCCACCGCCGCGGACGTCGAGCGGCTCTTCGGCACCCCGGACGTGCGCACCCCGGACGGCGCGCTCGTGTACGGCACGGGCCCCGCCGCGCCCACGGTCACGTTCCGGTTCGAAAGCGGCCGCGTCGCGCGGATCTGCCGGGCGCGCCCGTAGCGCCGGCGTTGCCTCCGGCCGGGGCGGCTCGCTATGAGGCCCGGATGGCCGCTCCCCTCCGCGACCGGGTCGCCGTCGTCGGCGTCGGCTGTACGCGGTTCGGCGAGCGGTACGAGGAGCGCACCGAGGATCTCGTCTGCGCGGCCGTCGACGAGGCGCTCGCCGACGCCGGCTGCGAGCGGGAGCGCGTCGAGGCCGCCTGGGTGGGGACCGTCCTGTCGCCGTTCGGCGGCGACGCGCTCGCCGACGCGCTCAAGCTCTTCGGCCGGCCGGTGACCCGCGTCCACAACTACTGCGCGTCGGGCATGGACGCCTTCCGGGGCGCGTGCCTCGCCGTGGCCGCCGGGCAGCACGACGTCGCGCTCGCGGTCGGGGTCGAGAAGATGCGCGACGGCGGCTTCGCGCGGCCGAACCGGAGCCACCCCGTCCTCGACTTCGGGGAGCGCGCTCCGCACGTCTTCGCGCTCTCGGCGCACCGCTACTTCGCGCGCTTCGGCGCGACGAAGAAGACGCTCGCGGCCGTCGCCGTGAAGAACCACCGTCACGGCCTCGCGAGCCCGAAGGCGCACCTCCGGATGGAGGTGAGCGAGGACGCGGTGCTCCGGGCGCCGATGGTCTACAGCCCGCTCGGCCTCTACGACTGCTGTCCGACGACCGACGGCGCGGCCGCCGTCCTGGTCTGCCGCGCCGACCTCGCGCGCTCGTTCCGCGCGACTCCCGTCTGGCCGCTCGGCGTCGGTCTCGCCGTCGTCTCCGGGCAGCCATACTGGAAGCCGAGCGCGGGGTTCGTCGGCTTCGAGGCGACCGTCCGCGCCGCGGCGCAGGCGTACGCGCAGGCCGGGGTCGGGCCGGCCGACGTCGACTTCGCCGAGGTCCACGACTGCTTCACGATCACCGAGATCCTCACCTACGAGGACCTGGGCTTCTGCCGGCGCGGCGAGGGCGGGCGGTTCGTCGAGGAGGGCCGCGCGTCGCTCGGCGGGGAGAAGCCGGTCAACCCCTCCGGCGGCCTCAAGTCCTTCGGCCATCCCGTCGGCGCGACCGGCGCCCGCATGATCTGGGAGGTCGTGACCCAGCTCCGCGGCGAGGCAGGGGCGCGGCAGGTGCGGAACGCGCGCATCGGCCTCGCCCACAACCTGGGCGGCCCCGGCGCCGTGTCCTGCGTGTCGATCCTGACGAACGCCTAGCCGACGCGCGCCCCGTCACTCGCGGAGGAGCACGTCGAGCGCGAACCGGACCCGCTTCAGCACCCGGCCGAGCGCATTCCGGTGGATGTTCCGCCGGAGCGCCACGAGCGCCTTCCGCTCGAGCCGGTAGCGGAGGGGCGCGGCGGCGCGCGCGGGGACCGGCGCCCCCTTCGCGGCCTCGAGCTGCGCCACGATCTGGGCGCGCGGATAGCCGAGCATCTCCAAGTCGGCGGGGTCGAGCTCGTCGAGGAGGCGCGAGACGAGCGCGAGCGTCGGGGCGTCGTTCGCGATCTCCGCCGCCCACCTGCTGACCGACGTCGTGACGGGCCGTGTGTGGCGCCCGACGCCGATCGGGTCGCCGAGCCCCTTCGGGGCGTCGCCTCGCTCGCCGTACGCGATCGCATCGGCTTCGAACGGGACGCCGAGGTGCTCGCACACGCGGCGGAAGTGCGTCTCGGGGTCGCGCACGAGCTCCTCGTAGCGCACGTGGACGCAGGGCACGGGGCGGTCGCGGAGGAGCGCGGCGAGCGCGGGGACGTAGCGGGCGAGGATCGGGTTGTGCGCCGTCGCGACCTCCCAGTCGCCGTCGAAGAACGACTCGACGTAGGAGGAGAGGACGGCGAGCGGGTGGCGCGTCAAGACGACGTAGCGCGCCTGCGGGTAGAGCTTCACGAGGAACGGGAGCACGAGCGCGTACGCCGGCGTCTTGTCGAGGAAGAAGCGCTTGCCCGCCGCGCGCGCCATGATCCGCTCGTACATCGTGTCGGTGTAGGCCCGGAGCGCCTCCAGGTAGTCCGCCTCGCCGCGCGGCAGGTCGGCGACGAACTCGTGGATCGCCTGGTCGACGTTGTTCGGGTCGTACGGGGCCTTCTGGACCTTGCCGTAGTACCCGAGGTGCGCGATCGGCGTGATGAGGTGGGGCTCGGCGCGCTGGTAGATCATCGAGTGCGCGCCGAGCATCCGCGCGAGAAGCGTCGTCCCCGAGCGCGGCGCGCCGATCAGGAAGATCAGACGGTCTTGCATGTCCACTGCTCTCTCAGGATCGCCTTCTGCACCTGGCGGGTCGAGGCGGTTCGCGGCAGCGCGTCGACGAAGCGGACGGCGCGCGGCTTCTTGTAGCCCGCGAGCCGCGCGCGGACGTGCTCGATCACCTGCGCCTCGTCGAGCGCGGCGCCCGTGCGCCGCACGACCGCGGCGACCGCGATCTCGCCCCAGTGCGCGTCCGGCACGCCGAAGACCGCGGCCTCGGCGATCGCCGGATGCTCGAGCAGGCACCGCTCCACCTCGACCGGGTAGATGTTCTCGCCGCCGCACTTGATCATGTCGGTCACGCGTCCCGCGATGTGGAGGAAGCCCTCGTCGTCGAACGTCGCGAGGTCGCCCGTGCGGCACCAGCCGCCCGCGAGCGTCCGCGCCGTCTCCTCCGGCATGCGCCAGTAGCCCAGCATGACGAACTCGCTCCGGCAGACGACCTCGCCCGTCTCGCCGACCGCGACGTCGCGGTCGGCGGCGTCGACGACGCGCACCTCGACGGTCGGGACGGGGCGGCCGACGGACGTGGGCTTCCGGAGCACGTCCGCCGGACGGAGCGTCGCGATCGGCCCGGCCTCGCTCTGGCCGTACACGACGAAGAGGTTCGGGTTCCCGAAGCCGTCGACGATCGCGCGGATCTGCGCGGCGGTCATCGCGGAGGTGCCGGCGCCGAGCGTGCGGAGCGAGGAGCGGTCTGTCCGCGCGAGCGTGGGGAGGCCGAGGACCGCGTCCCAGAGCGTCGGGATGAGGTAGAGGTACGTGACGCGCTCGCGCGCGACCGTCCGGAGGATCTCCTCGGGGTCGGCGCGCTCCATCAAGACGACCGTGCCGCCGCTCGCCCAGTACCCGAGCGGCATCGCCCAGCCGCCCATGTGGAACATCGGGAACATGCAGAGCCCGACGTCGTCCTCGCCGAGCCCGATCGTCGCCTGCGTCTGCGCGGCCTGGAGGACGTAGGCGCGGTGCGAGAGGAGCGCGCCCTTCGGCTCGCCGGTCGTCCCGCTCGTGTAGAGCATGACGTGCGGATCGCGCTCGTCGAGGCGCGGCTCGCCCGGCGGCTCGGCGTCCGACGCGCGCGCGAGGAGGTCCGCGAGCGAGCCCGGGCGGTCGCCGTCGAGCGACACCGCGTGGCGGAGCGCCGGGAGGTCGGGGCGGAGGCCGGCCGCGACGTCGGCGAACTCTGCGGCGTGGAACACGACGCTCGCCTCCGACTGCGCGAGCGCCCACCGCACCTCCGCGGCGCGATGGCGGAAGTTGAGCGGCACGTGGATGGCACCGAGCTTCGCCGCGGCGAAATAGAGCCACGGGTACTCGACGCGGTTCCGCGCGAGCGTGGCGATCCGGTCGCCGTGGCGCACGCCGAGCGCGCGGAGCGCGTGGGCGAGCCGGTTCGTCATCGCGTCGAAGCGGCGGTAGGACACGCGGGCGCCGCCGAGGACGTACGCCGTCCGCTCCCCCCGGTGGCGCGCGTGCCGCCGGAGAATCTCGCCGAGGAGGAGGGCCATCCCCGGCTCTCTAGCACGGCGGGTGCGGCGCGATCGAATGGCGGTCCGTCGATCGACCGACCGGTCTCGCGGCGCCCTGCGCGCCGGCGCGTTCCGCGCACTGCTGCATTGAAGTATGTGCACGCGCGATACGTACTTTCCGTTGACCCGGCTCCACGGCCGCCGTTACGGTCGCGCGCAAGGGACCCCCATGGCTGACGGCGCTGGCTCGCTCGCGATGACCGCTCCGGTGGTCGTCGATCTCCCACGACCGCCCGAGCGCCCGCCGTTCGCGATCGAGCGGCCCGTCGCGTGCCCGTTCGTCGGCCGCGAGCGCGAGATGGCCGAGCTCGCCTGGGCCGTCGAGGAGGTGCTCGCCGGGCGCCCGCGCGTCGTCCTCGTCGCCGGGGAGCCCGGCATCGGGAAGAGCCGGACGGCGAGCGAGGTCGCGGAGCAGGCGCGCCGCGCCGGCTTCGAGCGGCACTGGGGCCGCTGCCACGAGGCGGGCGGCGCGCCGGCGTACTGGCCCTGGGTGCAGGTGCTGCGCGGCGCGATCGGGAGCCGCGACCCGCGCGCGCTCCGCGCCGAGATCGGAGCCGCGGCCGACGACGTCCTCGGTCTCCTCGCCGTCACGCAGAACCCGGCGACGGCGCCGTCGGAGCCCGGGCACGCGCGCTTCCGCTTCTTCGACGCAATCGCGGTCTTCCTGCGGCACCTCGCGTCCCGGCGGCCGCTCATGATCGTCCTCGACGACCTGCACGCCGCCGACGCGGCGTCGCTCCTCCTGCTCCAGTTCCTCGCCGACACGCTCACCGAGGGCCGAATCCTCGTCCTCGCGGCGTACCGCGACGTCGGGCTCGGCCGCGACCAGCCGCTCTGGGACACGCTCGGGGAGCTCGCGCGCGTCGAGGGCGTGCGGCGGATCGAGCTGCGGGGGCTCGGCGCGGCGGACGTCGCCCGCTACATCGCGCTCACGACGGGCCTCGAGCCGCCGTCCGGGCTCGTCGCGACCGTGCTCGAGCGGACGGAGGGCAACCCGTTCTTCGTGGGCGAGGTCGTCCGCCTGCTCGTCGCGGCGAGCCGCCTCGAGGAGCCCGAGGACGGGGCGCCGTTCGTCATCCCGTGCCGCGTGCGCGAAGCCGTCGGGCGGCGCCTCGCGCACCTCTCGTCCGCCTGCAACGAGGTGCTCGGCACGGCGTCCGTGTTCGGGCGGCACTTCGCGCTCCACCTGCTCGAGCCCGTGAGCGGCCGCTCGCGTGCGCAGCTGCTCGAGGCGCTCGAGGAAGCCGCCCGCGCGCGCATCGTCGTCGCCGATCCGCGCGGCGGCGGGCGGTACGCCTTCTCGCACGTGCTCGTTCGCGACACGCTCTACGACGAGTTGAACGCGGCGGACCGCGCGCGGCTCCACCAGCGCGTCTGCGAGGTGCTGGAGGAGTTCTACCGGCACGACCCCGAGCCGCACCTGGACGAGCTCGCGCATCACGCCTTCCAGGCCGCGTCGGGCGGCGCGGTCGACCGCGCGATCGGCTACGCCGTCTACGCGGGGCACCGGGCGAGCCGGATGCTCGCGTACGAGGAGGCGGCGCGCCACTACGAGCGCGCGCTCGCCGCGCTCGACCTCCTCGACCCCGTGAATCAGTCCGTGCGCTGCGAGCTGTGGCTCGCCCTCGGCGAGGCGCTCACGAAGGCCGGCCGGGCGGAGAAGGCGCGGGCGGCGTTCCTCCGCGCGGCGGAGGTCGCCCGCACCCGCGGCGACCGGGTGCAGCTCGGCCGCGCGGCGCTCGGCCTCGGCGGGCCGTGGAACGAGATCGGCCGCGTCGACGAGGCGCACCTCGAGCTCCTGCGCGAGGCCCTCGAGACGATCGATCCCGGCGACAGCTGCCTGCGGGCCCTCCTCATGAGCCGCCTCGCGCGCGCGCTCTACTACGCCGATTGCTGGGAGGAGCGCGTCGCCCTCTCGACCGCGGCGCTCGAGATGGCGCGCCGCCTCGGCGACCCGTCGACGCTCGGCGAGGTGATGAACAGCCACCGCTTCGTCGCATGGGATCCGGGCAACGTCGGGGACCGCCTCGCGCTCGCGACCGAGGCCGTCCGGCTCGCCGACGAGACCGGGAACCGCGAGCTCGCGCTCATGGGACGGACGTGGCGCGTCGTCGACCTCCTCGAGCTCGGCGAGATGGCGCGCGTCCGCGCGGAGGTCGAGGCCTCGAGCCGCCTCGCCGACGAGCTCCGCCTGCCGTACTACCGCCACGTCGTCGCGGTCTTCCGCGGCACGATCGCCCTCCTCCAGGGCCGCTTCGAGGAGGCGGAGCGCCATGCGCGCGAGGCGCTCGCGATCGGACGGCGCGTGCACCCCGACTCCGCGGCGCAGATCTTCGCGATGCAGATCACGGGGCTCCGGCGCGAGCAGGGACGGCTCGCCGAGATGGTGCCCGCGGTGGAGGCGTGTGTCGCGCGGTACCCGTCGCTCCTCGCCTGGAAGATCGGGCTCGCGTACGTCTACGCCGACCTCGGCCGGGAGGCGGAGGCGCGGAGCCTCTTCGCCGAGCTCGCGGCGAAGGGTTTCACGGACGTGCCGCGCGACTTCACGTGGACGTCGGCCATGTCCCTCCTCGCCGAGGTGTGCGCCGACCTGAACGACGCGACGCACGCGGCCCTCCTCTACGACATCCTCCTCCCGTACGACGGGCAGAACGTCGTCCTCGGCTACGGATGGGTGGCGCACGGCGCGATCGCGCACCACCTCGGCCGGCTCGCCGCGACGATGCGGCGGTGGGACGCGGCCGAGCGTCACTTCAACGACGCCCTCGCGCTCAACCAGCGTCTGGGCTCGCGCGGCTACGCGGCTCAGATCGAGCGGGCGTACGTGCGCATCCTGCTCGCGCGCGGCGCGGAGGGCGACCGCGAGCGCGCGCTCGCCCTCCTCGAGAGGATGCTCGCGACCGCGCACGAGCTCGGCATGCGCGACGTCCTCACGACCGGCCTGGCACTCCGCGAGCGCGTCCTCCAGATGGCCGCGGCGGGCGGCCCCGTCGCCCCCGCTGCGCGCGCGGCGTGCGTCTTTCGGCGCGAGGGCGAGTACTGGACCGTCGGCGACCCGACCGCAGTCGTCCGTCTGAGAGACGCGAAGGGGCTCCGCTACCTCGCCCACCTCCTCGCGCGGCCGGGCTGCGAGCTCCACTCGCTCGACCTCGTCCGGACCGCGGAGGCGGGTGGGGAGGTGCCCGACGCGGCGGAGCGCGCCGTCGGCGCGGATCGGGTGACGGCGTCCGTCGGGAGCGCGGGGCCCGTGCTCGACAAGGCGGCGAAAGCCTCCTACCGCCGCCGGCTGGTCGCGCTTCGCGCCGAGCGCGAGGAGGCCGAGCGCTTCAACGATTCGGGGCGCGCCGCGCGCGCCCGCGAGGAGATCGAGGCCCTCACCGAGGAGCTCGCGCGGGCGGTCGGGCTCGGGGGGCGCGACCGGGAGGCCGCGTGCGACGCCGAGCGGGCTCGGCTCACCGTGACGAAGCGGGTGAAGAGCGCGCTCGCGAAGATCCGCCAGGCGCACCCGGCCCTCGGCCATCACCTGCTCGGCAGCGTGAAGACGGGCTACTTCTGCGTCTACGTCCCGCCGCCCGACGGCTCCGTCGACTGGACGCTCTGACGCCGCGCGCTGCGCGGCACATCGTTCCGTCGCTCGTCACGCCCCCGCCGCGGACCGAGGCCCCCCGCCATGGTCCCTGCGGCCCGCGCCGTCCCGCTGACGGCGCGGGCCGCTCTTCGCCGGCACGCCCGGGGGACGTGAGCGAGCCGGCGGGTCGTCCCGCATCGTGCGGGAGCGCGGGGGAGTCCTCGCGCAGACGACAAGGTGCACCACCACGTCTTTCGATGCGGCATGGGCGTCGAGTTGGTGGTGCGCCCGCCTCCGCGAGGACTCCCCCGCGCTCCCGGGTCGGTCGTCGTCACGCAAACTGACCCCGTACCCGCGGGCGCACGACATTGACACCGCGGACGGCCGCGTGTTACCCGCGCCCCGGTCTCGCCGGCGCCGTCGGCGCTCGATTCGGGGGAAGCGTCCACATGGCCAAGCTGCTCGAAGGGAAGGTCGCCGTCGTCACCGGCTCCGGCCGCGGCATCGGGCGCGGGATCGCGCTCGCGCTCGCGCGCGAGGGCGCCCGGGTGGTCGTCAACGACGTCGGCTGCGACGTGAGCGGGCGGGGCACCGCGGCGGATCCGGCCGCCGAGGTCTGCCGCGAGATCCAGGCGCTCGGGAGCGAGGCGGTCCCGAGCTACGACAGCGTCGCCGACTTCGAGAGCGCGGGGCGGATCGTCCAGACGGCGCTCGACGCCTGGGGGCGCCTGGACGTCCTCGTCAACAACGCCGGCATCCTCCGCGACAAGAGCCTCGCGAAGATGACGCCGGAGGACTTCGACGCGGTGCTGAAGGTCCACCTCTACGGCGGCTTCAACTGCTGCCGCCACGCGCTGCCGGTCATGCAGGAGCAGCGGTACGGACGCATCATCAACATCGTCTCCAGCGCGGGGCTCCGCGGGAACTTCGGCCAGGCGAACTACGGGGCGGCGAAGGCGGGCCTCATGGGGCTCACGTTCGTGATCGCGGTCGAGCACATGAAGGGCAACGCCGAGGGCAAGTACTCGATCACCGCGAACGCGCTCGCGCCCGCCGGCATGACGCGCATGGTGGGCCAGATCCCGGGCATGGAGGGACGTCCCATGCCTCCGGAGATGAACCCGGACCTGAACGGCCCGATCGTCGCGTACCTCGCCTCCGCGCAGGCCGGCCACGTGAACGGCCAGGTGTTCGGCCGGCGCGGGTACGCGTACACGCTCTTCCAGACCCCGAAGCCGATCGCGGCGCTCTACAAGGAGGGCGGCCTCTCCGCCGAGGAGATCGCGAAGAACTTCGACGCCGCGTTCGCCGACCACCTGAACGTCCCCGGCATCCCGATGACCGCCGCGATGAAGCAGGCGGCGGCCGCCGCCGCGGCGGCGAAGAAGGGGTAGGGCGTGGGCGACCGCGGCGGCCTCTCCCACGTCGGGCTCTCGACGCTCGACCTCGACCGCACCCGCGCGTTCTGGGAAGGGGTCCTCGGCTTCACGGCCGTCCGCTGCGACGTCATCGACGTGAAGGAGGGCGGCCGCATCCGGCACGTCTTCTTCGACACCGGCGCGGGCCACCTCGTCGCCTTCATGGAGCCGCGCGGCGTCCCCGGCATCCCGGCGGAGTACGACGCGGGCATCAACCGCGGGCTCGGCGTCCCCGATGCCTTCTACCACCTCGCGTTCGCCGTTCCGTCGCGCGAGGCGCTCGAGGCGAAGCGGGCGGCGCTCGTCGCGAAGGGCGTCGCCGTCACGCCCGTCGTCGACCACGAGTGGATGCAGTCGATCTACTTCAAGGACCCGAACGGCCTTCTTCTCGAGTACGCGTGGTGGAGCCGCCCGCTCGGCGAGGCCGACGCGCGGATGCAGGTGCGCTTCACGATCGGGCTCCGCGAGCCGTCGCCGGTGACCGACTTCCGCCGCAGTTGAAGGTCGCCTTCCACTCCGGCCACCTGAACGAGCGCGGCAGCGACGTCGCGCTCTACGACTACGCGGACCTGAACGAGCGGCTCCTCGGCCACGAGTCGATCGTGCTGGCACCCATGGGCTCGGAGCTCACGGCCGCGGAGCGGTTCGCTGCGCGCTTCAAGGTGTACCTCTACGGGAGCGCCGAGGACCGCGAGGCCGTCCTCCGCCAGGAGGGCGTCGACGTCTTCTACGCGATCAAGTACGGCCGGGACGACGGCGTCGTGTCGCGCGTCTGCCGCACCGTCGTGCACTGCGCGTTCGAGCTCGGCGCGCCGCACGGCGACGTGTACGCCGCCGTGTCGGAGTGGCTCGCCGAGCAGTGGGGCGGCCGCTTCCCGTGGGTGCCGCACGTCGTCGCGCTGCCCGAGGTGGCGGGCGACCTCCGGGCGGAGCTCGGCATCCCGCGCGACGCGCTCGTGCTCGGCCGCCACGGCGGGTTCGGCGAGTTCAACCTGCCGTTCGTCCACGAGGTCGTCGCGGAGGTCGCGGCTGCACGCGACGACGTGTGGTTCCTCTTCCTCAACACGGCCCCCTTCTGCCCGCCGCATCCGCGCATCGTCCACCTCCCGGCGACGGTCGACGTCGAGCGCAAGGTCCGCTTCCTCAACACGTGCGACGCGATGCTGCACGCGCGCGCGCAGGGGGAGACGTTCGGGCTCGCGGTCGGCGAGTTCTCGTTCCAGAACAAGCCCGTGCTCACGTGGGCGTACTCGAAGGACCGCGCGCACATCCGCATCCTGAAGGAGCAGTGCCTCACGTACGCGGGCGCCGCCGAGCTGCGACACCTGATCGCCTTGCTTCCCGCGACGCTCGCCGCCGGGCTCGCGTGGGACGCGTACCGCGTGCAGTTCGCGCCCGCCGAGGTCATGCGGCGATTCGCCGGCGTCTTCCTCGACGGCTGAGCGCGGCCGCGCGGCTTGCGCCTTCCGCGCGCTTCGGGCTATGCGTCGCGCCCGGAGGACCGCCCTGCATGGCCGAGGAGAAGTCGCTGAAGGACGTGACCGTCTGGTCGGGCCACCGCGAGATGTCGCTCGAGGACGTGGCGACCATCCAGCCCGGACTCGGGCGCCTCATGCCCGAGATCGGCACGCGCACCTGGAAGTGCTGGTACGCGGCGAAGGCCGGCCACTGGGCGCTCGCGAAGTTCCAGGCGAAGGAGATCGTCGGTCTGATGGAGCTCGGCGCGTTCACCCGGCCGAAGTACGAGGACAACCTGAACCAGTTCCTCGCCGAGAACTGGAAGCCGGTGCAGGACGCGATCGCGAAGGAGGATTTCGCCGCGTTCGACGCGGCGTTCAAGAAGGCCGTGGAGGCGGCGAACGCGTACCACGAGCTGCGCGACAAGCCGTACATCAGGTGGAAGCTGCCGGAGGCGCCCCCGCCCGACCTGGACCTGACGCCGCCGCGGAAGAAGTAGCCCGTCGCGGGGAGACGCGCCCCGTGCGCGACGCCGTTCGCCTCCCGGTCTCGCTCGCGCTCTCGGCGCTGGTCCACGCGGCCGTCCTGGCGCTCCTGCTCCGCGCGCTCCCGCCTGCCCGCCCGATCGCCGTCGCGTTCCCCGTCTCGCTCGTCGGCGCGCCGGGCGGCGGCGGGGGCGGCGACGATGCGAGCCGTCCGCCGGGCCCGCCGCCGGGCCCGCCGCCGGGCGCGCCCGCCGCCGCCCCGGCGCCGCCGCCGGACACCGCGCGCGCCGCGCCGCCGCGCCCGGCGCCCCCCGCCGCCCGCAGCGCCGCGACGCGACCGGCGCACCGCCAGCGCGTCGCGCGCACCGCACCGCCCGCACCCCCGCCGGCCCCGGCGCCGAACGCCGCCGCGCCGGGGGCCGCGGACGCACGCGCCGCGAGCGTGCCCGCCGGCGCGGGAGGCGGCGCGCGCGGCGGCGGCAGCGCGGACGGGGCGGGCGGGGGCGGCGGGAGCGGCGGCGGCGACGGCAGCGGCGGCGACGGCTCGGGCGGGGCGCGGGTGGCGTACGGCACGAACCCGCGCCCGGACTACCCGCTCGTCGCCCGGCGGCTCGGGATGGAGGGCGTCGTCGTCCTCGCCGTCGTCGTCGCGCCCGACGGCCGCGCCGCCGAGGTGCGCGTCGCGCGCTCGTCGGGCTTCGCGCCGCTCGACGACTCGGCGGTGCGGACCGTCCGCGAGCGCTGGCGCTTCGTCCCGGCGCGGCGCGACGGCGTTCCCGTCGAGAGCGCGGTCACGGTCCCGATCCGCTTCCGGCTCGAGGAGGCGCGCGGCTAAGAGGCGCGGCGGGAGACGGGTCGCGGCGCCGGCGCCTCGCGGCGCGCGGCGTCGAGCAGGTCCGCGACGTCCCAGAGGGCGACGCGGCCGCTCGCGTCCGCGTCCGCGGTCGCGAGCGTCGCGCCGGCCCACGCGCACGCGAGCACGGCCGTGCGGTGCCAGGAGAGCGCGGCGACGGAGGCGAGGGCGACGAGGTCGTAGACGCGCACGACGCCGTCGCCGCCGCCGGTCGCGACGAGCCGGCCGCCGGGCGCGACGGCGAGCGACGCGAGGACGCGACCGCGCGCGCTCTCGAACACGTGCGCGCCGCGCGCGGCGTCCCAGACGCGCAGGACGCCGTCCTCGCCCGCGGCCACGACCCGCTCGCCGGCGGAGGCGAGCGCCTGCGCCCGTGCGCCCGGCGCGCGCCTCGAGGTGGATGTCGCCCGCCATGCCGACGCCGCCGCCGTGATGCGGCGTGTGGTCGTGGACGCCCGGCGCGGCGGCGCGCTCGTCGTCGTCGCCGAGCCGGGCGGCGTCTCGCCGGGATCGGGAGCCGGGCCGCACGCCGCGACGGCGGCGAGCGCGGCGGCGAGCGTCCGGCGCACGGCCACGAGCCCGCCTCCGCTGCCCGCATGCGCGCGGCGATGCGGGAGGGCCGTCACGGCGACGCTCGTAGCCGTCTCCCCTGCGAGGCACGAGCGCGGCGGGGGAGTTGCAACGCGCGGGAGCGCGGGCCGATAATCCGCCGCGTCGTGCTTCGCGCGCGCGTCGTCCTGCTCGCGATCCTGGCTGCGGCGCTCGGCGTCGGAAGCGAGGCGTGCGCCGAGGTCGCGTCGGCCGCGATCCCCCGCTTCCACGGGCGGCTGCGGCTCGCGCGCGGCGCGGGGCGCCTCGATCGGCAGTCGGGCGCCGCCCGGTTCACCGTCCGCCACTGGCGCATGGTCCTCGCCGACGGCTCCAACGGCATCTTTCCGGGCGAGGAGCCCGTCGTGATCGCGTTCGGGACCGACCAGTTCCGGCTCGAGCCGGGCGCGCTCAGCGCCGGACGGCGGGGGCGGTTCCGCTTCCGCGCCCCGAAGGTCCCGGACGCGCGCGGCATCCTCGCGCTCGACCTCCGGCGCCTCGCGGCGACCGTCTACGACGTCTCCTTCACGGTGGCGGACGTGCAGCTCTTCCCGCTCACGGAGAACGCCCCGGTGTGCATGCCCGCGGCCGTGATCGTGGGCGACGACGACGGCTTCTCGGGCGTCGACTTCGACCGGCCGGGGTTCCCCGAGCGGCTGACGTCGCGGGTGGTCGTGCGCCGCCGGCCCTGCGACGCGACGGCCTGGCCCTGGACCTGACCGACGGCGCGGCGCGTCGTCGGATCCGCAAGCATTCCACCTTGACAGCGCGTCGCGGACGTCGGTACAGAGCCGCGTACCGACCGGTACACGGCTCTGGACACGAGCGAACGACCGCCCTCGATCGCCACCGACCTCGCCGACGAGAGCCGGCGCCGGATCCTCGACGCCGCCGAGCAGGTGTTCGCCGAGCGCGGCTACGCGGGCGCGACGACGCGCGAGATCGCCGCGCGCGCCGGCATCGCGAAGCGGATGCTCTTCTACTACTTCGCCAGCAAGATCGCGATCTACCGGGCCGTCCTCGCGCGCCTCGTCGGCGGCCTGGTCGCGATCCACGAGCGGTTCCGGACGGATCCGGGCCCGGTCGGGCTCGCCGAGGCGGCCCAGGGCATCACGCATTTCGCCGGCGCGAACGTGCCGGGGCTCCGGGTGCTCGTGCGCGAGATCATGGACGCCGGACCGGTCCTCCCCGAGCTCGTGCGCGAGCATCTCGGACCGCTCTTCGCGCGCGGCGCGGCGGAGGTCGCCCGCAACATGCGGGCCGGCGTCTTCCGCCGCCGCGACCCGATGCACGTGCTCGTCGACGTCGGCGGGGTGACGCTCTTCTACTTCCTGCTCGTGCCGCTGCTCGAGCTCGTGTGGCAGCGCGACCCGCTCGCGCCGGCGACGATCGCCGAGCGCGCGGCCGTGGCGAGCGACTGCCTGATGCACGGCGTGGCCGGTTCGCCCGCCGGAAAGGAGGTTCCGCGGTGAGGTACGTCGCGCTCGTCCTGGCCCTCGCCCTCGCGCTCCCTGCCGCCGCCGCGCCCACCAAGTCGGGGCCGATCGCGGTCGCACCCGACGGGCACGTCTTCGTCGTGAACCCCGACCAGGACACCGTCGGGCGGCTCGAGTTCGACGCGATGCACGTGGGGACGCTCACGCACGAGTCGGCGGTCGGCGCCGATTCGGCCGTGCGGCAGTACCCGCGGACGCTCGCGCTCGCAGGGTCCTGGGTGTTCACCGCGAACCAGGCGAGCGACTCGGTGTCGCGGCTCGCGCAGGCGGACCTGGGCGGGCTCCAGACGACGGCGCTCCCCGCCGGCTGCGCGCCCTACGGGATCGCCCCGACGCCGGGCGGCGACCACCTGGTCGTGACGTGCCAGGGCACGAGCGAGGTCCTGGTCCTCGGCCTCGATCTCGCCGTGCTCGCGGACATGAAGCTCGGGTGGCCCAACGCGCGCGCGATCGCGATCTCCGACGGCGGCCGCGCGTACGTGACGCACTTCCTCACCGAGGCGCCGGTCGACGACGCGCACGTGAGCGTCGTCGATCTGGGGAACGCGTCGGTGCTCGACGTCTTCGCGATCCCGCCCGACACGACGACCTGCGAGACGCAGAACTCGGGGCAGGGCGTGCTCAACCTCGTGTCCGCGATCGCGCTCGTCCCCCCCGGAGCGCCGGCCGAGGTCGCGAACCAGCTCTGGGTGGGCGGCGTGCAGCAGAACAACGTGAGCAAGGGGCTCTTCGAGCGGAGCATCCCGCTCGGGACGGATCCGAAGGCCGGGATGTTCCCCTTCACGTTCGCGCCGTTCCCCAAGCGGGGGAACACCCGCGACGTCTTCAAGGCGTCCTTCCACGACATCATCCGGTCGGGGATCTACAAACTCGACGCGGACACGGGGGCGACGATCGGGAAGATCGACATCGACGAGGGCACGGAGGCAAGCGACATCGCGTTCGCGCCGGATGGGACGGCCGCGTACGTCGTCGACCTCGGCTTCAACAGCTACCACGTCTTCAACACCGTCCGCGGCCAGCGCGCGAACGACGTGACGACGCTGTTCGCGCCGCCGTCGAAGTTCGGCCCCGGGGGCGCCCAGGGGGCGTCCACGGGGTGCGTGCCCGAGGCGCTCACCTCGGTCACCTCCGAGGTGCCGTTCCGGCTGGCGCCGCAGGCGCAGATCACCGTGATCGACGGGATCGACCCCGTGCGCTTCGACGGCGCGACGTTCCAGACCGTCGCGACCGGCGTCGACTTCGACGTGGCGACGTTCCACGCGAGCGGCACGTCGCGCATGGTGCGGCGGGCGGACGGGGTCGGGACGGGGCCCATGGGCGTCGCGCTCTCCCCGGACGGCGGAACGGCGTACGTCGCGAACTACCTCGCGCGGAACGTCGTGCCGGTCGCGACCGCCTGGCCGCCGAGCGGCAGCGGCCTCCCGGCGAACTTCCGCTGCTCGAACGCGCCCGCGACGCCGTGCGGGACGAACAACGACTGCACGGGCGGGACGGGCTTCTGCAACCACCCGGGCGGCGACACGTGCACGACGGACGCCGACTGCCCCGCGGACCGCCAGCCCTGCGTCCTCTCCGCGCAGTGCATCCCGCTCGTCCTCGGCGAGCCGGTGACCAGCATCGGCGGCGGCACGACGATGCTGCCGCTCCTCGGCGACAAGCTGCCCGCGCCGCTCCTCGACGGGAAGATCCTCTTCGCGACGGCGGCGCGGGACTCGAGCCTCCCGAACAACGTCGGCCTCGACAACTCGGCGCCCCTCTTCAACGACGCGAAGCTCGAGTGCGCCAACGCCGCCGGCGTCGCGTGCCGCGTCAAGGGAACGCAGTGCGCGGCCTGCGCGAACGATGCGACGCACCTCTGCGCGAGCGACGGCGACTGCCCCGGCTCGACGTGCAAGCTCCCGCCGCCGGGTCGCCCGCTCGCGCAGCCGACGACGTGCACGAACGACGCGCTCCAGTACTGCACGACGGACGCCGACTGCGGCGGCGGGGGACAGTGCCTGACGCTCTGCCGCGTGAGCCGGAGCCTCCCGGGCGAGGTCGTGAGCACCGCGCACGACGCGTCGTACGTGACCTGCCAGACCTGCCACGCCGACTTCGGCGGCCAGGACGGCCGGGTCTGGGACTTCTCGCAGCTCGGGGTCTCGCTGCGGAACACGATGGACCTCCGCGGCCGCTCCGGCTTCGCCCCCGGCACCTGCGACGACGACCCTGCGAAGACGTGCTTCTTCGACGCCGCCTGCGGCGACGGGCACTTCTGCAAGGCGAAGGACGAGAACATCCCGCCGAACGTGCAGGGGGCGGACCGCGACCGCTACTTCAACCCGATGCTCACCATCCACTGGAACGGCGACCGCGACGAGGTCGAGGACTTCGAGCACACGTTCCGCTCGCTCCAGGGCGCGGGCGACTGCGACGCCGCCGAGCACGCCGTGAACACCTGCATGGGCGCGCTCGTGCAGCGGAGCATCTTCACGTCGACCGATCCGGTCGACGTGAACGACGACGAGGGCGCGCCGAACCGGAACCTCCGCGGGCTCGCCGACCCGACGAAGATCGTCGGCATCCGGCTCACGCACGTCGCCGACTTCGTCTACTCGCTGAACGCGTTCGTCC
>Ga0070741_10002770_pt1 | contig 45725 bp, 35 predicted proteins | sample Coa_R1_4_FD_66440 | JGI IMG/M metagenome (GOLD analysis project Ga0070741, IMG submission 66440) | Surface soil microbial communities from Centralia Pennsylvania, which are recovering from an underground coalmine fire - Coalmine... | ecosystem: Environmental > Terrestrial > Soil > Unclassified ... | reverse complement strand
AATCGCCAATGCACTCAGCGATCTCATCGAGAGTGGCTCTTTCAACAAGGTGTGTGATCCGTCGGTGGTGTGACGGATGGCATTTGGCACGATTAGGCCATTGCCTCTTGATGACATTCCCCGGATGTCGAGATGATCTGCCGAGGTTCAGGAGTCGGTGTCAAGGCTCTGCGACCGCGAAGCGGCGCGCGTATGCGCGGCCTTGACTCCGATCCGACCTCGGCTACGCTCCGGGAATCCGGAGAATGTCGCTCTCTGCGATTCATCGCAGACCATAGCGCTCGCAGACAGCCATTCGGCCACTTTCGTAAAAACCAACAGCCATCAGAACAGCCACCAACTAAAATTGGCCTCTCGTTTCCGAGAGGCCAATTTCGATCTAAACTCTTTGTTTTGTTGGTGCCGGGAGGGGGGGTCGAACCCCCACGATCGCAAGGATCGGCGGATTTTGAGTCCGCTGCGTCTGCCAGTTCCGCCATCCCGGCGCACCTCTTCGAGTGTACCGCAGTCGGTTGCAGCTACTGAGGTTTCGGTGTGCGCGAGGCGGCAAGCTCTTCGGCACAGGCTACGGCGTGGCGCGCGGCGAGCTTGAGGTTGTCTGCGGCCATCCAGAGCCAGAAGCCGCGTGGGTCGTGCTCAGTCGCAGCCTCTTCGGTGAGCGCCACCGCGATCCCGTGCTCCTCGACGATGCTTTGATTAGTGGGCGCTTCCTCGTGAGGGTTGGTGAGGTGAACCAGGCCGCCGTGGAGTGCGTGGCGAACTGCAGCAGCGTGTGGATTCGTGGGCAACTGCGCGTAAACCGACATCGTGTAAGCGTGAAACACAGGTGCCTGGATGAGTTGGAATGAGATCGAGGAGGCGAGTGCGTCGCCAATGATTGTGTTCAGATCGCTGCGAATCGTCGAGGAGATCTGGGTCATGTCAAGCTTCGCGGATCCGCCGACGGAGACGCGGAGGTTGAACGCGACCTGTGCGTCGTAAACCTCCTGCGGCAGCGAGTGGAAGCCGAGCAGATTGATGGTTTGCTGATGCAACTCATCCAGTCCGCGGCTTCCCTGTTGTGACGCAGGTTCAAGGACCGTTGCGGTTAGGTGCACGTCATTGAATGCTCCCGATAGACGAGAGGCAACGATGCCGAGCATCACGGCTGCGGGATGCGCAGGGATGATGACACCTGCGCTGCTGTTCGCGGCACTCGCTGTTTGGATCCAGGGAGAGCGTACGATGACTCCCGGTTCGTCCTGCAGCGTAGAGGTGAGATCGATGACGGTTGCGCGGGCCGATCGCGCTTCGCGCCAATGTGCGCGCGTGATCTGCGGATCGGCGGCAAAGAAAGCGATGTCGCGGCCTTCGAAAATGTCGGGGGTGAGAGGCTGAATGACGAGCGCTTCGTCGCCACCAGCGACGAGCTGGCCACTCATTTCGGGAGTGTCGGCGAGGCGCAGATCCCATTCGGGATGCGAGCTGTTGAGCTCCTCAATAAGCTCCTTGCCGAGCAGCGTCGAGGCGCCGACGATCACGGCGCGAAGAGTGGTCGCCATCGCTGCTCTCCTTTCGCTTGTTGAATATTACGTAGGTCTGTCGTTAGACGCTATGCGGCCCTGGCGGAGCTGCGACCCCAGGAGTAGGCCAACCGTGCCACAACTCCAGAGACGAGATAGATCATCGCCAGGACGATGAGCGCGTACTGGTGCCACTCGAAGATCACTGCGAGCAGAACGAGAAGCAGAACGAGCAGGCGCCCCGGCCGGCGTGAGCTGAAATCAATCTCCTTGCCGCTCCAGAAGCGCCAGCTGCTGACCATAAGAAAGCCGGTGAAGGCGACAAGCGCGATCCAGAGAGCGGAGAGCCAGACGTCGTGCACGGGTGAGCCGGCCTCAAAATGGATGACTGCGCAGAGGACGCCGGCGCCTGCCGGGATGGGCATTCCGACGAAGTATTTGCGGCCCGGACGGCCCGGATTCCGCGGCTTGGGATCAATGCTGATGTTGAAGCGCGCGAGCCGGCACGCTCCGCAGATGAGGAACAGGAAGCAGACGACAGCACCGAAGTGCTCGACACGATTTTCGATGATGGGATAGCCCGAGGGGACAACCTGGCGCACGCCCCAGAGATAGGCGAGCAGGCTGGGCGCGACGCCGAAGGTGATGACATCGGCAAGCGAGTCGAGCTCGCGGCCGAAGGCGCTGGAGGTGTTGGTGAGGCGTGCGATGCGGCCGTCGAGACCGTCGAACACTCCGGCGAGCACGATCGCGATCGCTGCATGATCGAAGCAGGCTGAGTTGTTGGTGTGGATCCCGCGGATGCTCTGCAGAATGGCATAGTAGCCCATCGCGATGTTGCCCGCCGTGAAGAGCGACGGCAGAACGTACATGCCATGTCGTATTGGGTGGAGCTTCGCGGGCTCGGCGCTCATCCGCGTCCGTCCGTCTGCCCTGCGATGGGAACGATGCCGAGAACAGAAGTTCCGCCCTTCACTCGATCGCCCGCCTTGACGCGCAGGTCGACACTTGCGGGCAGAAGCACGTCACAACGCGAGCCGAACTTGATCATGCCCATGCGCTGGCCGCGTTCGACGCGTTGGCCCACCTGCAGATTGCACACAATGCGGCGAGCGAGCAGGCCGGCGATCTGTTTGAAGCTGATGCTGTAGTGCTCGTTCTCGATAGTGACGAGGGTCTGCTCGTTGTGCACGGCGGACTCCGGCTTCAACGCGTTGAGGAAGTGGCCTTCACGATACTCCACCAGGCTGACGACGCCTTCAGAGGGCACACGGTTCACATGGACGTCGAAGACATTGAGGAAGATAGTCACGCGAACGCGGCTGCCTGAGGTGGTCTCGATCCAGTCGGCCTCTTCAACCTTGCCGTCCGCCGGCGACACAATGATGCCTGCGCCCTGTGGGATGGTGCGCGGTGGGTCGCGAAAGAACCAGAGGAAGAAAGCCGCAAGCAGAAGCGGAATTAACGTCAACGCAAAGATGTGCGTCGAGAACCAGACGATGATTGCGACGACGATCAGCGCCAGCCCGTAGAAAAGCCCATCACGCACCATAGCCACACGATTATACCCGCCATGGCTGGGCCATTTGAGCACCCGAGAGGAGCATTGCCTAAAGGACCATTGTCATCACGAGTGCATCCTCTTCAGGATCTCGATAGTAACCGCGTCGTACGGCGTTCTTTTGAAAGCCGAGCGATTCATACAGAGCGCGCGCGGGGAGGTTTGAGAGGCGCACCTCGAGCGAAGCTTCCATTGCATGGCGCGCGCGTGCCCAGTTGAGGAGGTCGGCGCAGAGCTGACGGGCGATGCCCCGCCGCCGCCAATCGGCGCTGATGGCGAGGCTCTCGATCTCTGCAGTGTCTGCTGCAAGACCCACTACACCAAGGCCGACGCACTCGTTTGCGGACTCGGCGATGAGGACCAGGCGTTGTGCTCCCGTGCCGGCAGATTCAAGAATCTTCTGCCAGGTTGACGACGACCATCGCGGTGCGCCGGGAGAATTCTCGCCGAGCGCGAGAAGCCGCTGCAGATCGGTTGAATCCGCAGGGCGAAGGACGATGCCGGGCGGCGCCATTAGTCCTGCTTCGCCTTGGCTGTCGGGGAGTGTCGCGGGCGAGTGTAGATTTCACTCTCCAGCAAGACGTAATTTGCATCGGCAAGAACGACGTTCGTTCCGCCCGCGGCAACGCAGCGCTCTACTGGATGAAGAAGATCGATGGGACGAAGCTCGCGGATGACGGGAGCCAGGCGAGCGAGCAGTTCCGCGCAGCGCTTCTCCGCAACGACGATCGGCGCGCCGGCGGCGGTGCGTTCGAATTCTTCGAGCGTGGCAAGCCACTCGCGCGCAGGTTCGGTGCGGCGCTGCTCGCGAACGTAGAGCGAACCGCGTCCGGCGTCCAGTACAGCGAAACCTGCGTCGAGCTCTGCGGCCTCGGCGAGCATTTGAAGCCGCGAGATGCTGGCGAGCGGAATGCCGGTGACTTCGCACAAACCTTTCGCCATCGCGAGACCCGTGCGCACCCCGGTGAACGAGCCGGGCCCGGAGACCACGCCGATTCCATTGAGATCGCGAACCGTGACGCACGAGATGGAAAGCATGCACCGGAGCTTCGGCAACAGCACCGCGGAAGCGGAGCGCAGTGGAAACTCCGTGCTGGCGAGAATGCGACCGCCGTGCGTCAACACAGCGCCCGGCGCATCGCCGACGGTGTCGAGCAGCAACAGTGTGCTACCTGCGGTCATTGTCCTCAGGATATCCTTGGCCGTGTGGTTCAAGCGTAAAAGCAAACAGCCGAGGCAGGTTTGCCCCGGCTGTGTGACAAAAGCATTCGCGCCGATCAATTCACCGACGCGAGAACCTCTTCGCGAATCTCTTCGTCCTGCACGGTCTCCTGGTTCGTCTGTGGCAGGGCAACAGCGAGCACGTCCTCGATGCGCGAGGCATAGTGAATGACGACGTTGTCGATCTGGTCGGCGGCGAGATCCTCTTCGACATTGGTCTTCACCTCGATGGGAAGGATGACGTCGCGAACGCCCGCCCGTTTGGCGGCGAGGAACTTCTCCTTGATGCCACCGACCGGAAGGACATTTCCGCTAAGCGTGATCTCACCGGTCATGGCCAGCAGCGGGCGAACAGGTTTGTCCGTCAGCAGGCTGACGAGAGCCGTCGCCATCGTGACGCCGGCGCTCGGACCGTCCTTCGGGATTGCCCCCGCGGGCACGTGGATGTGAATGTCCGTGTCCTTCAGAACATCCTCATCGAGCCCCAGAGATGCGGCGTTGGAACGCACCCAGGTGAGCGCGGCCTGCATGGACTCCTTCATGACATCGCCGATCTGCCCGGTCATGGAAAAGTTGCCCTTCCCCTTCATCCGGTTGGCTTCGATGAAGAGGACGTCGCCTCCGGCCGGCGTCCAGGCAAGACCCACGGCGACTCCGGGACGCTTCGTGCGCTCGGCGATCTCGGTATCGACCCGCACCTTGATGCCCCCGAGGAATTCGTGCACGATCTCCGGCGTGACGACGAGCTTCTCACCCTTCTCGAGGTCGAGTTGCCCTTCAGCGACGCGGCGCGCGGTCTTGCGAGCGATGGTACCAATGAGTTGCTCGAGCCGGCGGACGCCAGCCTCACGCGTGTAGTGACGCGCGATGAGAGCGACGCTCTCGGTCGGGAACTCAATCGCCTCCGGCGTGATGCCGTTCTCCTTAATCTGGCGCGGAATCAGATAGCGCTCCGCGATGTTGACCTTCTCCTCCTCCGTGTAGCCGGTCAACTCGATGATCTCCATGCGATCGAGCAGCGGCGCGGGTATCGTGTCCAGCTGGTTGGCTGTGCAGATAAACAGCACGTGGCTAAGATCGAACGGCTGATCGAGATAGTTGTCGCGGAACGTGTTGTTCTGCTCGGGATCAAGCGTCTCGAGCAGCGCGCTCGCGGGGTCGCCGCGGAAGTCGCGTCCGAGCTTGTCGATTTCGTCCAGCATGAAAACCGGGTCGCGAACCTCGACACGCTTCAAGTGCTGGATGATCTGGCCAGGCAGAGCGCCGATGTACGTGCGGCGATGCCCGCGAATCTCCGCCTCGTCATGCATGCCGCCGAGCGAGATGCGCGAGAATTTGCGGCCGAGTGCCCTGGCGATCGAGCGGCCAAGCGAGGTCTTGCCGACGCCGGGAGGCCCGACGAAGCAGAGGATCGGGCCTTTCATGTCGGGCTTCAGACGCCGCACGCTCAGGTAGTCCAGGATCCGGTCCTTCACCTTCTTCAGGCCGTAGTGATCCGTGTCGAGAACCTCCTGCGCCTTCTTGATGTCGACTTCGCCGGCGGAGTGTTTGGACCACGGAAGAACCGCAAGCCACTCGACGTAGTTGCGCGTGAGTGAGTAGTCAGCTGCGGCAGGGTTCATACGGCTCAGCCGATTCAGCTCCTTGAGCGCGTCCTTCTTGACCTCCTCCGGCATGCCGGCGGCTTCGATCTTTTCCTTGAGCTCCTGGACGTCCTTCTGGGTCTCGTCGACATCGCCGAGTTCCTTCTGGATGGCCTTCATCTGCTCGCGAAGGTAGTAATCGCGCTGCGACTGCTGAACCGAGTCCTGAACCTCGCTCTGAATCTTATTGCGAAGCTGCTGGACCTCGATCTCTTTCGCGAGATGGCTGTTCAGCTTCTCGAGGCGCGTTTTTACATCAGCCGTTTCGAGCAGCTCCTGCCGTTCGGCGGTGGTGAGAAACGGCAAACTGGAAGCAATGAAATCGGACAGACGGGATGGTTCCTCGATATTGATCGCGATCGTCTGCAGGTCGTCCGACAGGGTCGGCGACGAGGTGACGATCTCGCGGAACTGGCTGACCACGTTGCGCTGCAAGGCCTCAAGCTCCGCCGAATCAGGCGGAACGGTCTCGTGAACTGTCTCGTACTCGGCCGTCAGGAACGGCTGCACCTGCGTGAAATTGGTCAGTTTCACGCGTTCCGTGCCCTCAGTGAAGACAAAGAGGCTCTGATTCGGCATTTTAACGACCTTATGAACGGTCGCTCGTGTGCCTATAGAATGCAGGTCGGTCCCGAGAGGGGCATCCTGGCGGGCGTCGCGCTGCGCGACCACCAGAATCGTCTTCTCCTCGCCCAGAGACTGGATGAGCTGAATAGAGCTCTCACGACCTACGGTCAGGGGCAGAACGGCGTGAGGGAACAGAACCGTATCTCTAACAGGAAGCACGGGATACGAAGTCCCGTCCACCTTTCCCTCACCTTCTCTTTCGCCCGTCGGCCGGATTACGCTCACAAACTCGTTTGGCATCTTTAGTGTGTCCTTATCAACTTTCATGCATAGGATGCACTAGACCCTGCCTCGGTCGCAAGATCTGGATACGCCTACGTAAGCCCCGGCCAACCCGTTCCCCAGCTCGATTCGGGGGGTGTTTCCTAAGATGTCGAAGCCGGACCTCACGTTCACACCTCGGGATACACCGTGAGCTGGATGGTCCCGAAGGTGTGTCGGTTCCGGCGATTGTCGGGGTGAACGTCACGTTGTTAGCAAACGACGTTCCCCCGGTCGGCTTCAGCTTCGGCGCCGCGCCAAAACTCCGCGTCGAGCAAGAGGTGTTGGCCAGCCGATTGGCGTCGGACCTTAGCCGGAATCTTATATTCCACCCTCGCAATAGACCGGGTTTGCGAGTTCGACATCGGTTAACCGCATTGCACCCGCGCTCCATCCCCGATACGCTGGGGGTCACGGCCATTCAAGCGGGGATGGTGAAATGGCAGACACGCAGGTCTTAGAAGCCTGTGCCGTAAGGCGTGAGGGTTCAAGTCCCTCTCCCCGCACCAAGCCGCAGGATATTGCATGAATCAGCCCAATTCGCCCGACAACCCGCGCATCCTCCTCAAACGCACCGCAGACTATCGCGATTCCTATGCGAACAGCGTGCAGGTGCGCCTGTCCGTATGGGATTTCCTGCTCGTCTTCGGCACTCTCTCGCCACAGACACCGGAACAGGTCGAGATTGAAAACTTTCAGGGCATCTATCTCAGCCCGCAACAGGCCAAGGCGCTGCACAATGTTCTTGGGATGAATCTCGCCCAATACGAGCAGACCTTCGGCCCCATTGCGCTCGAGCCCTCGCCTGCAAGCAACGCGCGCTTTGCCACTCCTCCCGGCGGTCCGGTTCACTAGCCCGCAGTGAACGCGCGCACGTCAGGTCCCATCACCGACCGCATCGCAGAGCTGCCCTCCTGGCTGCTCTGGTTTCTGCTCTTCGTCTGCGTTGCGCTTGCCCATCTGACACTGCTGCGGCTTCCCTACTACTGGGACGAGGGCGGATACTACATCCCCGCCGCGCTGGACTTCTACCATCACGGTTGGATCATCCCGCAGTTCACCAATGCGCATCCCCCGCTGCCGAACATCCTGCTCGGCACCTTGTGGCACATCGTGGGCCTGCATATCCTTGCGACCCGGCTGGCTGTGTGCGCTGTTGCCGCCGCGGCGCTGACCGCGATCTTCCGACTCGCGCAGCGCCTGCTGGATTCCCCCGCGGCGATCAGCCTCACGCTGATGATCGCCGTCTACCCGATCTGGTTTGCGCAGAGCACACTCGCGCACGCCGACATCTTCGCGGCAGCATTCACGGTTTGGGCGTTCGCCGTCTACCTGCCTGCGACGAGCTCGCAGCTTCCCACCGGAACCGAGCACAATCAGCGCCGCAATCGGATCGCAGTGGCTGTCCTGTTCTCCCTTGCAGCGCTCTCCAAAGAGACGGCGATCGTAGAACCCGCCGCGCTGATCGCCATTGAGGCCGGTCGCTTCATCGATCAACGCCGCTCACCCACAGAACGCTGCGAACGCGTTCGCTGGATAGCCGCTCTGGCTGTTCCCTTCCTTCCGCTGATCGCGTGGTACGCCTATCATCGCGCCCGCACCGGCTTCATCTTCGGCAATCCCGTCTACCTGCGCTACAACGCCACGGCAAATTTCACGGCGGCACACATCCTCACGTCGCTGCGATATCGCTTCCTGCACCTCGTCTGGCAGCGCAACATATGGCTGCCCATCCTGCTCGCAGTCGCCTGCCTGCTGCTATCGTCTCGTCCCCGCAATCAGGTGCAGCCGCTAACCACCACAACACGGCTCACCTGCGCGCTACTGATTCTCGCCAACTGGATCGCGTTCTCGGTACTGGGTGGCGCGCTGCTCACGCGCTATCTTCTGCCCGTGTACCCCATAATCCTTCTGCTCTGTGTTGACACATGGCGCGAGCGCACAGCCTGGCTTCCATGGCTTACCGCTGCGACCGCAGCCATGTTCCTGACCGGCCTCTGGATCAATCCGCCGACAGCATTCGCGCCTGAGGACACGCTGGTTTATCGCGACATGATTGTGGTGCACCAGGAGGCCATAGCGTTTCTGAATCAGCATTATCCCGACGCAACGGTGCTGACTGCCTGGCCTGTGTCCAACGACCTGGCCAATCCGGAGCTCGGGTACACGTCGCGTCGAATACGAGTGACTCCGGTAGAAGACTTCTCGCTAGCCGAAATTCAAAAGGCGGCGGAACACCCGGAGAACTTCGATACTGCAATCGTCTTCACGACGCACTATGTCGCCCCGAGCTTGCAACGATACATCCTGTCCCACCCTGCCAGTCGAATCGGCCGCGCCTTCACGACCAACCCTGACCTCTCGCCCTCGGAGATCGCCGCTCTTCTGCACGGGCAGATTGTCTGGAGGTCGCCGGACCTCGATGGTGAGTGGGCGGTTGTGCTGCGCTTCAACCGCAGTTATGAAGCGAAAGCAGCACAACCAGATTCGCAGTTGAGCGCTTTAGCTTCCTCCGGTCTCGTTCCACAGAAACGTTAGCTCATCCGTAGTGTCGTGGATTCCCTGCTCCACGCTGACGCCCGCGCTGTGTCCGGCGCGCGTGTCGTAGTGCAGCAGCACCGGCCTGCGCTCAGCTTCGGGTTCATCCATCACCGTCGCCTGCATAGCCGCAGTCATCTTGCGCGCGTGCAGCGGAGCTACCCGCGTGTCGCTGTCGCCGGAGAGGAACATGATCGCCGGATATTGCACGCCCTGCCGGATATTCTGATACGGCGAATATTTCAGGATGTATGCGGCCTGATCGGGCTTCTCCGCAGATCCGTACTCCGTTGTCCACCAACGTCCGACGAGGAACCTCTGATAGCGGCTCATGTCGAGCAGCGGATAGCCGCACAGGATAGCTCCATACAGATCCGGCCGCTGCGTCATCGATGCACCCATCAGTAGCCCGCCGTTCGAGCGCCCTGTAATCGCCAGCCGCTCACGCGTCGTGTAGTGGTTTTTCAGCAGATACTCTGCCGCAGCAAACCAGTCGTCGAACACGTTCTGCTTGTGCTCGAACATCCCCGCCTCGTGCCAGGTCTCGCCGTACTCTCCACCGCCGCGCAGATTGGGAAGCGCAAAGAATCCTCCCTGCTCCATCCACCACGCGTACTCCGCGCTGAACGCAGGCGTCTCGGAGATGTTGAAGCCGCCATAGCCCGTCATCAGCAACGGGGCCTTGCCATCCATCGCGAGTCCTTTACGGCCCGCTACGAACATCGGCACGCGCGTTCCATCTTTCGACGTGAAGAAGACCTGATGCACCTCGTACTGGCTGGAGTCGAACGGCACTTTAGGTTCCGACCAGACCGTGCTCTCCTTCGTCGCCACGTTGTATTCATAGATGGTCGGCGGCACCGTGAACGATGAGAACGTGTAGTAGCCGGTGTCGGAGTCCTCGCGCCCCTCCACAATGCCGCCCGTGCCGATCGTCGGATACTTGATCTCGCCGATCTCCCTGCCGTGCAGCGAGTAGATCTTCGTCTCCGTCTTCACATCGTTCAACCTGCCGACGAAAAACACCCCGTCCACAATCGACACGGCACGAATTGGACTCTTGCTCTCGGCAATCACAACCGGCCAGCCCTTCGTCGAGGGGTCGCCAAAGCTGGCGCGCAGTATGCGTCCGTTGGGCGCATTGAAATCCGTGCTGACGAACATCTCGTCGTGGTACATGTGAAGCTGAAAGCGCGAATCCACACCATAGACCAGCGGCTCCAACTGCGAGTTCGGCTTGCGAAGGTCCTTCAACAGAATGTCCTCGCGTGTTGCCGGCACTCCATGGCTCACCGAGATAATCAGCCAGTGGCCGTTCTCGCTCACCCGGCAATTGATCAGGTCCAGCGGGCCAAGCATCTCGCCTTGAAAGGTCCCGCCGAAGATCTCCGTGTCCTTATCCGTCGGCGTTCCGACGGTGTGCTGAAAAACCGCCGCCGTTCCGTCGCTCATTACCTTCGAGTAGAAGAGCGTCTTCGCATCCGGCGTGAGCCCAAATCCGCTATACCTTGCCAGCGGCAGCTCATCCTCAATCTCTGCACGCTTCGGCACATCGTAGAAGTGAATCGTCTGTTCGTCCGCGCCGCCGTGACGAACGCCGTAGACCAGCAGGTCGCCCTTACGTGAGATCGCCGCAATGTTCACGGACGCATTCGCGTCCTTGCTTAGTGTTCGTGCATCGATCAGCCGCACATCACCGCGCTGCACCCACGCCCCGCCCTTCACTTCAAACCGCAATGGCCGCATGTAGATCGACGCCTGGTTCTCTTCCGCGAGCCGGCGCGTGAAAAAAAGCAAGCCACTCCGCTCCTGCGGCATGCCGATCTGATCCACGCGGCTCAACTGCGTCAGCCGTTTCGAAATGCGTTCGCGTAGACCGCTCAGCTGCGCAAAGTAGCTATCCGTATAGGCCATCTCGGCTTTGAGAAAGGCTCGCGTCTGCGGAGAGTTCTGGTCCTCGAGCCACCGATAATTGTCCGTGATCGGCTGCCCGCCGACGACATCCGTCACCGGCTCAATGGCCACCTCAGGCGGAGGGCCAAGCTCCACACCGTTTCGTCCGTGAATCGCGGCGGCTCCGCCGACCACGCCCACACCCAACGCGCCAGCCCAAAGTGCTGCACCCAGGCCTCGCAAGTTCATCGTGCCTCCTCGCGAATTTACCCTTTAGCTTAGACCACGACAGCTTCCGTTTATTGCATCCGAAGTCAGAAAAGGAACACCGCGTACCTCCGCACGAAGCCGTACACTGGTGTATCTGGACACATGAGACGTCTGCTCTCCATCCTGCTGCTCGCGGCGTTCGCGCTTCCGTTGGTTGCGCCGGCGCTCGCGCTCGCGCAGGATCCGGACGCCGGCCTTCCGGCGTGCTGCCGGCGTCATGGCCGGCACCACTGCGCGATGCTGGAGCGGCAGAAGGATCCATCAGCGCACCAGGTCGGCGCAGTCTGCCCTGCGTGGCCGCAACGCGCGGTTCCAGCCTGGGTTGTCTCCCATCCGTTCCTCGGACGCGTGCCGCGCTCCGGAGTTTCTCTCGACAGAATCATTGTCACCGCCGCGACGCTTGACGCGCATCCGCTCCAAACCGGCGAGCGCCTGCACCCCAAGCGCGGCCCTCCCACAGAGTCCCTTCCCTTCGCATAGCAGCACTTGCACGCGGCTTCGCGTGCACGCTGTCCCTTATCCGCTCCAAGCAGCGCCAGACCGGCGCCGGAATCGCATGCGAAAAACATTCCATCTCTGCTCTTTCTTTCTTCTTTTTAGCGCTCTCTGCGCGCGTGCCACCGTGTTCGGCGGAGTGCACGGCATCGTGCATGACCCGCAACATCGCCCCATTCCCGGCGCCTCCATCGTTCTCCGCGCTGCTCACTCGGATCTGAAACTCTCTGCTTCCTCGGATCAGTCCGGCGAATTCAACCTGCCTGCTGTCCCGCTCGGCGACTACACGATCGCCATCGCCAAACCAGGTTTTGCAGCTCTGCATGAAACGGTCACGGTCAGCAGCGACTCGGCGCCGGTCTTCCACTACATGCTCTCCGTGGCCTCTGTGAATCAGGCAGTAAGTGTCTCGGCCATTCAGGACGCAGCCAATGTCGATTCTGTAACGCCAGAGACACAGATCAACCGCGTCGACATCGCGCGCACCCCGGGCGCCGACCTCACCAACTCGCTCGCGATGATCACCGACTTCGTGCCCGGCGCGTATGTAACCCATGACATGCTGCACGTGCGCGGCGGTCATCAACTCTCCTGGCTGATCGATGGCGTGCAGATTCCCAACACAAACGTCGCTTCCAACATCGCGCCCGAGATTGACCCCAAGGACATCGATACGCTGGAGGTAAACCGCGGAAGCTACAACGCCTCCCTGGGCGACCGCACCTACGGCATCTTCGATGTCGTTCCCCGCACCGGCTTCGAGCGCAATCGCGATGCCGAGCTCGTTTTATCCGCCGGCAACTTCTATCAGACCAACGACCAGCTCTCACTGGGCGATCACAGCGAGCGCTTTGCCTGGTACGCGAGTGTGAACGGCAATCGCACCAGCGACGGTCTGCAGCCTGCGACCTCTTCACCAGTCCACGACCTCGACAGCGGCTACGGAGGCTTCACTTCACTCATCTTCAATCCTGATCCGGCTAACCAACTCCGCTATGTCGGCCAATTGCGCACTGACTTCTACCAGGTGCCTTACGATCCCGACGCGAACGACTGGGAAAATCAGCTCTACGACTCTAGTTCGGTGCGTGATAGCGAACGCGAAACTGACAGCTACGGCGCCTTCACATGGCTGCATACCTTCAGCGTCAACACCGTGGCGCAGGTCTCGCCGTTCTACCACTACAACCGCACGAACTATCAGCCGAATGCGAATGATCTTCCCAACGCAACGACCGCAATCCAAAGCGCCCTGTACGAAGGCGGCCAGGCCAGCTTCTCGACCGCCTTCGCTCGCAACATGCTGCGAGCCGGCATTTACGGCTACGCGCAGCATGAGAACGATCTTTTTGCCGTCGCGTTCAACGACGCCAGCGCGAATAACTTCTCTGTCAATCCTGTCGTCAACGGCGCAGTGGAAGAGACCTACATCGAGGACAACTTTCGTCCGACGAATTGGCTGACGCTGATCGGCGGCGAGCGCCAGACGCACTTCTCAGGAGCCGCCAGTGAAAACGCAATCTATCCACGTATAGGTATCGCGCTGCAGATCCCTAAGCTCAATTGGGTCTTCCGCGCATTCTACGGCCACTACTATCAGGCGCCGCCGCTGACCAGCATCAGCGGCCCCGCGCTGGAATATGCCCAAACCAGCAACGCTACCTACGTGCGGCTCAAAGGCGAACGCGACGAAGAGCATCAGTTCGGCGTGCAGATTCCATTCAAAGGATGGCTGCTGGACGCGGACACCTTCCAGACCAGGGCCCGCAACTTCCTCGACCACAACAACATTGGCGAATCCAGCGTCTTCATCCCAGTCAGCGTGCAAGGCGCGCTCATTCAGGCATGGGAGCTCACCCTGCGCTCGCCCCACTCGTGGCGGTTCGGGCAGATCCACCTTTCGTACTCCAACCAGATCGCACAACAGATCGGCGGCATTACCGGAGGCCTGGTCTGCTTCGACCCGGACAACTCCGGCGTGTGTGGCGTTCCGCCGGGCTACTCGCCCCTCGATCACGATCAGCGCAACACGCTCAACCTGGGCATGAATGCAACCCTGCCGTTCCACATGTTCGGAGCCTTCAACATCTACTACGGCTCCGGCTTTTCCAACGGCTACACCGATCCGCCATCGCCTTACAGCGGCGACTATCTTCCTTCACACACCACGGCAGACCTTTCGCTGGCGCGCGACTTCGGCGAGAAATGCACCGTCTCAGTGAATGCACTGAACGTCAGCAACACGCGCGTGCTGCTCGACAACAGCCTCACCTTTGGCGGCTTCCACTACAACCAGCCGCGTCAGCTCTATGGTGAAGTTCGCTATCGATTCAAGTTTTGATCCAATCAGGCTTTTAGAAACGCAGTCCATTCGTCAGCTTGCCGCGCTGCGCGTTCCAGCGGCTTGCGATACACGTACGCATGCCGACCGAGTCCATAGAAGCTCTTCACGATGTGCGAACGCTCGTACCCTTCGCGCTCATAGAACGCAATCGCTGCCTCATTCTCAACCCACACATGCAGTTCCACCGCCTCACAGCCAACTTCAAGCGCCTGCTGCTCGATGCTCTGGATCATCTGTCGAGCCAGTCCCTGCCGCCGGTACGCAGGAGCAACATCCAGCGTAACCACATACGTGACCAGTCCCTTGCGCGCTCTCTCCACATGAGCAATGCAAAATCCGGCGATCTCGCCAGTCGCTTCATCTTCGGCAATCACCGTCAGCGCATTTCTCGCTTCGGCAAACTGCTGCATGGCCCGCTCTGAGAACCGGAACGGCTGCGTAAAGCACACCTGATCCAACGCAAAGATGGACCTGAGATCACTGCTGCTGTATTCGCGCAAACGCATGACCGTTCAGCTTCAGCTACGCCGCGGCGTTGCGGCGCCGTTCCCCGAACTGCGCCCTGCCCGCTTTGAAGGAGGATGCGTCCTTTCGTTCGATTCGATCTCGTCCGTATCGCTCGTCAGGTGCTCCTCCACATGCTGCAGATGCCGCCGCATCGCGCGCCGAGCCTCATTGGGATCGCGCGCCGCTATCGCCTTGAAGATCGCCTCATGATCCTCGAGCGCCGCCGCCTGGTGCTGTTCGAGGCCCGCCCGCTGACTCAGCCGGTGGTACATCGGCGCGAACATCCCCGCCCAAAGCCCGTTGATGATGCTAGCCAGCACGCTGTTCTTTGCAGCCTCACCAATCGACACATGAAACTGCCGGTCCGACACCTGCGCATTGATCTTGCCATCGACCATGCGCCGCATCTGCTCCAGCGTCTTCTCAATCTTGTTCAGATCACCCGCCGACGCATACAGCGCCGCATCCGCTGCCGTTTCGCCTTCAATCAATAAGCGCGCGCGCAACAACTCGAAAGGTCCCGGGCCGGAGTCCAGCACCAGCGACATCGGGTTCACCGCCTCGCGCACATACGCGCCCGATCCGCTGCGGATCTCCAGCTCTCCGGCGATCTCGAGCGCAATCATTGCCTCGCGAATCGTCGGTCGGCTCACGCCGCATACCTTCGCGAGGTCAATCTCTCCAGGCAGCCGCGCCCCCGGATGAAGATTGTTCTCTGCGATATAACGCGAGATACGTCCGGCAATCTCCTGATACCTGCGGTGGGTCTTCACCATCGGGCAGTCTTCCAGCTCCTGCAGCTTAGTCTTCGCAACATGGTACAGCCGCGCCATGCCATGCGAGAAGAACTTTGAAAAACGTTTGTCGAGCTAGAAGTTGAACGCGAGCCCGGCCTGAATCGAACGCGGCACCTGTGCCAAAAAGAGCGTATGCCCATCCGGCGCCAGAACCGGCTGATATCCCTGCTCCAGCAGATTCGTCGCCTCCACTACGGCATCCATCCCATTCGGCAGGAAGCGTCCGCACGCCAGCCGCTGCCGCACATAGAAGGTCAGGTACGCTCCATTCGGATCTGCGTTGTACGTATTCACCTGGGTCAGCGTGTCCTGCGGTTGCCAGCGGTACTCGGCGCGCACATTCGTGCCCGAACGCACCACCTTCCCATTCAGCATCACGGTGACAGCTTGCGCCATTTGCGCATGCAACTCCGCGGCTGCCTGCGTCAGCGCAACCAGATCCCTCTCGCGCTCCATCGCCGTCCCAAGGTCGTACTGAACCGACGCCTTCAATAGCGGCGTCAAACTCTGTTCCAGTTCCACACTCATGCCGCGCCCCGCAAAGGAGCCCGTGGCCAGCTGAAACGTCCCCGTCACCGGATCCGCGACCAGCGCCATTCCGTGCTCAGCCTTCATGTCCAGCACGCCGCTGCCGCCAACCGAATCCTCGTTCACCCGGTCCACGTACCCGGACGCAGTCATCACGCGGCTTCCCATCTTCCTGCTGACGCTCACCTCATGATGCATGCCGCGCCCCGTCAGAGGACGTCCTTTAGCATCCGCCAACAATGGATTCACCGGCTTCAGCCGGTCGAGGTCATCCGCGCTTTGCAGCTCACGCCCGCTCGCATACCGGTAGACCACCAAAAGGTCATCGCCTGGCCGCACGGAGACCCGAAGATAGGGCTCGGCATCCATCATCGTCGAGGCCAGCCGCTCGGCAGCCACGAGCGTCCCGGCGTCAATCATCACCGCATCGCCCATTGACATCTGGTGCGCGCTGGCCATCCGCAGCACGCCATACCCGGCGTTTCCGCCCGCAGCCGTCAGCTCCGGATGCGTCTGCATCGCCGCGACCAGACGCGTGCTGCCAAACTGCGATCTCTTCTCATATCCGGCGCTCACATCGGCCGAAAAGCGCGGACTCACCATAGATCCCAGGTCCGCAATGTCCGCCCGCATCACCGCGCTGTCGCCGTTCTCCAGCGTCCGGTTGATCATCAGCACCTGGTGCAAGCCGCCCTGACCGAACGCTCCATCCCCATTCGTCACTTCGACCCTGCCCTGCGAAACGACCCGGCGCGCTTCCACCCCGCTTGAGGACACCTCCTGCCCGTTCTCGTCGGTCAGGCGCAGCAACGGACGGCTCGCCGTCGACCGCAGCGTCCACTTCCAGTCATCTGCAGGCTCACCTGCGCGGCGACCCTGCGTTGGCAGCCAGTTTGCCGCCTCGTAGAGGGTGGTCATCGTCAGGTTGATCACCGCCTGCGCCCCGGCCTGCAAACGCAGATTCCCGCGCGTCACTGGCACGAGGAACGCCGCAGACGCTCGAAGCTGGTATTTGCCGGGAAGAACTGCGGGGATGATGTAGCGCCCGTGGTCGTCGGTCAGCGCGGACGCCACCATCGTGGCATCGGCGGTCAGCAGCTCGATCAGCGCGCCCATCTGTGGCGTGCCGTGGCTGTCGCGCACCACACCGGAGATCGCCGCATCGGTCGACGCAGCTCGGCTGTGCCCTGTCCATCCGAGCACCAGCACCGTCAGTATCAGACCTGCTACAGCTCGTCTCACCGCGCTTTGAGACTCCTTACGCGCGTCGAAGGCTTCTCCCAAAATCCCAAGCTGCCGAACATCACAAACATCATCCTGGGATATTTACGCCGAGCGGGTCATCACTGTCCAGTCCTGCGTGACCCTGCCCTCACTACCGGAAAAACCGAACGCTCGTCCGGTCCCGAAAAAAACGGCCGGTTACTGCACAACGTTGAATGGCGCGCTCTCCGCGATCTGCTGCTTCGAAACGCCGTCATTCACCTTAATCACAACCTGATACTTGCCGGGAGCAAGACTCGCCAGTGGCATCGTCTTCTCCAGGGTCAACTGGTCCGCATTCGGGTTCAGCTTCGCTGCCGACTCCGACGCGTCCAGAATCTGTTTGTTCGTCGCCAGATCGAGAATCTGGTACTCGATCTTCGCGTCGTTCTTTTTATCGTCGCCGATTCCCAGATTGTAGACCTGCATCCAGAAATTAAGGTTCTGCCCCTGGTGGAAGGTCACTGGGGTCGAGACCGTGGGTGGCACACGCGGTATCACGTGCGTGTTGCCGATGACAAAGTTCCCCGCGCCCACATCCTTGGTCGGCACACGGTTCATCTCGCTCGCCAGAATCAGTGACGAGCTGGCCAGGCGGTCATCGTCATACTTCGGAACGTCGACGCTGCGCTTCCACGTGCCCACGTGCGACTGGTTGTACTCATCCTTGATCGCGATCTCGACCTTGTACCGTCCCGGCGGCAGCGGCAGCGCCTTCCAATACACCTTGTAGCCGTTCTTGGTCTGCGGCAGCAGCTCGCTGGGCGTCTCCACCTCTACGGTGTCCTCAAAGCTCTGCACCGGTCGGCCCGTGATGTTGCTCACGCGCCCCATGATGTGCACGATGCCCTTCGAATCTCCGTCAGTCGTCTTATACGTGATGTCGCCATTGCGAATCTGCAGCGTAATCGGCACCATCACCGTGTCGTTCGTCAGCTTCACATAATCGGTCCGCACGTCGAAGATGAACGGCGTCCCGTTCAGCACCTTTGCCGAGCCCAGGAACTCATCCAGATCCGCATACTTCACCGGGGGCGGCGCAAACAGCTTCGAGAACGTGTCCAGACGGTCGAACTCCTTCGACTGATTCTGCGTCGACATCGGTCCAGTGCCCAACTGCTCCAGCCCGCCATTGAAGCGGTCCTTCTTCTCCGCCATGCCCATCTCTTCGTACTGGGTCAGGCCGGCGCCCGGCGTGTGCTTCAGCGCATCCTTCTCGGAGCGGTCGATCGTCGCATGGTAGTCGCCGCACATGCACGTATCCACAAACTCGATATCGATGTTGTCGCCGATGCCCGCGATGTAGCGGTAATGCCAGACCTCAAACGGGAAGGTCGACGTCTCGCCGCCACCCTCGTCCATCGGACGCTCGTACTGTCCACCCGAAGGATGAGAATCGATCGAGTCCGGCTTTCCGTACGCGATGTAGATATGGCCGCGATCCGTCATCCAGCCTGGCTTGCCCGCGGCGAAATGCTCATTGGCATACGCGATCCGCGCGTAGTGCTCATCGCGAAACTCATTGTCCGGCGAGTCCGGATTCGGATTGCGCCGCTGCCAGAACTGCTCGATGAACTGGTCGCGCTCCTCATCGTTGCTCAGGGCCTTAAACGCCTTCTCTTCCTCGGGCGTGATAATCCAGCGCACATCCTGGTCGAGCCACGTCTTGTACTGGCCCTTCAACTCACCGATGACGTTCTTCTTGCGCTGCCTCTCCTGCGAGTCACTCAGCCGCCGCTTCAGCGGGTCAGGCTTCTCCTCCTGTGGCTGACTCTTTACCACACCGCCGTTGTCCTGAATGGCCGGGGGAGCGGTCGTGTCCGTAGCCTGCGCGTGGACCCCCACCCCCCATCCTGCAAGGGTTAGGGCGGTGATACCAGTCAACAAAACACGCAGTCGCATCGGGCCGGGCTCCTGAAGATAAAGACGCTCCCATTTTACGTGTGTTTCATCTCTCTAGACAAGGCAATGCGGCCGGGTTCCCTGTTAGAATCCGCGTAGACCCCGGGGTCCCCGGCGAGCTCCGGGTCCCTGGCGAACTTTTTGCCAGGGTAGGAGCTCGCTTGCTGGGATGGAGATCCCAGCTATCGAAGCCGCCCCGCAAGGCCCGTTGCCGCAGCAACCCTCGGAACCACGGGCCTTCGTTCTGCGTATCTTCGACTACAACCTGGAGTCCAAACCTTACGCCGGGACCTCGTCCACACCCGGGCAGATGCTCCGGGGGAAAGCCGTATGAGCCTGAAGAAGATCCTGCTGTTAGTGCTAGCCTTCATCGTTGTCGCCGGTGTCGTCGTCGGCTCCATCATCCATAGCCGCAACAGCGTGACCGCGGTCGCCACGGGCAAGGCTGTGCAGCAGGACCTCATCGCCACCGTCAGTGGAACCGGCCAGATCAAGCCGCTTACCTACGTCAACGTGGGCGCCACCGCCTTCGGTCGTATCACGCATCTTTACGTGAAAGAGGGCGACCACGTAAAGAAGGGCCAGCTCATCGCCACCGTCGAGAGCCAGCAGCCCGCCTCCCAGGTCCAGGCCCAGCAGGCTACTATCGCCGCGAATAAGACCACCGTTCAGTCCTACATCGCCGCCGAAAAAACTGCCCAGGCGAATCTCGCCGAGGCCAAAGCCGATCTCGAACAGAAGCAGCTCGACTTCCAGCGCTATCAGCAGCTCTACAAAGAGCAGCTCGTCGCCAAGCAGGATTTCGACGCCAAAAAAGCCCTCTACGACGTCGACGTCGCTACGGTGCAGCAGCGCCAGGCCGCCCTTGCCCAGGCCCAGGCGCAGACCGCCTCCGCCCGCAGCCAGGTCAACCAATCCGTCGCCATGCTCAAGGGCAACTCCTACCAGCTCGGCCTCACCGAGAGCCGCGCCCCCTTTGACGCGCTCGTCACCAACGTCCCGGTCCGCGAGGGCGAAACCGTCGTCGTCGGCATCCAGAACGCCGAAGGCTCAACCCTCATGACCCTCGCCAACATGAGCATCATCACCGCCGAGGTCAAGGTCGACGAGACGGACATTGTCAACGTCAAGCTCGGCCAACCCGCCGAAGTCACCATCGACGCCTTCCCCGGCCGCAGCCTCAAGGGCCACGTCACCGAAGTCGGCGACCAGGCCCTGCTTCGTACCACCGGCCTCGCCACCTCGCAGTCCACCACCGGCACCGAAGAGGCCAAGGACTTCAAGGTTGTCGTAACGCTCGACAACCCGCCCAGTGACCTGCGCCCCGGCCTCTCCTGCAACGCGAAGATCACCACAGCCAACAAGCCCAACGTCCTCACCATCCCGATTCAGGCCCTCGTAGAACGTGACCTGCCTACGGAAGAGGCGCTCTTCAAAAACCACGGCAAAGAGCCCACAGGGGCCACCGCCTCCGCCGCCACCAAAACCAGCGACACCCAGGGCGCGTACGTCCTCGTTCACGACGGCAGCCGCCTGCGCGTGAAGTTCGTCCCCGTCACCACCGGCGTGGTCGGCTCCACGGACATCGAAGTACTCAGCGGTCTCAAACCCGGCGACGAGATCGTCACCGGCCGCTACAAGGTCCTTCGCACCCTCAAGAGCGGCACCGCCGTCAAACGCGACAACTCGCCAGTCACCATCGCCACCGACAACAGCTCCAGCTAGGGTCACGCTTCTCTATCCTCCTATCCTCTACTCTCTACTGTCTGTTTTCCGGAGACCACGATGGCCACAACAACCTTTCCCGCCGAGCCCACCATCTCCACGGCCTTCGAGCCGCCCCACTCCGGCGAGGTCATCGTCACCCACAATCTCTGGAAGACCTACGAGATGGGTGACCAGGAGGTGCACGCGCTCCGCGGCGTCGATATCCGCATCCGCCACAACGAGTACGTCGCCATCATGGGCCCATCCGGCTCCGGCAAATCCACGCTGATGAACCTGATCGGCTGCCTCGACACGCCAACCCAGGGCCAGTATTGGCTCAATGGCCACGACGTCTCCTCGCTCAACGACGACGAGCTCGCCCGCATCCGCAACAAGGAAATCGGCTTCGTCTTCCAGACCTTCAACCTGCTCGCCCGCGCCACCTCCCTCCACAACGTCGAGCTCCCGCTCATCTATAACGGCACCCCCGCCGCCGAGCGCATCGCCCGCGCCAAGGAGGTGCTCGACCAGGTCGGCCTCGCCTCACGCATGGGCCACAAGCCCAACGAGCTCTCGGGAGGCCAGCGCCAGCGCGTGGCTATAGCCCGCGCTCTCGTCAACCGGCCCTCCATCATCCTCGCCGACGAGCCGACCGGAAACCTCGACTCCAAAACCTCGGTCGAGATCATGGCCCTGTTCGACGACCTCCACGCCAAAGGCAACACCATCGTCCTCGTCACGCACGAGCCGGACATCGCCGACTTCGCCCACCGCATCATCTCCATCCGCGACGGCATGGTCTTCTCCGACGCCCCCAGCACGCGCCGCAAGCACAGTTAGCGCGATTCAATCTGCATCTGCAATCGCAACAGCAGGTTCGCGAATAACAGAAAAGAAAGGTAAAGGCTTCAATAACATGCCTCAAGAGAGTCATTTCCCCTGCTAACCGCCTTTCCCCTGGCGCATCTAAACTTAAGCATGGCCCGTTGCGCGCGGCGGCTCGCCCGTCTGATCCCCCTCATCATCCTTCTGCTCACCTTCGTACGGCCGAGCTTCGCCGTCGACGCGCGGTTCGATCTCGTCGGTCCGCGCATCAACGTGCGCGTCACCCGCAAAGGCGTCACCCTCCCCATCGCAGAGGTCCCGAACCTGCAGCCCGGCGACCGCATCTGGCTGCACCCCGATCTACCCCCTACGCAGTCCGTTCACTACCTCCTCATCTGCGCCTTTCTCCGCGGCACCACCAACCCGCCCCCCGACGACTGGTTCCACCGCATCGAGACCTGGCAGAAGGATGTTCGCGAGGAAGGCGTCTTCGTCACCGTGCCCAAGGAGGCCCAGCAGGCCGTGCTCTTCCTCGCTCCGGAGACAGGCGGCGACTTCTCCACTCTCAAATCCGCCGTCCGCGGCCGTCCCGGCGTCTTCGTCCGGGCCTCCCAGGATCTCGCCGAAGCCGGCTTTGAACAGTCGCGCATCGAGCGTTACCTCGCCGACATCCGCCGCGTCGCCCCCGGGGACCCCGCCGAGCTCCTGAAGCACTCCAATCTGCTCGCCCGCACACTGGCGCTCAAGCCGAACGAAGCCTGTTTCCAGCAGCCGGTCGACACCCAGTTCACCTGCCTCACCCAAACCGGCTCGCAAACCCTCCTTGATGACGGCCACGGCCAGACCATCGCCGCCGCGCTCTCCTATGGCCCGAACTCCGACCTCATCGCCGCTGCCAGCTATACCAGCCTCGGCGGTGGCGGCCTCTACTCCGCCTACGTCGGCGCCGTCGTGGACCTGGTCCGCGTGATGGCCAACCTGCACACAGCACAATACCAGTACATCCCGGCCATCGCCTTCCCCCAGAACGACGCGATGAACCTGCGGCTCAACACGCCGCCCTCCTTCCACAACCCCAAATCCGTGCTCGTGATCGGCCTTCCCGCCGTGCAGGCGTCACCCTCGCCTCCGCTGCGGCCCACCGACCCCAACCACGTCTCCTGTCTCATCAAGCCGTCGGTCACTCTCCCCATCGAAGGCGCTCCGCTCGTCTTCTCCACCTCGCTCGCGCATGACCTCGTCCTGCACCTGAATACGCCTCCCGGCGCTCCCGCCGAGCCCGACATTCCGCTCGTCGCCGACGCCTACCAGGGCGGCCTCGTCCTGCAGCGCTCGCCCGAGCACCACGTGCCCATTCACGACGTCCTGCGCGATGAAAAATCCGCCACCACCAAACCCGACGGCAAAAACAGCAAGCCCGCGAAGCCGCAGCCTGAACCGATCCGGCTTACCGGAACCATCCAGGGACAGTGGGGCTTCGACTCCTTCACCGGTCCCACCGTTCCTCTCCAGCAGCTCCCCGGCAGCGATTGGCAGATCGCCAACGGTGACGCCAGCGACAACAGCAATCTCATCGCCGGCAAATCCGCGCAGCTCCTCATCACCTCCACCGGATCGGCCTGCGTCCACACCATCACCGCCGAGCCTCACGGCTCCAGCAACACGCTCAATATCGCGTTCAAGCCCGCGCCCACGCCGGACCAGCCCAACCTGCTCGCACTCACCCTGCCCCTCGAGCACGACGTCACCCCGGGCGACCTCAATCTCTCCATCCAGCAGTTCGGCCAGCCCAAAGCCGACCAGCTCGCCGCGCGTACGTTCTCTGAGCCCGCGCACATCAACTCCGTCGAGCTCCACGCGGCCGACCGCACCATCCTTCTGTCCGGCCAGCGCCTCAATGAGATCGAGCGGCTCGCACTCGGCGACCTCACCTTCAAGCCGCAGCCGCCCAACCCCAACGACGCCGCCGAGCCCGCCGAAAGCTCCAACTCCCTGCGCCTCGCCTTGCCGGCAGACGCGCCCGTACCGCCCACCAAGGTCGGCGACAAGCTGACCGCCCGCATCACCCTGAACGACGGCCGCACCCTCACCGTTCCGGTCACCGTCTCTGCCGCGCGCCCGTCCGTTACGCTGCTCAGCAAGAGCTCCCAGCCAGCCAACGCCCCCACCATCACCCTCTCCAGCACAGACGACCTCCCGCTCTCCGCTCCGCTAACCTTCACGCTCAAAACCGCGCAGCCCTTCCCGCGTTCCGGGCGCGTCGAAGTCGAAACCCTCGACGGCACCCTCCGCGCCGTTCTCACGCTCGCGCCCTCCGGCGGTCTCGTCCTGCAGGACCCCCACACCGTCGTCGCGACCCTCGATCCGCTCCGCGCCTTCGGTCCCAGCGCATTCGGCGCCCTGCACGTTCGCGCCATCTTCCCCCCCAAGAAGCATGGCCAGGAACCCACCGAAACCAATCCCGCAAACGCTACTGCGGAGGACGAATCCTCCAGCGACTGGCTGCCGCTCGGCACCCTCGTGCGGCTCCCGGAGCTCTCCACGCTGCAGTGCCCCACCGACCCGACATCCTCCTGCACGCTCTCCGGTTCGAGCCTCTACCTGATCGCCTCCATCTCGCCTGACCCGGCGTTCGACAACCCCGCACACGTGCCCGACGGCTACACCGGCTCAACCCTCAGCGTGCCCCACCCGGCCGCCGCAGGCACCCTCTTCCTCAAGCTCCGTGACGACCCCAACCCGGTCGACGCCGCCAACATCCCCACACCCACTCCCCCGCCGTCGCCGCGCCCGACAACAAGCGCTCGTCTTCGCCACCCGTCGGAGCATTCCGCATCTCAGAGCACGCGTGCGAGCAACACCACCGAAACCAACTCGACAGACTCGACCACCGAAACCCAGCACGCCAAGCCGGATACGAACAGACCGGACACGAACAAGCAGGACACGAACAAGCAGGACACGACCCAATCCGACACGAACACCACGGCCAAGCCGCCGAACACTGCTCCTGCCGCCTCGGCTACTCCGCCCCCGAAAGAATAGCCCGATCGCGTAGATAGCAAAAAAGGCCCGGCACTCGCCGGGCCTTTCGCTTATTCAATCGTCAGCCGCTAATCCGCCGCGGCCGTCGTCTCGCGCTCCGCACGCTGCACCTTGCTATGCCGCGTCGAGTACCCGAAGTAAATCACCAGGCCAATGATGAGCCAGCTCACAAAACCAATCTTCGCAGGCGTGTCCGATGAAACCATCAATGCCAGCGCGATGAGCATGCCCATAATCGGCACGAATGGCACCCACGGCGTGCGGAACGGCCGCGCCGCATCGGGCTGCCTCTTCCGCATGACCCAAACCCCCACGCACACGATCGCGAAGGCCAGCAGCGTGCCCAGGCTCACCAGCTCGCCCAGGAAAGAGATGTTGAAGAACGCCGCCAGAAACGCAACCAGCACGCCGACCGCGATGGTCACCAGCCACGGTGTGCGGAAGCGCGGATGGATCGTGCCCACCCATTTCGGCAGCAGACCGTCGCGTGACATCGTGTAGAGCACGCGAGTCTGCCCCAGGATCATCACCAGCATCACCGAAGCAAGACCGGCAATCGCGCCCAGATCGATCAGGCACACGCCCCACGTAGCCCCGATCGCCGCCGCGCCGTCCGCCACCGGAGCCGGCGTGTTCAACGATGTATAGGGCTTCAACCCCGTCAGCAGGCCGGCAACGATGATGTACAGAACGGTGCAGATGATCAGAGAACCGAGAATGCCGAACGGCATGTCCTTCTGCGGATTCTTCGCCTCCTGGGCCGCCGTTGAAACCGCGTCGAACCCGATATAGGCAAAAAACACCACACTCGCCCCTCGCATGATGCCGGACCATCCGTATTGCCCGAAGTGGCCCAGGTTCTTCGGAATAAACGGATGCCAGTTCGCCGCCATATGCGCCGGATGCCCAAACGCAAACACCGTAGCAATCCCAATGAAGAAGAGCACCACCGAAACTTTGATCATCACCGCGGCGCTGTTGAAGTTCGCCGACTCGCGAACACCCACAACCAGAACCGTCGTCACGACGATAATGGCGCAAAACGCGAACACATCCACCTTTGCCGACAAAGCGTGCCCGAACAGCGTCATGGAAATTGAAGGACTCGGATTGAACGGCATGCGAATGCCAAAGTATCCCAATAGGCTGCTCACGTAGCCGCTCCAGCCCACTGCGACGGTCGCCGCGCCAAAGGCATACTCCAGGCACAACGCCCAGCCGATAATCCACGCCACTAACTCACCCAGCGTCGCATAGCCGTAGGTGTAGGCCGAGCCCGCAATTGGAATCATCGCGGAGAACTCCGCATAGCAGAGCCCGGCAAAAACGCACCCGATGCCCGCCACCACAAACGAGAGCACAATCGCCGGTCCGGCAAACTGCGCCGCCGCCGTTCCCGTCAATACAAAGATTCCCGCCCCGATGATCGCGCCGATCCCCAGCGTAATCAGGTTTACCGGGCCTAAAGCGCGCTTCAGTCCGCCGCTACTCTCGTTCTCTGCCTCATGCATCAAGGCCTTCAGCGGCTTGACCGCCAACAAATTCGCCATGCGTTTCGTACTCTCCTAGCCGTTAACGGCTCCCTGATCCCTGATCCCTGTTCCCGGGGCCCCCGGCGAGCTTGCTCGTTGGGGTGGTGATCCCTGATCCCTGTTTCCGGCCCATCTCCACACTAGATACACCGGCACTCCGAGCAGCACCACAATCAGCCCCGGCCAAGTGTACTGGGGTTTGTATCGCAAAAGCACGCCACAAATCCACACCGCCATCACGATATACAGCCCCGGCAGCACCGGATACCCGACCGCCCTGTACGGCCTCGCCGCATCTGGCTGCGTCCGCCGCAGCACAAATAAGCCAATGATCGTCAGCGCATAAAACACCAGCGCCGCCAGGATCACGTAATCCAGCAGGTTGCCGTACTGCCCGCTGAGGCACAGCAGGCACGTCCACACGCACTGCATCCACAGCGAGTTCTTCGGCACGCCCCTGCTGTCCAGCCTCCCCGTGCTCTTGAAGAACAGCCCATCCTGGCTCATCGCGTAGTACACCCGCGCCCCGGCCAGCACCATCCCGTTCACGCACCCAAACGTGCTCACCAGGATCGCCGCCGCCATCAGCTTCGCGCCCACCGGCCCGAACGCCGTCTGCATCACCGCCGTCGCCACCCTGTCCTGCGGTGCATTTGCAATCCCATGCAACGGCAGCACGCTCAAGTAAACAAAGTTGCACGCGATATACAGCAGGCTCACTGCACCCGTCCCAACCGCGAGCGACAGCGGCAGGTTCCGCTTCGGATTCCGCACCTCGCCCGCCGTGAACGTCACGTTGTTCCACGCATCGCTCGAAAACAGGCTGCCCACCTGCACCACCGCAACCACGGTCAGCACACCCACCACGGCCGTCCCGCCGCCCAAACCAAGAAAGGACCCAACCTGCACCACATGCGGCGTTCCCCAGTGCGCTCCGGCCCAGAACGCTTGCCAGCCCGCGCCAAAATTCGCCGCGTGCGCAATCGCATTCTTCGCAATCAAGCCCACCGCAATCACGCCCAGCAGCGCCAGCACCTTCGTCGTCGTGAAGACGTTCTGCACCGCCGCGCCCGTCTTCACTCCGCGCGTATTCGTGAACGTCAGCAGCACAATCACGACAATCCCCACCAGGTTCGCCGTGCTCAGTCCCACATTCCCCGAACCCACATGCACAATCCAGTTCGTCTGGCTGATGCTCGGAAAAAACACCCCCAGAAACTTCCCGAACGCCACGCCCACCGCCGCAATCGTCCCCGTCTGGATCACCGTAAACAGCGTCCACCCATACAGAAATCCCCAGATGGGCCCCAGGCTCTCCCGCAGGTACACATACTGCCCACCGGCCTTCGGCATCATGCCAGCGAGCTCGCCATAGCTCAGCGCGCCGATCACCGTCATCACCGCTGTCACCAGCCACGCCGCAATCAGCAGCGCCGGCGATCCCACCACCCGGCTCATCTCCGCCGGCACAATAAAAATGCCCGACCCAATCATCGACCCCATCACAATGGCCGTCGCCGAAAACAACCCCAGCCCCTGCACAAAGTGGGGGCTTCCCTGCCCACCTACCGAATTGTCATCTCGACCGGAAGTTGCGCCCTCCGCAACCGGAGTGGAGAGACCTGCATCTCGGGGCGCCACTGATGTCTCTGGAGTCACTTCCCCGTACCCTACCCCAAAATCTCGAGAAAGTCCCGCGCAACCTCCGTACCGGTCCACGGCTCAGGAACCCTGCCCGATTTTGTGCTTCTCAGCAATCTCCAGTCTCTGGCATCCTTACGATGTTGCTCTATCACAGCATTTTGCATAAACCAGTACGCCAGAGGAATGCAGTATGCCCGGGACCGATACGCTCCAGCTGCTCGACCGCAGCCCTTTCCTTTTCAGAGTGGCGAAAGGGATGGTGCGCCGCAATCTTCCCGGAGGATGGAAGCTCTTTACCGCGCTCGATCGTGTCGGTTATCTGAATAACAAGCTCGTCAAGTATCCAGTCAACCAAAACTACTCCGTGTTCGTGCCGATCTACAGCCAGGACAGGTGGGATGGCTTAGACCTCCTCAACTACGAACATCGAGTCATATCAGCGTTGGTTGAAGCTGCTTCCAAGTGCGTCGGCGACCTCACCATCGTCGACTGCGGTGCAAACATCGGCCTCATCTCGGTCTTTTTAGCAGCCCGGCTCCATGCCGCTGTCAGGCTTGTCGCCTTCGAACCAAGCGAAACCCTTTTCCCAATCCTGCGGCAGAACCTTGCCGAGCTTCCCTTCTCAGCCGAAGCAATCCAGACGGGTGTGAGCGATCTCAACGGACGAGGAGAGCTTCGCTCACCCTCATACGATTCCAGCGACGATGCGCGTTATGTCGTCCAGGTTTCAGAAGGCGGTTTTCCCGTAACCACCGTCGACGATCAACGCTTGGACACCCCAAATCTCCTGATAAAAATCGATGTGGAAGGGGTGAAATCGCTGTAATACGTGGTGCCGCCCGCTCCATCGCGCAAGCCCGCACGGCGATCCTTTCCATTGAAGCGCACCCTAAAGTTTTCGAACAAACCAAAATCGATCCGATCACAATCCTTCAGGCAATCGCCGCCCTTCGGCCATTTCAATTTACTGTCGCTGAGACCGGTGACTCGATCACCGATCTCTCGCGTCCCTTCTTTCAGCAACAGCCAAACGACGGTACGGTTTACAACATCATCTGCGTTTCGGGCCTCCGTCCATTAGAAGCGCTCCCCGACTGATCGCAGACGAGTAGCCATCTCCCCGGTACTCCTCCCCTCCACCAACAGTCCGCCGATCACCGCCACCGAATCGGCCCCGGCGTCAAAGACGCTCGCCGCGTTTTCGACCGTTATCCCTCCAATCGCCACGATCGGCAACTCCGTCATCTCTCGCGCCCGCCGCACCAGCTCCAGTCCCACCACCGGCTCCGCATTCGCCTTCGACCCCGTCCGAAACACCGGCCCCACCGCCACATAATCCGGCCGGCTCTCAATCGCCGCCCGCAACTGCTCCTCTTTGTGCGTCGAGATTCCAACAATCCCACCAACCCGGGTGCCCCACCCTCGACGCGAAGCGGCAGGGTGGGGTGCACTTTCCGCAATCCCCGACTTAGAAGGTCGGTGCTCTATCCAATTTACTGGCGCCACCACCCGCCGCACCGCCTCCACCGCCAAATCCCCCTGCCCCACATGCACGCCCTCCCACCCCGCCAGCACCGCCAGGTCCGCACGGTCATTCATGATCCGCACCACCTCCGCGCCCTCAAACGCCGCATCAATCTCCCGCGCCGTGCGCAAAATCTCCTGCGGACCATTCACCTTGTCGCGATACTGCACCAGCCGCACGCCCGCATCGCGCAACTCCCGCGCAAACTCTCCGACACCAACTCCCCGCGCATCCAGCGTCGCGCGATCCACAACCGCATAAAGCTTCGGCAAACCCATTTCCACACCCTACCGCAATCACACCGCAGGTCTACAATCGCCGCATGAGACTTCTGCCGCGCCCATCCAGCATCGTGAAAACCACCGCGGCCGCAGGCCTCGCCACCGCTGCCGCCGCAACCGCGGGTGCGATCGCCGTAGGCGCCGTCGCCATTGGAGTCATCGCCGTCAGCAAGTTCGCCGTCGGCAAGCTCCAGCCAAAGCTCGGCCAAAAAATGAAGCTGCACGTCTCCGAGCTAACCGTGGACCACCTCATCGTCCGCGATCAATCCACCACCTGATCTGCGCTCACTCACGCAGACAAAAGCCCGGCCCTCACCGGGCTTGCTTTTCTAATCCCTGATCCCTGTTCCTTAATCCCTGCCCTTGGCCTTCTGCCGCTCCAAAAACCGCTCCATAAACTTCGTATCGAACTCTCCACGCCGAAACTCCTCATCCGCGAAGATCGCCTGGTGCAGCGGAATCGACGTGTGAATCCCCTGCACCACAAACTGGCTCAGCGCCCGCTGCATCTTGTCCATCGCCTCTTCGCGGTCCTTGCCATGGCAGATCAGCTTCGCAATCATCGAGTCGTAGTACTGCGGCACCACACCCTCGGCATACTGCGCCGTATCCACGCGCACGCCGTTGCCGCCCGGCAAATTGAACACCGTAATCTTCCCCGGGCTCGGCGTGAACTTCTCCGGATGCTCCGCATTGATCCGGCACTCAATTGCATGCCCGCGAATCTCCGGCACCTCCGGAACGATATCCCGCAGCCGCTCACCCGCCGCAATCCGCAACTGCGCCTTCACCAGGTCCACACCCGTGACCATCTCCGTCACGCAGTGCTCCACCTGGATGCGCGTATTCATCTCGATGAAGTAAATCTCTCCATCCTCATCCATCAGGAACTCAATCGTCCCCGCATTCCAGTACCCGATATCCCGCAGCGACCGCTCGATCGTCTTTCCCAGCCGCTCACGCAGCTTGGGAGTTACCTGCAAACTCGGCGCCTCTTCAATCAGCTTCTGATGTCGCCGCTGAATCGAGCACTCGCGCTCCCCCAGGCTCATCACGTTTCCGTGCTCATCCGCCAGCACCTGGAACTCGATATGCCGCGGCCGCTCGATGAACTTCTCCATGTACAGCGCGCCATTACCAAAGGCGTTCTGCGCCTCCGTCGAGGCCTGCGCAAACATCCCCGGCAGCTCCTCCTTCGAGCGCACAATCCGCATCCCGCGGCCGCCGCCGCCGGCCACCGCCTTCAGGATCACCGGATACCGGATCTTCTCCGCATACGCCAGCGCCTCATCCTCGTTCTCCAGAATGCCGTCCGATCCCGGCAGAATCGGCACCTTCGCATTCTTCATCGTCTGCCGCGCCGTGGACTTTTCGCCCATCATCCGCGTCACCTCAGGCTTCGGCCCGATGAACTTGATGTTCGACGCCCTGCACACCTCCGCAAAGTTTGCATTCTCACTCAGCAGCCCATATCCCGGATGGATCGCATCGGCGCCCGCAATTTCCGCGGCCGAAATGACCGACGGAATATTCAGATAGCTGTCCTTCGACGCTGGCGGCCCAATGCAGATCGCCTCATCCGCAAACTTCACATGCAAACTATTCCGGTCCGCCTCCGAGTACACCGCAACCGTGCGAATCCCCATCTCCTTGCACGCACTGATCACGCGCAGCGCAATCTCACCCCGATTGGCAATCAAAACCTTACGAAACATTCAGCGCCTTTACTCTCATCGCCGCGATCTCTGCAGCCGTTGCCTTATCCACTATTCACTTCTCACTATTCACTGGCCTTACTTGATCGCAAACAGCGCCTGCCCATACTCCACCGGTTGCCCGGTCTTGACGTACACCTTCACAACCTCACCCGAGAAGTCGCTCTCAATCTCATTCATCAGCTTCATCGCCTCGACGATGCACAGCACCTGCCCTGTCGACACGCGATCGCCCACCTTCACAAACGGGTCCGCGTCCGGCGACGGCGCATCGTAGAACGTCCCCACAATCGGCGACTTCACAATATGTGCACCCGCCTCCGGGCCAGCCTCCGCCGCCGCAGCACCCCCCGCTGGCGCCGCGACAGGCGGCGCGCTGGCCTGCCCCGCCGCAGCCTGCACCGACGGCAGCGCCGCCGGCACAGCCACCGGAACCACCTGCGCCGCTCCCTGCGCCGCAATCGCGCTCGCCAGGTTCGAAAGGCTCGAGGCATCCACACCCGTCGACGGCTGCAGCCCGGCAAACTTCAACCGGACCTTCAGGTCCGTCCGCTCCATATCGAACTCGGCGATACCATTCGCCTTCAAAAACTCAACCAGCTCCCTGAGCTGCTGCAGATCCTCTGCCGCCATCCACTCGCTCCTAACTCTCTAACTTCCTAATCTCTGACTCCCTAACTTCCTGACCCTCTAACTTCCTGACCCTCTAACTTCCTGACCCGCTGACTTGCTGACTCGCCTTACAACTCCACCCATGCCTTCTCGCTCGCCCTCGTCAGCACCTCGTGACCCTTCTCCCTCACCAGCACCATATCTTCGATGCGAACTCCAAACTCCCCAGGCAGATAAACACCCGGTTCAATCGTAACGACCATCCCCGGTTCCAGTACCTGTTTCTGCTTCGCCGCGATCCGCGGGCCTTCATGTATCTCCAACCCGACACCGTGGCCAGTCGAATGCGTAAACCACCGCTCCAGCTTTGCCTTTCGCAGCACCGACCGCGCAGCCTCATCCACATCGCCGCACGTCGCTCCGGGCGCCACTGCCGACACACCCGCCTGCTGCGCTTCCAGCACCGAATGATACACGTCCCACTCGCGCTTCGTGGCCTTCCCCAGGTGCACCGTCCTCGTCATGTCCGAGCAGTACCCATCCAGCAACACACCAAAATCCAGCGTCACAAATCCACGATGCGGCAGCTTCGCCGCACTCGCCCGTCCATGCGGCAGCGCGCTGCGTTTTCCGCTCGCCACAATCGTCTCAAAGCTCATCCCCTCCGCGCCCGCGCGCCGCGCCTCCAGCTCCATGACCAGCGCGATCTCACTCTCCGTCTCGCCCGCGCTCAAATTCGTCAGCACGCCCTCAAACAACCTGCAGCCCAGCGTCGCAGCCCGCCGCATCTTGCGAATCTCATCGGCATCCTTCACCTCGCGCAGCTTCGCCACCAATCCCTGCGTCGCAACAAAAAAACTTCGTCGCTGCCCCGCCGGCAACACCTTCCGCATCGCATCCAGCGCCGCCACCGTCGTATTCACCGCGTCGAAGCCGGCCTTCTTCGCCTTGCGCTCCGCCAGCCACGCAGCCGCCTGCGCTACCGGCGACCCCTTCCCAATCACCACCCGCAGTCCCGCCGCCTCGGCCTTTGCCTGCGTCGTATACCGCCCATCCGTAAACAGCGCGGCCCCAGCACGCCCCAACGCCACAGCCCCACTCGACCCCGTAAATCCGCTCAGCCACCGCACATCCGGCAGATGCGTCACCACCAGCGCATCTACCCCTGCACCCCTCGCCGCTTCCAGCGCTGCCTGCCGTCTCACCTGATGCTGCATCTAACTGATTCTACCGGGCAACGCTGCCGAACGTTTACCTCCATCGTCCAACCCCGGGGTCCCCAGGGAACTTGTTCCCTGGGGTGGAACCCTCGGTATCATGCAATATGCCCCCAGTTTCTCCGGGACATCCTCATCCTGACCTGCGGTCCATTACCCGCCGCAGCTTCCTCATCGGTGCATCCGCCGCCGGGCTCTCGCTCGCCGCCTACGCCGGCACCCACGCGCGCCATGAGATCGAGGTCACCGAGCGCACCCTCGCCCTGCGCAACCTCCCTGACGCCTTCGTCGGCTTCCGCTTTGTCCAGCTCTCCGACATCCACCTCGAGGAATACACCGAGCCCTGGTTCCTCCGCCAGGCCGTCCAGACCATCAACAACCTCCACCCCGAGCTCGTCCTCCTCACCGGCGACTTCGTCAGCCGCGGCCCCGCCACCGACCGCGTCGCCTGGCGCGCCGCCGGCGTCGCCGCCGAGGTCCTCTCCGAGCTCCGCGCGCCCCAGCGCTTCGCCTGCCTCGGCAATCACGACGTCTCCGTCGGCGCCGAGCACGTCATCAATCCCCTCCGCGCCCACGGCACGCCCATGCTCATCGACAGCTACATCCCCATCCAGCGCGGCTCCGACTACATCTGGCTCTGCGGCTCCGACGACGCCGGCACCCGCACCCCCGACCTCAATCTCTCCATCCCCGCCTATCCCACCGCGCCCGTCATCCTCATGTGCCACGAGCCCGACTACGTCGACCACGTCATCCGCCACCCGCGCTTCCGCCACATCGACGCCATGCTCTCCGGCCACACCCACGGCGGCCAGGTGCGCATCCCCGCCATCGGCCCGCTCATCCTCCCACCCATGGGCAAGAAGTACATCGAAGGCCGCTTCCAGTTCGACCACATGGAGCTCTACGTCAACCGCGGCCTCGGCACCGTCGGCCTTCCCTTCCGCCTCAACTGCCCCGCCGAAATCACCCACTTCACCCTCCAGCGCGCCTGACGCATCGCGGGTTAAGACCCACGACGATCCGGGTGCCCCATCTATCCGGGTGCCCCACCCTCGACGCGTAGCGGCAGGGTGGGGTGTCTCGTGTTAAGACCCGCGACGATCCGGGTGCCCCATCTTCGCGGCTGCGCAGCGGACGCTAAGGTGGGCATCGCGCGTGGTAGCGCGCGAGTGTCTTTGCGTTTGCACTTGCTTTTTTTCTCTCATTCCGAGCAACGCGAGAAACCTGCTGTTGTCTTTGCCGCTCGCACCTCCAAACCTCGCCCCTCGAACCTCAACAGAAACCGCCTTTGCTCTTAAAAAGAAAAGGGCGGACCTCTTACGGCCCGCCCTTTTCCCGTCCTCTAAACCACGTCTACGGAATGTTATTCCGCACGCAGTTGTTCGTCTTCGGTATCGGCGTCGGCATCGTGACCACCTCAAAGTCCGTCACCTTCAGCGACGACAGATCCTGCGTCCCGAAGTCCACATCCGTGTACTTCGTCTGCGTGTCCTGATCGCTCTGCGCCGTCAGCGCGATGCTTCCGCCATCGGCAAGAAACATCCCGTACTTCTGCATCGCCTTCGCCACCACCTGCGCCGCAGGCTTCAGCGCCGAGATGTCATACGACGCCTTCAACCTCAGATGCGCTCCATACGGAATCGCATTCGACGGCCCGCTCGGAGCTCCCGCGTGGGTCGCCGGATGCACATAGAATCCCGCACGCATCTCGTTGTTCGGCAGAATGAACCGAATCGCATGGTTGATCTGACCCGACTTGAGCTCATCGGCATTGAACAGTAGCGGTGCAATCGGGAACCCAGCCGCATCCGCACTCGTGCACTGCTCTCCGCGCCCGGTCGCCGGATAGACCACGTTCAGATCCCACACACCGATAAAGTTCGCCGTCACCGCGCTGCCGTTATAGTTCGCGCCATAGGCTTCGTAAAGCTTGCCCGCGCCGTTATCCACAACGATGAAGTGGCAGTCGTATTGTGAGGTGTCGCACTGATACCCCGTCTGGCCTTCCATTCCTCCGCCCGCCGGCAAAGGAACACTCGAAATATTGTCCGAGTCAGGCGTGTAGAACGGCGAGCCGGGCTGGAACGGCACCATCGGCGTCGACGAATTCGCCTGCATCACGCGGATCGACTCATCCACCTTCATGCTGCCCAAGCCCCATCCGCCCTGCGATGCAAGCTGATTGATCATCGCTGCAGAGTTAGGATCGACGACCGCAGCGCTGACATCCTGCGTCCAGACTGCTGCGACAGGAAAGTACTGCACCAGCGTCGACGTGCCCGTCCCGGTACCTGTCGTTCCCGTACCCGTCCCGGTGCCACTGCCGCTGGTTCCCGTGGTCGTCCCGGTCCCACTCGTGCCCGTACTCGTCCCGGTCCCGCTGCCACTCGTTCCCGTGGTCGTCCCGGTGCCACTCGTGCCCGTACTCGTTCCGGTGCCGGTGGTCCCTGTACCCGTGGAAGTTCCTGTGCCACTGGTACCTGTAGAGGTTCCCGTGCCACTCGTACTCCCTTTATGGCCCTTCGAAGCGGCCTTGACGACCTTGGCCTTCTTTCCTGCCTGAGCGCTGGCGCTCGTTGCCCAGCCTCCCAACGTCGTTGCAGCCGTCGCTGCCCCAAGAATGATGAATAAACCTCGCTTCACAGCGACCATTAACTTCCTCCGAAAACAGGTTTGGAGCCCGAACCACTACATGCAACGAACCTGCTCTGGGAGAAGTCTTCCGTTTCACTGCCTTGGTCTCAAGCTGTTCCCGTTTCGACGGAACCCGGCTCAGCTCGGAAGCAAGCAAAAACGTCATATTGTGTGGATAAACTGCAACGAAAGTTGTAGAGCTTTGCTTTTCGTTCTGTCATTCCGAGGCGAAGCCGAAGAACCTGCTTTCTGCCGGACCGGCGACACTCCGGGTGCCCCAGCTTCGCGTGCGCTCGGGGTCCCGGTGAACTTGCTCGCTGGGGTGATTAGCACGCTAAGGTGGGCATCGCGCGTTAAACACGCGCGAGTGTCTCTGCTCTTAATGTTGCCTTTCTTTCTGTTATTGCCGAAGGGGATCTGCTTTTTGAGCGAACAGGAAAACCTTCCTCCCGCGCCTACCGTGCCTTCCCCGCTGGCTTCTTCTTCGTTACATCCACCGGCGCCGCGGGAGCCTTCACGCCGCTCTTCTCATCCATCCAGTTATCCAGCAGGCTCTTCCTGAACCGCCACCGGTTGCCCAGCTTGAACGCCGGCACAAACCCCTCCGACGCGTACCGGTACAGCGTGTCGCCGCTGATCCCCAGGTACTCCGCGGCCTGCCGAATATCCATCACCTCGCGAAGCGCGGGCTGTGCCTGTGCTGCCATGGCTCCATCTCCAATCGTGGGACGTGCGAACTCTCACACGCTGTCAGTGAAAACTCGCAGCGCGAATCCTCTTGTACCCCCTTTTTCAGCGGTACACAAGCGGAAATCTCCCGGTTCTCTCCTGCTTTTCTCGGCTCTTGGCAAGTTTCTAACGTCCAATACCGCCTCACGACCATTTATTTCGAGTGTTGGCAGTTAAAAAATGAGCCGTTTTCACGCAAAATAACGCTGTTTTTGCACGAAAATGAGCACCTTAAAATCGCCGAAACGGGTCCGCCCACCACCGCGTCTGCCCGCTGCCATCCACCACTTCCGTCGGAACCCCGGGCTCCGGCGTCCATAGCCGGGCCCCATCTCTCGCCGCCAGTTCCTCCAGCCGCTCAATCGGCTCCCGCCACCCATGCAGAGCTAAGTTGAACATTCCCCAGTGGATCGGCATCAGCAGCCCCGCCTTCTCCGCCCCGCCCATCGCCTGATACGCCCGCGCCGCGCCCTCCGGCCCCAGGTGAATCTCCGACCACAGCGGATGAAACGCCCCAATCTCCAGCATCGTCAGGTCAAACCGGCCTCCGTCCCGCCCTTCCGGATCCAGGCGCTCCGGATACTGCGCCGCAATCTCCGCAAACCCCTCCCACCACCCCGAGTCCGCCCCGAAGTACACCCGGCGCTTCGGCCCCTCAATCACAAACGAGCTCCACAGCGTCGTAAACCTGTCCCACGGCAGGCGCCCCGAAAAGTGCCGCGACGGCCACGCCGTAACCCGCACACTCCGCCCCAATTCCGCCGCCGCCACCTCGGTCGACTCTCCCCAGTCCAGCTCCGCGATCCTCTTCTCCGGCACGCCAAACCGCCGCAGCCTCTTGCCCACACCCGCCGACGTCACCCACACCGCCCGCGCCGTAACATTCATCCGCGCCAGCCTGCCCACCGTCAGCGCGCCCAGGTGGTCATAGTGGTCGTGCGAGATCAGCACCGCATCCAGCTCCGGCATCTGCTCCAGCGGCATCGTCGGCGGAAAGAACCGCTGCGGCCCAAACCACTGCAACGGGCTCGCCCGCTCTTCCCACACCGGGTCAATGAGGATCCGTGCCCCATCAATCTCCAGCAGCATCGACGAGTGCCCGAACCACGTCACTCGCAGCCCGCTCTTCGGCGGCCGCCGGTACACGCGCACATCCGTCCTGAACGGCCCCAGCGGCACCTTCGGCTCGGCCTCAGCCTTATTGCGCAGGTAGAGCGGCAGCACCTTAAAGACCAGCCCGAATCCGCCCAACTTCGTCGGCACCGGATTCAAATACCGCCCACCCTGCTTCTTCGCGCGCTCCAACCCCATAAAGTCCTTCGATACTCTCACACGCCAGCCTCATCCGTCCTTGCCGGGTCTCAGGGTCCTTACCCCCTTATCCGTTTCCCCTTACCCCTTATCGTCTCCGTCTTACTCCGCGCCATTCCCCGCCCCATACAGCGCATTAATCCTGTCCTTATATTTCTCATTGATCACGCGCCGCTTCAGCTTCATGCTCGGTGTCAGCTCGCCCGACTCCACCGTCCACTCCTCCGGCACCACCGCAATCTTTTTGATCGTCTCATGATGCGCCAGCCCCTCATTCGCCTTGCCCACGATGGCCTTATAGACCTGCTGCACCTTCGCGTCTTCCACCAGCTTCGCGCGGTCCTTCGTCTGTACGCCGTTCTGCTGTGCCCACTTCTCCAGCGCGTCAAAGTTCGGCGAGATCAGCACACTCACAAACTTTCTCTGGTCGCCGATCAGCGCCGCCTGCCCCACCAGCGCATCCACCTTCAGCCGGCTCTCCAGCGGCTGCGGCGCAATGTACTTCCCGCCCGAAGTCTTCATCAGCTCCTTCTTGCGATCCGTGATCGACAGAAATCCATCCTCGAGCTTCGCAATATCGCCGGTCTTGAACCATCCATCCGCCGTGAACTCCTTCTTCGTCTCCTCGTCCTTGCCCCAATACCCCGCGAACACACTCGTCCCGCGCACCTCCAGCTCGCCATCCTCGGCCAGCCGCGTCTCGAGATTCGGAATCACCGTTCCCACCGTGTACGGCCTGTACTCCGCAAACGTATTCCGCGCAATCACCGGCGACGTCTCTGTCATCCCATAGCCTTCAAACACGCGAATCCCCACGCTAAGAAACCAGTCCGTCGTCTCCTTGCCCAGCGGCGCTCCGCCGGAAACAAACAACTTCGCGTTCCCTCCAAACGCGCACTGAATCTTCTCAAACACCAGCTTGTTCGCAATCCTCCACAACAGCGAAGCCGGCTCTTTACCCGCAGCGATCGCCTTCTTCTGCTTCCGTCCCTGCGCCAGCGCCCAGTTGAAGATCCGCTTCTGCATTCCTTGCGCCTTACCCTCGACACCCTGCCGCACCTTCTCAAACACGCGCGGCACCGCCAGAAAAATCGTCGGCTTCACCTCTTTCATCGCCGCCGGCAGCCGGTCAAACCCCGGCAGATACGCCAGGTATCCTCCATGCGCGTAGATCGCATAATCCAGATGCCGCGCCAGCGCATGGCTCAATGGCAGAAACGAGATCGCCGAATCTCCCTTCACGAGGTGCAGATCGTCCGTCGAATGACGCAGGTTCTCGCACAGATTCTTATGCGTCAGCATCACACCCTTCGGATCGCCCGTCGTTCCGGACGTGTAAATAATTGTCGCCAGCTCCTCCGGCTTGGTCTCTTTCAACTTCGCGTCAAACGCCGCATCGCGCGTCTCCAGCTCTCCCGCCTTTTCCAGCAGCTTGTCCAAATGCTCCGCATTCGGAAACTCGCCGGCATCGAACACCACCACGCGCTCCAGGCCTCGCAGCTCGCCCGCATTCACAATCTTGTCGTACTGCTCGCGCGTTGAAACAAACACCACCTTTGCGCCCGAATCCCGCAGCATGAACCCAACCTGCTCCGGCGACAGCGTCTGGTACAGCGGCACATCCACCACCCCCATCGCCATGCACGCGAAGTCCACCACGGGCCACTCCCACCGGTTCTCGCTGACGATCGCCACGCGATCTCCGCGGGTCACGCCCCAGCTCTCCAGCGCCGCCACCACCGCGCGCACCCGCCCATACATCGTGCGCGCCATGATCGGCTTCCATCCCTCTGGCCCCTTCCACATCGCGGCCGTGTCTCCGTCGCGTTGGGCAAGCCCCGCCAGGATGTCATTAATCGTGCGCAACTCAAGCATGTGTGTCTCCTTCAGGTTCGGCCGCAGTGATGCTTATCTCTGATGCACAGACTACACAGCCGCAGCAAGAGCTTCGCTGGCATCTGGAAGCTAGAACCTGTCGTTTCTCGTTCTCACTCCCCGCCGCACTCCCCCAATATCCCCTTCGACAAATACCGCTCCGCCGAGTCCGGCACCACCGTCACCACGCGCCTGCCCGGCCCCAGCTCCTTCGCAATCTCGAGCGCCGCAAACACATTCGCGCCTGAGCTCGATCCCGCCAGCACACCCTCTTCCCGCGCCAGCCGCTGCACCATCGCAAACGCATCCTCATCGCTCACCATGATGATGCGGTCCGTCACGCTGCGATCGAAGTTCGCCGGAATGAACGACACGCCAATCCCCTCCACCTTGTGCGGTCCCGGCTCGCCGCCCTGCAGAATGCTTCCCTGCGTCTCCACCGCGACCGTCAACACCTGCGCCGCGCGCTTCTTGAAGCACCTCGCAATCCCCGTAAACGTTCCCGCCGACCCCACGCCAATCACCACCGCGTCCACGCGGCCTTCCATCTGCGACCAGATCTCCTCCGCCGTCGTCTGCTCGTGATAATCCGCGTTCGCCGGATTCTCAAACTGCATCGCCGCAAACGCTCCCGGCGTCTCGTCCTCAAACGCCAGCGCCCGCTTGATCGCGCCCGCCATCATCTCGCTCTCCGGCGTGCGCACAACCTCCGCGCCCAGCCCCCGCATCAGAATGCACTTCTCTTCCGCGTAGCCCTCCGGCACAAACAGCTTCACGCGATATCCGCGCTGCACGCCAATCAGCGCCAGCCCCACTCCGGTGTTGCCCGCTGTCGCCTCGACAATCGTTCCTCCGGGCTTCAGCACGCCGCGCCGCTCCGCATCCAGAACAATGCCCAGCGCCGCGCGGTCCTTGATGCTCCCACCCGGGTTCATCGTCTCCAGCTTGGCCCACACCTCGGCTGCATCCGCGCCCGCAAGTTTGCCCAGCCGCACCATGGGCGTGTGCCCCACCAATTGCGTTACATCTGTTCCGATTCGCACGCTGCTGACTAATCTCCCGTCGTCCCGGCTTTCGTCCCACCCGCACCGGCAACCTTCGGAAAATATCCCGAGCGCGTCCTCACCTGCAACCCGCGGTAGCCTTTTTCTTTTGCTTCCACGTGAATCGTCCGGTATCCGCCCAATTCCGGCGGCTTCGTCGACCGGTACTCGATCGTGTACTGCGAGCGGATGTCCTGCGCCACCTCGCGCGTAATCCCATCCACTTCCTTCAGCGACTTCGGGAAGTACGCAATCCCTCCCGTCTGTGTCGCCAGCTCCGTCAGCACCTCGCGCGAGTGCCTCGCCTCCGAGTGACTCACATCCTCGCCAAACAGCAGCCCGATGCAATAGATCGCCGGCCCATCCAGGTCCTGCACTCTGCGAATCGTCTGCTCCAGCGTTGCGCTCGACGCATTGTCATCCCCGTCCGTAACGATCAGCAGCACCTGTTTGCTCCGCTTCGCATTCTTCGACAGATAATCCGCCGACGCGATCACCGCGTCATACAGCGCCGTCCCTCCGCTCGACTTGATATACGCCAGCCCCTGCTGCAGCTTCTCAATTGAGTTCGTAAAATCCTGGTCGATGTACGCCTCCGAGCTGAAGTCCACCAGGAACGCCTCATCCTCGCGGTTCGACAGCCGCACCAGATCCAGCGACGCCGCATCCACCGCCGCCCGCTTGTCGTACATCGACCCCGAGCTGTCGATCAAAATCCCCATCGACACCGGCACATCCTCATGCCGGAACCCGATGATCGTCTGCGGCACGCCGTCCTCATACACATGGAACGCATCCTGCGGCAGGTTCTGCACGGGCGCGCCGCTCGCATCAATCACCGACGCGTTCAGCCGCACCTCATACGCATTCGCGCGCATGGTGTACTCGCCGTGCTCCTTGGTAATCTCGCCCGGCTTCGGCGGCCCTGTCGGCGGCGGCAACGCCGTATGCGTATCCGGGTCTGGCGACGGCACCGGGTCACTATCCACCGCCGGCACCTGCCCCTGGCTCTGTGCAGCCGGCTGATTAGGCCTCGCCTGCGCCTGCGGCTGTGATGTCGCCTGCGGCTGTGCCGCCGCCTGCGCCCACACGCCGGCTGTCATGACCACGCACATCGCGAGCACCGCGCGCATCGCGAGCGTAGCCCACCACGTCAATTTCCTGTCTATCCTCAATCCGTCCTCACTGCCGCGGGACAACGCAGCACCGCATCCGTCTTAACCTTGGACGCATTCCCGCCGCCGCCGCTAACCAGTATTCGCTCGTGTGGCCATTCCGGCCCATTTGCCTCTTGCGCACCCGCCACCATTCCCACCATTAAAAAGCAACCCGCAGCCTTACTGCGTCGGCGCATAGTACCCCTCGCGGCTGTGCACCGTCAGCGGAGGCAACCCGGGAGGCTCCATCAGCTTCACCCGCAGCTTCCGCCACTGCCCATCCCGCCGCGTATCTGTCGGCGTAAACCCAATCACATACTGGTTGCGCAGCTCCTCACTGATCCGCTGCGCAATGTCGCTCAAATCCTGCATGTCCATCACACGAAACAGCCGCCCGCCGGTCGACTCGCACACCTCATTCAGCAGCGTCGGCCCGTTGACCTCTTCCTCCGTCGGCGCAAACGCGTCAAAGATGCCGATGGAATAAATCTGCACCTCGCTCTCGCGCACAATCCGCGTCAGCTCACCCTCCGTATACCGGCTCCGGTTATCTCCGCCGTCGGAGATCACCAGCAGCGCCTTGCGCGCATACTTCGCCTGCCGCAGCTTGTTCACGCCCAGGTACATCGCATCAATCAGCGCCGTCCGGTTCTGCGGGTGCAGCATCACCATACGTGCTTCGACGTCCTCCACGTCATTTGTGTAATCCACCAGAACCGCCGGCCGGTCATTGAACCCGATCACAAAAAACTCATCCTGCGGGTTGCACGTGCGCAAAAACTCCGTCAGCGCCTTCCTCGCCCGCAAAAACTTCGACTGCATGCTCCCGCTCAGATCAAACACAATCCCGATCGACAGCGGCGCATCCTCCGTCGCAAAGCTCTTGATCGTCTGCAGATTGTTGTTGTCGTAAACCTGAAAATTTTCCTTATCCAGCCCCGTCACCAGCCGGTTCATCGGATCCGTCACCGTCAGCGGCACCAGCACTAGGTTCACGTTCACGCGAATCTCCGCGTTCGGCGAGCTCGTCGCCTTGGTGGCCACAGCTGTTCCCGTAATCAGCGGTCGATTATCTTTCGTCTCCGTCGGCGCCGGCGCGGGGGTCTTCACATCTCCCAGCGGATTTTCCTGCGCCCGGGCGAACCCAGCCCCAACCGTCCCCAACCCCCACAGCATCAGCAACACAGCGCACAGCCTCAGCCCACTGGCCCGCACTCCGCCGCTCCGCCCACCACCTTCCCCCCGGCCCCACTGCAAGCACCGCATACGGCACCTCGCGCTCCGCACCCGTCGTCCCCAGTTCGCTGCGCGGAGCCCTTAAGCTATCACTATCTCACCGCCGCCCTCTCTTCGCCAGTCCCCGTCCTCTCCCCGCCCGTCCTCGCCGCATTAACCTCATAAACGATCCCCTTCCGGGAGGCCCGATGGACAAAATCCCGAGCCGCACCCTCTGGCTCCAGTCCTTCACTCTGCTTTGGATGACCCTCGAGGTCAGCGTCGCTGCCTTCTCCGCCGCATCCTCGCACAGCCCCGCCCTGCTGGCCTTCGGTTCAGACAGCCTCGTCGAGCTCCTCTCGGCCGTCGTCGTTCTGCTCCCTTGGCTGACAAAATCCAGCATCCCCGAGCGCCTTTCCGGCCGCCTCACCGGCATCCTCCTCTTTGTTCTCGCGCTCGTCGTCGTCCTTACCGCGGCCCTCTCGCTCGCGCTGCGCCGTCCTCCCGAGCCCTCCCGCCCGGGCATCGCCATCACTCTTGCCGCTCTCCTCGTCATGCCCGCCCTCGCCGCGCTCAAGCGCCGCGAAGCTCACAACACCGGCAACATCGCGCTCTCCGCCGACGCGATCCAATCCGCAACCTGTGCCTGGATCGCCCTGCTCGCTCTCCTCGGCCTCGCCGTGAATGCCCTCTTTCACATCCCCTGGTTCGACTCCGTCGCTGCCGTCGCTATCGTTCCACTCCTCATTCGCGAAGGCCGCGCCGCCATCAAAGGCGAGACCTGCGGCTGCATCTGAACACACAACGGCAGCAATGTTTTTTCACAAATTGACCCTCTCGCACTCATAATGCTCTAATTCGCCAGTCTCCCCTCACAAAGGGGAGTCACTCCGGTATCACCAGCGGTCATCCGGCCGAAAACCCATATATCCACCCCTTGCCAGTCTTCAGGAGGACACCTGTTCATGCATCTCGGCGCAACCGCGGCTCTGCTTCTCGCCTTTCAGGACTATTCCCCAGCCGCCACCACCGTCTCCAGCAACGACACAGTTTGGCTTTGGGTAGCTATCGGCATCGGCGTCCTCGCCCTCATCGCCGCCTTCGTCCTGTCCCGCCTCGTCCTCGCCGGTGACACCGGTACCGCAGACATGCAGGAGATCTCCAACGCCATCCGCGAGGGCGCCGAAGCCTTCCTCGCCCGCCAGTACCGCACCATCGCGATCATCGCCGTCATCCTGGCCATCATTCTCTTCATCGGCTATCACGCCTCCGAGCGCACCGCGCCCTACGCGCTCCGCACCGTCATCAGCTTCCTCGTCGGCGCCCTCTGCTCCGGCATCGCCGGCTATACCGGCATGTACGTCTCCATCCGCACCAACATCCGCGCCGCCGCCGCTGCGCGTACGTCCTTCAACAAGGCCCTGCAAGCCGCTCTTCGCGGAGGCGCCGTCACCGGCCTGGTCGTCGTCGCGCTCGCCCTGCTCGGCATCAGCATTCTCTTCCTCGCCTACGGCGGCGTGAACAACGCCACTGCCGTCGTCGACCAGCTCGTCGGCTTCGGCTTCGGCGCCTCCCTCGTCGCGCTCTTCGCCCAGCTCGGCGGCGGCATCTACACCAAGGCCGCTGACGTCGGCGCCGACCTCGTCGGCAAGGTCGAAGCCGGCATCCCCGAAGACGACCCCCGCAACCCCGCTGTCATCGCCGACCTCGTCGGCGACAACGTCGGCGACTGCGCCGGCCGCGGTGCCGACATCTTCGAGTCCACCGCCGCCGAAACCGTCGGCGCCATGATCCTCGGCGCCGCTCTCTACCCCGTCTTCGGTATCCGCGGCATCCTCTTCCCGCTCATCATTCACGCCATCAATCTCATCGCGTCTACAGTCGGCGTCGCCGTCGTCCGCAGCACAGAGACCGGCGATCCCATGCGCGCGCTCAACCGCGGCTTCTACGTCACCGCCATCCTCGCGCTCGGCGGCTTTGCCATCGTCGTCTGGAACCTCCTCACCGGCCCGGGCGTCGAGCCCGGCTGGTTCTTCGGCTGCGGCGTCGTCGGCCTCGTCACCGCATTCCTCTTCGTCTGGATCACGCAGTACTACACCGAGACCCGCTACCGTCCCGTAAAATCCATCGCCGACGCCTCGCTCACCGGCCCGGCCACCAACATCATCAGCGGCCTCGCCGTTGGCATGGAGACACCCGCGCTGCCCGTCATCGTCATCTGCGGCGCGCTTCTGCTCAGCTACTACTTCGGCATCCGCGGCCTCGACGGCTATCCCGGCATCTCCGACTACGAAAAGGGCATC
>Ga0070741_10002769_pt1 | contig 45745 bp, 40 predicted proteins | sample Coa_R1_4_FD_66440 | JGI IMG/M metagenome (GOLD analysis project Ga0070741, IMG submission 66440) | Surface soil microbial communities from Centralia Pennsylvania, which are recovering from an underground coalmine fire - Coalmine... | ecosystem: Environmental > Terrestrial > Soil > Unclassified ... | reverse complement strand
ATTCAGAGAGGCCGCACGAGGGCGGAGCTGAGCTTGCGCCGGTCTCGATTCTGAAGCCGCTCAAGGGCAGAGACCCGGAGATGTACGAGTGCTTTCGGAGTCAGTGTCTCCAAGAATATCCGGAATATGAAATCGTATTCGGCATTAGCGATCCTCAGGATCCGGCGGTCCAAGCGGTTGAACGCCTCAGGAAAGAATTTCCGCAGCACGCGATCCGCTTAATCTATTGCGATCGAAATCTGGGCAGCAATACGAAAGTGAGCAACCTGGCGCAGATGCTGGTCCAGGCACGTTACGAGTATGTTCTGGTGAATGACAGCGATGTAAGCGTGCCGAGCGATTATTTGCGACGGGTGGTGGCGCCTTTGGCGGATTCCGCGGTGGGTCTGGTGACGTGTCCGTATCGTGGGGTGGCGAATGAAACGCTCGGCTCGAAGCTGGAATCGTTGGGAATCAGTACGGATTTCTTTCCGGGAGTGCTGGTGGCGCGCGCGATCGAAGGGGTGAAGTTTGGATTGGGGTCAACGTTATTATTTCGGCGAGAAGACCTGAAGGCGATTGGTGGGTTTGAGGCACTCGCGGATTACCTGGCGGATGATTATCAAATTGGCAAACGCATCGCGGATTTGGGCCGGCGGGTGGTGGTGAGCGAGTTGGTGGTGGATAGTTACCTCCCGAGATATACGTTCCGTGGCTTTTTGGATCATCAATTACGATGGGCACGAACAGTGAAAGATGAGAGGTTCGCAGGTTATGTTGGGTTGGCGGTCACGTTCGGATTGCCTTGGGCGTTGCTGGCGTTGGTGACTTCCGAAGGCGCGCTGTGGGCGTGGGCTGTGATTGGGGCGGTTGTAGCAGTTCGGTTCGCTGTCGCAGGTTATATAAAGAATCATGTTCTAAGGGATACGCAACCGCGATTACTGCGATGGTTGTGGTTGCGGGATATCTTGGCGGCGGGAGTGTGGCTCGTCAGTTTCGCCGGACGCACCGTGCATTGGCGGGGAACGGTGTTCGCGCTAAAAGGCGGGAAACTCGCCAGGATCGGTAGTTAGATTTGGCTGCTGGGTGGATTGGGGAAGAACGCCCAGATCGATTTCGGATCGCGGACGGGAGCGGGTCACAACCGGAATTTCTGAGATGCGAGTTTCGGGGAAAATCAGACCACCTTCGCCGAAATGATAGAGTTCGCCACGCCAATTAAAACGGCGGCTGGTATAGCTGCCCACCCAGGTGGCGAAGCCGAAGAGATCGCGCAAGGGATAAAGCCAGCAATAGCGCAGAACGCAGCGATCGCGGATCACTCCCCATCCGACAGCGACGGCTTGCACGATGCGGTTTGTGCAAGCCATGGCCAGCAGGGTCCATCCAAATAACGGGTGACCGAGGGCCGCGGCAGAAATGAGTCCAAGAATTCCGAAGGGAGCAGCAAACGTCAGGCCGGTGCCCAGATGTCCTTTCGGGCGCGAATAGCGGGTGCTCTTGTGCCAGCGCAGTTGGTGACCGAAGGTCCTCAAGAACGACTGGGGAATGAGAACGTGCTGCACCGTGTGATGCGATAGAACCACCTGGTATCCGAAAGCCCAGACGCGATTGCCGAGAACGAAATCGTCGGAATAGTAATCCTTGGTGGATGCGAAGCCGCCGATAGTCTCGAGAACGTCGCGGCGCGTGGCCATTCCTGGGCCCAAGGCGAAGCGCATGCCTTCCAGCATGTCAGCGACCATAACGCCGGAAGACATCTCCACCGACATGCCGAGTGCTTCCAGCAGCGACCACAAGCGTCCGGCGGACACGCCTTTGTACATGCAGGTCACGAGGCCCACTTTGGGATTGAGCAAGGGCGGAATCACGTTGCGTAAGAAATCGGGCCGGACCTCGACGTCGCTGTCGGTAATGACCACGTATTCGGCGGAACATTCCGCCAACATTTTCTCGAGGGAGTAGGCTTTGGCGCTGGGCCACGGGGGAGGCCCCGACAGAACCACACGGCACTTCACGTCGGGATACTGACGGCGGACTTCTTCGACAGCACGCAGAGCAGGATTGTCAGCCGCTCGGGCGCCAAAGACAATCTCGAACGCCGGGTAATCCTGCTTGAAGAAGCTTTCAATGTTCTCGCGCAGGCGGGGTTCCATGCCATGAACAGGTTTCAAAATGGTGACAAAGGGAAGGGACTTATCTGGAACCGCAAAAACAGCTTTTTCCGCAGCGCGGGCGATGCGCCGGTTTCTGTAGGCAGCCACAAGTACCAGCAGAAGGAAGATGCTGGAACTTACAGTGCCCAAGAGTGCAATCGCCAGAAGCAGGTGCCATAGAGAAGCATCCGCCAGCGAGACTGGAACTGCCCAATGCATAATTGAGACCTTTGATTATACCTGTCCTCGCTCAAGGCTCCTTTCGAAGGTGCTTTTGGCAGCGTTGGCAACTCAGGATCAGTGTCCAAGGGGATGATTGGTGAAAATGGATTTTCCACCGCTTTTCGCCAGCAAAAGCTGCTGTAATCCTCGCAGTTCCTTGGGATCGTCCTGATCTGTCCATAGAAAGACGGTGTTTTGGTCCCTCCAAAGTTCATCAAACCCGCTCTGCGTCAGAAAGACGTGGGGAGCGTCGGGAAATTTCGAGCCAAACCAGAGATTGCCACTAGGTTCGTGCAAAACGAGCACAGGAACGCCAGTGTAGAAATTCAGGGTTGAAGCCTGATGATATTCGCCGTCTACGACAATTAGGTCGCCGGGATGATAGTTGGCACGAATCGGCTGCGCGAGAGAGGCAGAGGACAGGATTGGCGAGAACGCGGCAAAGCCCGAGTGTACGCAAGCGAACAAAGGAATCATCATGGCTGCGAGGGCGATGTTGCCGGCGATGGGGCGCCTCTGACTCCGGAACAGAACGTTCAGACCCGCTCCCAGGAACAATGAAATCAAGCAGACCAATAGCGGGATGCGGAACAAGCCGAGAGCTTGAGGGGTGAGGTCCAGAAAGTGGCCCATCGAGAGGTTGTATTCCGCTGGGTTCTTCTTCAAGAGTTCGGCCAAATCGGCGCCGGGTGCGGGGATCTGAGATTCGAGCAGCAACTTGAGGCCAATCAAACAACCGGTAACAACGATGGCCAGAAACGCGTAGGACGAGATGCGCCCTGCTCGGCGCAGGAGAGAATCGCTCGAACTTTCGGCCTCTTTGGCGAGCCATCCTCCGGTGAGCAGGGCTAGACCAGGCAAGGCCGGCAAAGTGTAGTATTCCTGGCGCGTCGAGAAGCTGAAGAAGATCACGATCACTCCCACCCAGATTAGAAACAGGAGTCGCGCCTTTGACGCGCGATCGAAGTGGAGGCGGAGTTTTACTTCTCGGAGCGCCTGCGGAAGAAAGATGACCCAGGGAAGCAGCCAGACCAGCAGCAACGCCCAGAAGATCAGAAGCGGGACAGTGTCATAACCGGGCGGAACGCGTTTATTGAGGTAGCGCAGGAACTGCTCGTTCACGAAATAGAACCACAAAAATCCTCGTGTTGCGCCTTGCGCTGGATTTCGAAGGGCGGCGAGTACATGCCAGGGGGCGGCGATGGCGAGAAAGACGAGTGTGCTGGAAAAGAGTCGCATTTTGTGCAAGTGGGTGAGGTTGCCGGTCGCAATCAAATACAGTCCGATGATGGCGAGAGGGAAAACAAGCCCGATCAGGCTTTTTGTAAGGACGTTGAGCGCGCAGGTTGCGGCAAATCCCCAGCAGGCCAGCCGCGAGGGTTGTTGTTCATCCAAGGTGCAAAGAAAGAAATAAAGACCGATGGTGAGCCATAAGCCGACCATGACATCAGGGATTTGAAATCGGGTGAAAAGATAAGGACCGACCGAAGTGGCCAACACCAATGCAGACCAGAACCCTCCTTTTTCGCCGTAGACGCGTTTGCCCAGAAGATACGTAAAAAGAATGAGGGCAAGAACTGTAAGGACGAGTGGCAGCCGGGTCGACCAATCGCTCACGCCGAAGGTGAGATAGCTGCAGGCGATGCCCCAATACATGAGCGGAGCTTTTTCCAGATAGCGGATGCCGTCGGTGTAAAGAGTGACCCAATCATGGCGCTGCAACATCTCCCGTGCGGCCTCGGCGTGCAGGGAGTCGGCGTCGTCCAACAAGGGCGGGGTGAACATGCCAGCAACATAGATAGCGGCCCAGAGCGAGATCAGGATCAGGAGGGATGCGAAGGTTCGGTTTGCGGGAGTGCGAAGGGTGGATTCAGTTTCAGAAACTGGGGACGAACTCATGAAGAATTGATTATACGGGGGGAGTTGGATCGAGGAGGGCTACTTCCCTAGGATGACAGCGTGGAGTGGACGGGGTTGTGGTAGTGCTGATTCGGCTTTTCCCACGTCTCGCAAAAGGCGCGAGACGTGGGGCACTCCGGCAGTTTCTAATGCACATTTACGAGGATGTACTTGCGGATTGTTTCAGAGGAGCAGGTTGCTGGAGGACCTCTCGTATTTTTCTGGCGAGAGCGTCGAAGCTGAAAGGTTTCTCCAGCACCCGCGAGGCCACGTCGATCTTGCCATGATGGAGGATGGTAGTTTCGGCGTAGCCTGACATAAATAAGGTGCGCATGCGAGGACGTTCGGCGGCGAGATTCTCGGCGAGGTGGGGGCCGCTCATTTTGGGCATGACCACGTCGCTGATCATTAAGTCGATTGGGCCGCAATACTCGCGCGAGACGCGGAGTGCTTCTTCGCCATTTGTTGCTTCGAGGACGGTATAACCCTTCGAGGTTAGGAACTCGCGCGTGGATTGCCGTACGGCAGGCTCATCTTCCACGAGCAGTATGGTTTCGGAACCGTGGGGTGATTGGTGTTGGATGTGAGTGGCGGATTCCTTGGCGGCTGCTGCTTTGGCGATGGGAAGATAGATTTTGAAGACGGTACCCATGCTGAGTTCGCTATAGACCCAAATGTAACCGCCATTCTGCTTAACGATTCCGTAGACGGTTGCGAGACCCAGACCGGTTCCCTTGCCTTCCTGCTTGGTTGTGTAAAAAGGCTCGAAAATTCGGCCGAGGTGTTCCTTGGCGATTCCGGAACCAGAATCGGTCACGGAGAGCAAAACGTAATCGCCGGGAGGCACGACGGCATGTCGTTGGCGGTAAGCCTGGTCGAGGTGGACGTTGGCGGTCTCGATGACGAGCTTGCCTCCTTCGGGCATGGCGTCGCGAGCATTGGCTGCGAGATTCATGATGATTTGTTCGATCTGAACTGGATCGGAGTAGATGAGGTTGAGGTCCGATCCGGCATTGACTTGAAGATGGATGTCTTCTCCGATCAGCCGCGGCAACATGCGTGTGACTTCTGCCAGAATTGAGTTCAGGTTCAGGGGTTGTAAGGACTGCATCTGCTTGCGGCCGAAGGCCAGCAATTGTCGGGTGAGATCCGCGGCACGGCGGGCGGCGGTGAGAATCTCTTCAACTTTTGGGCGAAGCGCATGGTCGGCAGAAAGGGAATCGAGCATGAGTTCGGCGTAAGCGCTGATGACCATGAGCAGGTTATTGAAATCGTGCGCAACGCCTCCGGCCAGATGGCCGATGGCATCCATTTTCTGGGCCTGTTGGAGCTGCGCTTCGAGTCTTCTTTTGTCGGTAATGTCTCGACCGGTAGAGATGTAGTGGGTAATCTCTCCGGCCTTGTTTCGTAGCGGGGTGATGGATTTTTCGAGGACGAAGGTCTCGCCGTTCTTCTTTCGGTTCATGACTGTGCCGTGAAAGCTTTTTCCGGAAAGGACGGTGTCCCACATTTCTTCGTAAAGTTCGCCGGCCTGCTCGTCGGATTTGAGCATTCCGAGCGTCTGACCCACGACTTCGGCCTTGGCATAGCCGGTAAGCAATTCGAATGCGGGGTTGACGTATTCCAAGACGCAGGAGCGGTCTGTGATCATGACTGGGTCGGGTGATTGCTCCACCACGCTACGCAGCTTGCGTAAAACTTCGTCAGAGCTCTGGCGTTGCTGGTGATGGTGATAAGCATCAATGGCCCCGAGAGCAGCCATCGCCAAACAGCGTTCGGACGACCCGCAATCACAAAGCACGGATCGGAGTACAGCGCTGGTGTGGGAGTTATCTCTTGCACCAAGGAAAATAATCGGCGGCATGCTCGGGGTTGGTTGTATTGGCGCGGAATTGGGCTCGCCGTCTGCCAACACCATCGCATAGCCGCGTTCAGGTACAGTTCGTATGGCTAATTCCATTGATGGGACGCTGTCTATCTCGACGAGAGAGCCAAGGGCTTTGCTCAGCAACGCAGTGAGGCGAGAGCAATTGGTTCCCAACTGGCTGACGATGAGGATCCGGACGATGCGTGGATTGGTGAGGTCTTCCATGAGAAGCTCCCACTGTTTACATCGGAAATGCGGGAAGTAATATTGGCGGAAAACCGAAGATTTGCACAGGCGCAAAGGAGGCAGTCCCACTTCCGGAATCAAGTCGCTTGCAGCGCAGGTGCATCTAAAGCCACGGTTTGGCAAGGGCTTGGGATTCGAGCGCCGGAAAAATCTGTAGAATCACGGCGTTTAACATGGCGGTACCTGGGGTGAGGTGACGGGATAGCAAGGTCTCGCAGGTGCACTTCCGAGCTTTGCATTTGGAGAGGGAATGTTGGCCCTCGGTAATTGCAAAGTGTCGAAAGGCTCTCGTGTTAATGCGGGCGGCTGCCGATAGTCAATTCAGGTCCCCCTCTTTATCCCTTTGTCCATCCACACTGGAGCAACCTGCATGCGCTTTTGGTCAGGTCTTATTCTGTTTGTCGGGTGCCTACTCAGCAGCAGCGTGGCAAGTGATCCGCTAACCATTCATAAATCCATTCAAGAAGTAAGGCTTACGGTGGTCGCAACCGACGCTCATGGAAGGCCGGTGAGCACCCTGCAACCGCAAGAATTGGCAGTTATCGAAGACGGTCATCGTATCAATCATTTCGATCTGCGGCCCGCATCGGATCTGCCCTTGCGGGTGGCGGTTGTGCTGGATCTCAGCGGGTCCATGCGCAAGACTTGGCCGCTGGTGCGTGACAACCTGGGGCAATCTTTACGACGAATGCTTCTCCCGCAGGACCAATTACTGATCATCGCTTTTGATGACAAGATCGAGATTGAAAAAACATTAAATGATGCGCGCGAAGTCACGCCGCTGGAGTTGCCGCGCGCGGCTGGTCTAACCGCTCTGTATGACACCCTGTTCCTGGCGTGCCGGGAAGATGTCTTGAATGACAAAGGTGAGGCGCGGCATTCCGCTGTCATACTGTTTTCCGACGGCGAAGACAACTTGAGCCGCCATGATCTGCAGGACGATATCGAGACTGCGGAATCAGCGGGAATCGCGCTGTATACCATCGCCAGCCACAGCCATGGGGTTCAGAGAAGCGGGGACTCCATCCTGCAACAGCTGGCAAACAGTACCGGAGGACGGGCGTTCATCATCGAGAGTGCGGCGGAACTGGAGAGTGCGTTAGGCACCATCCAGAGCGAACTGCGAAGTTCCTACCTACTTTATTATCGAACCAATGACGATGCGGGAGCGCGGCGGTTTCGCAAGGTGAGCCTGGCGCCAACTCGGTTGGGCGGCCCCAGTCTGCGTTCGCGGGAGGGGTATTACACGACACATTGACCGAGAGAATTGCGGATGAAAACCGCAGAGGACGCGGGGAGTTATTCAACCACAAAGGCCACGAAGGACACGAAGGGCCGCAAAGGGTTAAAACGCATAGCACAAGGTAAGAGCGTCAAATGAAAGCCTCGGGCAGTTGAGGCCACGTAAGGCTCGGCCAGGCCGCGTGGCTGAGGTCACAAGCCATTGTGACTCTCATCACATCGACTAAGGACAGCGCAGGCGTCTTATGGAATAGGCAGCCTGTGGGGTGTTGGTCAGCGCAATCCATAGTTTCCGCAGGCTCCGCGGAGCTACCGTATGACAGATCAAAGCCAGCAGCCGCCTGCCGCAACAGCATGGACGGCGGCGCAGGTATACATCACGGCTGCAATATGCCTGGGCCTGGGAATCACCTTGGGGTACCTGTTTCGAGGGTCGGAGCGGCAAGCAAGCGCCGTCTCCACAAGCGCGCCGGTTCAGGCAGCGAGCAACCCGGCTACGCCGTCGATGCCCACCATAGACCAGATGAAGCACATGGCGGAGAAGCAGGCTGAGCCGCTGATCGCGCAAGTGGAAAAGGATCCGAAGAATGCGGACTTGCTGGCAAAGGTCGGGCGAATCTACGAATCGACCCATCAGTTCAAAGAAGCGGCTGACTACTTTCAAAAATCCCTGGCGTTAAAGCCGGACAATGTCGCGCTGCGCAATGAGATGGCATCCTGCCTGTACTACACCGGAGATGTCGATGGAGCGCTCAAGGAATTTGAGCGATCGCTGAAAGACGATCCCAAGAATCCGAACTCGCTATTCAACATGGGGATGATCCGCTGGCGGGGAAAGAATGATGCCGCGGGCGCGGTGAGCGCATGGCAAGAGTTGCTGAAGCTCAATCCCAGTCTCGATGACCAGAAAAAGGCGGAGGTCAAGCAGATGATTGCCGACGCCTCACAACATGCTGGGATGCCGCAGGGCGAGAAACCCAAGTTCTGAAGGAGTGAATGGAAATGTCACAGAAAATGACAAGCAATTGGACGAACGGGCAGGCTTACACATTGATCGTTGTATGTTTATTGGCGGGAATTGCCGGCGGGTGGTTCTTGCGAGGTTCGCAATCGCCGGCGGCAGCAGCGGCAAGCACGCAGAGCGCGGCAGCGCCCACCGGCATGCCTGGTGGCGGCGAACAGCCCACGCCTGAGCAAATGAAGAAAATGGCGGACACGCAGGCCGCGCCGTTTATTGCGCAACTGAAGTCGGATCCAAACAATGTGGAGTCTCTGACCAAGATCGCGAATATCTACTACGACACGCAGCAGTATGCGACGGCGATCGACTATTATCGGCAGGTTTTGAACCTGCAGCCGGCAAATGCGGGAGTTCGGACGGATTTCGCGACGGCGGTCTGGTACACCGGAGATGCGGATACGGCGATCGCGGAGTTCAACAAAGCGCTCTCGTATGAGCCGAATAAATCGAACACGTTGTTCAATCTTGGAGTTGTGAAGTGGCAAGGCAAGATGGACATTAATGGCGCGGTGGCGGCGTGGCAGAAAATCCTGGATACGAACCCGAACTATGAAGGCAAAGACAAGGTGCTGCAGCTGATCGCGCAAGCCCAAAAGCATTCGGGGATGAAGCCGAGAACGAAGGCGGCAGAGTAGCCAGAACAGGTCATCAGGAACGCGAAACGCTGTAGTGGAGATGAACGACGCCGTCAGGAAATTGTTTAGTGGAGAGCAGTTGCAACTCAACTGAGCGGTGGCGGGGGTGAATGAGAGGAATGCCCTCGCCGATGAAGGTCGGGATCACGTTAAGGCTGAATTCATCGATCTCTCCCTCGTCGAGAAATGATGCGATAATCTCGCCGCCTCCCATCATCCAGATATTCTTCCCCGGTTCGGCGCGTAGTCGTTGCGCGAAAGTCTTGATCGGTTCCTTGACCAGTTCGAAGCTTCCTAACAATTTGCCGGGATGGGAGCGCGAGAAGAGATAGTTTTTCGTTTGCGCGCCGAACATGTCGGACTTCATTCCCATCTCGAGTCCCTTGTCGTAGGTTTTTCGGCCCCAGAGGATGGTGTCGACGGAGTTCATGAACTCGCCCATCCCGTAATCGCCCTTCAAGCGATCGAGCCATTTCACGTCGCCGTCCGGGCGGGCGATGTAGCCATCCGCGCTGATGGCGATCTCGACGATGATTTTGCGGTGTGTATTGTGAGGCATGTGCGACGGATCCGGGCTCAACCCCGCGGCGGCTATTTTATAATGAATACGTTGGCAGCTGGACCGGACGGTCGCTCTTGGTTCGTCAAGGACCGGGGGAGGAAAGTCCGAACTCCACAGAGCGGTGTGCCGGATAACGTCCGGGAGGGCGGCTTCAAGTCCGTCCGACGGAAAGTGCCACAGAGAAGATACCGCCCCGCTGCCGTTGTGAATGCTCGCTGTATAAGGAAGCGAGTCAATCGCGCGGTTGTTGCCTCGCAAAAAGCGCGCGGCTCGCCCAGATCCTTCGCGGCGCAAAGTGCGCTTGCTCAGGATGACAATAGAGTGTTTACAACGGCGGCGGGGTAAGGGTGAAAAGGTGCGGTAAGAGCGCACCGCTGCCGCAGTAATGCGGCAGGCAAGGCAAACCCCACACGGAGCAAGACCAAATAGGGAGGGAGTCCGGGGCAACCCGAACACGTGCCGGCTCGGCGCGTTCCACCTCCGGGTAGGTCGCTCGAGCTACACAGTAATGTGTGGCCTAGAGGAATGGCCGTCCTGCCGCAAGGCAGACAGAATTCGGCTTACAGGTCCGGCTGCCACCTTTTCAACAACTTACTGGCGAGCGGTCGAAAACCTTGCCAGATTCTCGCCACGGCTCAGGATGAGCATAGCTGAGGCGCCATATTCTGTTCGTTCTCTGGATGTGACGAACCCGTCGTCATCCAGACGAGTGCAAGTTCCCAATTGCCGAGAAACCTAAAACAACTCACTTCTATGAGATGGGCAGCAGCTCGACCATTCTAACGAGAGAAAGTTGACCAGATTGTGCCGCGGGTTTATTCAGATAGTCAATGCAGGGTGTGAGTTGAAGTCGACGTCCTCTAGAACGGATTCCTCTCGCATACATGAATAAAGGCTGCGGTCGCAGGACGATGAACGCTCGATTATCTTCCAATTTGGCCGGCACGGTTGAACCAATCAATGATATACGATTGCGGTCGTCGCGATTCAGCGGCAACGGATGGCCATCGCGCTCGTATATGTGAAGTGCGTACACCTTGCCCTTTTCTTGAAGCGCTTCAGCCATTCGGAGAGCTTGGGTTACCGGAACCATTCTGTCGGTCCGGCTATGGAGGATCAGAACAGGCACGTTGATCTGGTCGGGCCAATACAAGGCCGATCGCGCTCGATAGTACTCCTCGGCGCGATGGGCATGGTCTGGCCAGATCTTGGAAAAGCCGTCGATATACTCGTTCCCGTTTACCAAGCCCATCTCGGGCCTTGCGTCAACCCATGCTTTCACATCTGTGACTGCCCCGATGACGGCGGCGGCCTTCACGGGAATTCCTCGTTTGATCGCAAGATAAGTCATGGTGCCGCCTCGCGACAGGCCGAGCATGTACAGTCGCTCCGGGTCCACGTAGTCGAGCGACTTGAGTACCGGTACGAGATTAAGAACGTCGTCAACCTCCACTCCGCCCCACTCATCGCGTTTTACCGTGGCGCCCTCGTAGCGGTAGTCAGAAGCAATGACCACAAAGCCGGCCTTTGCCAACAGGTAAAGATCGGCAACGTCCAGGCACGACGTGTTTGACATACCGCCGCAGGGCTGGCCGTTATCCGTGATACGCCCGAGCTCGCCGTTGCCACCACGGTTGAAGATGATCGCCGGCCATTTACGCATGCCTGGAGTTTTCGGCTTGATTAACATTCCGCGAACGGAGAGCCCGTCACTCGCGTAAGTGATTTCGAGAACGTCGAATTCCTTTTGCGTACGAGCCTCTTCGTAGACCGGGCGTGGAAAATAGGCGCGACCGAAATCGTCCAGAGACTCGAAAGTAGGCAAGGGCGGCCACGGCTTCGAGCTCACAACTCTGCCGTTCGATTCCTGTGCAGCAGCTAAGGACAACGACGACGCACAAACCAGGAGTCGGATAAGCAGAAGCAACAAACCGCTCATCGCTGTCTTTCGCATCGTGTTCTCCTTCTGTGCATGGCTGATGGTGAATACGGTCGCTTTTGCCGAATACGTAACACAACTCTAGAACCGAGATTACTCACCGACGCTCCATGCGTATTCGCGCAATCAACTCTGGGGATTGAGGATCGCACTAGATTGTGACACCGGTGTGACGCAAAATCTGCCGTCGTTGCCAAAGTTGACATCGTTGACACTTCGCGGGGGCTCCGATTCAAAAACTTACGTACTTTCAGCATGATCCGGCGAATTCGGCTACAGGTCCAGCTGCCAATTTTATTTCGGTCCTTCGCTCTCACTACGCTCGCTCAGGATTTAGGCCCGGCTAAGACGCTGTGTAAGAGACTCAATTCCGCCCGAGACGCATTGTTATGTTATTGCCGGGCAGCGGACACCCAGACACAGAACGCACAAAAATTAGACGAACAGCAATGCGTGAGCACGCTCATCGAACCTTTTTAGCGTCGTAACGTCTCTTGCTATATGGACGCTTTACTGCAGGATGTTCGTTACGGGTTGCGAATGCTGTGGGGCAAACCGACATTTGCGCTGGTTGCAATTCTCACCTTGGCGCTGGGCGTTGGCGCGAACACGGCGATCTTCAGTATTGTGAATGCGGTTTTGTTGCGCCCGCTTCCGTATCGCGATTCTGCGAACCTGGTCAAGATTACGTTCAACAATCCGGGAGTAGGGCTGCGAGATGTTCCGTTCTCGGTGCCGGAATTTGAGGATCTCAAGAATCGGGCCGGAGTATTTGAAGAGGTCAGCGTGATTTGGCCGGTCAGCGCAAATGTCACCGGAGGCAAGCAACCGCAGCGGATTGAACTGATGGTGACCAGTCCGAATTATTTTTCCATGCTGGGGGCAACGCCTCAAATCGGACGGTTATACGGCCGGCAAGACTTCGCGATCGGCTTCGCGCCTTCGGTTGTAATCAGTGACGGACTGTGGAGGCGATCGTTCGGTGGCGATCCGAATGTGCTGGGCCAGACTCTGCGGATCGATAATGATCCGTACACGATTGTCGGGGTGCTGCCGCCGGGATTTCGGCACCCCGGGGCAACGGTATCGGGAGATGTAGAAATCTGGGGAACTGCCGGGTTTGGCGATGACCCATTCCCCAAGCCGCAGCGCAAATTGCGATTCTTACCTGGGGCGATTGGCCGCTTGAAGCGAGGCCTCACGATAGAGCAAGCGCAGGCGCGGCTCACCGCGATGTCGAGTGAATCGCGCCGCGACTTCGCATCCGACTACCCTCCCCAGTCGGACTGGACAGTCTCGATTCAATCGTTACACGACGCTTTAGTGGGAAATGTTCGGCCGATGTTGCTGGTCTTACTCGGAGCGGTGCTGCTAATTGTTTTCATCGTTTCTTTGAACATTGCCAACCTGCTGTTAGCGCGTGCTTCGGGACGGCAGCAGGAGATGGCGGTGCGAGTGGCGCTAGGCGCGGGACGCTGGCGAATGATACGGCAGATGCTGACCGAATCCATGATTCTGTCAATCATTGGCGGGATCGCAGGGGTGGCTACAGCCATCCTGGTGTTGGGATCCGCGCTACGATTTGTGCCGGCGAATATCCCGCGGGTGAACGAGGTCACAGTCGATTGGGTGGTGTTGGGCTTTGCCTTATTGATTTCCGTTATGAGCGGATTGCTTTTTGGGCTCGCACCGGCAATTCAGGCAAGCCGGTCCGATGTTGCGCAGCAGGTTCGGGAAGGCGCGCGGGGCAGCGGCTACAGCAGCAAGACGACACGTATCCGCGATGTGTTGATTATTTCGGAGCTAGCAGTCGCGGTGGTGCTGATGGTGGGAGCGGGCCTGCTTCTGCGTACGTTCTATCACTTGCTGAAGGAGAATCCGGGATTTAATCCATCGCATGTGGTTACGGCAAATATATGGTTACCAGCGCCGAACAATCCGAAAGCGGATCCGTATCTCACGTTTGCGCAACAAATCCCATTCAAGCGTGAACTGCTGCGGCGAATGAGCGGAATTCCCGGAGTCGCAGCAGCGGGCATCACGTCGAACTTGCCGACCAGTGCTCAGAGTGCGAATCAAACCATCAATGCTGAACTAGTGCTGGAAGACCGCCCGGCCGAGACGTCGCAGGATTTGCGTGCGGAACTCATCCGCGTTAGTCCTGATTACTTCAGTGTTATGCAAGCTCCGTTGCTGCGTGGACGGGTGTTCAGCGAGAACGACGAAGACGGCAAACCTCCGGTGGTCATCATCGACGAAACCACGGCACGACGTTTTTGGGGAGGCGGCGACCCATTAGGGCACCGAGTGCGAATCGGGCCAGATCCGACCCGACCTTGGATGACGGTGGTAGGAATTGTTAAGGACATCAAACACGATGGACTCGATGTTGATGGTGTTCCGCATATTTACTTGTCGATGTATCAGAGCCGGGACCGGGCGTTGAGCGTCGTGTTGCGCACTTCACTCCCCGCGTATGTGCTCGAGCCGGAGATCCGAAGTGAAATTCAGAAGATCGATTCCGGGTTGCCGGTTTTTAATGTGACTTCGATGAACCAGGTGCTCGACAATTCGCTCGCGACACGGCGGTTCTCTGCGGATGTTGTGGCCGGATTCGCCGGAGTGGCACTGTTGCTGGCTTCGATCGGGATTTATGGAGTGCTGGCGTACATGGTGGGGCAGAGGTCGCGGGAGATTGGGGTGAGGATGGCACTGGGGGCCGGCCGCGGGAAAATCGTCAAGTTGATTCTCGGGAGAGGAGTCATGCTCTCGATCATCGGTATTGTTGCCGGAATTGTATTTTCGCTATCGGCAGCTTCATTGATCGCCAGACTGGTTTATGGCATTCGGCCACATGACCCGGCAATTTTTGTCGCGATGCCATTGCTGCTGTTTGGCATCAGCGTGCTGGCGAGTTTCCTGCCCGCGTGGCGGGCCACGAAAGTCGATCCTATGGTTGCGTTGAGGGAAGGCTAGGAATTTCGTCGATCGCCTCCCGAACCTAACTGCTCTGATCATCTAGGAAAAACGCGGACGATTGCCATCATGCCGCCGTCCTCGTGCTCGAGGATGTGGCAGTGATAAACGAAGTCAACGACGTCCGCGCCACGAAAATCGAGCCTCACAGTGACGCTGGGATACGGGCCGGTGCCGGACCAGGTCCTTCCTCGGGAGAGTTCGCGGTGCGAACTCTCCACTTCCTCAGGATGACAGCATGGACTGAAGGCTGTGCAAACGTTCCGCATCGTGAGCATGGCAGCAAACAACGGTAACGCACTGAATTTCAAAGCACACAGTCCTGATAGAATTAAAGAGCAATGGTTCTCCCCTTCGTCCGCGATCTCTTCGTGGACGTAGAAAATTTACCCGCGTTTTCGCGTGTAGCCTCCCACCTAAAAGAGGGCACGGGACGTATTCGTGTTTCGGGTCTGACACCGAGCGCCAAAGCGCTCTTATTAGTTTTGCTGCAACGGGCTGCCGGAAGGCCGCTGGTCTTAGTTGTTCCCGATAATCGCGCGGCAGAAGACCTTGTGCCCGTGCTACAAGCCTTTCACGAACTGATTGGGGGCAACGAGCCGGGAACAATCGTGGATTTTCCGAGCCGGGATGTCCTGCCATTTCAGAATCTTTCCCCACATCCGGAGATTCAGGAGCAGCGGGCGGTCGCTCTATGGAAGATCGCGACGGGTGCGGTTTCGATTGTGGTTGCGCCGCTTGCGGCAGCAGCACTGCGGCTCAGATCAGGCGAGTACTACGCCGAGTTGGCGCGAACGGTGCGACGGGGCGAGGCGATTGATATCGATCCTCTGTTGCGGCACCTCAATACCGTGGGATACATCGCGACCGACGTAGTGGAAATGCCGGGGGAATATGCGGTGCGGGGCGGCATTCTCGACGTCTATCCGCCGGAAGCGGACCGGCCGCTGCGAATCGAATTCTTTGGTGATGAAGTGGAATCGATCCGCAAATTTGATCCCGCAAGCCAGCGGTCGTCAAATCCGGTAGAAGAAGCGCTGCTGCTGCCGTTGACGGAAACGCCAGTAAGCGAAGACTTGCTTGGCGCGATCCACGCGCGGTTATCGGGTGAGCGAATCACGGGCGCTGAAGAGGTGATCGAGCAGGCGGTTCGATCTTCCGGCGTGACGGTTTTTCCGGGGTGGGAATTTTATGCACCGGTGGCCGGGGCGGATCGAACGGTGTTCGACATCATTCCGAATGCCGCTGTCCTGGTCGATGAGCCGGAAACCACCAAAAGCCAGTTTGATGAAACCTGGTCCCGCATTGAGGATGCACACGAACGCAGCGGTGTAGGGAAACTTGTGCGCCCAGCTGACCTGTACGTCACACCGGAAGAACTGTCACAGAGACTATCCAGCCTGCACGGCGCGAATTTGGAGCAGCTGGAGATCGCGCGTCCGGATGAGGCTGAAGCAGTGAGTTTCCATTCGCAACCGTCACAGCGCTTTCATGGGTCGGTGACCGCGCTGACCCAGGAAGTCAAGAAACAGATGAGCGATCAGAACCGGGTGCTGATTGCGGCGCCGAATATCGGAGAAGTGGAACGGCTGGCGGATCTGTTCAGCGAGAACAGCGTTTCGTTCCGATTGGGAAGCCGTACGCGAGGCGGTGAAAGTTACGCCGATGAGACCGCGTATTTTGCCGGGGAAATTCTTACCACAACGATCGCCAAAGCCTACGTGCCGGACGGAGTAGTTCTGCCCGATGCTCATCTTACGATTTTTGGGGCGCGTGATCTGTTCGATGAATCGGAGGCGGTGCTTGCGCGCCCGCAGCGATCGAAATCGAAGACCTCGGCATTTCTCTCCGATTTCCGCGATCTGCAAGTTGGGGATTATGTAGTGCACGTGGAGCACGGGATTGGGCAGTACCACGGGCTGAAAGAAATTAATCAGGGCGACGGCAACGCGGAATTCATGCTGCTGGAGTATGCGGAAGGAGCGCGGTTGTATGTGCCGCTCACCCGGCTTGATCTGGTGCAGAAGTATCGCTCGTCGGAGGGCGCGAAGCCGGCGCTGAATCATCTGGGAACGGCGGCGTGGGCAAAAACCAAAGCTCGCGTTCGCAAGGCCATGAAGGACATGGCCGACGAGCTGCTCAAACTCTATGCGCAACGGCACGCGGCAAAAGGGCACGCATTCTCGGCCGATAACCAGTGGATGCGTGAGTTCGAGGATGCATTCGAATTCAGCGAGACCGATGACCAGGAAATGGCGATTGCCGATGTGAAGCGCGACATGGAATCGTCGCAGCCTATGGATCGATTGCTGTGTGGGGATGTTGGATACGGGAAGACGGAGATATCCATGCGCGCAGCGTTCAAGGCGGTGAACGACAACAAGCAGGTGGCGGTGCTGGCGCCGACTACCGTTCTGGCATTTCAGCATTACGAAACTTTCAAGCAGCGGTTCGCGGCATTTCCGGTGACGATTGAGATGATCAGCCGGTTTCGGAATGCGAAGCAGCAGAAAGAAATTTTGCAGAAAGTTGAGGCGGGCAAGATCGACATCCTGATTGGAACGCATCGCTTGCTCTCGAAGGACATCAAGTTTGCGGATTTAGGGTTGCTCGTCGTGGATGAGGAGCAGCGTTTTGGGGTACGGCATAAAGAACGCTTGAAGCAGATGCGGAAGGAAGTGGACGTGCTGACCATGTCGGCGACGCCGATCCCACGCACACTGCATATGTCTTTGGTCGGCATGCGCGATATGAGCGTGATTGAAACGCCTCCGAAAGATCGCATGGCGATTCAAACCGTGGTCGCGAGCTGGGACGAGAAGTTGATTCAATCGTCGCTGCAGCAGGAGTTGGATCGCGGCGGCCAGGTTTATTTCGTTCACAACCGGGTGGAGAGTATCTGGGAGATTGCGGCGAAACTGCAAGATTTGGTGCCGCGCGCGCGGATCATTGTTGGGCACGGGCAGATGTCAGAAGGCGAACTGGAAAAAGTGATGCTGAAGTTTATGCATCATGAGGCGGACATTCTGGTAGCAACGACAATCATCGAGAACGGGCTGGATATTCCGCTATGCAACACAATCGTCATCAATCGCGCGGACCGCTTCGGACTGTCGGAGCTCTATCAGTTGCGCGGGAGGGTGGGACGATCGAATCGGCGGGCATACGCGTATCTGCTGATTCCGGCGGATGTTGAGCTGACACCAATTGCGCGGCGACGGCTGGCGGCGCTCAAGGAGTTTTCGGATCTGGGCTCGGGATTCAAGATCGCGGCGCTTGATCTGGAGTTGCGAGGCGCGGGAAATCTGCTGGGTGGGGAGCAGAGCGGGCACATCGAGGCAGTTGGGTTTGAACTCTACACGCAGATGCTGGATCGGGCCGTGCGGGAGATGAAGGGTGAAGCGGCGCCGGAGGAAGCGGAGACGCAGCTCAACCTTGGACTCAACATTCGGATTCCGGGCGATTACATCAAGGAAGAAAACCAGCGGTTGCGGATGTACAAGCGGATTGCGGGAGTGGAGACCGAGTCACAGTTGAACGACGTTGTTGGCGAATTGGAAGACCGCTATGGCGAGCCTCCGTCGGCGGTGCGGAATTTGCTGGAATATGCGTCGCTGAAGTTGCTGGCGACGCGAGTCGGGGTGAACGGAATTGAACGAAAACGGGAGTCGGTCACGATCAAGTTTCGCCAGAATGCGGTGATCGATCCGGGCAAGCTGATGCGGTTTGTATCATCACAGAAAGGCTCGCAATTCACGCCGGATGGGATGCTCAAGTTCACGATGAGAGCGGTGGCCGCTTCCGAAGTTCTCGCCCATCTGCGTCGATTGTTGGAGCGGCTTGCGGCGGAGTTGCCGGAGCCTGCAGAGAAGGTGCGGTAAGGAACTCCTCTTGCTGTACCACCTTCGAAAAGCGCGAAGGGTGGGGCAGCCATGTCATTACTCTGACCGCACGCAAAGAGAAATCTTAAAATACCGGGGACGCTGAGAACGGCTGGTGGTAACTGCATATCCCTCGACTCGGCGCACGTCGCGTAGGCCTGGCTCGGGATGACAAGTCATCCAATCACATTCCGAGTGCGTGGTAATCTCAGTGATTCCTGAGAACCGAAATGGCGATGGCGAGCGAAGTGGTGCCCACGGGGTTGAGCTTGATAGCGGTATTTACGTGGGGCACGAGCGACTTTCTGGGAGGATACGCGGCGCGGCGCGCGAATGCATTCTTATTGACATCGATTGCGCATGCCAGCGGATTGGTGCTGATGCTGGTGCTTGCGTCGGCAACGCATGCGCAATTTCCGTCGCATCGAAGTATTTGGTGGTCGGTGGTCGGCGGTACATCCGGTGGCGGGGCGCTGGCCGTTTTCTATGGCGCCCTGGCCAAGGGAAGAATGGGGCTGACGGCACCTGTTGCAGCGGTGTTAGGGGCGGCGATTCCAACCATTTTCGCAATGGCGACCCAAGGCATGCCGGGTGCGATTCACGTTGCCGGTTTTGTGATTGCGGCGGTGGGGATCTGGCTGATCTCAAGAGCAGAAGATGGCAGCGGCCCCGAAGGAATCGGGCTGGCGGCGATTTCGGGGATCGGATTCGCGGGATTTTACCTCGGCATCTCGCAGGCAAAAGATGGATCGGCATTGTGGCTCGCCGTATTTTCGCGCGTGGGCTCGTTAATTGTGACCGGAACGATTGTGCTCATGCAACGCAGGTTTCGACAGATTACGCGCGAGGGCATTCTCTGGGGGATGGTGGCGGGGTGCCTGGATGTGTCGGGAACGGCATTGTTTGTCCGCGCCACGCAGTTGGGAAGGCTGGATTCCGCGGTCGTGCTCACTTCGCTTTATCCTGCGGTCACTGTTCTGCTTGCGCGCTTGGTTCTATATGAGCACTTTACGCGATGGAAAGCGGTGGGGATGTTTGCGGCTTTGGTAGCGGTACCACTGATTGCAAGCGGGTAAAAGCCAATGATTAACCACAGAGCACACAGAGATTCGGGGAGGATCAGCTTGTGGCGCTGCTCGAAATTAGGAATCTGACGAAGATTTTTCCGTTGGGCGAATCTGCTTTCGGGGGAGCAGCGAAGGGCGAAGTGCGGGCGGTGGATGACGTGTCTTTTCAGGTCAAGGCAGGAGAAACGCTGGGGTTGGTGGGCGAGTCCGGGTCGGGCAAGAGCACGTTAGGTCGCTTGATACTGCGGTTGATCGAGCCGACATCAGGATCGGTGGTTTATGAAGGGCGAGACCTGCTCAAGGCGAGCCATGCGGAAATGCGCAGCTTGCGGCGGGAGATGCAGATCATATTTCAGGATCCGTTTGGATCGCTCGATCCGCGGATGCGGGTGGAGGACGTGATCAGCGAACCAATGGCCATACACGAGCAGATGAGCGTGACTCTTCGTAAAGCGCGAACCGAGGAACTGCTGCGGGCGGTGGGGCTGGATCAATCGGCGATGCGTCGCTTCCCTCATGAATTCAGCGGTGGGCAACGGCAGCGGATCGGGATCGCCCGGGCGCTGGCGCTGCGGCCGAAGTTCATTGTGGCCGACGAGCCCGTTTCGGCGCTCGATGTGAGCGTGGGGGCACAGATTGTGAATTTGCTGGCGCAATTGCAGCGCGAGTTTGGATTGACCTACGTATTCATCTCGCATTCCATGCCGGTGGTTCGTTATCTCGCAACGCGGATCGCCGTGATGTATCACGGGAAAATCGTGGAGATCGGGGAGACGCCGCAAATTACCGAACAGCCTCGGCATACCTACACCAAGAGCCTGCTCGCAGCCACGCCGGAAGTGGTCGCCTAGGTCCGACGATTGATGTTCACCCGGTGGAAAAAAGTGATCGGGGGCGGTACAGGCTTACTCTGTGAGGAAATTCTCCTCGATCTTCAACGCCGCGCGGTAATGAGCCAGGGCGAGGCTACAGGCGCGGATTTCCGCTTCGAGCCTGTTGCGCTTGTCTAAGCTGCCCGTTTCCATGATCCGGGCGTTAAGCTCCCGGTGACGCGCTTCGAGGCGCGCGATATGTTCCTTGACGGTCAGGTCCATAGCGTCGTCTAAAGTGGCGATCCATGCTGGAACAGCCCAGGAATTGGCGCGGCAATTCCTTACCGTTAGCGGGGCGTCTGGGTGAGGGCGATCAGCACAATCAGGAGCAAGGGCATAAACAACACGATCCCGCTGCCCACCAGGACGATGTCGCTCAAGAGATCGGACTTTAACAGTTCTTCACGTCGCATCGCTGCTCCTTTCAACCCTTCATTCGTGCACTTAGAAGCAAGAAACATTGTGGATGCGAGTACATACAGAAAGAATCGTTGGCTCATGTGGGCGCGCGAAAGTGGAAATTACAGTGATTTTTCTGGGGGAGTTCAGGAAATTCCTGTAGGACGCACGTTTGTTGACTGGTGTGTGCGGTACTGGCAGAGCCATTCCGTGCAGAGGTATGCTTAGCGCATAGGAGGCAGCATGAAACACCATAGTGTGGCAATTATTCTGCTGGCGGCAAGTGGGCTCGCATCCGCGCAGACCAAGAATCCGGTTTCGACCGCACTGCGGGAGATTCTTCCTCGGCAGCAGAAGAATCTGGTGGCTGCGGCAGAAGAAATGCCGGCCGACAAATACGGGTATAAACCTACAGAGGCACAGATAACGTTTGGTCATCTGATGTTGCACGTGTCGCAAACCAATGAGCATCTGTGCGCGAAAATCAGCGATTCACCGGAACCGAAAGCGATCGAAGTGAAGGACACGGACGGGAAGGAAAAAATTGTCGATGCGCTGAAGGCATCGTTTGATTTCTGTGGCAGCGCACTGGCGAAGGTGGATGATTCCAAACTGGGAGACACAGTGGAGTTGTTTGGAGGACATAGCGGCCCGCGGGCGGCGGCGATGTTTATCATCAGCAACGATTGGGCGGATCATTACAGCGCAGCGGCGATGTATCTGCGTTTGAATGGCATGCTGCCGCCGACTGCTCAGAAGAAGTGAGGTAGAAATTTAAACGTAAGGGCGCAAAGATTGCGCGAAGGGCGCGAAGAAATTCTTTAAACGCAGAGAGCGCCGAGATCGCAGAGAAAGGTGAAAGTTAGTGTTCGATCTGAACGAGATCAGGAGCGGGAGCAGTCCTTTGCGCCGGCAATGGATGCTGCGGGGCGCGCCAGGAATCCAAAATAGAAACCTGGTGCACGCAAGAGACGGTGCAGTGCGGAGCGCAGGATTTCTCGGTCAGATACTCACGGCGGATGTCATGGATGGTGTAGTGCTCGAGCGGAATTGCGGGATAGCCCCGTTGCTGTGAGCAGTAGTGCACCAGGCCGTCTTCACAGATATAAAGGTAACGCGCGCCGGCGCGACAGCGCCATTGGTTAGGGCGTCCCTGTGCAATATTGTCCTGGAAGGCGTTGATGCGGGTGAAGCTGCGTTTCTCGAGCGCCTTCATTTCATGGTAAACGCGGCGTTCTTCATCGCCAAGCGGCTGCAGTTGCCCGCCGCTGTCATGGATTATGCCGACGGTGGAACTAAAGCTGAGTTCGAGAGCACGCTTTCCAATCACCAACGCATCCTGAGGATTGCTCACTCCTCCGCCAACGACCGAGTTGATATTGATGTGGAACTCGGCGTGCTCGGCAAGAAACTGGAGTTTTTTGTCCAAGACTTTCAAGCTCTTCTTTGAGACCTCGTCGGGCGTGACGTTGTCGATGGAGATCTGCAGCCACTCCAGACCTGCCCGGTTCAGCCGCTTGATGCGATCCGGCATCAACAGGTAACCATTGGTGATCATACCGGCGACCATGCCGCTACGACGAATGCGGCGGATGATGTCGTCCAGTTCGGGATGCAGTAGAGGCTCGCCACCGCTGATGGTAATCACAGATGTTCCCAAATCTGCGAGCTTATCGACGCGTCGAAACATGGTTTCGGTGGGAACCGGAGCCGAAAAGTCGTCGAATTCGTTGCAGTACGTGCAAGCCAGATTGCAGCGCCGAACCGGAATGATGTGGGCGAGCAGCGGATGGTCGCGCGACAGTAGACCTCGGAGCATCTCGCGGCCGGCGCGGAGATTGCGGCTGACGTGCTTGACCTTGCGGCGGAAAGTTGTGCTGGTCGAGGGCATTGCGCAGTTCCTTTATTTAAACATAGAAGCCGTTCAGAATCTTTCATTTCGCAGTTGGCGGGCAATTTTGGAGGTCAGACGGCAAATAGATCAATCGCCCAGAAGCAGGTGTCCAGCTTCACGCAGGGCTTGCAGTGCTGCCTCTGCATTTTCTTGTCGCACCAGGACGTAATCGGTGTCGAAAGTCGATATCGCAAAGATGGGAATGCCAGCGGGGGGGAGCGGGTGGATGAAGGATGCCAGGATGCCGACTTCGGAGAAAGCGAAGGGCCCTTCAAGCTTGAAGCAGGCCCAGCGATCGGGATTTGTGTGCTCCGATGCGATGTTCTCCAGTTCGGTCACAACGGACAGTTCATCACGAGTTCGCGTAACCGAACTGAAGCTGGACGGCCTGGCGGACCATGATGGAACTGGGGTATCAGGTGGCAGGCGGCAGATGCCGAATACGCCAGGTAGTCGGCGGAATTTCAGTTTCCTCATGGGCGCGGCGGGTTGAGGCATGTTATCCACAAAGAAAATGCATAGATCCTTCGCTTCGCTGCGCTCGCTCAGGATGACAGCGCAGATTGCGGAAGGGTCTCAGCTTCCAGAGCCTAATTCATACAGGAAAGGACACGAAGGACGAAGTGCACAGAAGGGTGAGTACGAGTTATTCGCCGAGCCAGGCACCGTAAGGTTTGAGAGAGTCGACGTGATCGAAGACGATTTTCATGGCGGCGGTGATGGGCACGGCTAGTGCCAGGCCGACTCCACCCCACAGGGTCCCCCAGAGCAGGAGGGCCATGGTTACGGCGAGCGGATTCAACTGCAGACGGTTTCCCAGGATTTTTGGATAAAGAACGTTCAAGGCGATCAGGTGAATGACGGCGACAGTAGCCAGAATAACCAGGACGTCCTGTGTGTGGACGTGCCCAAGACCCAAGAGCAGCGGGGGAAGCATAGCCAGCAGAATGCCCAGATAAGGCACCAGGGTGAGAAAGCCGCTAGCAAAACCAGCGAAGTAAAAGAAAGGCAGATGAACCAAGCCAAAGACAACTGTGCTGATGAGTCCGACACCAAGGCCGATCAGGAGATTGCCGACCATGAAGCTGCGAATCATGGCGGAGATCAAGCCCAGCGTCTGGTATGCGGCATGCCGATTGTGCAGCGGAAAGAGCATTACAGTGGCAGACCGAAAGTGTTCCTGCCAAGTAAGCATGAAATAAGCGAGAAACGGGACGAAAGATGCTGCGGCGATTGCGGTACCCACGGATCCGAAGCCGCGCGACAGCACGTCGGACCAATCCGTGGCTGGGCGCACACTCAGCACACCCTTCTCGTGTTCGGGAGGCAGGACCTGCAAGGTCTCGGCGCTTCTGCGAAAGCGCATGAGTTCTTCCCGAACCGTACCAGCGTATTTCGGTAGCTCGTGAATAAAAGCGACGCCCTGGTTGTAGGAGTAGTAGAAGATCCCTCCGAATACTCCGATCAAGAGCAGGATAGCGACGAAAGCGGCGAGGCCGCGCGGGAGACGAAAGAATTGCAGGAAGTCGAGAACCGGCGCCAACACGAAGGCCAATAAGACCGAAATGAGAATTACCACGAAGAAGAGTTCGCCAAAATAGCAGAGGGCCAAAATGATGGCGATGCCAAGGAAATTCATGGCCCAGTGCGTGGGGCGCGAACGCTGACGCACTTTCTTAACCACCGGCAGGTCGAGTTCTACGGAGTCAATTTGTGTTTCTTCCTCGGCCATTGGCTCCCTATCGTAGACCAGTTCTGGGGTTATGACACACCTATAATCGAGGTATGTACTCTGAACCACCCGCTGTGACCGGTCGGCCGCAAGGAAGAATTCTCGGCCTGGATGTTGGGTCGAAGAGGATTGGCATGGCTGTTTCCGATCCATTGAGGATTACCGCCCAGGGGCTGGAGACGCTCCAACGGACGAACAAGCGGACGGATTTCGCGAAACTGGAGGAGACGGTGCGGCGATACGAAGTGCAGGAAATCGTGGTCGGCTATCCGCTGCGGATGAGTGGGGCGGAGGGAGTGCAAGCGGAGAAGATGCAGCGCTATGCGGAGGAGCTTCGAGAACGGTTGGAGTTACCGGTTCACCTGTGGGATGAGCGGCTGACCTCGGCGCAGGCAAATCGCATTCTGCGGGGAACGGAGATGTCGATCAAGCGGCGAGGCGAAGTCGTGGATCGGATGGCGGCGGTATTGATTTTGCAGAGTTGGATGGATGCGCAGAGCGGCACGGTGTGACCAACGGCTAACGACCAACGGCTGACGGCGGCGTTCCTACCCTCATCTAAACTATGTATAGGTGCGGACTTTCTTTATATTGATATTGCTGGCGATTTTGGCCGGCGGCGGATGGTTTGCCTGGACCTTGATGACCCCTGTCAATCCAGGTGGGCAGAAGTTTGTGTTGCTGCATGCGGGATACTCTACGCGGCGGATTGCAAATGAGCTAAAAGCTGCGGGAGTGATCCGGAACGTCCATGCTTTTGTGGCCTGGCACTACCTGCATCATAAGCACTCATTGAAAGCCGGCGAGTACCTGTTCGATAAAGATGCGAACGCCATTGAGGTGCACCAGCGGCTGGTGCTCGGCGATATATACGTCCACACGGTGGTGATCCCGGAGGGCTACAACATTTTCGATGTAGCGCAGGCCATCCAGGACGCCGGGTTAGGATCGAAGGAAGATTTCCTGAACGTAGCGACGTCCGACACGGCGCTGATTTCTGATCTGGCTCCGGACGCGAAAACACTTGAGGGATATCTGTTTCCGAACACGTACGAGTTCACGCGAACGCAAAGCATGCAAGACATGGCTTCGGCGATGGTGAAGCAGTTCCGCCAGGTCGCGGGAAGCATTGGATTGACCACGGACGTAGAGAAGACGGTGACGATGGCGTCCATTATCGAAAAGGAAACAGCGGCCCCGGAAGAACGTCCGGTGGTAGCCAGCGTGTATTTCAACCGGATGGCGAGGCGCATTCCATTGCAGGCAGACCCGAGCGTCATTTATGCGGAACTACTGCAAGGGACCTATGCCGGTGCGCTGCATCATCAAGATATGGCGTTCAAATCCGCATACAACACCTATGCGCATGCAGGTCTTCCGCCGGGGCCGATCGGCAATCCTGGGAAGACCTCTCTGGAAGCGGCGATGCACCCCGCCAGTACAGATTATTTTTATTTTGTAAGCAACGGGAATGGGCACCATCGGTTCGCGCACAGCCTGGAAGAACATAACCGCAACGTGGCGGCGTACAGGCGAGCGGTGCTGAATAAGTAATGCCAAGCTCGTGAAGCGCTCCTCGGCTCCCTTATACTCATCTATTCATTGTTAAAAAGAGTGCAGCTTCGTCCATGTCCCGTTTTTCCCTATACCGTGCAGTCCTGGTATTTGTGGCAGTGCTGCCGCTGACCGGCTGCTTATTCCGTTCTCACAGGGTGCAGCAGGCGATCACGGTTCAGCTTAAGAACGCCAATGCGCAGGAACTGATCAACTATGTGAACACTCAGGCCAGCAAGGTTCAGACGTTGCAGGCGACGGTGGACATAGCGGCATCGGTGGGAGGGGAAAAGAAGGGCAAGGTCACCGATTACGAATCGATACGCGGTTACGTTATGGCGCGAAAGCCAGAGATGCTGCGCATGATCGGGCTGTTTCCTATCGTACGCAATCGGGCTTTTGACATGGTGAGCGACGGACATACGTTCAAGCTCTGGATTCCCACCAAGAATCGCTTCATCATTGGGAGGAACGATGTGGAGATGAGCAACCCGACGCAGCCGCTGGAGAACCTTCGCCCGCAGCAAATTTATGACGCTTTGCTGCTGCGTCACATCGATCCACAGACCGAAATTGCGGTTATGGAGAATGAAACGGGATCGATCACGGATGCCAAAGGGCACAAAGTTGCGACTGCGGATTACATTCTGGACATAATCGAAACCGGGCAGCATCCGTTTCTTTCGCGAAAAATCATCTTCAGTCGAACCGATCTACTACCCCATGGCCAGCTCCTCTACGATGAAGAAGGGAATCTCGTGACCCGGGCCATTTACGAGGACTACCGGGAGAACGAAGGGGTGAATTTTCCCTGGAATATTCAGATTGTGCGGCCGCGAGAGGAATACAACATCAAGTTGACGGTGATTAAGCTCGATTTACACCAGCCTTTGCCGGATGACAAGTTCGTCCTGGAACAGCCGCCGGGGGTAGAGGTTGTGCATCTGGATAAAAGCCAAGCGAGCCCGGCCGCGCATTCGGAGAGCCACTAAGCGCGGCGATCGGTGGTTGCTATCCAGTCGGGTTTGCTAAGCTCATTGCAGAGATAGGCAGATGATCAACAAGATGATTTTCGCCAACCTGGTGCATCGCCCCATGCGGTCGCTGATCAGCATCATCGCGATTGCGCTGGAAGTGACGTTGATTCTGCTGATCGTCGGACTTGCGCTCGGCTTGCTGAACGATTCCCGGCGGCGGCAGGCGGGGATTGGGGCGGACGTGGTGGTGATGCCGCCGGGATCGTCGTTCATTGTTGGCCTGACTGGCGCTCCTATGCCCATCAAAGTCAAAGATATTCTGGCCAAGCTGCCACATGTGGTCACGGTGGCTCCGGTGGTCACGCAAGTGGCGACTGCGGGCAATCTGGAACTGATCGCGGGTATTGACCTGAATACTTACGAGAAGCTTTCCGGACCGTTTCAGTTCCTGTCTGGCGGGCCATTCAAGGCACCGGATGATTGCCTGATTGATGATCTGTACGCCAGAGCGAAGCACATCAAGGTTGGGGACACTATCGAAATTCTGAACAACAAGTTCCGCGTGTCGGGAATTGTCGAGCCAGGCAAGGGTGCGCGGAAATTCCTACAAATCGGTGTCCTGCAAGACTTGATCGGAGCCCAGGGGAAGGCGACGATTTTCTACTTGAAGCTGGATGATCCCAGCAATGCGGATGCGGTGGTGGATGAGATCAAACACGTTCCGGGGATGGAGCGGTACGTAGCCACGTCGATGGCGTACTACTTATCGATGATGACGACCAGCCGGTACCCGGGTGTGTCGCAGTTCATTGATTTTGTCATTGTGATTTCGGTGATCATTGGCTTTCTCGTGATCTTTCAATCCATGTACACAGCGGTGATGGAGCGCACCCGCGAGATTGGGATATTGAAGTCGATGGGAGCATCCAAGCTGTACATCGTGAACGTGATCCTGCGGGAGACGGTGCTGCTGGCGGTTGCCGGGATCATCGTAGGGGTGGTGTTCAGCCTGGTGGCACGAACCGGGATTGATAAGCGGTCGACGCTGCGGGTTGTGGTCACGGGAGGGTGGATTCTGAGAGCCACGATGATCGCGATTGTGGGCGCGATCCTGGGAGCTTTGTACCCGGCCTACAAAGCAGCGCAACGAGACCCGATTGATGCCTTGGCGTATGAGTAAGATGGGGTGAAATCGGCTAAGCACAAGAGATGCAACGAGTTCGTTGACAAGGATGTGCGCCAAAGGGTATCTTAAAGTCTTTAGCAGTCCTGCGGTTGCCCGCCTGATGACCCTGCGCGTTCAGCGCTCTTGAGGTTAGTCAGCGGTCTTCTTTGCTTTTTTTCATTTTTTGGAGATATAGAATGTCAACCTATTTCCCCAAAGCGGGGGAAATTGCGCGCAAATGGTACGTCGTGGATGCCTCGGGGCAAACGCTCGGGCGTCTGGCGTCGCAAGTGGCTCGCCGCTTGATGGGTAAAGAAAATCCGAAGTACACACCGTTTCTGGATACGGGCGATCACGTGATCGTAGTGAATGCAGACAAGCTGAAGATCACCGGCATGAAAGCCGAGCAAAAGGTGTATCAGAGATACACCGGATATCCGGGCGGTTTGCGGACCGAAGATTTCAAAAAGCGTCTTGCGAAACGGCCCGAGATGATCGTGGAGCAGGCGGTTTTGCGCATGCTGCCGAAATCGAAACTTGGGCGGCAGATGATCAGCAAGTTGAAGGTTTATCGCGGCGAGAAGCATCCGCATGAAGCGCAGAAGCCAGAACAGTTAGCGGCAGCCGCAAAAGCGTAGTTGGAAAAATTTTTGGAAAGGTAAGCTCATTCCTGTACCGCGGGAGCTAAGAGCTGGAAGCTAAAAGCTAAATGGCAGAAGCACTGCAATATTACGGCACGGGGCGGCGGAAGTCGGCGATCGCCCGAGTTTATTTGCGTCCAGGCAGCGGCGATTTCAAAGTCAACGGAAAAGCGTTTGATCAGTATTTTGTGACGGAATCGCAGCGCCGCAGCGCTCGCGAACCCTTGCTGTCAACCGAGAGTTCGGCTTCGTTCAACGTGGTCGCGCGGGTTACGGGCGGCGGCGTGAATGGTCAAGCGGATGCGGTGAAACTTGGGATTGCACGCGCGCTGATGTTGTTCAATATCGAGTTGCGCAAGAAGTTGAAGTCGGATGGCCTGATCAGCCGCGACTCACGCGCCAAGGAACGCAAGAAGTACGGACAAAAGGGAGCGAGGAAACGCTTCCAGTACAGCAAGCGGTAAACCGTCGCTTGTCGTCGGTCGTTCGTCGTTGGCGATTCACACGTGCCAGGGGTTGGGGGTCTAAGGCGAACGACGGCTAAGGACCAACGACAGGTTTTTAGGTGTTCAATTCTTCCCGTGTCTCGCGATGCGGGGACGGGAATGGGAATCGGGAGCAAAGAGATGTACGCGACCGATGCAGACCAAATAAGGAGGTTGATTGGCTAACATTACCATGAAGGAGTTGCTCGAAGCGGGTGTTCACTTCGGGCACCAGACGAAGCGCTGGAACCCCAAGATGAAGGAATACATCTTCGGTGAGCGCAACGGGATTTACATCATCGATCTTCAGAAGACGCTGAAGATGTTCAAGGAAGCGTCGAAGTTCGTTGCAGAACTGGCGACCGAAGGAAGAATCATCCTCTTCGTGGGAACGAAGCGCCAGGCGCAGGATGCGATCGCAGAAGAGGCGACACGTGCGGGATGTTTCTATATCAACCAGCGCTGGCTGGGCGGATTGCTGACGAACTGGGTCACCGTACAGAAATCGGTGAAGCGGCTGAAAGAACTGGATGACATGGCCACGGATGGCCGTTATGAGCTGCTGCCCAAAAAAGAAGTGATCAAGCTGGAGCGCGAGCGCAAGCATCTGCAGGCGAACCTTGCCGGCATCAAGAATATGACGCGGCTGCCGGACGCGGTTTTTGTGATCGACTCGAACAAAGAGCAGATCGCGGTTCGCGAGGCGCGGAAGTTGGGCATTCCGGTGGTTGCGGTTGTCGACACGAATTGCGATCCCAGCGAAGTGGATTACGTGATTCCAGGGAACGATGACGCGCTGCGTGCGATTCGCTTGTTTGCCACGAAGATCGCGGATTCCGTGGTGGAAGGCGTGCAACTGATGAGTGATAAACAACAGGCCGATCTCGCAGCCGGTATCGGAGAAGCCCAGCAGGCCGAAGTTGCTGCGACTGAACCTCCGGTTGAGGGTGCCCCGGAGATCGGAAGTGAAGGGTCCGAAGACATCAGCATGGAAGAAGTTTTGGGAGCCGGTACCCGCCGGCAGCCTGCTGCGGCCAAACAGGCAAACGCGGACACAGAAGAGATCGAGCAGCACCAAGCGTTTTAGAACGTCGTTTGCCGTTGGTCGTACGTCGTTGGGAAAGCAGCGTGATCAACTAAATCAACGACCGGCTCGAAGATTTTAGACCCGCGTGCGTCGTCCGGCGCGGGTCAAAGTTTGTAGAGAGCAGTTTCGAGTTTCCAGCTTCTCGTTTCAAGTGAAGCCCTCAGGGTTTGATCTGGAAACTGAGAAACTTGAAACTGGGAACTGATTATGAGCACATCAACCGTGAATATTTCTGCTAATCAAGTGAAAGAGCTTCGGGAACGTACCGGAGCGCCGATGATGGATTGCAAGCAAGCCCTGAGCGAAGCCAAGGGCGACATGGAGCAGGCGATTGTCGTGCTTCGAAAGAAGGGTGCGGCAGTCGCACAGAAGAAAGCTGCGCGTGTGACCAGCGAAGGATCGGTTGCGAGCTATATCCATGCCGGGGGAAAGATCGGCGTGCTGGTGGAAGTCAACTGTGAGAGCGATTTCGTTGCCCGCACGGAGGATTTCAGGGAACTGGTGCACGATATCGCGATGCACATCGCCGCGAGCGATCCGAAGTATGTCCGTAAGGAAGACGTGACTCCTGCGGATTATGCGAGAGAAAAAGAAATCTATCTGGATCAAGCGGTCAAGAGTGGCAAACCGCAGCATATCGCTGAGAAGATGGTCACCGGCAAGATGGAAAAGTTCTATGAAGAGGTTTGCCTGTACGAACAGCCCTTCATCAAGGACCAGACGATCAGCATTTCGCAACTGATTGCCGGGAAGATCGGCAAACTGGGCGAGAATATATCCGTGCGTCGGTTTGCGCGTTTTAAGGTCGGCGATGCCGGTGAGACGATTGCGGTCAGCAAGCCGGAACAAAAAGCGGAGTAAGTCAAGGGCGCCTCGTGGCGCCCTTTGTTTTATACAGGAAAACCATACATGGCTACGGCGATTTTCAAACGTGTCCTTCTGAAGCTTTCGGGTGAAGCTCTCGCTGCGAACCAGGGTTTTGGCGTCGATACTGACAGAATTCACGAGATTGCAGCCGAGTTGGCCGATGTGCGTTCCCTAGGCGTGCAGATTGCGATTGTGGTGGGCGGAGGCAACTTTTTCCGTGGAGTCGCCGAGCAAGCCCGTGACATGGACCGTGTTTCTGCCGACCACATGGGGATGTTGGCGACCGTCATCAACGCTTTGGCCTTGCAGGACGCGTTGGAGAAACAGGGCGTGTATACCCGCGTGCAATCGGCTATTGAGATGAATCAAGTGGCCGAGCCGTTTATTCGGCGCCGTGCAATTCGTCACTTGGAAAAGAATCGGATCGTGATTTTCGCCGGTGGGACAGGAAATCCGTACTTCTCGACAGATACGGCGGCGTCGTTGCGGGCGATGGAAATCAAAGCGGATGCGATCATCAAGGCGACCAAAGTGGACGGGATCTATGATGCGGATCCGATGTTGGTGAAGGATGCCAAGAAATTCAACCAGATTACTTACCTGGATGTTTTGAAGCGGGGTCTCAAAGTGATGGATTCGACGGCGATCTCGCTTTGCAAAGATAACAATCTTCCGATCATTATTTTCAATCTGAACCAACGCGGGAACATCCGCAAAGTGGTTACTGGCGAGAAGATCGGGTCTCTGGTGAGCGCGTAGAGCCGTCAGTTACCCTGGTGATGATAGTTCCGGACAAACTCCGGGACCGAGCCGGCCACTGACAATTCCCGGAAGCTTCCGTCGGGCAAAGTGACGCCGACTTTTCTGGGGAAGTATTCGTTCGGCGCCCAATCAAAGGCGTACGAATACACTCCGTCATTGCCGAATTGTTGACGTTCGAGAGATCTCTGGCGAAACCAGTTGCGGACTAGCACTCGCCCTTTCTCGTCCGTTACTCGCGTCATCAGAACCCCGTCGTAGTCGTAGTGCCTCTGACGGCCGGAGGAATAGATGACGGAGATCAGCATCCCGCCGGGATTGTATTCATATTGTGTCCAGTGGCCGGCGTCGTCCCCGGCACGTGTAATGCCGGACAGACTGTCATAACTGAATTTGATCCAACTGGTTTCGTCCTGCTTGATTTCTCCCTGTATTCCGGCTTGAGCGGTGATCGGCGTGCCAAGAAGTCGTGCAACATCCTGGTTCAGATTCATTCGCGAAACGGCATCCTTGGCTGCGGCAGCCCGTTCAGTTTGTCTTGAGCGTTGAATCGTAATCGCCACGACGATAGCAGCTAACAGACTCGCGAGCAGCAACCCGAAGAGCACGGGTTTGCGGCGGGAATACGGTACGTCTTTTGAGTGACCGCAAAGAGGACAAACGCCTCCGGTGTCTAGCGCATCTTGAACAGAAGATTCAAGAACCTGGTCAACGGCAGCATTGACCTGTTCTTCGGAGGGTTCGAGTTCGACACCACATCCGCGACAATTCCCCATGGCAGGATCTCCCCAGATCCGTCCTGAAACGAGCCATTTACCGTTATGCCATCATAAGACAGCAGTCAGCAGGATTCCACGCCGCTGGAGTGTGACTTTGGTGTGGTTAGCAGAGATGAGACAAGACCGGTTGTGTCGACAAGTGACCCGGTACACGGCCGACCATTTATAATGCACAGTTTTGATCACTCTTAGGAGCTCCCAAGTATGGCGCAAGCTGGAATGGCAACAATTGCTGGCCTAAAAGACACATACGTGCAGCTAAGAACCCGGATGGAGAAAGCGGTCGAGGATTTTCGGAAGGCGATGGCGGCGACGCGCACCGGGCGGGCAAACGTACACATGCTGGACGCGGTAAACGTGGATTATTACGGATCACAGATGCCGCTGAATCAGATCGCACAGGTGCACGCGCCGGAGGCGCAGTTGATCACCATTCAGCCGTTCGATCCAACTTCGCTGGGGGCGATCGAAAAAGCCATTCGAACCGCCGATCTGGGGCTAAATCCGATGAACGACGGCAAGATAATTCGCGTTCCGGTGCCACCGCTGACCGAGGAACGCCGCAAGGATATGGTGAAGCATCTTCATCGAATCCTGGAGGAGCACCGGACGGCTGTGCGCAACATCCGCCGTGACGGGAATGATGCGATCAAGAAGGCCTCGAAGGATAAGAAGATCACCGAGGATGATGAGAAGCGCGCGATGGAGGAAATCCAGAGACTGACGGATGACGAGATCAAGAAGATGGAAGATATGAGCAAAGGGAAAGAAAAAGAGGTGCTGGAGATTAAGTAGAGTCCGAGACTTTTGGAAAGAGCCGCACCAGCGTGCGGCTTTTTTGTTTACCGACGCCGTCGAGATGTGGCGCAAAAAGCAGGTCCCTCGACTCGGCGCGGCGTGCGTCGCGAAAACCTCGCTCGGGATGAAAAATCTCAAAACGCAGAGGGCGCAGAGGAAAGAATTAACCGCAAAGGATAAAAGAAAGCCGCAAAGGACGCAAAGAACGAGGGTTTGAACGAATAGGTCGTGAAGAGCCGAACTCGACTTTATAATTGTGGGATCGTGAAGAAGATCGTTCATGCTGCGTGCCCACACGATTGTCCGGATGCCTGCGGAGTGTTGATAACGGTGGAGGATGGCTGGGCGACAAAGATCCAGGGCGATCCGGCGCATCCGGTGACCCGGGGTTTCCTGTGCGCGAAAGTCGCGAAATATCTGGATAGAGTCTATTCGCCCGACCGGGTGCTGTATCCGATGAGGAGAGTGGGGACGAAAGGGCCTCTCGCGGGCGACGGCGCCCGTGCCACACAAGCTTGGCGGCGGATTACGTGGGATGAAGCACTGGACGAAATCTGCTCTCGGTTTAAGCAGATTGCGGCGGAGTTTGGCAGCGAGGCGATCCTGCCCTATTCCTATGGCGGGAATCTGGCGGTTCTGAATGGCGGTTCGATGGATCGGCGGTTTTTTCATCGGCTGGGCGCATCGCAGCTCGATCGGGCTATCTGCTCGAAAGCAGGCGAGGCCGGGCTGAAGTCTGTACTGGGGGTGAAGCTCGGGACCGAACCAGAACAGTTCCGACACTCGCGTTACATCATTGCCTGGGCGGCGAACATTCAGGGAAACAATGTTCATCTGTGGCCGTTTGTCGAGGAGGCGAGGCGGCAAGGGGCGAAGTTGGTGGTCATCGATCCGTACCGCACAAGGACGGCAGCTTGCGCGGATTGGTATTTGCCGATTAATCCGGGAACGGATGCAGCGCTCGCGCTTGCAATGATGCAGGTGATTATCAACGAAGGCCTGCACGATGCGGGGTACGTTGCCAAGCACACGCTGGGCTTTGAGCAATTACGCGAGAAGGTGCAGGAGTATCCGCCAGAGCGGGTTGCAGTATGGACAGGCATTTCGGCGGGGGACATTCGCAAGCTTGCCCGGGAGTACGCAACAACGCGTCCGGCGGTGATTCGCCTGAATTATGGGGTGCAGCGGTCGGAAGGTGGTGGCATGGCGACTCGCGCCGTCACCATGCTGCCTTGCATTATCGGATCATGGAAGGAAGTGGGAGGTGGGCTGCAGCTTTCCACGAGCGGAGCCTACAAGTTCAATGATCAGGAGATGGAGCGGCCCGATCTGATGACGAAATCGCTGGGGCGTCCGGCCAGAATTGTGAACATGGTGGAGTTGGGGAAAGCGCTGAACACACTCACTGATCCGCCGATAAAGGGTTTGTTCGTGTACAACTCGAACCCGGCGGCGGTTTGTCCGAGTCACAACGAGGTAGTTCAGGGCCTTCGCCGTCCTGACTTGTTCACGGTAGTGCATGAGCAATTCTTCACGGATACGACCGACTACGCCGACATTATCCTGCCGGCAACGACGTTCTTCGAGCAGAAAGACATGCTGAAGGCGTATGGGCACTATTTTGTACAAATGTCGCAGCAGGCAATCGAGCCCTTAGGTGAGTGCCGGTCAAATGTTGAGACGTTCCGCGCGCTGGGGCGAGGAATGGGGTTTGAGGATGAGTGTTTTAAAGAATCGATTGAGGAGATGATAGACACAGCCCTGGATTCGGAAAACCCATGGCTGAGAGGGATCGATCGGGCCAGGTTAGAGGAACAAAGGCATGTCAGGTTGAATTTCGGATCGAAGGTCTCAGGTGGCAAGGTTGCGGGTACGAACGGCAACGGCCACGCTGCACCATTTCTGCCGTTCGTCAATGGAGATTTCGAGACTCCGAGCGGAAAGGCGGAACTTTACAGCGAGTCGTTGAAGAAATTGGGACTCGATCCGGTGGTGGAATTTGTTCCTCCTGCAGAATCTCGTCACAGCGAGCAGGCCAAAGCCTTTCCTTTGGAACTTCTAGCTCGCAAGGCTGACAATTTTCTGAATTCGACGTTCTGCAACCTGCCGAGCGTGCAGGACATGGAGAAGCTCGGTGTCCTGGAAATGAACGGCATGGATGCAGTGGAGCGGGGGATCGCGGATGGCGACACCGTTCGTGCATTTAACGGCCGCGGAGAGATTTTGCTAACTGCGAAGGTCAATGGAGCGGTGCAGCCGGGAGTAGTGAGCGCGCGGCTGTTTTGGGCGAAGCTGACATCGGGTGGCAAGAACATTAACGTGCTGACTTCGCAAAAACTTAGCGACATGGGCAACTCCGCTACGTTTTATTCCGTCTTGGTTGAAGTGGAGCTTTTCAGGCCGGCTTCTGAGGGCAACTGAGGCCGCATGCTTGGACGCCCTCTACGGCGCCACGTATAATTGCCGTTTTCCGTACTCCCATTAACTGAGGTAAGGAGATTCTTCGTTCTCATCAGGATAGCCCTGCGCTAGGCAAGGGCAGGAGAAGCCGTCTGCGGCGCATCATGGCGCCATCTCCTTCATTCCTCGGCGGTTACCGAGGGCTTCGGCGGCTGATCTTCGGATCTCTCCTGACAATTTTTCTGTTTTACTCCTTTGCCGGAGCACAGCAGGAACTCGTAGCCGGAATTGAGGTACACGGGAACCGGCGAATTCCTGCAGAAACCATCAAGGCACGAATTTTCACGCGGCCGGGAGATGTTTACGATGAGGCCGCTTTGGAACGTGATTTCAACTCGCTTTGGAATACGGGATATTTCGAAGATATACGGTTTGAGCGGGAAGAGAGTGCGAAGGGCTGGATCATCCACATCTTTGTAAAGGAACGGCCAACGATCCGCGAGATCAACTATGAGGGTCTGAGTTCGGTCACGAAAAGTGACGTGCTGGACCGGTTTAAGGACCGCAAGGTGGGGCTTTCTGTGGAAAGCCAGTACGACCCGACCAAGGTAAAGCGAGCCGAGGTTGTGATCAAAGAGTTGCTGTCGGAACACGGTCGTCAGTTCTCTACGGTGCGCACGGAAGTTCGCCCAATTCCTCCGGCGGCGGTGAGCATCACGTTCGTGGTGAAGGAAGGGCCCAAGGTCAAAGTCGGCAAGATCAAGTTCACGGGCAATCAGCACGTTAAGAGCCGCATCCTGCGGAGTGCGATGAAGAACCTGAAGCCGATCGGCGTTCCCCATTCCATCTTCCTGGAAAATCTCTTCGCAAGGACCTACGACGCGACGAAACTCGATGAGGACACGGAGCGCGTGCGCCAGGAGTTTCAGAACCGCGGCTATTTTAAAGTGGTGGTGAATGATCCGCAGACGAACATTCACGACACCGGCCACAAAGGATTTCACATCCCGCTGATCCAGCATGGTCCGGGTAAGGCGATCGACATCACTATGCCGATCGAGGAAGGGGACAAATACCGGCTCGGCGAAATCACATTCAAAGGAAACAAGGCGATTCCGAATAGCAAGGCGCTGAGGAACCTGTTTCCGATTAGAGATGGGGACGTGTTTGATCGCAGCAAGATCGGCAAGGGTTTAGAGGCACTCGGAAAAGCGTATGGGCAGTTCGGATACATCAACTTCACGTCGGTTCCGGAGACCCGATTCGACGAAGAGAAGAAGCTAATCTACATTGATATCGATGTGGATGAAGGTAAGCAGTTCTATGTTCGCCGGATTGAATTCCAGGGGAATACGACTACGCGAGACAAGGTCATACGGCGCGAGATTGTGCTGGAGGAGGGCCAGGTTTATAACCAGCAGCTTTGGGAATTGAGTCTGCAGCGACTGAATCAGTTGGGCTTTTTCGACACGCTGAAACCGGAGGACCCGAGCGTTACAGAACGACATCTGGACGAAAAGAACGGAACGGTGGACCTGCTCTTGAAGGTGAAGGAAAAAGGGAAGAACAGTATCGGGCTAAGCGGCGGCGTGAGCGGATTGGCGGGTACTTTCATTGGTCTCAGTTACAGCACGAACAACTTTCTCGGAAAGGGCGAAACTCTCAGCATTTCGGCGAACCTGGGCAATCTTGAGCGCAGCATTAATTTCGGCTTTACGGAGCCGTATTTGTTTGATCGCCCGCTGACGTTCGGCTTCAACGTCTATTTCACGAGATTCATCTTCGACCAGGCGCGCGAAGCGGCACTGTTGACCGGGCAACAGGTTTCGTTGCCGACCGCTCTGCAGGAAAACTTGCAAAACTATACGCAATCGAGCAAGGGATTCACGGTCAATCTGTCGTATCCGATTAAGCGCTCGTTCAAGCGGGTGGGTATTGCCTACCAGTTGGACAGTTCGTCGATCGTGGCGCTAACCACCGCATCGAAGACGTTATTTGATTTTCTGCAGTTCAGCGGGATTAGCGGTCCTAATGCCTTGAATGGGATTGTGACCAGCAAGATAACGCCGAGCTTTACAAAGAATTCGCTCGACCGGGCATTGTTTCCTCATGCGGGGACGAGCATTTTTCTTGGCACCGAATTTGCGGGGTTAGGTGGAACGGTGCGCACCATACGGCCTATCGTTTCCTATAAGCACTTCATTCCCGTACAAAAGAAGCGCAATACTATAGGGTTGAACCTCACGACATCTTTCCTGACTGGGTACGGCGGCCTGGTACCACCGCCGTTCCAGCGCTTCTACGATGGAGGCGAAAACGACCTGCGAGGGTTCGATATTCGATCGATCTCGCCGGTATCGTTCCTGCCGACCACGACCTCGACGCCGCTGCGGAATCCGGATGGATCGCTGGTGCCGAAGAATCCTGCGAATCCGCTGCAGGGAACCTACACAATTCCGATTCCCGTGAACCAGATTGTGTTCCCCGGCGGCGATTTCAGCGCGACTGGCAACGTCGAGTATCGCATCACGATTGCAGGGCCGGTCGCCTTAGCTCCATTCATGGATGTGGGAGTCGAACCGATTCTTCGGCCGTCGCAACTAAAGATTTCGACGACGCAATTGGACTTGCTGAACAGCGCTGTGTTCGGCTGTCCATCGCTGGATATCGGATTGAATTGCACCGGCGGCGTGAAGGAAGCGTTCTCGCAATATCTGAAGCCGTTGAGCGGGACCAATTGGGTGCCGAGGATGTCGACGGGGCTGGAATTGCAGGTGTTCTTGCCAGTGATCAATGCGCCGTTCCGAATTTACTGGGCCTACAATCCGCTGCGCCTGGATGAAGTTGCGAGTTCGCCGATTCCGATTACCCGAAGCATGTTCCCGGCGGGAGCGGCTGGGGATTATACGTACCAGATATCGAAAAATGCTTATGGACCGCCGTATCAATTGCGAGAGCCAAAGAAAACATTCCGGTTTACGGTGGCAACGACGTTCTAGGTAGCCGGGAGTCAGTCGTCAGGAGTCTGTGCCTCGAGACCCGAGGCCTGGTGTCTGGGTTTGACGGGCGGAGCGGAGTGTTCCTATAATGGAGGTATCTACACCCTGACAATTAAGTGTCGGTAAAAACGGGGTGGTCCTCACGCTTGCGATGGCGTGAGACGCCGAGATTTCGCTTGTCTTTGTGGAGCGATACACGCGGAGAGTGCGGTCCGGCCTAGTGTCATTTGTGAAAAGAATCCGAATAAAATTCCCGAAAACAACTTCCAAGGAGTTCAAGAGCAGCCCCATGAAAAACAAGTTTGTCCACTTCCTTCTGGCCATTGTGTTCGCCATTCCCGCTACGACATTGGCGCAGGCCGGCAACACCGATCCCGCTCTACCTGCGGCGCCCAGCGCTGCGAATGCCGCCCCGACAGCCCCCGATACGACGACTATTCCGGGGGGCGGGAGCAGGATTGGCACTATCAACATCGAGCAAGCGATTTTTGCCAGCAATGAAGGGCAGCGGGACTTTGAGGCTCTCAGCAAGAAGCTGGAACCAAAACAGACTGAGCTGAAGGGTCAGAGCGATGAAGTCGAAAGCCTGAAGAAACAGCTCAATACCGGCGGCGACAAGATGACGGAAGAAGCCCGTGGCACGCTGGTGAAGCAGATTGAGCAAAAGCAGAAGGCGTTAGAGCGGTCGGTACAAGATGCCCGAGACGATGCTCAGAGCCAGCAGAATGAGATTGCGCAAAGGATCCTGCAGAAGATGGCGCCGGTGATCGTGAAATTCGCGGGCGATAAGGGTTTTGGCGTAATCGTGGACACCTCGAATCCATGGCCTCAGGGGCCAGTGCTTTGGGCGGCACCCTCGGTCGATATCACGAAAGCAGTGATTGATGCGTACAACGTTCAATCGGGTGTGCCTGCTCCACCGAAACCCGCGGCTACAAAGCCGGCTACCAGCGGCGCGGCGACGAAGCCGGCTGCGCCGAGTGCAACCAAGCCGGCAGGCTCCGCAGCTGGCACGACGAAGCCGCAAACAACGCCTCAGTAGCTTGACACTGTAACTAGTTCGAAGGTTCCCGATAGGCCGCACCTTCTGCGGCCTTTTTCTTTTGCAGAATTTTACTGTCAATTTCACCCTGGCAGGAGATAGCGCGCTAGGGTCGTCCTAGAACCGCAGTAACCTGAGGTGAAAAAGATACGCCGTTATAATCGAGTTATTGTGGCGACGGTTGAATTAGCAAAACGGGTTGCGACGCGTCCGACATGGGCAGAGGTGTCGCTGGAAGCATTGCGGCAAAACTTTCGGATGGTGCAGCGGCACATTGGCGTTGGAGTGATGGTGTGCGCAGTGGTGAAGGCGGACGGTTATGGCCACGGTGCTGTGGAGTGCGCTCGCGCGCTGGTGAACGAAGGGGCGCAATGGCTTGGGGTCACATCGCTGGATGAGGCGATTCCGCTGCGCGAAGCAGCGATTGCGAGCCGGATTCTGTTGATGACCGGGTTTTGGAGAGGCGAAGAAGAAGAGATTGTTCACCTGAAGCTAACCCCGACAGTTTGGGAAACAGAACAGATCGAACTTCTGGAGAGAGCAGCATCGGCATTGGGTGTGCGGCATCCGGTTCACCTGAAGGTTGATACGGGTATGGGGCGGCTAGGCGTGGCACTGGCGGATTTTCCACGGGTTTGTTCGGCATTGCAAGCTGCGCCTCACCTCACCCTCGAAGGAGTCTCTACGCATTTATCTTCCTCGGAGGTGTTGGATTCTCCTTCTGCGGAGGAGCAATTGCGCCAGTTTGCGGAAGCGGTTCGCTTGCTGAAGAAAGAAGGGTTTGATCCGCCGCTGATTCATGCTGCGAATACCGGTGCAGTTATCTCGCGGCGTGAGTCGTGGAATACCATGGTGCGGCCGGGCATCGCTCTTTATGGATATTACGCACCGTTTGAACGCGCGGGACGCGAAGTGAGCGGCAGCGGACTAAGGCTTGCGGTAAAACCAGTGCTGACGTGGAAGACGCGAGTCTTATCGTTGCGGGATGTGCGAGCTAACCAGGCGCTCGGATACGGCGGAACTTACGTAACAAAGGCTCCGGCACGCATTGCAGTGCTGCCGGTTGGCTATGCGGACGGATTTAATCGGGCGTTGTCATCGCGGGGGCGCGTCATCGTGCGGGAGCATTACGCGCCAATCGTGGGGCGGATTTCGATGGATCTGACCCTGGTTGACGTGACGGGACTGCAAGGGATTCAGGTCGGGGACGAAGTCATCCTGCTGGGGTCCTCGGATGGATTGAGCGTGGATGCGCGCGAACACGCAGAACTGGCGAATACGATCGTGTACGAAGTGCTGTGCGGAATTTCCAAACGGGTTCCGCGAAAATTCCTGCCGAGCAATTGATATGGACTCCCCACCCTTCGAGTGTCGCGAAGGGTGGGGCAGCCACAGGTGATTAGTGCGCAGGTTTCTCAGCTGGTTTCTTCGGAGTTGCCGCTGCCATACCTGCCGCTTTCGGTTTCCAGAACTCATCCGCTTTACCCCATTCGTCAGGAACGTAGCTCATGGCTGGATTGAGAATGAACAGGTTCGTTTCGCTCGATTCAATCGCAGCCGCCGAAAGATCTTCGAGCTTCTTCATTCCATCTTCACCCATAGCCTCTGCGAAATCTTTGTTGTGGGCAAAATCGGAGTCGATTTCACTTGCCGATTTGCGGGGAATGAAGAACACGTAGGTGTTCTCCGGTGCTCCAAAAACGGCTTCGTAACAGGCCCAGTGCGCTTGCGGCAAGCCTTTTTGATAGGCCGCGAGCACTATCTTCATGCCATCATCCCAGTCTTTTCGGTGTCCCTGTTTCACGTGGTAAACGGCGATCTCGAAATAACGCGTTGCCGGTGTGACATGCTCATCTTTCAGATTCAGACTGTATTCCTGGTTGAAGAGCAATACGCTTGAATCCACGGAGTCGAGCAGATCTCCGTCTGCAATGTAGGCGCGGTCGAGCGCGTCGGCAAAGGAAGTATTCTTCTGTTGCGCGATCTGGTCTTTTTCCCAAGCCTCGAACGAGTCATAGCCAAACGCGAAAAGAGAGCGAGATTTCCCGGAGACTGAATTCATGGCCAAATAATGAGTGGGCCATTTAGCGCGTCTGGCGGCTTGGACAAAAGCGCTCTCAGTTTTGTCGTGGGGGCTTCCACTTTTGCCGGGTTTCACGAATTCCCTGGCAATGGTGAGCACTTTCGGGGGCGACATCACGGTTGAAGATTGATCTTGTGCGGCTGCATAAGTGAGTGCAGCGAGGGCCAAAAACATGACACAGACATGCTTTAGAGTTCTCACAGATGACCTCCCTTGAAGAAATGATCTGCCTAAGGAGCAGCGAAGAATTTGTTTTGGAGAAGCAGATGGAGACTAAGGCCGGATAGACTGCCAAGTCAAGGAAGCAGGTAATATAGAGCATTCAGGATGAAGAGGAAGCTGTCCCATTACGATGGCAGTGGGCGGAGCCGCATGGTGGACGTTTCGGCCAAAGCCGAGACCCGGCGGGAGGCCGAAGCGAGCGCTTTCGTGAAGATGAAGCCTGCAGTGCTGCGAGCCTTGCCACAAAATCCGAAAGGCGATCCTCTGGAAGTTGCGCGATTGGCGGGGATCATGGCGGCGAAGCGCACCTCGGAACTCATTCCCATGTGCCATCCGTTGATGTTGTCGCACGTTGATGTGGCTTTGCGGCTGTGCGACAATGGCGTCTCTATTAACTCAACAGTTACTACAATGTCGGCAACCGGCGTGGAGATGGAGGCGCTGACGGCAGCCGCGGTGGCTGCGCTCACCGTGTACGATATGTGTAAAGCTTTGGATAAAGGTATTGAGATTCGGGAAATCGTGCTGCAGCGTAAGAGCGGCGGGAAGAGCGGTAATTATGTTCGGAGGCGCGATACGAATCGCAAGGTAGATGGCGAATAACGTCAAGGTCCTGCTGGTAGATGACAATCCCATGATCCTGGGAATGTTGCGTGACGCGCTTACAGTGCTGGCCAGCGTGAACACCGCCTCCGATGGCGCGGATGCGCTTTTGAAAGCGGTGGAAGATCCTCCGGATTTGTTGATCAGTGATTATCGGATGCCTGGCATGGATGGGCGCCAGTTGGTGGAAAAACTCAGAAGCCGGCCGAAAACGGCCGGAACCTCGGTGATTCTGCTCGCGACAAAATCTGATATCAGCGAAAAATTGAGCGGGCAAGAACCGGCGGTCGACGATTTCGTCGAAAAGCCATTTTTCTTGAAGGAAGCGACGCAGCGGATCAAGCGCGTCATCGACAAAATTTCGCTGGAGAAGATGGCGAAAAATTCGGCATCGGACGGGGTGTTGCGCGGCAGCTTGTCACAAATGAACGTTATCGACCTGGTGCAATCGCTGGAAATGGGCCGCAAGAGCTGCGGGTTGACCTTCACCAATAAGGATGAAACTTGCGAAGTATATTTCCGCGAGGGGCAGGTAACACATGCACAATACGGCGCGCTGACGGGCGATCAAGCCGTGTTCAAGGTGTTGCGCTGGACAGACGGAAATTTTCAGTTGAATTTCGAAGGCAAGACGAACAAGCAGACGACTACTTTAAACACGCAAGGCTTGTTGATGGAAGGCCTGCGACTGCTGGATGAGTCTCAAAGAGACGCGGGAAAAAATGGGGAGGAAGAAGAAGATGTCCTCCTCGATTCGTGAGGAAAGGACGGCAGCCGTCATCACCGTCAGCGACTCGTGTTCGCGCGGGGAACGAGTGGATCTTTCTGGGCCGGCTGTAGCTGACACCCTGAGAAAAGCGAAATTTACGATTGTCGGAAGCGAGATCGTGGCGGATGAGCGAGCCGCGATCGAGAAAGCGATTGTGCGCTGGGCTGGGGAAGCACGGCTGGTTGCCACCACGGGCGGCACGGGAATCTCTGAGAGGGATGTGACGCCGGACGCGACGCAGCAGGTTTGCGAACGGCTGCTGGAGGGGGTGGCGGAGCGCATGCGATTTGAAGGCGCAAAGAAGACTCCGCTGGCGGCGTTGAGTCGTGGAGTTTGCGGTGTTCGGCAGAGAACGTTGATTTTAAACTTGCCGGGAAGCCCGAAAGGAGCTGTGGAGTCATTGGAGTCGGTGATCGAGATTGTTCCCCACGCGTTGGATCTGCTGAGCGGGAAGACCGAGCATTCGTGATTCAAGATGGCTGGGCCTTGATTACGGAGGGCATGGAGGAACACAGAGGAAATCTCTTCCCCAAAGAGGCCGCAAACAATCTGGCAAAGAACGCAAGCACGGGTCATAGACCCGTCCCTACACAACCAGGACAGGGTTTCGCTTACACTCTTAACTTCTGAAGACACTCAAGCACATCTTCTCCCGTTATACGGCGTTCCTGTGGGTAATCCTGAAACCACTGGGGGCGTGGGGAGTACTGGCAGTTTCCGCGCTGGACGCAGCCTTTTTGGGCTTGCCGATGGATGCCGTGGTTGCCGGGTATGTGTACCAAGACCGGGCACGTTTCTGGTTGTATGTGCTTATGGCGTCAGCAGGATCGGCGCTGGGCAGCATTGTCATCTATTTTATTGGATACGCCGGCGGTGAGGAGCTTTTGCGCAAGCGCATTCCGGCGCACCGGTTCGAAAAAATCCATTCGGCGTTTGATCATCACCCATTCTGGAGCTTGATGTTTCCGGCCATGCTGCCGCCGCCCACGCCGTTCAAGTTGTTTGCATTGGCGGCTGCAGTCTCGGAGATGGGATTCGTACGCTTCCTGCTCGCCATCTTTTGCGGGCGGCTGGTCCGCTTTCTTGCGCTTTCGCTCTTGACCCTGAAGTTCGGGCCAGACGTCGTGAAATTGATCGCCGCTTTATTCAGCAGACATCTTTATGTCGTGCTGGTGGTTGCGGGTGCGGCGGTCATTGGGTGGTTGCTGCGTAGGCGATCTGGGCGACGGCGACGAGTGAAGGCCCCTTTAACCACAGAGGGCACAGAGGAACACAAAGAGAATTCATAAGCGCGAAGGGCGCGCGGAGAATTTCTCGAACCACGCTGTGTTGATAGAGCTATGCGGTTGCCGTGTCGCCGGTTTCTTCACGCGTTCCGCTCAAAGCGTGCAAGAGTGCAGGCGTAGCAAACATCAAAACGCTGAACAGCATGTCGCCTTCGAGCGTGTGGCGGAAGAACGGAAGGCCGAGTTCATACGAGGTCATCAGCCCACCCAGGGTGCGGGGGTAAGGCAGTGATGCGGCCAGCCAGGACGTGAAGTTCGTGATCAGGAAGAACGAGACTGAGCTGGTGAGGGCAGCGGCAATCACACGCGGCATTTTCGGGCTTGAACCAAGCTTGGTTCCGAGCCAGAGAATGGCGGCATACCAGGCGAACACCACAAACTGATCCCAGAGTAGCGGGTAATGGTAAACCAATTTCGTCAACATCAGGTCAGAAACGACGAGCAATGCAAGCGGAGCCCAGAGCTGGCGGCGCGATCCGCGGGCACCAAAAAACAAGAGAGAGCCCGCGACGGGCGTGAAGAGCCACGGATGCGGCATGAACCGAACCATGACTGCGAACAGTACAAAGATATAAGCCAACATTGGGTCACCTCGCGTTATTGATTGTGGCCCGGACAGCGAACTACGTCAAGTGACCAG